>OFHA01000255.1_pt1 | contig 48236 bp, 50 predicted proteins | sample 1521891 | NCBI WGS metagenome assembly OFHA01 (sample SAMEA3504089, study PRJEB24116) | mouse gut metagenome | biome: mouse gut; feature: mouse-associated habitat; material: faeces | place: Denmark | collected 2011
TTCGCCAAATATCCGCGCAAGCGCGGCTGCTTGGCTCATTGCTCGCGGGAATAAAAAACCGGCTGGATAAGCCGGCTTAAAGATTCTGACATTTGCAAAAAACCATGTTCTCTGCTTATAATCTGATAGCGCTCCATCCATCGCAAGATGACAGTCATATAATTGTTCACTATATGCCCAAGAATCCCCCCTCAGGAAAAGAAATTCTTTCGGCGCCCTCCCCTTTCATTTACTATCCCCTGTGCCTGCCACATCCAGTAAACTACTTATGAACCACGCAACCTCTATCTAATTTCTGTTTCTGCTATACCTGCAGGCAAAACAATTTGCCGGCATGTTCCCATCTTTCCAGGAAAAACAGTAAACCATTTGGATTAGGGTAGCAAAAGCACCTTTGGTGCTACGCTCATGCCATATATTGTTACTGCAAATGTATTTGCACATCAATATATGGTATAGAGGGGGTGCAGCACACCCTTTTGGCACCCTAATCCCATTTAGCAAATAAGTATGCCCTTTCGTATAACGCTAATATAGCATTTTCCAGCCGCAAAGTCAACAAGGATTCGTCAATCTGCATGGATTTCATAGATTTTCAAGGCATACCTGCCCAACGCTTCATTCACATGTTTCCCGGTAAGCATAAGCTCCGTGTCCTCCGACTTGGCATTCATCAATATCTGCAAATCTTCCTCGGAAACCATGTGGTTATCCAAAAGTTCCAGAAAACTGTCCAGGATTAAGAGGTTGCATTCCCCTGTCACCAGAACCTTCTTCGCAAAGTTAAACCCATTGCGTATATTCATGCTTTCTTCTTTCTGTTCTTCCTCGGAGAGCTCTGCAAAATCCTTTTCAAACCTTGCAAAGCTGAAAAACTTTATCTCCGGTTCCAGCCGCCGTAAAAAATCCAGTTCCTCATCTTTTTTCCCCTTCAGGAACTGGATAATAATTGCGCTGCTCCCCAAAGCCGCTGACTGGACGGCATAGCCAAGGGCAGCCGCCGTTTTCCCTTTTCCCTCCCCGCAATAAACAGTTACCATTTCTTTACACATGCCATTTTCCTTTCTTTTACATAAAGCCTTTTTTTAAAATACCACAAACCCTCGGAAAATGCAAATCTTTGTCAAAATGTTGTTTTAAAATCATGTATTTTGCAGTATGTACTCTTTCTTCTCTTTTAAATAATTATTATATTCTGTTTATTCAAGATATTCAATCTTACTTACAGAAACTTCATAGGCAACCCTGTGCTCCACTTCTGTTTCAGAAAGTTTTTTTACGTACTCCCTGCTCTGGATCCGCCCATACACCTGAACATGGCCCCCTACTTCAAAGCCGGACGCATATCTGGCATTCCTGCCCCAGCAGATGCAGGGTATGTAATCGGATTTCCCGTAAGAACGGTTTACCGCAATCAACAAATCTGCAATCTCCCTCCCAAGGGGCGTTTTCCGGTAAATCGGATCCTTGCAGATATAGCCGTCCAAAAATATCTGGTTGCTTTTCTCCCCTTCCGGGATTTCGTCCACAAATTCCAATTCCCGCACAAATACAGAAAGCACCAAACGGTTCCGCTTTTCTTCATGCCTGTTGTAAGAACGGAACTGGCCGTCCACCCGGATATACTGCCCGATATAGCTATGCTGTGTATCAATCAGGCGTTCGGAAATCATCATGGGGATGATATCTGCAAAATTACTCAGCCGGTTCACGGATACTTCCACCATATAGAAGCCTTCCCCGAATACCTCGTGACTATACTGGAAATCTGAAACGATTTCACCAGTAATTGTAACCTGATTGTTTTCAAAAATTTTATCTGCCATGAGTATTAGTCCCCTTTCGTATATCGACGGCAAATCGATGACGTATGAATTTTTTTAAAAGAATACCATTGGGCGCCTGAAAATATTCGCAGTTCCTGTCGACAGGATTTACTCTTTACGAAATCCCTTCTTGGGGATATAATAATATTGCCCAGGCGGCAGCATACCGTATCAGGAACGGTGCTGCGGTATTCCACCGCCGGAGTAAGGCAAGCAGCGCGCCAGTGCAGGATGGGATCAGGGCATGGCGCACCCAAAAACAGACAAAAATCCTGCAAAATTAATCATCTGGAAAGAGGTAAAAAATTATGGCTCAAAACCCAATTGTAACTTTTGAAATGGAAAACGGCGGCATCATTAAAGCGGAACTGTATCCCGAACTTGCGCCGAATACGGTAAACAATTTCATCAGCCTGATCCAAAAAGGATACTATGACGGCCTGATCTTCCACCGTGTCATCCGCGGGTTCATGATCCAGGGGGGATGCCCGGACGGGAACGGGACTGGCGGTCCCGGCTACAGCATCCGTGGGGAGTTTTCCCAGAATGGCTTCACCAATGAGTTAAAGCACAGCGCAGGCGTCCTTTCCATGGCAAGGGCAATGGACCCGGATTCTGCTGGTTCCCAGTTCTTTATCATGCACCAGAATTCGCCACATCTGGATGGCGCTTACGCAGCTTTCGGAAAAGTAACGGAAGGCATGGAAACGGTCAACCAGATTGCAGAAACTGCGACAGATTATTCAGACAGGCCCATGGAGCCGCAGGTAATGAAACAGGTGACTGTGGACTGCTTTGGGGCAGAATATCCCCAGCCTAAAACAATGTAGCGAGCACAATTGCGAAGCAATATTTTACCTCTTGTGCGAGTACCCTCGCTTCGCTGGGGCAGACCCTGCGCATAATTATTTTTTATTCTACAGGAAGACCCTGTCACGCTTTAGCGCGACAGGTTCTTCCCTATTAGAATGAAAAACAGTAATTCCTACTGCTCTTCCGCCCTTGCCATTGCAATCTGAAAATCCTCCTGATCGGTAAAGATTTCCTCTTTGTACGGATTCTTTTTCTGCTCCACCGCACGTTTGATAATGGCAGTAAGACAGATTACATTGGCACCCAGTGCAATCAGAGCCACAATTCCCTGTGCCCTTGGATCTGCAAAAGCGGGCTGGGTGGAATTGGTCAGTGCCATACCGTCTGCATATCCCGGTCCGTACAGCGTCGGAAGTACGGAAAATCTGCCGCTGACCTGAAACAGCGGGAATACCTGAGCAAACATACACCAGGTAGCCAGCGTATTGGCACGGTTCTGAATCCATCCGCCCTTGTTCCAGAATTTGTTTGCAAAAGTGGGAGCCAGCAGCAATGCAAAACCGCAGTACCAGGAATGGGTAGGAAGATTCAGGTATGTATATTCAAAATTCCAGAGATCATACGCAATAATGAAACACCAGGTCATATCCGGCCACAGCATATCATGTTTCTTTTTGGAGGTGTAAATTCCCCACCAGCCTGTCATACAGAAAATGTTGATGATTCCTGCAATACCATTTACCCAGTTCCACCATCCACCGTAGCGCCATACGCCTTCGTTGGAAAACCAGTATCTGGATCCTGTCTCTGCCAGAGCCTGCGCACCTTTGATGGCAGATTCAAAATCGGAACCCACCGCAATCAGAATATTAATTGCCACAATCACAAAAGGAAACGCTTTAAACCACTCTGTTTTACCGATACTCCATTTGTATTTGAGCATCATAAAGCCCACACAACCGGCTGCTGCTGCATACAGCTTCGCATAATGGAACCATCCGCCCATGTAGAGATGAGTCTGATTATTAACGGCCCATTCTGCTCCGGAAGAAGCTCCCACTGCAATGGCAATGAAATATACCGTCAAAACTGCAGGCAGTACAAGGAAAAAGAAAATTCCTCCTGCTTTCGAGCGGCGGGCAATTTCATTACAGATGACCAGCCCGGCAAATACCATCACCCAGCCAAGCAACTGATACATGGCGTTTTCACCATAGATTTGAAATAACATAGCACATATCCTCCTTCATTCTTTCACTGTGCTGTTGAACTGCTACCCTTTCATAAGGTATAAATTTCAACTGGTCTGACCAGTTATTTGATAAAATTTTAACACTTTCTTTATAATTTTTCAAGTTTTTTAATAATTCCCCTTGCATTCTCAGCACTTCTACTGAATTTTCCCCCGGAAATTTGTTATTAATTTATCATGTTTTCTGGTCTAACCAGTACCAGGCGGCAGTTTGCGCAAAAGAACACCTGGTGCGTCTCTTCCGTATCCTCAGAGTATCCGTCACCGCCATACATAAATACGGCCGCACCGGATAAAATTCCAATGCGGCCGCATCATCAATATCTTATTTCATTTCCGCCACCCACAGGCCATGAAGATTGCAGTATTCATAGGCAGCTACCGGTTTCTCTCCGGCAGGCAGAACAAACTCTGCTTCCGGCTTCTCTCCGGGCATAAGTTTCCGCAGCATTCCGCCCCGGTCTGTCTCCAGATAAATCCACATGATATAATGGGCTTCCAGCATGGGATGCTCCAGTTCTCCTACCTTCACCACAACCGTATCGCCCTTTTTCTCCACAACCGGAACATGTTTTTCACCGGCAGCGTCTGTGGAATTGGCCTTCAGCTCCTGAAAAACCTTCGCCTCATCATGTTCTCCTGCCACAAGTTCCATTGCTGTTGTACAGCATTCCTTACACTTGAAAAATTTCATATCAGCTTCTCCTTTACTTCTGAACATTATTTGATTTCCTAATTGGCTGTATTAAACAGTATGCCCATATTTCATCTTCTTTTATTCTGCCGGACTGCAACTTTCATACGGCCTGTTACTGTTCTACACGAATCTGCCAGGACCGCTCAAACACTTCTCCCGGACCCAGTCTGTTGCTCCATTCACGGTTTTTAAGGGTTCCCTCAAAGGTCTCCCGGTCACATCTTCCATACCAGGGTTCTATGCACACAAAGGGCGCGTTCTTTTTCTCCGGAGACCAGATTCCCACCAGGGGCGCCTGAAAAGATACGGTCAGATACCGACGGTTTTCCGGGTCTGCCAGTCCAACCCTGCTCACCTGATAGTCTTCAATAATATAGGCCCCTTCATCAAAAAATCCTTCCTGCAGAAGACGCCTGCCTCCGGACAGTTTCATCATGTTTTTGCCGTTGTACATAAGCCCTGTCTCCAGACTGGCTCTGGAAAATATCACCTCGTCTTTTCCATCCAGCCAGATACTGTAATCTTCCTGCTGTTCTCCTTCCCTCAGAGGACAGTAAAATCCCGGATGACCTCCGATGGAAAAATACATCTCCTTCTTTTTTTCCTGACTGATCACTTTCCACTTCACCGTCACTTCTGTCCCCTGAAGGACATAGCCGATTTCCAGCCTGAAATCAAAAGGATAACTCTCTCTGGTCATGGGTGTGGCGTCCAGAGAAAACCAGATTTCCTCCTGGTTTTCCTCCGTACAGCTGAATTCCATATCCCTGGCAAATCCATGCTGAGACATCCGGTATTCCCGGTTTTCATATCTGTACTTATTTTCTTTCAGCCTTCCCACAATGGGAAAAAGCACCGGGGAACGCCGGCCCCAGTACCGCTCATCTCCCTGCCAGAGATATTCCTGTCCTGTTTTATTGCTTTTCAGAGAAACCATCTCTGCCCCCAGTGTGGAAAACCGTACCGTCAGTTCTTCGTTATTTAATTCATATATCATAGCCTTTCCTCCTCCTGGTACAGAATTATTCCGTACCGCTGTGTATTAATTTAACTCACAGTACCCCCGTATTTTATTATATCATCTGCTCAAATTCGGTTACGGGAACAGGCCGGGAAAACAGATATCCCTGGGCCATATCACAGCCGATTTTTTTCAGGAAGGATAACTGGCGTTCCGTCTCCACTCCTTCGCACAATGTCCCGATTTCCATCCGTTTGGCCATTTCCACCACCTGTTCCACAATGATATTGCTGCGCATGGATTCTTCCGCCTCGTCCAGAAATCCTTTGTCTATTTTCAGAACGTCTACCGGAAGCTCTTTTAACAGGTTCAGGGAAGAATATCCGCTTCCAAAATCATCAATAGACACCTTAAATCCTTCTCTTTTGCACTCCTGGATAAAGGCTTTTACCAGATTCAGTTCCCCGCCGATAATGGTTTCTGTCAGCTCCAGTTCAAAATCCCGTCTGGAAACCTGATATTTTTCCACCAGCCGGTTCAGATTGCTGAAAAAATCCATTGTACTGATATGTACTCTTGACACGTTGACAGAAACGCAGATGGACGGTTTGCCTTCCTGTTTCCACTGTGCCATTCGTTTCAGCACTTCCTCATATACAAAAAAATCCAGTTTCAGAATAAACCCGTTTTTCTCAAACAGGGGAATAAATTCATCCGGCGGAATCATCCCTTTCTCCGGGTCTGCCCAGCGGATCAGAGCTTCCGCTCCCATAATTCTTTCGGAGCGAAGATCATATTTTGGCTGAAGATATACCTGAAATTCCCGGTTTTCCAGCGCCTCCTCCATACGCTTTTCAATGGCGCTTTCCTTCTCCAGAATATTTTTCATATTTTCGTCATAATAAGCCTGACTGCAGCCCGCCACATCTTTGATGGTTTTGCGTGCAATGGAGGCCTGGTCCACATAGGGTATCAGGTCTGAGGCGGACTCTCCCGGCATAATCCTGCGGATTCCGGCTTTTATTACTACTTTATAATACTGGCGTTTGCCGTTGTTGTTAAAATAAATGGGTTTGCTCAGGGGTTCTAACATTTCCGGCCTGTAATCCTTTTCTTCTGTCAGAATCAGAAAAATATCTGCTGTATTCCGGGCGGTATAGCCCCGCTCTTTGAATATTTCCTGAATCCGTTCCCCCATCACGCACAGAATGCAGTCTCCGGCTTTGGAACCGAAATCGTTATTGATAAACTTAAATTTATTGATATCCAATGTTATCATCAGATATGTCCTGTCTTTGTTTTTTTCCAGAATTTCCTGCGCCTCTTTATAAAATTTCACACGGTTCCACATTCCGGTAATGGAATCTGTCATTGCCAGATGGCGGAAATGTTTTTCTCTTTTTTTCCGATAATAACAAACACAGCCAGTATGATCAGCAGCACCGCCCCGCAGATATGAGGGAAAAATTTGCCTGCCGTCTCCATCAGAGAAGGCTCATATACCACATTGATGGCATGTTCCGTAATACATTTTTCAAATTCACTTTCCGGAATCTGATAGATGGCTTTGTCTATAATACTTTTCAGCTCTTCCGTATGGTTATTCCCGATTCCTACGCTGATTGGAAAAGTTTTCGTCATATTGGGAACGATTTTCAGGTTGTCATACTGGTTCAGATTATAGACTGTCTGCAGAAAAATGGCATTTACAGCTGTAACGTCCGCTTCCTCCCGGTTCACTGCTTTCAGGCAGTCCCTGACACTGTCATACAGGGCAATTTTCCACCCCGGCTCCTCCATCTGGAAAAAATACCGCAGTCCCACATAATTTTTAGGAAGGGCAATGGACATACCATCCCTGATTTCCAGTCCTTTTCTGCCAATCAGGGTATATTCCGCCGACAGATAACTCTGGGAATAAGTCATATGGTAATATTCTGCGCTTCTTTCATTTCCATAATTCCCGGCAATCAGATCCACCTCGCCGCTGGCAACCAGATCCCAGGCTTCGGAAAAATTCGTCAGAGGAATAAATTCAAAATTCAGGCCGCTTTCCTCGGAAATCAGGCGCATGGCTGCGGCATATACACCGGTATACTCCCCTGTTTCCTCATCCACATATTCCAGCGGGTAACTGTCGGCGTCACAGGCCACTCTTATCGCCTCATTCTGATTAATAAATTCATATTCCTCTCTTGTAATCCCCGTCAGTTTTTCTTCCGGATTTCCATAAAAGTTCTTATATATGGAAGAAATATAAAAAGGCTTTTCCTGCCTTAAAGCAGCACCTGCCTGATTCAGTTCTTCCATTAATGATTCTTTTCCTTTACGGACTGCAAAATATTCTTTTTCCAGTCCGGCTTTCCCCACATATTTGCACCGGTATGTTTCCTGAAGGCTGGACAGAAGCACCATATCCACCGTTTCGTTTTTTAATGCCGCCATCTGTTCCGTAAGCCCGTCCAGATATACCGGCTCATATGTTATCCCATTGGTTTCCCCATAGGTTCTAAGGCTCTGTTCCAAATCTGAATTTCTGTCAATTCCAATTTTTTTCCCATCAATTGCTTCATAATCATTATAAAAAATCTCGTTATTATCTTTCCAGGTACACAGCATACCGTATTCCGGCCCGGAACTTTCCTCACTGAACAGCAGTTCTTCCTGTTCTGCACAGTCCCGGTGCACATTGCACAATAAATCCACCCGGCCGTCCAGGAGTCCTTCCAACCGTTCCTCCGGTGGAAGTTCCACATACACACACTCCCATCCGGTATATCTGCAAAGCTCATTCAGGTAAGTGATGCCATAACCGTACAGGTTACCGTTACTGTCTGTCTGAATCATTTCATCATTATCACTGTAGCCTACAATAACTTCTTTACTTTCCTCCGTGCCTTTTGAAGAAGCGTATCCTGGCTTTGAAAATATCAGCATGGCAGTCATCAGGACACATACTGGCAACATACAAAAAAATCCGATTTCTCTCCTGAATTTTCTCATAATCCTTCCACTTTTCCTTCCGCCCAGTACGATGGTATTTACAAAGCCGCCCCCGGTCTTTACAGACAGTGAGGGCGGCTTCTTTTTTAATAATTTTCTGCTTTTACCTGGAAATAAGCCTGGGGATGCGCACATACCGGGCATTCCTCCGGTGCTTCTTTTCCAATACAGATATGTCCGCAGTTGCTGCACTGCCAGATAACGTCTCCATCTTTGGAAAATACTTTCTTACCGGTCACATTATCAAGAAGTTTACGATATCTTTCTTCATGCTCTTTCTCTATCTTTGCAACGCCTTCAAACAGGTCCGCAATATCGTTAAAACCTTCTTCTCTTGCCTCTTTTGCAAACTGAGCATACATGTCGGTCCACTCATAGTTCTCGCCTTTTGCAGCAGCTTTCAGATTTTCTTCTGTGGTTCCCACACCGTCGTTCAGAAGTTTATACCACATTTTTGCATGTTCTTTTTCATTTGCGGCTGTCTCTTCAAAAATAGCGGCAATCTGTACATATCCGTCTTTTTTTGCTTTGCTGGCAAAATAAGAGTATTTATTTCTTGCCATAGATTCCCCTGCAAATGCTGTCTCCAGGTTCTTCTGGGTCTTTGTTCCTTTCAAATCTGCCATGTATATTTCCTCCCTGTATATTCCTGTTTATATTCTCCTGCTACGTTTCTACTTTACCTTTTTTTCCCACTTCTGTCAATAAACGATAAGAGCTTTTTTATTCTACAGGATAATATTTTCATACTTTAAAGTGACAGGGCCTTCCCTGTAGAATAAAAAAGAACTAAGTAAGTTCCGCGATTCTGGTAACTCCCACATAAATCTCGGAAATTTTATACCAGGTGGCATAATCCACCACTCCGGTCTGGGGCAGCCCGAAAACCGACTGGAACCTGCGGACAGCTCTTTCCGTGGCCGGACCGAAAGCTCCGTCTGCCGCCACTCTGGGAATGGAGGTATAGACCTGAGCAATCCGGTTTAACTGTTCCTGCATCTGGCGCACTTTATCGCCTCTGGAGCCCACCTGCAGATTTTCACGTGGCCAGGAAGCCGGGATACCGGAAATTTCTTCTGCCTCATTGATGTACATGTTATTTCCATAATAATAACGAAGGATTTCTATGGCGCTGTAATTCTGATCTCCCAGATATTTGGACCCCCACTGGCTCAGCCAGTTGGGACAGGTCACCCGCTGCCCGTCGCAATACTGGGTCAGGATTGGCTGTTTCACATTGGGTCTGGACAGGAAATTGGTAAACATCTCGTCTACTACACGGGAAATACTGGAAAAATAATTCCTCCCGTACACCCATTTGTGGTCATAGGCCGTGGAAGATGTAATGGTAAAGTCATAGCCTTTGTTCCGGTACCATTCCGTATATACACGGTTCATGGTAAAAGACATAATCGCCAGAATATTGGCCCGTATGGTGCTGTCCGGCCAGGTGGCATAAATTTCACTGGAAGCCACATTTTTGATGTAATCCTTGTATTTCACATAGTAATCACTGGCAGTAGAGTCACCCGGAGCTCCGTCATGTACCACCACATACTCCGGAACCACCACTCTGCTCAGTACAATTTCCCCGCTCTCATCCACCGGCTTAATCTCTGCCTCCGCAATTTTGGGCGGAAAATTTCCGAACAGTGTGTTGGCGGGAATCACAATATTTTTCGTATCCTGCTCCGATACCTCCAGAGGCTCCATCCGCACATTCTGCAGCGAAAGCTCTCCGGAAAACACATCCACTCCTTCAATACTGACGGGCCGGTACCCCTCCGCCTCCACCTGCACGGTATATTCCGCATAAGGCTGAACAGGCTGCTCCGGCTCCATACTGTATTCCAGCGGCGGCGCTGCCCGGGGAAGCACCTCTGACTGGCCTTCCCCGTCAGTGGAAATCTGTTCCAGGGTACTCTCCGGATCTCCGGTATAGGAAATGGTAATGGTGGCGCCTTCCACCGGAATCAGCCCCAGAGTGGAAGTTACCTGGACTTTCATGGTTCCGTTGTCCACCTGATCTGTCTGGACTGCACGCAATTGATGATTTTGCATAAATACCTCGAAATCTCTGCTCTTATTTACAGTTTATGTAAAACAGGAAAAAACGTTCCCCGTTTTTCCTTTCATGTAATACGCACCTGACACGTTCCGGAATTTTTCCTTCCCGCGCAGGTGCGTATTATATTTCCTGTTCCATATGAATTTCTTCCAGGTTCATACTGATATATCTGGCGTCCATCTGCAGCTTTCTTGCATACAGGACACCGCTGATACAGACTGCCAGAATTGCTGCCATCAGCACAAACATATTTCCCCGTTTTTTCTTTCCATTAAAATTAATATCTGCAAATTCATCCTGCTTTTTCCGCATTTTTTCTCCTCTTTTCACCAGACGTCAGTATATCAGATAAGGTAAAACTATGATTTCTTCTGATATACTAACATCAGTCTGTGAAAAAATCTTTAAATTCATCCTGTTTTTTTCTTAAATAATTATAAAAACAGCAGAAAAATTCCTGTATAAAAAGTCAGCCGGACTGTACCGTAATTCTGCGGCGGGGTTTTATGACTTTACTTCCCGCGTCCAGCCGTATTTATCTTCTTCATTGCCCCACTGGATACCCGTCAGATAATCATAAAGCCGTTGGGTCAGTTCTCCGATTTTAAAATCATTTACAGTAACCACATCGTCTTTGTAGACAAATTCACCCACCGGAGAGATTACCGCCGCAGTTCCGGTTCCAAAGGATTCTTCCAGGGTACCGTCATGCCCCGCTTTCATCAGGTCGTCCACCGACAGATGGGTTTCATTCACTTTATAGCCCCAGTCCTTTAAAATATGGATAATGGAATCTCTCGTTACCCCAGGAAGTACCGTTCCTTCAATGGGAGCTGTATAAATTTCTCCATTGATTTTGAACATAATATTCATGGTTCCGACTTCTTCCACATATTTCCGGTTGACACCGTCCAGCCAGAGTACCTGCGTACAGCCTTTTTCTTCTGCCCTGACCTGTCCCAGAATAGAAGATGCATAATTGCCGCCGCATTTGGTAAATCCCGTTCCGCCTTTCACAGCACGTACCAGTTCATCTTCCACCAGTATTTTCACCGGATTAATTCCTTCCGGATAATAAGCGCCCACCGGACAGCAGATAACCATAAATTTATAGGATATGGCCATATGAACTCCCAGAGCAGACTCCGTGGCAAATACAAAAGGACGGATATACAGGGAAGTCTCCGGTTCTGAAGGAATCCAGTCTTTCTCCACCTTCACCAGTTCTTCTATGGCTTCCACAAACATCTCCTCCGGAACACCCGGCATACACAGACGCTCGTTGGAAGTAATCATTCTTCTTGCATTCATTTCCGGACGAAATAAAAGGATTCTGTCATCTTTGGTACGGTATGCCTTCAATCCCTCAAACGTCTCCTGCGCATAATGCAGAGTCACACAGGAAGGACTGATTGAAATAGGCCCATAAGGCTCAATTCTGGCGTCATGCCAGCCCGTTCCCTGATCCCAGTCCATCACAAACATATAATCTGTCATATATTTGCCGAATCCAAGATTTTTCTGGTCCGGTTTTTCTTTCAAAACATCTCTTTTTACAAACTTAATATCCATAACGTCTCCTCCATCCTGTAATTTTTATCATGCGGGATTCTTCTGATTTCCGGTATGATAAAAAACTCATTATATATCGTTTTATCAATTATTATACTTTTTTCTGGGACTGTCAAGATTATTCTCCGGGCTTATATTTACCATAACTGTATATTATATAATTGGCAGTTTTAATAACTTTTCTGCATATCTTAAATACAGGAAAATGATGTATACTCAAAGTGTCTCAACAAACAGCAAAGTAAACAGCAAAGGAGTTTTATTATGCATCAATTTCAATCTTATCCCATTGATTTGTTAGAATTAAATCCCTTTACAAAACTGTCAGACGAGTGGATGATCATCACTTCCGGTAACCAGGACAAAGTCAACGGTATGACAGCAAGCTGGGGAGGACTTGGAGTTCTCTGGGGGCAGAATACTGCTTTCATCTTTGTGCGTGAAAACAGATATACCAGGGAATTTATTGACAATGGAGACAGCTTTTCCTGTACGTTTTTTGACAAAAAATATAAAAATGATCTGAAATATTTCGGCGTCGTATCCGGCAGACAGGAAGACAAATTCAAAACTTCCGGCCTGAATGTAAATTACAGCAACGATGTTCCTTTTGTGGATGAAGGAAATTTTGTTCTGATCTGCAGAAAAATGGCCGCTGTACCCATTACGGAAGCTCATTTTCTGAATCCGGAAATAAAAGAAAAATGGTACTCCGGCAAAGAAGAAAATAATTTTCACACCATGTATGTGGGCGAAATCACAGAAATACTGGCAAGATAAAAACTGGCTGTGCACAGCTCTGGGTGAGGGCGGGATTTTTCCCCTGGGTCAGGCTCTTCGGCAGCACATTCTCTGTCTGGCGCAGCGCAGGTCTGCCCAGCTGCCTGGCTGCACCGGATGTGACAGGTTCTTTCCTAATAGAAGAAAAGAAAAGAGCAGAACACAGTCAAAAGGCCGCGTTCTGCTTTTTTTACGGCTGGAACGTATCTTTTTCCACCACAGAATAAATATCTCTTCCCATCCGGGTCTCAAAATATTTCTTCAGTTCCAGATTGCTGTCCCATTTTTCCTGAGGATAGGCGCCGTACCTGCGTTTTACATCTCCCATCCGCTCTTCAATATCCAGCACGCCTTCTGCTCCTGCCAGTGAATCGCACAGCTGGATCAGCCTGTCATATTCATCCATTACCACAGTTTTTAAGGTATCCTGAATCAACTTCGTTTCTTCTTCTGTGGTATCAAACCGTCCGATATATCCGTCAGTGGTCTGATTATGGAAAGAATGGGTAAGGCAGATTTTCGCTGCCTCATCATATCCCAGAGACATCATATAGGAATATCCGTCCGATACATGTCCAAGATGCCTGACGCCAAATTTCCTTCCGATATCATGCAGCAACCCCAGGATATACGCTTTCTCAGAATCCATTCCCCCACATGCCTGTGCGATTTTTTCCGCACAGTGGGCGGCCACCCGGCTGTGGTTTCCCCAGGGCCCCGGATTGCAGGTTTCTCCTTCTCTCAAAATTTCTTCTGCTTCTTCTCTTATGGGCAGCATAACCTTTCCTCCTGTCATTCTGTCTCTATCTGACACATGCCCATGGTAAGCAGCGCTGCCTCATGAGACCGGGGTGTTACCCCTGCACAGCAGGAGCCGTCCACCCGGATGGTGATTTCCGGCATGGCTGCTTTCAGCAGAAGGGCATTGCTCACCACACAGATATCGGTACACAGCCCCACAAGTTCCAGTTCTAGGGGTTCTTTTTCATTTTCCTGTTTCAGCAGTTCCATCAGTTCCAGGGAGCCGAATGAAGGTTTGTCAATGATATGGGAAGGCTCCGCCAATGCTTCAATCTGAGGATGAAGCTGCCAGCCTTCTGTCCCTTTCACGCAATGGACAACCGGCAGTTTCTTTCCCTCGGCTGTTTCCAGATAATCCTCCCCATGGGTATCCCTGGTCACATAAATATCTGATTTTTCCCAGGATTTCATTTTCTCAGTCACAGGATCTACAATGGCCTGGGCTTCCGTTGTGCCGAGAGAACCGTCAATAAAGTCATTCTGCATATCCACAACCACTAAAATTTTACGCATGTTTCACGCTCCCTTCTTCCGCTGGCGCACCAGCCGGAAATGTCCTGCTTCTATATGGTTTTCGGCTGACGGGCCAGACGGAAATATTCCGACCTTCCGGCACAGGAGGTACTGATGGACTCGATAGCCACCGCTCCGCCCCGTACAATTTCTATATGTTTATACTTGCTCCGCAGCAAATCAATCAGTTCGTTGTTGCGCCGCTCTGTCATTTTACATTCCAGCAGTACGCTGTCGGTACCGATGTCAGACACCTCTACCTGAAATACCTGGGCAATCTGAAACAGCTCTGCCTTTTCCGCCACAGAGCATTCCTTTACTTTTGCAAACAGGAGCTCTTTCATATGAATGGGCATATCGGTCAGATCAATGACTTTTATCACTTCCACCATCCGGTTTAACTGCTTCTTAATCTGCTCAAAGGTAATATCGTCGCTGGTAACGCAGATTGTCATGCGGGACACGGTTTCATCCTCTGTGGTTCCCACGGTCAGACTCTGCAGGTTATAGGATTTTCCGGAAAAAAGACCGGAGACTTTTGCCAGCACTCCCACCTGATTTTCCACATACAATGCAATCCATCTGTTTTTCATTCCAGTTCTCCCTCCCTACTTCAAAATCATTTCCGTCATGGGATTGCCGCCCTTTACCATGGGCAGTACAATTTCTTCCGCTGCAATCATAAATTCGATTAAGACCGGAACCTTCTGTTCTTTCGCTTTCTCAAATGCAGGGGCAATCTCTTCTTCTTTTGTGACACGAATCCCGCAGGCTCCGTAGCTTTCCGCCAGTTTCACAAAATCCGGCTCATAGGGAGGACAGGCCGGATTGGGGCCTTTACAGTCATTGGGACAGTTTTTCCTCCGCCGCAGGCAGGTGGCTTTATATCGCTTTCCATAGAAAAGCTGCTGCATCTGCCGCACCATCCCCAGATAATAATTGTTCAGAATACACACAATCACATTGGCTTCCTGGGTCATGGCTGTGGCCAGTTCCTGCAGATTCATCTGCATTCCCCCGTCTCCGGTGATACACACCACCGGCTTCCCGGGACAGCCGATTTTTGCACCGATGGCCGCCGGAAATCCAAATCCCATGGTGCCAAGGCCTCCGGAAGTAATATACTGCTTTTTCTCATTCAGCTCTATGTACTGAGCGGCCCACATCTGATGCTGGCCCACATCGGTCACAACAATCCCTTCCGGGAACTGTTCATTAATCTGCTCCATCACCATCTGAGGGGTCATGCCTTTGTCTCTGCGCATTTCCAGAGGATTTTCCCTGTCCCATTCCCGTATCTGATTCAGCCACTCCTCCGTATCCTGGGGTTCCGCCCATTCCAACAGTTTTTCCAGCGCCAGATTTGCGTCCGCAACAATAGGCACATCCACCACCACATTTCTGGAAATGGCCGCTGTATCAATGTCCACATGGACAATCTGGGCATTGGGGGCAAATTCATTCAGATCGCCGGTAATCCGGTCGTTGAACCTGGTGCCGATGGAAAACAGAACGTCACACTGGCCCACCGCAATATTGGCCGCATATTTTCCATGCATACCGCTGTTTCCGATATAATAAGGATGGCTGGTGGGAATGGCGCCTTTTCCCATAATGGTCGTTACCACAGGTATCCTGGTCTGTTCTGCAAGCTGCAGCATTTTGTCATTTGCCCTGGCAATATTGACGCCTCCGCCCACCAGAAACAGAGGTTTTCTGGCTGCTTTCAGCAGTTTGTAACCTTTTTTCAGCTGTCCGATATGAACGCTTTCATTTGGTCTGTATCCACGGATGGATACGGATTTCGGATATTCTCCCGGACCTGGAGCTGTCTGAATATCTTTGGGCAGATCAATCAGCACCGGACCTGGTTTACCGGTTCTGGCAATATGAAAGGCCATTTTCAGAATTTTCCCCAGGTCTTTCCGGTCACGGACTGTCACACCGTACTTGGTAATGCTGCGGGTCATGCCCACAATATCCACTTCCTGAAAGGCGTCATTTCCAATGAGGCTTAAGGGCACCTGCCCGGTAATACATACCAATGGTATGTTGTCGTAATGGGCGTCTGCCAGACCTGTAATCACATTGGTGGCTCCCGGACCGCTGGTTACCACGCAGACTCCCACCGTCCCTGTTGCTTTCGCATAGCCTTCCGCCTCGTGTATCAGCCCCTGCTCATGTCTGGGCAGTACCAGTTCAATTTCCTCATGTTTATATAATTCATCCAGAATATCTGTTACCATGCCGCCGGGATAACCGAATACGGTGTCAATCCCTTCTTCCAGCAATGCTTTTACAAATAATTTTCTTCCTGTTATATCCATCGCCATAAGATTCACCTCTGTTCTCGTATATAGTATCTGCTCTATTGTAGCAGAAATCTTTCATTTGGGAAAGTGCCATTCTTCACCAAATGCAATCTCTCAGATATATCCCGAAATTTTCAGCAGAAAAATCCATCCCGTCAGGGTAAAAGACGCAAGCAGTGTGGTGGCTACTACAATACTGGCTGTCAGCGTCCCGTCGTTTCCCATATTTTTTGCCATAATATAACAGCTTGGGGTAGTGGGTGAAGCCAGCATAATCAGAATCCCTGTGAGCTTTTCTCCCCGAAATCCCAGGGCCAGAGCCACCGGCACAAAGATCAGCGGCTGTGCCGCCAGTTTCACAAAAGAAGCTGCCAGTGTGGGTTTCAGTTTTGTCAGGGCTTTTTTCCCCTCAAACCCTGCCCCCAGCGTAACCAGCGCCAGCGGCGTGGCCATCTGAGCCACACTGTTTATGGTTTTATCCACCATCACCGGAAACCGGATATTTCCCAGAGAAAGCAGAAGGCCCAGGAAAATACTGATAATAATTGGATTTTTCAGAATATTTGTACAGGCTTCCCTGATTTTTCCTTTTTTGTCCGCGTTCTGACTCTGCTGCCCCTCAAAGGTCAGCACAATCACAGAATATATATTGTAGAGGGGCACTGCACCCAAAATCATCAGAGGCCCCATGGCGGACGTCCCATAGATATTCTGAATAAAGGCAAGGCCCATCACCGCCGCGCTGCTGCGGAAGGAGGCCTGTACAAAAGCTCCCGTCATGTACCGGTCTTTCAGAAACAGTTTTGTTCCGGCCCAGATTAACCAGAAACAGGCAGAGCTTGCAGCAGCGCAGAACAACACATAATTCAGATCAAATACCGCCCGAATATCCACAGAAGAAATATCCCGCAGCAGCAATACCGGCAGAGTCACCTGAAAATTAAATTTATTTGCCACTGTCACAAAATTATCATTCAGCATTCCGGTCTGCTTCAGCCCCCAGCCCAGTACCATCACCAGAAAAATGGGGATGGTCACATTGAGACTGAACATAAAATTTTCCATATTATTCTGCCTCTTTTACCTTTTTCTCATATTTCAGAAAATAGTATTCCAGATCAAAATATGTCTGCTCCTCACTGTCTGCCGTCAGCTCCCACTCCTCTCTCTCATCCAGATTGGGAAACCAAGCGTCTGCCGCATATTCGTAATCAATTTTCGTTATATGGGCCACATCGCACAAATCTACCATCTGCCGATAAACACTTTCCCCGCCCACAATATAGATATCCTGACTGTCATACTGTTTCAGTTCTTCCAGAAGTTCCTCCATACTGTGCACCACCTGGGCGCCTTTTACCTGAAACTCCCGGTTTTGGGTCAGCACAATATTCGTTCTGTTTTTCAACGGCTGGCCCCCCGGAAAGGTTTCCAGTGTTTTCCTTCCCACTACCACCACTTTTCCCGTGGTCATTTTCTGAAAAGATTTCATATCTTCGGGAATCCGCACCAGCAGCCTGTTGTCCATGCCGATGCCCCAGTTTTTGTCTACTGCCGCAATCAGGTTCATTGTCTGTCCTCCTGTCCAAATCAAAAACTCCGTCTGTTTCCTGCCAGAACTCATGCAGGATTTTCTAAACCGCCACGGGAATATCCGTAATCTGCGGCCCTGTTTCATAATTTATCAGCTTTACGTCCTCTCTGGTAAACTGATAGAAATCCTTAATTTCCGGATTCAGCCAGAATTCCGGCGCCGGATGGGTTTCCCGGCCAATCAGTTCCCGAACCAGCGGAATATGCCGGTCATAAATATGGGCGTCTGCAATCACATGCAACAGTTCTCCTGCTTCCATACCGCAGACCTGCGCCAGCATATGCATCAGCACCGCATACTGGCACACGTTCCAGTTATTGGCTGTCAGTATATCCTGAGAACGCTGGTTTAACACTGCATTCAGGGTCAGCTTCTCCTGTCCCGGCTTCCGGGTCACATTAAAGGTCATACTGTAGGCGCAGGGATAGAGATTCATCTCGCTCAGATCCTGATGGACATAGAGATTGGTCATAATCCTCCGGCTGTAGGGATTGTGCTTCAAATCGTAAATCACCCGGTCTACCTGGTCCATCATACCTTCACTGTACTGATGTTTTACTCCCATCTGATAACCGTACGCTTTTCCGATGGAGCCTGTCTCATCTGCCCATTCATCCCAGATATGGCTGTTCAGATCCTTAATATTATTGGATTTTTTCTGCCAGATCCAGAGCATTTCGTCGGTACAGCTCTTAATGGCTGTTTTGCGCAGGGTAATTGCCGGAAATTCCTGAGACAGGTCATAGCGGCTGACCACACCAAATTTCTTAATCGTATAAGCGCTGGCTCCGTCCTCCCAGTGGGGACGGACTTTTTCTCCCTCTGTGCTGACACCGTTGTCCAGAATATCCTGGCACATTTCTATAAAAATATGATCTGCCAAACTCATTGCTTTCTCCTTATTCTGCATGGTTTCTGTTTTTGTGTTCTTTCTCTTTGTTCGAATCATCATAACATACTTTTACCGTTGTATCAATGCAATAAATCCCCCGTCTGCCCTGATAAAAAATAAGGGGAACATTCTGATTTTTGTTTTTTTTGTATTTTTTAAAGATTTTTTCACAGAAATGGTGTATACTGTAGAAGATTGAAAGCTGACGGACAGCTCATTTAAGAAAATTGCAAGGAGAATGATTATGAGTCAGAAAAAAGTAGACCGATATAAGGAAGAAAAAGCCAATCGGAAAAAAATCATGAAACGTGAGAAAATGAAGCGCACGGCCCTTACCATAAGCAGTACCGTAGTTGGTGTTGCCATTGTGGGATGGCTGGGATATTCCGCTTTCGGGTATTTCCATAAAGAAGATGAAAAAACTCCCACCCAGACAGAAGTTGATTTAAGCGCATTAAACGATTATATCAGCGGCCTGTATGCAGAAGAGGAAACCGCTGAATAAAATTCTGTTTACCTTTCCTGTGAACCTCTCCATTCTGAGAGAATCGGCTGCCTTACAGGGCGCGGACAGCAATAAACATAATCTGCCCGCGCTGCCTGTTTTAATTATTATTCTGAAGAAAAGTGCTTTCACGCCTCAGCGCGGCAGTGCCCTGTCTGCAGAATACATAAGGCAGCTCTGCCGCCTGTCCTTTTACATCATTTCTGAACAACCAGAAGAAATCTGTGAATTTTTCCTTCTATTACACCTTCCCGTTCCAGCAGTTCCTGTGCACGATACAGATTTTCCTGACAGTCCTTCACGCAAAATCCCGGAAATTCCCAGGGAATCACACGGGCAAACCAGACAAGAGCTCCCACATCCCAAAATTTTATGGGACGAAAGGCTTCCTCTGCTTTTACAATGGAAAGCCCCTCTGCCCGGAATTTCTGTTCCGCTATGTTCAGATACTGATCCGGAAACGGAAGGTCCGGCACATCACTGAGCAGTAATTCCACCAGTTCCCGGTCATTTTCCGCTCCCACCTGTTCCGTGATAAATATACCGCCCTTTTTTAACAGCCGCGCTGTTTCAGCGGGATTAAAATTTCCATGGCGGTTGATAATCAAATCAAAACTTTCGTCAGGAAAGGGCAGTCTGCCGCCTCCGTCTGCTTCCTGAAAATCAATTCCCAGGGGCAGTAATTTTTTCCTGCATAATTCCACATTCGGCGGATAATTTTCCGTAGCCGCCAGATTACAGCAGGGGTGATTGAGAGATAACAGAAATTCCCCTCCTCCGGTTTCCACATCAAGGAGTTTCTGCTCCGGTTTCAGATAATATCTGACTGTTTCCCTGTAATTCCAGGGCAGATCCTGTTCTTCTTCATATTTCCCATTAATATGGGAAAAGTCCCAGCCATGGATATGGGCCTGTTCTTCTTCCTGAAGCCATAATTTTAAATATGTTTCTTTTTCCATCTTTTTTGCTCCTTTTTGCCTGCTGTACTGTCTGAATCCGGTGCAGTTTCCCCATATTCCCAACCATTAATCTGTTTTTCAGAAACTGCCCGTGCATATTCCTGTCCATTCTGGAAAAACTGTATAAAAAAGGATGCGCTATGCGCATTCTCTGCGCGCGAGCGGATTGCGCAGCAATAAACATCACCCCCACGAGCTGCGCCATTTGCGGTGCGTCAGAGCATACGCAGTATGCTGAACGTATCGCGTTTTAGCACAATTGCGAAGCAATATTTTACCTCTTGTGCGAGCGCGCATCATTATTTTTTATCTTACAGGAAATACTTTCACACGTTAGCGTAACAAGGTGTTTTCTACTAAGAAGATAAAACCTGCCATTCCCGGCAGCTCCACAGAAACGAGGTGTTTTTATGAAAATTATGTTGAGCGAAATTTTGGATCGCAAGGGAATCTCACAGAATAAAATGGCCAAAGATACCGGCATTTCCATTACCACCCTCAGAAACCTGAATCATAACAGAACCACCAGAATCAGTTTTGACATACTGGAAAAAATCTGCATTTATCTGGACTGCGGCGTGGAGGATATTCTCGGTGTGGAAAAGTAAAGGGTATTTCGGAAATACAAAAATAAAGTTCCTGAAATCCGCAAACTTTTTTCTGTATTTCCCATACTATTAAAAAAACCGTCTGCTCTCCAGTCTTCTGGTTCTCCGTCCCCGTCATATGAAACTGGTTCAGCAACGCTCCTGACTGCCATACTCTTTTCGTCCGGGTTCAGAGCGTAACCAGATTCGTCATAGCTCCAGGTCTCCATATTTGTTCTGTCTCCTGGATTTTGACTTATAGGCTAAAATCTGTTATAATTTCTGTGAATCGGGCGGCCTGTGTGACTGCCGCCCTTTTCAGTTTTCCCTTGACTTAATCCTCTAAGCCTTTGCTGATTCTGTCCTTAACCCTCTTAATTTTCTTTAAGGCTTCCTCAACCTTTCCGGACTGCAAGAGTTCTTCTACATCTTCCCAATTTTCAAGCTGTCCTCTTAAATTGTCCTTCCACTGATTGTCTGTCATTCCCATAACTTCCATCTGCTCTCCTTTCTCCCTTTCGGGTTATTAGTCCTGTATCTCTGGACTAATCATAGTATAGTCTATTATTGTGTATTTGTTAATAGTCTATTATCATGTATTCTTATTTTCTTTGGTTTTCTTTTTATATTCCATGATTTCCCACGTCTGGCAGTTTAATAGATTACATAAATTAGCGATAACCTCACAAGTCACATTTTCATTTTTTGTCAACTTTGCTACTGTATTGGAATGGATACCGTTATTTTTAAGCCACTGCTTATTATATCCTTTTCGCTCCAGCAATTCCCACAATCGGGAAAAGTCTATAATTCCGTTCATTCCATATGGAATTTTATTTATAGTTCCGCTCATGATTTCACCGCCTTTCTGATACAGTATATGATAATAGATTTTTATTTGTTTGTCAACGTCTATTCCTGTGTAGCAAATGGTACCGCAAAGCCCTTGTTCTTATCATCTATTTTTGTGTATTATTATACATTGCATTTTCGTCTATTATCATATATTACATAGCCATAGCAGGGAAAAACAAGCCAAACAGGAGGGAACGGAAATGAAAAAATACCATCTCAGTGATATCCCCTCCGATAAGGATATCAGAAGGATACCTGAGTTTTCAGCAGTCACACAGTACGAGATTCCGATTATCTTTACTTCTTACGAATCATGACAAATTCCATGACAAAAAAATTATTATTATTGCTAATATGGTATGATTAAAACTCATAAAACACCATACAAAAACAGCCGCAAACTTTTGATTCTACTGGAAAATCCTTAAGTCTGCGGCTGTTATCCGTAAAAGCGATAGACGGGGCTCGAACCCGCGGTCTCGACCTTGGCAAGGTCGCGCGTTACCAACTACGCCACTATCGCATGTCTGAAAATATGATACTATAAATTTCCTTTTTTGTCAATAGCATATTTTCCTTTTTTCTTTCATATAGTAATTCAAAGAGAGATTAAGGAGGAATCCTGTGAGTTCAAAAACCAAAATTGTTGTTCTGCATCTAAAAGAAGTGGTCTATACAGCTATTTTTGCCGTGCTTGGAATTCTGCTGATTTTACTGCTGATTTTTATGTTCCTGCCGGATAACAAAGACAAAGATACGGAAGAAACCATGAAATATACGGCGGGGGTCTATACTTCCTCCATACAATTAAATGACAACGCCATAGATGTAGAGGTTGTGGTAGATGACAACCACATCAATTCCGTCACACTGGTAAATCTGGATGAAGCCACTGCCGCCATGTATCCTCTGATGCAGCCTGCACTGGATAACCTTACCAGACAGATTTACGAAAAGCAGTCCCTGGAAAATATTTCCTATGGAGATGACAACCAATATACTTCCATGGTACTGCTGAACGCTATCCAGTCAGCTCTGGATAAAGCGGCCTACATAGAAGAATAATTTTCACCATGTCTGCTCTGCCTCCCGGCAGGCCCCATAGTCCGAAAAAAGGAACAGTTGCCATATTTTAAATATGATTACTGTTCCTTTTAATATTGCATTTTACATCTCATGTGTCCGCTTCGTTACACTGCCATAATAATGCCGCCGTCATTGGCATACATACTGCTGATTCCGGCAGTATCTATCACAAATATTTCTTTAAATTCTGCCAGTTTTCTCACTTTCTCTGCTGCCTCTTTTGCTCTTTTCGGGCAGTTGCAGTGAGAAATTGCAAATATTTTTTCCTGAGGATTCACTGTTTTGGCAATCAGGTCGTGAATCATTTTGTCCACTGCTTTTCCAATGCCCCTGGCCTGGCCAATCTGGCTGATGGTTCCCTCGGCGGTTCCGGCCATTACCGGCTTGATGTTCAGTGCTCCCGCCACAAATGCCTTGATATTACTGAGCCTCCCATTCTTCCTGAGCGTCTCCAGGTTCTCCAGCACAAAAGAAGTGTTCATTCCTGTAATAAATGCTTCCACCTTCTCCACCACTTCTTCAAAGGCCAGTCCCGCCTCTTCACATTCCTGAATCTTCATGGCAATCAGCGTTTCACCCACAGAAGCAGATCTGGAGTCAAACACATGAATCTGTTTCTGCCCCTTTTCTTCCAGATACAGTTTCCGGCCAATTTCAGCGCTGTTGTACGAGCCGCTGAGCTGAGAAGAAAGGGTAACTGCATAAACATGCCCGGCTTCACAGTCAAAAGCTGACATATATTGTTCCGGCGAAGGACAGGTTGATTTTGGGCTGTTGGGGCTTGCCGCCACCCGTCTTAAAAAATCAGCCTGATCAAAGGTTTCATCATCCACAATCCTGTAATCATCCACAGACATTTCCAGAGGTACGTTTTCAAAACGCCCGTCCTCTTTTAACTTCCCCGGCAGCTCCCCGCAACTGTCCACTACAATTTTATAGTTCATGTCTTTCCTCCTGATATAGTATTATTCCACATGATATTCGATATTTAATACAGTTTTCTTATATTCCAGTCATTATTTTATGTGGTTTTTAATACTACTTTATAGTAGCATAAATATCAGGTTTTGAAAAGCCCTATTTTTCATAACAAAGCAGGCAGGCCCACTTCATTTTCCCTGCCTCTCAGTCCTGAGGGGAATTGCTCACTGCGGACATTTCCCGTAAGATAAAAGGGGTGCCGGAAAGAAATTTCAAAATTTCCCTCTGACACTCCATCTGAAATACAGATTTTCTGAAATCAGTTAAAGCAGAAACTGATTTCCTTCCACATATCGTCCTCGATATAATTTACTTCCGTAATTCCATTGCAGTAATCTGCAATAAACCCTTCTTCAATAAAATACCGGAATGCCTGCTTTTTCAGAAAATCATCTGCAAACCGCAGGGTTACCACCCGGCCCTGCATCCAGGCATCTGACAGAATGGCTCCCATGGCCTCCGGTTCCCATGTTTCAATCCAGGTTCCCTCTTTCCGGTAATAATTATTTGTCACAGCGGTACATGTTGGCAGTTCCAGCCCTTCATCCGGCACATGGCCCATCAGCATTTCTCCGGTAGTCATGGCCATATAATTATAGTCAATAAAAGAGGTTTCCAGTCCTTCCCTGTTCCGATAACCGTTATTTCCCCAGGTGGCATCCATATAGTAATATTCTCCGTCCAGCCGGATCAGGTTCCAGGCATGGGCCTCTCCCAGAGCCACGCCGGATACAATCACGCTCTGTACGCCAAGCTGGTTCAGCAGATACTGAACAGCACAGGCATATCCCTGGCATACTGTCTGCTGCCTGAGGAATACGCTGATAATATTCTGGCTGTCTTCCACATCCTGCACATATTCCGTATTGAGGGCCAGCAGCTCATAAACGTATTTTGCTTTCTCATAATCCGTATGATTTATGGTAATTCCGGCAAGCCAGGCTCCCACAATCTCGTCAATCTGAATCTGGGTATTCTGCCGCTCTTCCACAGTCATGGTGTATTTCGGGGCAAATTCCAGACTCACCAGTTCTTCCCCTTTGGTATATCTGGTAAAAACATATCCCTCCACCCAGAACAGGCCGCCATAGTCTCCGCACACTGCTGTGTAGGCCCTGCGCATCAAATCCAGGTCTGTGGTTGAGAGTTTTATTTTTTCATCATGGTTCAGAATTGCCGTCAGCATTTCGTCATAGACCACCCGTTCCTCCTCCGTCAGGTGATCGTAAGCATATTTTCCTGTGGAAATCTCCTGCGGCTCCGGAGGCGGAGCAATCTGCTTTGTGTCTGCCCTGGGCGTTTCCGCTTTCTGTTTGTTTTCGTCTATGGGAACGCTTTCTGACTCCCTGCCTTCCGGCAGAATGTTCTGTATCACATCAGCAGAACAGGCGTTCATCACACTGCCGGATAAGATTATGAGAAGCAGCAGGAGCACCCTGCCTCTTATCAGTTTCATTTCCAACTACCTTCCTTACATTATATTATGCGTCCAAAATTCCGGACCTGTTGAAGGGAATCTGCTCCCTTTGTTCCGGTTACGCCTGAAAAAATGCGGTGACCAGACTGGTCAGAGATTTCATATCGGCAGCGCCCATGGTTTCCACTGCGGAATGCATGGCCAGCAGAGGCACTCCCACATCCACCGTCCGCACCGGAAGAATGGCCGAAGCAATAGAGCCAAGGGTCCCTCCGCCCGGCATATCGGAACGATTCACAAATTTCTGATAAGGAATTTTATTTCTCCTGCAAATCTGTTCCACAACTGCCACCGCCTCACAGTCTGTGGCATAGGACTGGGAGGAAGCCTCTTTGATACACAGCCCTTTTCCCAGCACCGGTTTATTTGTAATATCCATTTTTCCCATCTGGTTGGGATGAAGGCCATGAGCCACATCCAGTGACAGTAAAAAGGCGTCATACAGGCTTTCCCTGGTCTGGGCTGCAGATTTTCCCTGACTGTCATGGATTTTTTCCAGAAGATTCAGCAGCATCATGGAGCCTGCCCCCTGCTTTGTATAACAGCCCACCTCTTCATGGTCAAATAAAGCCACCACATTCAGCCCGCGGGCCGGCCGGCTTTCTGTAAGGCCTGTGAGAAGGGCCTGCACCGAGGTCAGATTATCCAGTCTGGGGGAAAGGATAAATTCCTGCTGCCGCCCCAGATACCGGGGCTCTTCCATACAGTATACCCACAGTTCATAGTCCAGTATCTTTTCTTCTTCCACCTTAAGTTCCTCTGCCAGGAATTTCATCAGCATATGTTCTTCTTTTTCTTCTCCCAGCAGGCCAAGAATGGGGAGCATATCTGTCTGTTTATTCAGTTCCACCCCTTTATTTACATCACGGTTCATATGAATGGCCAGATTGGGAATCACGAACAAAGGCCTTTCCACAGAAAGATAACGCATGTCCGGATGCATCACATCTTTGCTTTCCACCGCCACTCGTCCGGAAATGCTCAGAGGTCTGTCCAGCCAGGTGTTTAAAATGGCTCCTCCATACACTTCTGTATTGACCTGCCCGTATCCGCCGGCAGATACATCGGGACTGGGTTTTATTCTCAAACATGGAAAATCCGTATGGGCCGCGCCGATACGAATTTTATTCCGGGGTTCAGCCTGTTCTCCTGTGGTAAAGGCAAACAGGGTGGTATCGTGATGCTTCACATAATATTTTCCATTTTCCGACAGCCCCCAGGTCTGGTTGAATTGCAGTTCTTCAAATCCTGCCTCCTTAAGCTGTCTCTCCGCTTCCCGTACCACCAGAACCGCACTGGTTCCCTTTTCCAGCAATCTGAATAATTTCTGTTCTGTCTGTTCCATGCTCTGCCTCCTGAAATCTATTCTGTTATAATTATTTCGTATTGTTTTGCACTCAGATCTGTCCAGTGCATATTATATCACATTTGTCTTTTCATTTCTACCATATCATCCTTGTGTTTTTAGCGATTCTGTAATATAATGTTCCATGTTTCACACAACTGTTTTATATCCCGGAGGTATCATATGACTGCACTTTCCATTCTGGATGTAAAAGAATTTATGAATATACTGTTACGCACAGATACCTTTGACAGTTTTCTGCTGTCCGAAGGTTCCATTACCACCTGCATGACATATCTGCTGGACGGACATGCCAGAGCTGACTTTTTCAGCCCGGAAGACGAACATTACGAACTGGTGGCTCAGGAATCATATATTCCCTTCTCTCTGGTACGTCCGGTATGTTTCCAGATAATCAGGGGAAAGCGTCCGCCCTCTTCTTTCAAATTCGTATTCCTGCTTTCTGCCGAAAATCTGAAACGGACTGTTTCATCCATAAACAGCGGATTTTCTGCTGAAGATGTTTCCGGCATGTACCTGAATCTGAAATATCAGAATCAGCAGCTTATCTGTACCACAGGAATTTCCTGCCGCATTTTTTCCATGGACAAATCTCTGGAGCACGGATGGGACGACATGGTAAAACTGTTTTTCCGGAAACACGGGATTGCCGTAGAACCGCTGGCTTCCCATGTGTAACGTCCGATTTTACTCTGGAGGAACCATTTCACGGACATTGCAAAACGTATGTTCTTTTTTCTGTGCCAAAATCCGTCTGTCAAGAGTTGAATTTCGTATTAACAACCATTTTTTACAATTTTTTTAAAATTTACTGGAATATTCCTTTACTTTTTTCACTTTATATGTTACCATTGTCCCATGCTATAAATAACTATAGCATATGATGATTTTATTATTTATTGGAGGTAGTGACATGCAGGGTACAGTAAAATGGTTTAATAACCAAAAAGGATACGGCTTCATTTCCGATGAATCCGGAAATGACGTATTTGTTCATTATTCCGGACTGAATATGGAAGGCTTCAAATCCTTGGAAGAAGGTGCTGCAGTAGAGTTTGATGTTACAGAAGGTTCCAAAGGACCCCAGGCTGTAAACGTAACTGTAGTTCATTAATTTAATCAGTTTTTTCACAATGTGCCTTTGTCAATAATATAGAATTTTTTGTTTTTATTATGATATTAGAATATTGATGATTATAATTGATTAAAAAAAACTGTTGTAAGCACTGAATACAGTGTTTACAGCAGTTTTTTCTTTTCCGGGAAGATCTTTTTCATTCCGGCTGATACGTGAAAAGGTCTCTTCCGGAGAAAATAATCAGAAAGCATCCCAGGAAAATACACATATCCGAAAGATTGAACACGATCTGATTCAGTTTTTTCCAGGGCGTACGGAAACTGAAATAATCCACCACGTATCCTCTCATAATACGGTCATGAAGATTACTGGCTCCGCCTCCTAAAGCAAGGCTCAGCCCCGCCAGTACACCGGGATTTTTCTCTTTTCGTAACATACCAGACCACAGAAGGCTCAAAGCCAGAAGAATTCCTCCGCTGACTCCTTTCACCAGTTTCGGCCGTTTTTCCATAAAATTCAGCGCCGCCCCTCTGTTATGATATTTTTTCAGCACCAGTTTCCCTCCCAGGATTTCTGTTCTTTCCTGCATATCCCGCTGTTCTTCCATATGCTTTTTCAGAAAAAAATCTCCGGCAAACACAGATGCCGCAACAACTGCATATTTCATCCTGCGCCACCTTCCTTTCTGCTGCTTCGCAAACTCCCGTAAAACTTTAAAACCCCGGTTCCACATCTGTATGAAACCGGGGAATCATGGCTTTTATCACACAGGAAATCCAACCGTTTTTCCTGTGATACATATAGTTGCCAGAACTTTATTTTATATTCAGTCCTTTTTGGTGTCAAGGAAGAATTCATAGGCTTCTTTATCGGTAGCGCCTTTATGTACCACCATATTTACCGCCTGTGCCATTGCCACCGGATCCTGACTCTGGAAAATATTACGTCCCATGTCAACACCTCTTGCGCCCTTGCTGATTACTTCGTAAGCCAGGGTCAGGGCCTCCTTCTCCGGAAGTTTTTTGCCTCCTGCCACTACGATAGGTACCGGGCAGGCTGCCACTACTTCTTCAAAGTTTTCACAGTTATAGGTTTTAATGATGTTCGCGCCCAGCTCCGCCAGAATTCTGGTTGCCAGCTTAAAGAACCGGTCTGTCCGCTCCATCTGCTTTCCTACTGCCACCACGCCCATGGTAGGAATGCTGTAGCGAAGTCCTGCATTGACGGTCTTTGAGAGATTGTCCAGGCTGGAAAGCTGTCCGTCTGCACCGATAAAGGTCTGGATTGCCATACAGTCTGCATTCATACGAATTGCATCTTCAATATCCACTGCAACTACTTCATGGGAAAGATCATCTTCCAGCATGGAAGAACCGGAAGTGGTACGAAGGGCGATTCCTTTGCGGCATTCCGGCGGAACACAGGTACGAAGAGCTCCTCTGGTTCCCATCAGTACATCCACGTATGGAATTAACTGAGGAATCAGAATATCCAGTCTTTCCAGTCCTGCGGTAGAGCCCATGAAATATCCGTGGTCAAAGGCAAACATCACTGTATTGTCGCTTGCCGGGTCAAAAATATTGGAAAGGTGCTTTTTCATACCCCAGTCCAGGTTGTTGGCACCCTTTACATGGAAATTTCCCTGATTTGCAAAAGGTACGGAAACTTTATAATCTTTCGCCACTTTTAAGCCATCTACATCTGCCATTTTTATTCAGCCTCCTGTCTTTTTACAGAAAGCAACCACTGTTTACATATGAAACGGTGGCTGCTCTCCAAATCACCTGCAGCAGTTTCAATACCTTTCCTGCTGCAACTACTTCACTTTGTTTTAGAAGTTATAGTCATTTACATTTGTTTCATCAAAGATTACACGTTCCGGAAGGAGAACAACACCGTTGTTCTTGTCGGCTGTTGTGTCGCTTTCGTTCAGGCAGTCATTTGCCATAACTTCAACTTCGCCGATTCCAGGTACATTAATCTTGTCGCCAACTGCCACATCATTGCCTGCTGCTATGTAAGCTGCAAGATAACATCCAAGAGCACCCTGGATCCCGCAGTCCCACAGACCCCATTCATACAGAACGCCTGCTTCGCAGTATTCTTTGATAGCCTGAGGAGTTGCAAAACCGGTAATGGTCATATCGTCTTTTGTAATACCTTCGTTCTGAGCTGCTTTTAACTGGCCCGGAAGCGCTGTGGAGTCGTTACAGATAATCAGGTCAATGTCCGGATAAGCGTCCAGAATTGCCGCACCTGTGGTAACTGCCTGTTCCGCATCCTGGTTGGAGTAATAGTTATCAGCAACCTTTTTCCAGTTCGGATATTTCTCTGCGATAATAGCTTCGCCTGCCACCTGCCAGGAGTTCTGGTCTGTAACAGTTGCCTGTGAATAATGCCATACATAGTTTACTTCATCTTTTTCCGGATCCACGCCGCGTTTCTTCAGAGCGTCTACGGACATGTCTACCAGCATCTGGCCAAGGATTTCAGGAGTACCCTGAGATACCATCAGCGCACGTGCGTCTGCTGCTGCGTCAGAGTCCCAGGTACATACAGCAACGCCTGCGTCTTTTGCTTCCATTAATGCATCTTTTACGCCTGCTGCGTCTACGGTGGAAATGCAGATTGCGTCTGCGCCGCTTGCTACTGCTTTGTTAATTACTTCTACCTGCTCTGCTGCACCTGCTGTTGCGCTTCCTTCGTATTCAACCGTGAAGCCCCAGTCTTTTGCATATTTCTGAGCACCGTCGTTTGCTGCTTCAAAGAATGCATTGCCGGTTACCTTCGGGATAAATACAACCGTCTTACCGGAAACATCTGCGCCGCCTGCAGAAGATGTGTCATCTGCTGTTTCGCCGTCGTCAGCGCTGTCTTCCGGAGTTTCCTTTTCTTCCACATCGTCTTTTGCTGAATCATCCGCTTCTGTGTTGGAATCCTCTTTTGCGGGAGTGGAAGTGTCTGCATTATTTCCGCCGCAGGCTGTCAGTGAAAGAGCCAGGGATAATGCAAGTACGAGTGACAAAACTTTTTTCATTTTCATTGCTTTTTCCTCCTTTTTTATACTATATTCAATGGCTTATGCCATGAATAAACTTATGATTCCTTCTTCAGCTTTTTGAAAAATGCTGCTGTCTCCGGTCTGGATACAATAGCCCGGCCGATCACTACCACAAGAAGCAGAACTCCCACCGGAATATCCAGGTACTGGGTATTCACCCGGAAACAAAGGGAAAGACCAAATCTTAAAATACCGATAACCAGAGCGGCCAGGGCAGTTCCGATTACACTTCCCTTTCCTCCTGTACTGAGGGTACCGCCCAGCACCACCGCTGTAATAATATTCAGCGTCAGGTTCGCACCCAGATCACTTTTGGCGGTTCCCAGATAAGAAGTAAGCATAATTCCCGCAAAAGCTGCACTGACTGCCGACAATACATAGGTACTTAAAATTACAAGCCTGGTATTGATGCCGGAATATTCTGCCGCCTCCTGATTGATACCTACCAGGAAAATACTTCTTCCGTATTTTGTCCTGTGAAGCAGAATATAGGCAATGATAATCAGTACGATAAACACCAGGAGCTGACTCGGTATTACGCCAAACAGCTTGAACTTGGAAATAATCTTAAAACTGTCGGGAAATCCGCTGATTCCCTGGTAAGCCTCCGAAGCGGAAAAGTTAGACACCAGCAATGCAAATCCTGCATACAGGAAACTTCCACCCAGCGTGACCACCATGGCCTGCACGCCGCAGTAGGCGATAAAGAATCCGGAAAGGGCTCCGCAAACTGCCGCTGCCACAATGGCAAGAATGGACGCCACCCAGATATTCATGCCTCCGTCCTGCCAGCCCACACCAATAATAATAGAAGTAAGGCCTACAATGGAAGCTGCCTGAATATCAATTCCTCCGGTAATCATAACAAAAGTTACGAACAGTGCAATAAAACATATGGCAATAAAGTCATTTACACTGGCAAACAACACTCTCGGCATCAAAAACTTGGGATTCTTTGCTCCAAATATGACAAATTCCAGAATCAGAATAATCAGAAGAAACATTTCCCAGCTTAAAAATTTCTTCGCCTTCATGCCTGTTCACCTCCTTTATTTCCCGACACATTTGCCGCTCTGGCTTTCAGACGCTCCCGTCTGATCCGCTCCGCCGCATTTCTCTGCATAAGGGCATCCAGAACCACAATTGTAATCAGCATAACGCCGGTAATCGTATTATCGTAATCAGAAGAAAATCCCATAAATACCAGAATACGGCTGACACTTGACATAATAACCGCGCCGATGGAAGCTCCAATTACGCTTCCCAGTCCTCCCGAAAGGCTGATGCCTCCGATTACACAGGCTGCGATAGCTTTCATCTCATAACCGTTTCCTGCTATGGCTGTGATAAATCCAATTCGTGAAGCATATAAAATACTTGCTATGGCTGCAAAAACACCGCAGAGCACATAAGCTGTGATTTTAGTACGGGTCGTGGGAATTCCAACCAGAAGGGCACCGCCCTCATTGTCACCCACTGCAATAAAATATTTTCCCTTTTTCGTCCTGGTCAGCATAATATGTATTACAATCACCGCCAGAATCGTTACCGTATAAAATACTGTCAGATTTGCCACCAGCGGTTTTGCCGCAAATGCGGTAAAGGGAGCCGGCAGGTTTTCCACCCATGCACCGTTGGTATACACATAAATCAGACCGCGTAAAATTCCGTTGGTACCAAGGGTAAAAATCAGGGATGGGATTTTCAGCACTGCCACTCCAAATCCATTGATCAGGCCGATGGCTGCGCCGATTAAAATTCCCACTGCAAAGCAGAAGAGCCAGTTGTGTCCGTCCCGCAGCAGAGAACCTACCACTGACGCGGTAAATCCCAGATTGGCTCCTACGGAAACGTCAATCTCTCCTATAAAAATGGCAAATGCCATACCCACTGCCAGCAGAGTAAATACCACACTGTCATTAAAACATGCTGCGATACTGGAAGGCGCCAGAAAGTTTATGTTGATGCAGCCCACAATGGCAAACAGTACGATTAAAAACAGCAGACTGCTGAATTCCCTCGCCTTTGTGAGTTTTTTAATGTACTTCATGCTCCCACTCCTTTCTCCGTCTTAACGTCAAAAGCTGCCGCCATCAGATTATCCTGATTGATATCCGCTTTTTGAAACTCCGCGTTGATGCGGCCCTGGAATACAGACACCACCCGGTCTGAAAGTTCCACAAGTTCTTCCATATCGGAAGAAATCAGAAGAACCGATACTCCCTGTTTCCGAAGATGATGGATAATGGAATACACATCTCCTCTGGCCCCGGCGTCAATTCCGCGGGTGGGTTCATCCAGAATTACTACTTTGGGCGCAGTGGAAAGGCTCCGTCCAATTACAATTTTCTGCTGATTTCCGCCGGAAAGACTTCCGGTAAGCTGTGCCTGCCCCGTTACCTTAATGCGGAAATCATCTATGTATTTCTGTGTCACTTCTTTTTCTTTTTTCCGATTCAGCAAAAACCTGCCCATGGACTTTTGCGACAGCAGTGCGGAAGTGGTGTTCTGTGCAACATCCGCAATCTTGAACAGCCCGTGGAGATGTCTGTCCTCCGGCACATAGTTCAGTCCGGCCTCCAGCACTTTCCGGGTGGAAAGGCCGGTAATGTCCTTTCCGTCCAGAATAACTTTTCCTCCCAGCACCTGATCCATGCCGAATATGGTTGTGGCAAGCTCGGTACGTCCCGCTCCCACCACACCTGCCACACCCAGGATCTCACCGGGATACAGCTTCAGGGAAATATTGTTGAATCCGTAACCGCTGAAATTCTTCAGTTCCAGAATCGGGTTCTGATTCTTATAATCAATCTCATGGCTGGTTTCTTCCGCTTCCTCTTTCTCCTTCTCACTGTCAGCGGGAAGCAGGCCCTTCACCAGGGCTTCCTTTGTAAATTCACTTACCTGGCCGCTGAGGGTAATCACGCCATCCCGCATAATTGCAACACTGGTGGAAATCTCAAATACCTCCGCAAGCCTGTGGGTAATATAGATAATTCCGATTCCTTTAGAACGCAGGTCATTCACGCATTTAAACAGGCTCTCCGCCTCATCGAAGGTAAGGGCGCTGGTAGGTTCATCCAGAATCAGTATCCGGGCCTGCCTGAGCAGTCCTCTTAAAATTTCCACGAGCTGCTGTTCCGCAATGGACAGGCTGCTGGCCTTACGGTTCAGATCCATCTTCCAGCCCACTTCTTCCATCTGGGCAATCAGTCTTCTGCGGAGTTCCGCAGGCTTTTCCTCAAATCCGATTATGATATTCTGCTCCACCGTCATATTCGGAAACAGCATGGGTTCCTGAGGCACCATGTAAATTCCGTTGGCCAGGGCAACGGAAGGTTTCGTAAGGTGTACCTGGCTGCCTTTCATATAAATACAGCCCTCATCAGGCTGATAAATACCCATAATAATCTTCATCAGGGTACTCTTGCCTGCACCGTTTCCTCCTATTAAAGAGAGGACTTCCCCTTCCTGCAGCTTCATATTGATACCTTTCAGCACCTGATTCAGGCCAAAAGATTTATGTATATTCTGGATGGACAGCAGTACGTTCTTTTCTCTTGATGTTTCAGCGGTTTGCATTTCCTTTCCCCCATTCCAAATCAACATATGTTTGCTCTATAATATTTTGTTTTATAGAATAATCATAAGTGCAATTTCATTATTTGTCAATACCCAAAACACTTTTTCCCCAATTTTCTTCCTTTTATTCCGAAATTATTGTGTATTTTTTCCAATATACCTTCCCGGTTTTTTCTTTTCTTCTATCACAAATCCTATAATCTTCAAATTACAGGCTATTATTTTTGATATACACGTTGACTTTTCGCCTTCCGGTTGTTATACTGTTTTTAAGATACATATGATTTATCTTTAAACATTTGTTACATTTGGTACTTTCCAGTTTCATATATTATTTTAATAAAGGAAACCGACGATTATGTACGATGCTATCACAGATTTTGAAGAAAATTTAATGATGAAGACAGCCTGGTACTATTATATGGAAAATATGACCCAGCAGGCCATTGCCGACCAGATGGGAATTTCCCGGATGCGGGTTATCCGGCTGCTGGAAAAAGCACGCCAAACCGGAATCGTCCAGTTCCGTATTTCCTCCGCCCTTGACCGGCGCCATGAACTGGAAACCAGGCTGATGGAAACATATCATCTGAAGGACTGCTACATTGTGCCCACCAACCCTGACGCCTCTGCAGTCAACGACACCATTGCCAAAGCAGCTTCTATTTATATTGCCAATCATGTGTCCGACAACTGCTACATCAATTTCGGGTATGGAGACACTTCCTCCAGAACCATTGAATATCTGGCGCGGAATCTGGAAATATCTGCTTCCTTTGTTTCCCTTACCGGAGGGGTGGGGTACTATCTGCCCAATTCCGAGACCAATATTTTCAATGCGAAGCTGTACCTGATTCCCGCTCCCCTGATTATGTCTTCCAGGGAAATGGCCCAGGCCATGCGGGAGGAAAGCTCTGTTAAGGAAATTACCAATATGATAAATCTGGCCAGCATGACCGTAGTGGGTATCGGGGCCATGGACCAGAGGGCAACCATATTAAAATCTTCCATGTTAAGCCACAATGATTTTCTGCTTCTGGACATGAAAGGAGCCGTGGGAGATCTCATCTGCCATTTCATCGACAAAGAAGGCAGACTGGTGGATACTGACATTGACTCCCGGCTGGTAAGCGTGCCCTTAAGCACCCTGAATCAGCTGGAAAATGTGATCGGCGTATCTGCCGGAAAGCATAAAGTGGCGGCTATCACCGCAGCATTAAAGGGAGGCTATCTGGATATTCTCATTACAGATGAAAGCACAGCGGCGCTGCTGTGCCAGGGCCAGATACCCCCTCGGCAGAATTAGCGCAGCACAAAACAGCAACCCGCCAGGCAAAGCCATGGCATTATGCACTGTCTGGGGGAATTAAATTTACAGGAGGTAATACGATGGGAAAATATTTAATGGCATTAGATGCCGGAACCGGAAGTGTCCGCGCCGTACTTTTTGATCTGGACGGAAACCAGCTGGGTGTTTCCCAGCAGGAATGGGAACACAGGGAAGACCCCCGTTTTCCGGGTTCCATGGATTTTGACTGGGTACAGAACTGGGAACTGGCAAGAGGCTGTATTCAGGATGTTCTGGCCGAAACCGGAACGGATCCCGGAGAAATTGCAGCAATTTCCACCACCTGCATGCGGGAGGGTATCCTGCTCTACGACAAAGACTGCAACGAACTCTGGGCCTGCGCCAATGTGGACGCCCGTTCTGACGATGAAGTGGTGGAACTGATTCAGAAATCACCGGAACTGGAAAAGGAAATCTACCGGGTATCCGGCCAGACCTATGCCCTGGGCGCTCTGCCCCGTATTCTCTGGGTAAAAAACAAAATGCCTGAAATTTATGATAAAACAGCTTACGTCGGCATGTTCAATGACTGGCTGATTCTGAAACTCACAGGTATTATGTCCATCGAGCCCAGCAACGGCTCCACCACAGGTATCTTTGATCTGTCAACCAGAGACTGGGATACATCCATCATGGAAAAATGCGGCCTGAAAACAGACATATTCCCGCAGGTATATGAGAGCGGTACCGTGGTGGGATCTGTCAGCGAAGAAGCGGCAGCGGCAACAGGACTTGCCTCTGGCACTCCCGTGGTGGCAGGGGGCGGCGACGCACAGCTGGGCTGTATCGGCGTGGGACTGGTATCCCAGGGCCAGGGCGCTGTGTTCGGCGGAAGTTTCTGGCAGTTTGAATATAATACATCCGTAGTAAAAACAGATGACAAATGCCGGGTACGGGTCAACTGCCATGCCCTTCCCAATCTCTGGCAGTATGAAGCGCTGGCCTTCTATCCCGGCCTGATTATGCGCTGGTACCGGGATTCCTTCTGTCAGATGGAAAAACAGCTTGCAGAAGAAACCGGCAGAGATCCCTACGACCTGATGAACCAGGAAGCTGAAAAAATTCCTGCCGGCTGTTACGGCATGTTCTGCACCTTCTCAGACGTTATGAACTATATTTCCTGGAAACATGCGGCTCCCACTTTCACCAACTTTGCGCTGGATCCGGAAAAATTCAACCGCTATACCTTCTACCGGGCCATTATGGAGAACTCAGCGCTGGTTACCAGAGGGAACGTAGAACTGGTGGCTTCTGTGACAGGAGAATATCCCAGGGAAATTATCTTTGCTTCCGGCGCTTCCAAAAGCCCGCTCTGGTGTCAGATTGTCTCTGATGTACTGAATATTCCGGTGCATGTGCCCAAAGTGAAAGAGGCCACTGCTCTGGGAGCTGCCATTCTTGCAGGCAAGGGCGTGGGCATTTACACGGATATTGAAGAAACGGTACGCAAAGTGGTTAAAATTGAGAAGACTTATCAGCCCAATCCTGAAAATGCCAGAGTATATGCAGAACTCTACGAAAACTGGCGTCAGGTATACCAGAAACAGCTTGACCTTGCAAATCAGAAACTTACCAGACATATGTGGTCTGCACCCGGCGTCTGAAACCGGAGAATCACCGCAGCATTATATTATAAGGAGGAGAAATTATGTTTATTATTGATGAAAAAGACAGAGAGTATCGTTTCGGAGACAGCGGTCCGAAATATCTGATGAAAGGCCCCCGTTCCAATTTTGCAGTGGTACAGTTCCAGGCCGGACAGGACTTTAAGGCCCATTACCACAATATTATGGAAGAAAACTTCTATATTCTGGAAGGAAAAATCGACATTGAAGTAGACGGTACCACTCACACCCTGACCCAGGGCCAGATGATACATATTGAACCCAAAGAAGTACATTATGTCATCAACCGCTATGACAAAACCGTAAAAATGATTTCCACCCTGGCACCTTTCCAGGAATCTGACAAGATTGAAGTGGACTGATGTTTTTCGGTAATCCGGCAAAATAAAGCAAACAGCACAGGGCGCTGCGAACCAGGAATGATCGCAACGCCCTGTTTTTCTAACGAATACGGAAATCTTCAAATGCCTGATAGAGATTTAACAATCCCCAGCCAAATGCCTGGTCCGGATAGATCCGTTTGCTGTCTCTGGTGGCTCCTCGAATCAGCACATTTTTCACCTCCAGACTGGTGATTGTGGTGTAGTTTCCACGCACAATCCCCCATTCCAGCAGCAAAGCCACAGCTCCCGACGTAATTGCGGCCGCCACACTGGTTCCATCCTTTGCCACAAACTGGTTGCGCGGACCTGCTCCAAGGACTCCCACACCCGGCGCCACAAAATCCGGCTTCACCCATCCATTTGAGGTAAATCCCCGGCCGGATTTGAGATAGATACTGTTATCTCTGGAATCATAGGCTCCAACGCTGATGGGCACAATGGTAGTTGCCGGTACCGTCAGGGTCGTGTCCGGATTGGAACGTACAAAAAACACATCTCCCGACAGAAGTTCCCGCATGGGAAGCCACATATGAAATACACTGGCCATCTCCACTTCCGGAAACACACGGATATTCCACAGGCCCTGGGAGGGATTCACAAATCGTATGTAAATAATCTGGGCTCCATCCAAAATCCCGGTAATCCTGTAATCCACCGTCACTGTAGTATTTTCAAACAGAAAATCATACTCTCTGCCGCCGGAAAGAATATATTCACTGGGCATCCGCTCTCCCGTGGGAGAAATAATTTCCACAATAAACCGCTGGGGAGCCCGTGCCCACAGTTCCGTCACAAACCCTTTCACCCCTTCTCCCACATTGATTTCCACGTTCTGATACTCCTGACCGTTTTCCATCTCTCCCAGATAGTGATGGCGCTCATTTCCTTCATTTCCTGTGGCTGTTACCGCTACCCGCCCGTTGCGCAGGGTGATATGATTCAGCACAGATGACAGAAGGCTCACCCCTGTGTGGCTTCCCATATTAGTCCCCAGCCCAAAGCAGATAACCAGAGGCATATGGCGCTTTGCCGCAAACTGATCCAGATAGGCAATTCCCGCCATAATATCATTTTCCTGAAAGGCCTGTGCATCTTCCGGAATAAAAAAGAATTCCCGCAGGTAATCTTTTGCGGGCTTTAATTTCACCATCACAATTCTGGCATAGGGAGCCGCACCGGTAAATTCTTCCTCCGGTACGGGACTGCCCGCCGCAATACTGGCCAGAAAGGTTCCATGACCCACCGGGTCTGTCATGGGCACCACCTCTCTGGGATTTACTGCCTGCAGCGCTTCATTGATCCTGGTATCATCATATTCACTGCCATAGAGAAATCCTTCCGGCCTGGTTCCGCTGCGGTCTGTCTGATCCCAGACCGCAGCAATTCTGGTACTCCCGTCACTGTTTCGGAACACAGGGTTCTCATAGTCAATTCCCGTATCCAGAAATCCAATTAAAACACCCTGTCCCTTTAAGGACAGGGTCGGCTGATTCTGAATTCTCAAAATTCCGCTGGCCTCCAGAGCGTTCTCATCCATAAGGGTATAACACTTTGGAACGGAAGTGTAATCATAATTCTGAATATTCAGCGGTGGATTCATGTTTCTGGGAATATAGGCCACATCATACGCCTCGCTGATTCTCTGTATGCATTCTGCCACAGGAGTCCCTCTCATCCGCAGCTCATATTCCATTATAAAATCATAATAATCATTTGAGTATACAGCTTCTTCACAGTCCATATGCAGCTCTTTTCTTTTTTCTACATATGTATGTAATATTTCCCCACATTATGCCAGCGCTGTCTTATCCTCCAGATTCAGACAGCCCCGCATACTGATGACCGGGCCTCCTGTATTTTCAATATAATCTCTGGTAATGGTTACCACTCCAATGTTGTCGTCTTTTGGAATCTCATACATAATGTCCAGCATGAATTCTTCAATAATGGCCCGGAGCGCCCGTGCGCCCACATCCTTCTGTCTGGCCTTCTCAGCAATGGAGCGCAGCGCCCCTTCTTCAAATTCCAGTTTCACCTCATCCATGGCCAGCAGCTTCTGATACTGTTTGACAATGGCGTTTTTCGGCTCCGTCAGAATCCGTACCAACATATCTTCTGTCAGGGCATCCAGTGCAAATATAATGGGAAGACGTCCCAGAAATTCCGGTATCATCCCGTATTTGCGGATATCCTCCACTTCAACCCGGTGCAGAATATTCTCTTCCTTATCGTATTTATCTTTCAGATCCGCATGGAATCCCATGGAAGACTTTTTATTCAGACGCTCTTTAATGACGTCTTCCAGATCAGGAAATGCACCGCCGCAGATAAACAGGATATTTCTGGTATTCACTGTGGCCAGCGGCACCATTGCATTCTTGCTGTTGGCTCCTACCGGCACTTCTATTTCAGCTCCCTCCAGCAGTTTGAGCATTCCCTGCTGTACGCTCTCTCCGCTCACATCCCGCTGATGGGTATTCTTTTTCTTGGCAATCTTGTCTATTTCGTCAATAAAAATAATTCCATGCTCTGCTTTCTCCACATCATTATCGGCAGCAGCCAGCAGTTTGGAAACAACGCTTTCAATGTCATCTCCGATATATCCGGCTTCTGTGAGGGAGGTGGCGTCTGCAATGGCAAGAGGCACATCCAGAAGTTTTGCCAGAGTCCTCACCATATAGGTCTTTCCGCTTCCCGTGGGCCCCACCATCAGCATATTGGACTTCTCAATCTCAACTCCGTCCAGGTTATCGCAGGCCACCCGTTTGTAATGGTTGTAAACTGCCACGGACATGACTTTCTTGGCATGTTCCTGTCCCACCACATATTCGTCAAGGCTGGCCTTAATCCGGTGGGGAGCCGGAATGGATTTGATATCCAGCACGGGCTTTTCCTTCTTCTCCTCTTTTGATTTCTTCTTTTTCAGTTTCTGGCTTCTGGGCACCATATTCATGCCCATATTCTGTAAATCTGACAGATTTATCATACTGATATTTGGCATGTTTCCGAAATTGCTCATATCTCCCAGAGGAAATCCTCCATGATTCATGCTGTCAAAGGTTTTCTGCATACAGTCCGCACAGATACAGATTTCATTTGGTATCTTAATCATCTTTCCGGCCTTGCTCTCCGGCCGGTGGCAGATATAGCAGATATCTTCGTATTCACTTTCTGCACTGTCCTGGCTGTCCACTGCGGAATTCCCTTCCTTTCCGTCACTGCTGTCTCCAGGTTCTGACTCCGTATGTTCCTCTGTCTCTCCGGAATCTGAAACCACCTCCCGGAAATCTGTATCGTCAAAATTATCTTTCATCCTGAAATCTCCTTTTTCTTTTCGAACTTCATATCCGAAACATGACTTTATTATAAGCCAGGGAGTTCAATAGTACAACTGCTTTTTCAAAGGCTTTCGAAAAATTTAATATTCATTAAAATAATTGTAACCGCAAAAACGCTGCCTCACCGGGTCATAATAAATACCGATGGTATGTTCCCCCTGCATCAGCAGCAGTATCATGTCTTTTAATTCCACAATCTGGTAAGAATAACCTTCTGTTTCTTCCAATACCTCTTCTGACGGCTGCACAGCAGTAACCTCCTTATCGTATTCCATTCCCTTTGAGCTGGCAGCACTGTCTTTCTCCTCACTGTAGGAAACTCCCCGGTTTTTCATCAGGTCGCTAAGCTCCTGGGGCATATCTTCCTCATCCACGTTCCCTTCCAGAATATTGTCCAGCCAGCGTAGTCCCGCCAAATGGCCGTGGATGTAATGCCCGTCTTCATCATACATGGTAAAAAGATCCTGACTGCTCATCAGCACCATATAGTCGAAACAGGCGGCCAGCTCCAGTTCTGATTCCTCCAGCGTTTTTGCCAGTCTGTCCTTCCCCTCCTCCCAGCGGGCCCTGTCCCATTCTTCTGCACTGATTTCCTGACAGATAAAACTTACAATATGCCATTCACTGCAGGCAATCCGTACCTGATACTGGCTTTGATTCACTTCCAGCATATCCTGATAAAAATAAACAGGGCCTATGGGAGAATTTTCTGTCATAACCAGGCTGTCCACAATTTTTTTCTGTTTTTTCTGATAAACCTTCCAGATATCTTCCACCCGCTCATGGCTTTCACAGGCAATCATCTGATACAGATACCAGTCCGTTTTTTCCTTTGCTTCTTCCATACTGTCCCCGTAATCCAGAAGCATCTGGTAAAATTGCGGATAAACCTCCGACACGGTCTCATTGTCCGGGTAGTAATTCCAGGGAAACAGCTCGATATCTTCTTCGATTTTCCCATAAAAAATATTGGAACTGGTGCTCTCATACCGGGCTTCTTCCAGGATTCTCTCTTTTTCCAGTACTTTTTTCCCGCTTTCCACAATCACAAGGTAACCGGCTCCCAGAATAATAGCCGCACACAGAAAAGTCAGAACCATGGACTTTATTTTAATCACATTCCCGGCCTCCTTTCATGGAAATCAGCACCTGAGTCCCTTCTCCTGAACGACTTTCAAATTTCATGGTTCCCTGGTGAAGAGAAACAATTTCCTGACAGAGGGCCAGCCCCAGGCCTGCGCCGCCATTGGCCCGTCCCCTCACTTTATCCACCATATAAAAAGCCTGGGTAATTTTTTCAATTTCTTCCTGCGGAATTCCCACTCCCTGGTCTGATACACGGATCTGAAACTGTTCTCCCACAAAGCGGCCCGTTACCTGAATGCAGCCTCCTTCTACGGAAGCCTTCACCGCATTGTCTACCAGATTATACAGGAGAGATTTCATCAGTTCCCGGTCTGCCCGCAGAGTACCCGGCTCTGATTCGCACACCAGTTCCATTTTCCGTTTTTCCGTAATGACTTTCAGGGAGGTTCCGATTTCCAGAAACAGTTTCTGCATATCTTCCTGCTGCCAGTCCAGATTGGTCTCCCCTACGGTAATCAGTTCCATGAGTTTTCCGGAGAGGGTGCGCATACGGGTGGCCTCCGCTTTGATAATTCCGGCATACTCAATCCGCCGTTCTTCCGTAATATCTTTTTTTATCTGCAGCAAATCGGAAAATCCCAGTATGGAGGTAAGGGGTGTTTTCATTTCATGGGAAAGGTTGTCAATGAAATGTTTTCTGTCCTCCGCCACATGTTCCAGAGCGCGCACATTGGTTTCCACGGCTTCCGCCATACAGTTCATGTTACAGGCCAGTTCAGACAGTTCATCCTTTCCCCGTTCCGGAATCCGTTTCTGATAACTGCCCTGGGCAATGGCTCTGGTTCCCTCATTTATTTTTTTCAGGGGATGCAGCAGCATTTTTACCACCACCAGCAGAATCAGTGCAATTACCATGGCGCACACCATACTGATGACCTGGATCTGCCACAGCATATTCTCATGAATTTCCATCACATCAGAAATATCGTTTTCTGTCACCACATAATAAGTTCTGCCTTCCATGCTCTCTGAAGAAGCTGTGTAGAGGCGGTTTCCCTCCACCTGCATATAACTCTTTCCCGTACTGCGGACTGCTTCCGTCAGTTCTTCCGGCGGATCCATGTCACGATTGGCATACACCTGTTCATTCTGTGCATTTTTGAACAGAATTCCGCTGCCTTCGGTGTTTTTGCCAAAGGTATTCTCCATAAATTTTTTCATTTTCTTTTCTTCCAGCACAATGGCATTTTCTTTCAGACGTTCCGTAATCATCATACTTTTAAAACTGGTCACCAGAAATTCATGCTCACTGTACACGCTTTGTTTTTTCTGATTTAATGCAAAAGAAAAACTGTTTTTCAACAGCAAAATACTGGTCATGCTTACCGCCAGCATCACCAGTATCAGAGTATACAGAAAAACTTTCTGCCACAGTTTCATCCCGTCACTCCTTTGCGCTTTCCAGCCGGTATCCCAGCTTGGGAATTGTTACCAGCTTCTCTTTCAGATTCAGTTTCTTGCGAAGCTGCTGAATATGGATGTCGATGGTCCGCGTCTCTCCCTCATATTCAAAGCCCCAGACTGCCGCCAGCAGACGGTCCCGGGAAATGGCCACATCTTTGTGCTGAATGAAAAATACAAGAACCTCAAATTCCTTGGGCGTCAGATAGACTTCCTCTCCGTCGTATTTACAGGTGTGTTCCTCCACATTTACGGAAATGTCTCCATAAGAATATGTAGTCTCTGTCCGTTTTACCCTACGCAGAATCACTTCAATCCTGGCCAGCAGTTCCATGGCTTCAAAGGGTTTTACAATGTAATCTTCCGCTCCCAGCCGCAGTCCTTTCACCTTATCTGTCAGTTCCTGCCTGGCGGTAATGAAAATCACCGGGGTATCTGTACTGGTGCGCTTCTGTATGATTTCAAACCCGCTCATGTCCGGCAGCATCACATCCAGCAGTATCAGGTCATATCCGCCCCGTTCAATTTTTTCAAAGGCCTCTGCACCATTGCTGCATACAATCCCCTCATATCCGCCGATTGCCACAGTTGCTTCCATCAGTTTCGCTATATTTGCGTCATCTTCCACAATGAGTATTTTTATCATCCTTCATCCGGTCCTTCCCTGGTCTGTGACCTGTACCAATATTTATGCCGGAGTCATAATTATCTGCGCTCACTTCGGCTTATATCATATCTGCTGTTATTATAATCGGATATTCCGAAAAAAGTATGCAGGAAAATGTAAGAAAAATGTAAAGTTCTTCCCTTCTGTCCCCACCACCCTTATCGTTTTGGCCCGTGCCATTCCGCAAAAGTCCGGGGTTATGCCCAGTGCCATTGTTATCCTTCTGCCCTGTACTGCTCCACAGAAGCCACCGTCCTTTTCAGCTCCTTCATACAATCCCTCACCTGCTCTGCCTGACGGCTGGCATCTTCTCCCAGTTCCACCGCCTGCTGAGTGCTGGCAAATACTTCCTGGCTGACTGCAGATATCTGATTAATACTGTCTACAATAACCTGATTTGACGTGAAAATTTCATCAATTTTATGATATATCTCCTGCACGTTCTGATCCAGCCCATCCATTTTTTCTCCGATACTGGAAAACTGCTGTTCCGTACTGCGAATCAGTCTGCGTTCCTCATGGGTCACTTCCATTACATGATCCACCGTATATCTGGCCGCATCCGCATTCTGCTTTATTTCTGACACAATTTTCTGAATCATTTCCGTCAGCTTCCGGCTCTCATCTGCAAGCATCCGGTATTCTGCCTCAGAATCTGAATAAAGTCCTCTGCATCTTCAGAATTCTGGCGGACCACAGAAACCACCTCCAGCACATCCTGAAGAAGTCTTGCACTTTTTTCTTTTTCTTCACTCACATTTGCAATCCGCATGTCATTATTTCGGTTGGACAGTTTTGTGGTTCCGCAGAGTACCACCAGATATACAATCACTGACGCGCCCTGCAGCAAAACAGAGGCGCTGTTCCATTCACTTCCGGAATGCATATGTTTCAGTACTGCCACCGCATAAATCAGATCAGCCACATTGATGGCGCCAAACCCGGCTGCAATCCGTAAAATCATTTTATAATCGTAGTAAAGAATGTAAATCAGGGTCAGGGGAAATACCATAACGAACACCAGGTCATTTCGGGCCCCGAACAGGGCCAGCGCATATACCACCATATATCCCACCATGGACACATGTTTAAACGCACCGGTATCCCGCTTTTTCAGAAATACTCCATAAGAGACCGCAAGGGAAATCAAAACCGCGAGAACTACAGAAATCATAAAGCCGAATTCGATATGTCCCTGCCGATAATCATTGATATAACCAAAAAATAAAAATGAATCAATCACTGTCATAATCATAAGAACAAACTGATTGACAGATTTTTCCCGGTTGTATTCTTTCTTCTTTACATCCATTTCACAACTTCCTCCCACATGTAACTGTTATTTTTTTCTGAACAAAACAATTCCTTCATACAAAAGCAGGCCTGCCAGACTGCCGGAACTGTCGATGCACACATCCACAAACCTGCCGGCCCTCCCTGGCACAAACAGCTGATGAAACTCATCGGAGGCTGCATAGCATACCGCCAGCCCCAGCGCCAGCAGAAATTTTTTCCTGCCGTTGAAATCATAACATTCCAGATGAAAAATCAGCAGAACGGCCAGCAGTCCATACTCGCTCATATGAGCTCCCTTGCGGATAACAAGCTGCATCCTTTCCGCCTGCTTCAACAGTTGGTCCTCTGTTTTTTCCTGTCCCATCAGACGATTCTTAAGTTCTGCAATCCGGTAGGACACAGACTGGCTGGTCTGAGATGATTCCACCGCATCCTGAGCGGAAAAAGCAAAAATAACCGCCATCCACCCAAGAACCAGGGCTCCTGTTAAAAATTTTTTCATGAGGTGATTCTCCTTTCAATTGCCGATTCCAGAGCTTTCTGTCGGCGTCCGGACACCCGGCACCTCCTGATAAAACAGCGTATTTCCGGTCTGTTTCCATCATACCATATCTTTCCCGGAGAAAAAAGCCTGTTTCATTTACCGGATATATATTATATCACACAATCCCTGGCGATTTAACAAAAACTATGTTAAAATCTAAAAAGCAGCCATGAAATCAGTCATACCGGGAGAACATAAAATATGTAAAAACCCATTTTCACTTCATTCCTCTGTGAATCAGCTCCATGCCTGCTTGACAATGGTTCCGAAATATGGCATACTGACACCATAAAACTTCTGCAGTCCCCAGGGGAAGTTCAGAAGCGTGGATTTTTAAGGAACAGCCTTTTTCGCCACACAATTACTTTTGTAATTGTGTGGCTTTTTTTATGTACAGCGTGCATGGAAGAAACCACGAAATTCAAGGAAGACAGCAGAATTTTTCTGAAAGGAGCATATTTATGGATCAGACATTTATGAAAGAAAAAAAGATACTGCCGCTGGTACTGTCCATGTCCCTGCCCATGGTAATTTCCATGGCCGTCAATTCACTGTATAATATTGTGGACAGTTATTTTGTGGCAAAACTGAGTGAAGACGCCATGACGGCGCTGGCACTGGTTTACCCCGTACAGAATTTAATCAACGCCATTGCCATTGGTTTTGCCATCGGCATCAATGCCTGCGCCGCTTTTTATCTGGGCGCCGGAAAACAGAAACAGGCCACTCAGGCTGCCACTCAGGGCATGTTTCTCAATTTCCTCCACGGAGTAATTCTCACCCTTTTAAGCCTTGCGGGAATGCCTGCATTTCTGAGAATGTTTTCTTCCGATGAAACGGTAATCCGGCTGGCGCTGGCTTATGCCAACAGAGCCTTCCTGTTTGCTGTATTTATTACGTTGGGGCTGTCTTTTGAAAAAATTTTCCAGTCCGTAGGGCGTATGCAGGTGTCCATGTTCTGTATGATGTGCGGATTTATCGCAAATATCATTCTGGATCCCCTGATGATTTTCGGCATTGGGCCATTTCCTGCCATGGGAATTGCAGGCGCTGCCTATGCCACAGGAATCGGACAGTGTTTTTCTCTGCTGGTATATCTCCTGTTTTATTTTTTCCGGCCGATTCCGTTAAAAATAAGCCGGAGCGCCCTTAAGCCTGAGAAAGAAGTTATCGCTAAAATGTATTCCATCGGCGTTTCCGCCACACTGACCATGGCGCTGCCTTCTCTGCTGATTTCCGTATTAAACGGAATCCTCTCCGGTTTTTCAGGAGCTTATGTGCTGGTGCTGGGGGCCTATTACAAATTGCAGACCTTTATTTACCTGACTGCCAACGGAATTATTCAGGGCATCCGTCCTCTGATGGGCTACAATTACGGGGCCGGAGAATCGGAACGTGTACGGGAAATCTACCGCACTTCCCTGAAACTGATCATGGGGGTCATGCTGGTGGGAACACTGCTTTCCTGGATCATTCCCGGACAGTTAATCGGACTGTTTACCACCAGCCCCCAGACCATCAAAATCGGCATAACTGCTTTGCATATCATCAGTCTGGGCTTTGTTGTATCTGCTGTTTCCGTTACCAGCTCCGGGGCCCTGGAAGGCCTTGGAAAAGCAAAGCCCGCATTGTACATCTCGCTGCTGCGCTATGTGGTCATTATCATACCGGCAGCCTTTCTGTTCAGCCGGTTTGCAGGAGCTGCAGGAGTATGGTCTGCCTTCTGCTTTTCTGAATTTGTCACAGCAGGCTGTTCTCTTCTGATTTACCGAAAGGCTGTCAGAACGTAACTGTGATTCCCGTTCCCTTTTGGAACAAAGCGGACAGGTCCGCAGGGGCTCCCTGAATCCCTCACTCATGAGGGACC
>OFHA01000263.1_pt1 | contig 47461 bp, 44 predicted proteins | sample 1521891 | NCBI WGS metagenome assembly OFHA01 (sample SAMEA3504089, study PRJEB24116) | mouse gut metagenome | biome: mouse gut; feature: mouse-associated habitat; material: faeces | place: Denmark | collected 2011
TTTGTTTTTGGCTGATCGGCTAGCAGATTTTTATTTAACATAAGGGCAGTTCGCGGAGCGTGCTGCCCGTTGTTTTCTATGCCTGTTTCTGACAGCTGGTGTACGATGCTGGATCAGAGCCGGTATATAGGGAGTAAAGGTGAAATTATTTTATCAGGATCTGAAATAAGTACAAACTGTATTTACATACAATGAAGCATCAGAAGCAGGAGGTTTATTTATGGGGAACGCAGAAATTGATATGGAGATCACACCTGAACGTGCTGCCCGGATAAAAGAAACCCTTTTAAGGCTGTATGCAGACCAGATGGGATGGGATTATGACACAATGGAGGTTACTATTGAAAAAGTGAGCCAGGAACCTGTTTAATGGATCCCTCTGAAAATCGGCGGTCTGTATACCCACCTGGGAAGGGGATATCCAGGGATGAACCGTACCGGATTAAGGTGCTGAATACCATCAACTTCAAAAAGTCCATGCACTATATACATGATGGGGCGCGGGGGACGGTCTACAAGCTGGGCTAAATACTCCTGCGTCCAGCCTTTTTCCTCCCGCTTACGTTTGATTTCCCGTCCCAAGGCGTGAAAATCAAGGTTTTTTATTTTCAAGTAGTATTTCATTTCACCCGGCAAGATTGCGAAATATGTCGGGCAGAGATATAATAGGCAGCGCCCGACTTCCTGACGCTTGCGGAGCACGCTTTCGCTCTGCTTCAAAGTGCAGATCTGGAATACATTTGGGTTGTCCCAGCCTTCCCGCAGGGCGGAATGGGAAAAGATTAACCGCACAGGAGAACGGGCCGGGTTACGGTCCAGCAGTAACTCCTTGTTCTTCATAATCAGCTCATAGGCGCTTACATCATCGGAAGTCGTCTCTTTGCGGCCTACCTTGGAGTTTATCATTTTACCCTTGCCATCCACAGAGAAGTATCCGGCGTGTGTCCTTGCCGCAGAGATAGACTGCAAATATTTGATATATTCATCTTTGCCAATGGAAACTCTTTCGTTTGCTTGCCCTCAACCGACTGCGGCTCATCATCAAAATTGGATTTGTTTTTGCAATAATGTCGATGGGCCGACGGGAGCGGAACTCGTCCAGTTTCATATAAATCCGGCGGGCGTCCTTGCCTTTGGCATTGAACGCCTGGGAATTGATGATCATCACATTGATTGAGCTGTCCGACGAAAAACGGTCAATCTCTGTCAAATGGGCGGAGCTGTAGATAAAGAAGCGTATCTTCTTCCCGTATTCCTCTGCAAAATGTTCCTGGGTCATCTCGAAGGATTTATACACACCCTCCCGGATGGCCACGCTGGGCACTACAACAATGAATTTACTCCAACCGTAGTGCTTGTTCAACTCGAACATAGTTTTGATGTAGGTGTAGGTTTTACCGACGCCGGTCTCCATCTCAATGGTGAGGTTATAGCCGTTGGCCCGGCTCTCCAGCTTGTCCGACGGCTTGATCTGGTTGGTGCGCTGGATTTTGTTCAGTTGCTCCAGTATCTGTCGGTCGGAGAGTACGATCTTCTGGTTGCTGAATCCCGTGAAGTCCCGTTCTTCATTGATACCAATCTGGTAGTGGCCGCTGCCCCTGTCCATCGTATAGGTGGGAGCCAGATATGGCTGTCCGGCAAAGACATCGACTACCGTTTTGGCGGCGTCCGCCTGAAATTTTTGGTGTCGGTACTGTATTTTCACGATTCCTCACCTCCGGTTTCCTCAGCGATCCACTCCCTCAATTTTTCCTGGAGTTCTTTTTTATCCGGCAGATACAGCTCATATTTTGAGGCGTAAATATTGGAATCTGCTGGTAGAGTCAGTTCGACAAGCGCGTCACTTTTCTGCTGGCAAAGCAATACTCCAATGGTTGGATTTTCGTCTGCTGTCTTCTCGTATCGGTCGTAATAGTTGACGTACATTTGCATTTGCCCTAAGTCCTGATGGGTCAATTCACCGGTTTTCAAATCAATCACCACAAAGCAATGCAGAAGACGATTATAGAAAACCAAATCAACCCGGAAGTGCCTTTCGTCAAATGTAAAACGAACTTGTCTGCCGATAAAGGCAAAGCCCTTCCCCAGTTCTAGCAAAAACTCCTGCAAATGATCCAGCAGTCTGCTCTCCAGTTCGGACTCAGAAAATTCAGCGCGTTCTTCCAATCCGGTAAATTCCAGGATATATGGGTCTTTCAGCACATCCTCCGGCTTTTCTATGACCTGGCCCTTGAGGGCAAGTCCCATCACTTTATCTTTATCCCGGCTGAGCGCAAGGCGCTCATACAGGGCGCTGTCAAACTGCCGCTGTAATTCTTTCAGCCCCCAATGATTTTGTGCGGCTTCAATCTCATAAAAATGGCGCTGATCTGCATTGTCAATACGCATCAGCTTCAAATAATGGGACCAGCTTAACGGAAATTTTCTTCCGGTAGACACAGAGGGAAGATTTGCGAATTGGTCAGAAAGCGTCTGGCCAATTTGATCTCCTGCATACACTTGATAAAATTTTCGCATCTGTTTCAGATTTGTGACGGAAAAGCCCCGTCCTAAATGCGCTGTCAAATATTTGGACAGCCCCGGTATTACATATTTCCCGTAAGCAGCCCGTTGACCGCCACTTTGTTCTTCCTCAACGATCAGCTTACCAATCTCGAAGTAGGCATATACCATAGAAAGGTCTATGGCCGCTTTTGCGTTTTGCCGCGCTTGTTCCAATATATCTGCAACATTCGTAAGGAATGTTTCATTGATCTGTTCACCCATGCGCTCCCCTCCTTATAAAACCTTCACCCTGGTATCTGGAGCCAGCAGCTTGAAAATCTCACCCACGTTGATTTTGGCGGGACTGTCGGCAAAGCTGCTGTCCTGGAATACGACCCGGAGGGGCTGACGCTTTGCAATCTCTTTGATAACGGAATCGGGGATATTTTCGTCAAAGCAGGCGATTATTTCTTTTCCAATGTCAATTAAGCTGGTCAGTTCATTGTCATCAATACTGATAAAAATAACCCCATCATCAGTCAACAAATTCCATGCCAGCATCAGCCGCGAATAAATCATACTGCACCAATCAGAATGGAACCGCCCGTTGCTGTCGGTGTTGCGGAACAGCCGGTCGCCGTTCTCGTCCACCTGCCCGGATTCTTCGATGTATTCCTCCTGGCTCTGCGCAAAACCATCCCGATAGATGAAGTCATTGCCGGTGTTATAAGGCGGGTCGATGTAGATCATCTTCACCTTGCCCAGATAGCTTTCCTGTAACAGCTTCAACACTTCCAGGTTGTCACCCTCAATGTAGAGATTTTCGGTGGTGTCCCAGGCCACGCTGTCCGCCGGACAGGGCCGCAGGGTCTTGCGGATGGGGCGGTTGGCCTCCACGATGGCGGCTTTCTTACCCACCCAGGTAAACTCATAGGCTTCATCGTCCTTCAGCACCACATCTGACAGCAGCTGCCGCAGAAGTTCAAAGTTGACCGCCTTTTTAAGCCCCCCGTCTTCGCCCCGGGCCTCAGTAATACAGGAAGGAAACAGAGCGGCGAGTTTTTCGATGTTGGCTTGGGCCAGGTCAGAGGTTTCCATTTTCAGATTGTCCATTTTCAGCCTCATCCACTTGTATGGGATTTTGATTTGCATTTTTACCAATCAGGGATAGCATCAACACTTCGTTCCACTGTTCTTTTCGTTGTTGCTGTTTGTCAACAAGCCAAATACTTAAGAATAGTAGTGCAGTTGATAAAATTGATACAGCTGTACTTAATTGGTCAGGTATTTTTATCGGAATTGCAAAACCAACAAACAGCACCATAGAGGCAACACAATTTATTGGAATTACGACTCGCTCCATCCATTTTTTCTTTATATTAGATGTATCATACTTCATCCAAGTTTTAAAAAAGATCATCACTTCATCGTTAAAATTAAAATTTCCCACTTTATTTGCAATGTCCATCGCATTCTGCATATCCTCATCCATATAATTTGCATTTGACTCTATTGTTTGGGCAATTGTAATTAGTAATGTTGCAATCGACAAAGAAGCTGTTATCTGCTGATTTATGCAAACCAAAAGGGAAATGATTGATAATCCTGTCAAACCAATTGCTATGTATAATGCAATGTTGTTTTTTTTCATAGGCTTTAAGTTGTCTCCTTAATTGTTTTACAACTGTATCTACTTATTCAGTTGTCGTTCCTGGCGCATATTTACTTGAAGTGACGCGATCTGCTTGTTCAGTTCCTGCCTGTGTGCATACCGTCCCATGGATTCTTTCAGCGTTTCGCCTATCCAGGGAAGCGTCTCCCCAGCGATTTGCCGGACAAGTTTTCATACTACTACAAATTAAATTATACCCCACCCGTCTCTTGAAAACAATTCCTCTTTCCCTAAAGTTCAAAGAATTTTGCCATAAGTTCCTCTTGTGTATCTTTAGACAGGCATTTGAATATATCCTCAAAATCCAGTTCTGCCATTGGGGTGTTTTTGTGAATAGGCTGTGACATAAAGGATATTGTCCAATATATTCCTTCTGACAAAGACCAAAAATTATAAATGGGCGATAGCAATTCTCACTGCTTGCTGTCGCTTAATATTTTGTCCTGCCCTGTCAGCTTATATATGTCGGGAAATTCAGCAACAAGTGTGTCAAGTTTTCGCATAACTGTTTTATCTCTTTTGTAGACGGTGGCGGTCAGTTCCGCGCACGATTCTGGTTTACTCTGTTGCCCAAACTGATAGATTAAGTTGATTTCATCAGCATTAAAAAGTATCTGGAAATTTGCGTGCATAGATGCATCATCATATAAACGCTCCACGCCCACACATTTAGGGAGATTTCTTGTCAGTTCGTAATTATTCTATTGCCTTACCTTGGCTTGGGTATGGTGAAAGAATTTTAGTTATCCTGAAAGCCATTAAAAGCGTAAGCGGATGATGTGATACTGAGGTATCCAGTAAATTTACTATATGCATTTAAGATATAGGAAAAGACTTTTGAAATGGTGTAGTAAATATACCTACTCAACTGTAAAATCCCCTTGCCCACCAGAAAAAGCAGCGGCTGTGGAACCGAAATCAATGCTCTGGTCAATGGATAAGTCGGTTTTGGGGTCAATGTTATTTTTCTTCAGAATAAACTCAAATACCATTTCTGGCATACCGCCTGCCCGCCCACCTAGCACAGAGCTTCCTTTTAACATATCCCAACTGAAATCCTCAATTGGCTGGCGGGAAACCAGAAAGTTCCCTGCGCGCTGGGTAAGCTGTGCGAAGTTGACCACATAATCCTGGGAGCCGCCTGCATAAGTATATATAGTGGATTCACTTCCCATAAAGCCAATGTCGGCTTCGCCGGTAAGCACAGCAGTCATGGTCTTGTCAGCGCCGAAACCGGTGACAAGGGTCAGGTCAATGCCTTCTTCTTTAAAATAGCCCTCTTCAATCGCTACATACATAGGGGCGTAAAAGATGGAATGGGCCACTTCGTTTAAAGTCACCTTTTGTGAAGAAGAGGCGGAAGTGGCTTTGGGGGATCCGCCTTCCTTTTTTCCGCATCCTGCAAGTGTACAGGCAAGAAGCAGCATGGCAAGAAGAAGTGCTGCCGCTTTTCTGGTGTGGGGGAAAATGGGAATTCTTTTCATAATAACCTCCGTTTTTGTTAGTCTCCAGCGGAAATTTGCCGGAAAAGGATGCTTTATCATATGTAAAAATCTGTGAAAGGTTCACCTTTGAGGCGGGATTGAGGTATGGGCAGAATCTTGGACTTAGGTAGAGATGTTTTTGATTTCGTACAATATATTTACAATATGTCCCAACTGCTCATTGTTAAAGGAATTTAGGATTTCGATTCCTGCATCTCGGTCGAATCCCTCCTTGTGGCCTAAAATAATATAGTCTGCTGATATGTTACAGGCAGTACATATTTTATAGACTGTTTTTGCAGTCAGGCTCTTTTTTCCGCGTTCTATATCTGCCAGAAAGCTGGTGGAGATATCGCATTTTTCACTGAATTTCTCCCGTGACAGGTGCATGGATTCACGGATTTCGCGTATCCGCAGCCCTACAATTAAATTATAATCTTTCTCCATAGTCATATATTGTTACCCCGGTGTTGAGAAAAATGTAATTAGCTTTGGCTATTAGTATAACAATATTTGACAAACTGAAATATATTCTATAGAATATTATAATATATTCTATAGAGTTGACATAGGACGACAAAGTATTTATAATGTTTTTAAATGGACATAGTGTTGGGAAAAGTTAAGTTTTGCAATAATGTTTAATGAATGGAGGTAAAGAGAGATTAGGGTTAAAGCAATCATACCAATAAAAATGAATAATGAAAGGTTTCCTGGAAAGAATATACGTATTTTGGGAGGGAAACCCCTTATATATTATATCCAGGAGGCTCTTTTAAGGGCAGATAATTTAGATTCTATTAGTGTTTTTTGCAGCAATGAGGCAATAAAAAGGTATTTGCTAAAGGGTGTTGAATACATAAAGAGACCAGAAAAATTGGACTTGCCTGAGTCGAATTTTACTCAGATTTTTCAATGCTTTATGGAGAACAATGAAGCAGATGCCTATGTGTATGCCCATGCAACAGCACCTTTTATTACTACAGAAATTATAAATGACTGTACGGGTGCAGTATTAAGCGGAAGATATGATTCTGCTTTTTGCGCCACAAAAATTCAGGATTTTTTATGGAAAAATGGAAGCCCTTTGAATTTTGATGCCCAGAATATCCCCAGAAGCCAGGATCTTGAGCCTATTTACCGTGAAACATCAGGTATATATGTTTATACAAAAGAGGTATTCCAAAATTTGCGCAGAAGGATTGGGGATGCACCATATATAAAAGAACTTTCCCTGCGGGAAGCAATTGACATAAATGAATATAAAGATTTTAAATTTGCAGAAATAATGTTGGGGCAATACGATTTGTAAAGTAAAAAATGGGGTATCAGGAAAATGAAATCAATATTTCAAATAAACACAGTTTATCAGCTAATGATTTCAATTAATATGTGTTTACATCATATACCGGATGGGGATGTGGATATCATTGTAACGGACCATACTCCTGTTTTACAGGAATACATAGACACATTAAGAAATTGTGGGATGTTCCAGAAGGTATTCTATGTAGAATCATTAAGTTTTAATAATAGGTTTTGGCAGGTTGATAATTGCTATAAAGCAGATTTTTTTTATGACAGTAAAAGGGAGCTTTCCAAAACATTAACAAAAGCACAAGTTGATTATTCTGAGTATCAGGTTCTATATGTAGCAAATTTAGATGCTTATAGTAAGTTCATACATCGTGAGTATCCTGGCTTAGCCATCAATTTAATAGAAGATGGCGCTTCTGTCTGTACAAATGACTGGAGGGCAGTAACTCTGAAATGGAATTATATAAAAGACTTTAATAAAGTTTATGATTCTGTTGAAAAACTATATCTTTATACGCCGGATTTGATGTGTGTCAGTTTGGGTTACCCGATGGTTAAGCTTCCTGAAATTAACGCAGAGAATCCCGCCGTTTTGGATTTATATAATTATGTATTTAAATATGATAATTATTTTTCATACCCTCAATTTGTTTTTTTGGAAGAACCTTTTGAGGCTGATAACCTGAAAAATAATGATTTGGAACTTATGGGCATTATTTCTGAGGAGGTTGGCTATGAAAATTTTTTTATAAAAACACATCCCAGAAATATTAAAAACAGGTCGAAGATTTTAGGAATTGGGAAGCAAAAAGAGACACCCTGGCCATTTGAACTGATATTGATGAATAATATACATTCGGAAAGCACATATATAACTGTTACATCTGGGGCACTAATATCAACCAGGGTTTTGTTTCATCAGGATGTGAAAACGATGTTTCTTTATAAAATAATCAATGGCCCAACACATAAAATTGCATGTAAGGAATTTTCAGATTATATGGATAAGTTTTGTTCTAAGTATGCAAGCAAAAACTTGCTTATTCCCAGAAGTAATAATGAACTCAGGGCAATGCTTAATATATTGAAAGGGAATAGGGATGGTTAATAACATTAAAGTTTCAATTATAGTGCCGGTATATAATGTTGAGGCTTATTTGGACAGATGTATTGATTCGTTGGTCAATCAGTCAATGAAAGAGCTGCAGATTATATTAGTCGATGATGGTTCTGAGGATAATAGTGGGCTAAAATGCGATTATTATGCCAATCAGTACGAAAACATTGAAGTTATTCATCAGGATAACCAGGGGTTAACATCAGCAAGAAGGGCAGGGCTGGACAAGTGTATTGGCGAATATGTGATTTTTGTTGACTCTGATGACTGGATTGAACTGGATGCCTGCCAAAAAGAATATGAGTTTTTGGCAGGAAGCAAAGCAAAAATTCTTATATGTGACTATAATATAATTACAGGTAAGGCTATTACAAAGGGGATTGGGTTTAATGGCCATAAATTGACTATTTCAGAGTTTTACCAATCAGTGGCTCCCGGGTATGTTTGGAATAAGATGTATCACAGATCTCTGATTGACATTATGAAGGTTGATATTGATGTTTCACAGGCAGAAGATATTGCGATGCTTCTTCCTTTGGTTTCAAAATTAGATTCAGACAGTGATATGGCCTATGTTCCTGAAGCCTTTTATAATTATTGTAAAAGAGATGATTCTTCATCAAATAACAAAACTTTTATAGAAGAATACTGCATAGAGGAATATCTGGACAGTCTAAAGTATATACTCATGAAATCAGATAAACGCAGAGAAAAAGAAGTAAGTTTCTATTGCATGAATTGCCTGTCCTGGGGATTAAACAGTGCAGAACGTAAATATTTTAAAGCTGATTATTGTGAATTTTTTGCAAGCGTGCTGTATGGTTATATTTTGGGAAACTCAATGATTACGAACAGGTTTCCCAAATTATTGGCTGAGATGATAGGCCAGTGCGGGAAACTAATACCTGGAAACTTGGTTTATGGAAATTTTGAGAACAGCGACTCAGAGATATTTGAATATTGCAGGGAAAGTTGGAAACGTCAGTGTAGAAACTACCATATTATTGAATTAAATGCTGCAAATTGTAACATTAAAGAAGCGCCTGAGTGTGTAAAGAGGGCAATCCAGGAAAGAGAATTTGAATTTGTAAATGATTATTTTTGTTTAGAGTATTTGGTGGAGAATGGGGGGATCGCGGTTCTGAAGAATGTATTTATACATAAACCGCTGGGGGAAATAAGATATAACGGAACTTTTTTTTCATATTTAAATGATAAGGAAATTGGAAAAGCAATTTATGGAATGGACAAAAAATGTGGTTTGGGAAGTGCTATTTTAGGGACATATTCAGAAAAACATATTTTTAACGATTCTTTTTTGCCATTAAATAAGCGTTTTCAGTTTGAACTGGAGGGTAGTTGGAAATTTGTCCCGAAGGGGACAAGCTGCACGCTGATGAATGGCGCAGTCAATATTTATGCATGTAATATTATGGCCGAAATGATGGATGGCAATTGTCTGGCAGAGATTTTAGATTATGATCAATACCAGGCAAATAAAAAGGGTTTGGTCCTGATAGACAGAAATAGGTTTTTAAAGCTTATTACAGATTATAAGGCTGATAAATTAAAAGCAGATACTTCAAAGAAAAACACAGAAAATATGGCTGCCGAGAGATATATTCAGCGTGAGGCAGAACTTATGGAGCAGCTTAATATGTATAAACAGGCTTATGAGAACACAATTTCCTCTACGGCATGGAAGATTACATTTCCGTTGCGGAACATTATGGATATACTTAAAAGAAAGAAGGTAAACGAAGGTGAAGCAGATTTATTTACTTGAGTGTACGTTGAGAGATGGCGGGTACATAACAGATTGGAAGTTTTCAGATAAATGTATTAAGGACATAATTGCCTCTTTGATTGAAGCAAATTTAGATTTAATAGAAGTGGGATATTTAAACAGAAATGCTAAAGAAAAAAATACCACATTATTTTCTTCAGTGGAGAAAATAAGTGAATTCCTGCCAACTGACCGAAAGGGCAAAACCATATTGGCGATGGCAGATGTAACACAATTTTACCCGGAGGACTTAACGCCATATGATGGCAGCTCTATTGATGGGATCCGGGTTGTATTCTACAAACATCAGGCAAACCAGGCTATTAAGTTGTGCCGTAAAATCAATGAAATGGACTATAAACTATTTGTCCAGCCAATGGTTACAATTGACTATACGGTTGAAGAATATACCCAATTAATTAGCTCACTGTGCAGTTTAAATCCCTGTGCGGTTTCTATTGTTGACAGCTTTGGTTATATGAATAAAGAGGATTTCAGGACCTATTTTGAAATCCTTAATGACCAGTTAAGCCATAAGGCTATGGTGGGTTTCCATTCCCATAATAATATGAATCTGGCTTTTATAACAGCACAGGATGTTATGGAGTATGAAACAGAAAGAAAGCTGGTAATTGATTGTTCTTTGTATGGTATGGGACGGGGGGCAGGGAATCTGCAAACGGAACTGATAACAAATTATTACAATATGTGCTTCCAAAAACGCTATAATATTTCTGAAATATTGCGTTTAATCAGTGAATATATCATGCCTGTATATACAAATAAAAGATGGGGATATTCGCCATATTTTCTTCTGACAGGACTCTGTCATTGCCATCCCAATTTTGCCTCTTATCTGTTGCAGGAATATGATGTATCTGTTTCAGAATTTGAAAAATATGTTCAATTAATTCCTGATGATATGAAGACAAAATGCAGGAAGCCCTATGTGATAGATTTATTCAGGCAGAGTTTTTATAATAATTGATATTGCCAAGTTAACAGGCAAAATATTATATAAATGGACAATAATTATAAAACAAATCATACATTTAAATATTTATCATATACGCCAACTGTGATGGAGCAATGGGAGTACAAATTGTTCCATACAAAGAAAGATGTTATTTCTGATTTTGAGAGTGGGCTCCAAATATTAAAAGATAAATCCTTCAGGGCAGAGTGCCTTCACCGCACTTTAATTGCCGGGGGGATGGCAGCATTTGATAAAGGCATTATTGATTTTTTACATAAATGGAATGATATGAGGGAGCCAATATTTCTTTTATCAGAGGTTGCTGGGGAATTTAAGCGATATACTGCAGATACGGTTCATTTTCCGTATTTCTGTACACCCCATTTATTATCAAAGGAAATGGTGGTCCGTGGCATGGACCTGGATAAAAGTGAGGGGGCAGAATCATTGTTTAGCAAATCAAAATATATACGTGAAGCTGTGGTAAATATGAATGGGCGTTATGGCACGCTGGGAAAAAATTATGCTGTCATATGGGCTTACTACGCATATAATTACATTAATTTGCTGCTTGATAAGCTGGAACCATGCCGGGTAATATTATGGAATGAATTTTATGCATTTCATATTATTTTTAAAAATTTATGTATTGAAAAGGGGATAGATGTCTGTTTTATGGAATTTGGGAATATTCCTGGGACCTTTTCGGTGGATAATGATGGACAGCAAGGGGAAAGCCGGATAGCTCTGCGGCAATGTTGGGGTTATAACAGGGCTTTTGATACGGGAAAAATTATTTACTGGATCAGGCAGAACCGTTTAAACCGCAACAGACAGCCAACAATTCAATTTGGGCGGGCGGATATTTTGGGATATAGGGAAGACAAACCGGTTATTCTTTATTTGGGGCAAGATGATTATGAATCCTGTCTCTATCCTTATACATGGAGGACCAAACGCTTCCATTCCCCATATTTTAAATCATCTGATTCTGCAGCGCGTATGATAGAAAGAATCTGCCAATCTAACAGCTGGAATTTTGTATATAAATTACATCCAATTATGGCTCAGTTGGGGAACACATATGAGCTGCATAGGCAGACAAATGGTGTTGTAGTAAATGATGTAGATTTATATTCGGTAATAGAAAATGCTGATATTGTCCTTACGATATTGTCACAGGGGGCATATCATGCGCTGATACAGGAAAAACCGGTTATCATGCTGGGGTACAATCAGCTAAGGAATAAGGGATGTATCTATCAGCTAAAGGGAGGGAGCTGGCGGAAATTAGAACATTTAATGAAAAAAGCTCTAAGAAAAGGGTTTACTGATAAGCAAAGAAAACGTTTTGAGAACCATGTGGCATATTTGCTGGGCAAGTATTTATATGATGATGGATTACATGATGAAATGCCATATGGAAAAAGGCTGGTATAGTCCTGTTTGTAATATTGTTTTTTAGGTGGAAGCGTCTTTGGGCTTTCACCTTTTTTACAATAAGCCGGCCCGCTGAGCATGGCAGTGCTTGTTAAGATTACGCGGGCAGGCATGTCCCATTATTCCGCCCATACGTTTATTTTGTAAATATCTGTCCTGCTCTGGACAACAAACGACAAAAAATATATAATGGAAACATTAATGGAGAGCAAAGATCAGTGAATATAAAACCAGGAGGACAAAAACATGGGCTTAATCAGAGCAATTACCAGTGCCGCTGGCGGTGTTATGGCGGATCAGTGGAAGGAGTATTTTTATTGTGATTCCTTAGAGGCGGATGTGTTAGTGGCCAAGGGAAGGAAACGTACCAGTAAAAGAAGCGGGGGGAACAACAGGGGAGAGGATAATATTATCTCTAATGGTTCTGTGGTCGCTGTCAACGAGGGGCAGTGCATGGTCATTGTAGACCAGGGAAAGATCGTTGAATTCTGTGCCCAGGCAGGGGAATTTACGTATGATTCCTCATCTGAGCCCAGTTTGTTTTCCGGAAACCTGGGGGAAAGCGTAAAGAAGACTTTTGCCACAATCGGCAAGCGTTTTACCTTTGGGGGGGACACTGCTAAGGACCAGCGGGTTTACTATTTTAATACAAAGGAAATCATGGGCAACAAATACGGCACGGCCAATCCTGTCCCATTCCGTGTGGTGGATGCCAATATCGGGCTTGACATTGATATTTCTATCCGGTGCAACGGGGAATATTCTTATAAAATTACGGATCCTTTACTATTTTACACCAATGTGTGCGGCAATGTGGCTGATGATTTTGAGAAAAGCGAGATAGACAGCCAGTTAAAGACGGAGCTGATGACTGCGATGCAGCCTGCATTTGCAAAGATATCCGCTATGGGTATCCGTTACAGTGCAGTGCCTGCCCATACCATGGAACTGGCGGAGGCTTTAAACGAAGTACTTTCTGCCAAATGGGCGAAGCTCCGGGGAATTGAGATTGTCTCTTTTGGCATTAATGCCATGAAGGCTTCTGAGGAAGACGAGGCGATGATCAAGGAACTGCAAAAGAGCGCGGTCTTGCGCAACCCCAATATGGCGGCGGCCACCCTTGTGGGAGCCCAGGCGGAGGCGATGAAATCAGCGGCTTCCAATAAGTCGGCCGGCCCCATGATGGCTTTTGCAGGCATGAATATGGCAAACCAGGCAGGGGGGATGAACGCCCAGCAGTTATTCCAGATGGGGCAGCAAGCGGCACCTGCCCCGGCACCGTCCCCTGCATCCCCCGCAGCATCTGCGCCAAAGGCAAAAGGGGCGGGGTGGGCCTGTGCCTGCGGGCAGGGGGGCAATACAGGAAAATTCTGTTCCGAGTGCGGTTCCCCCATGCCAAAGGCCGAGGGCTGGACTTGTGCCTGCGGTGCGGTAAACAAAGGGAAATTCTGCTCTGAGTGTGGGGCGAAGAAGCCTGCAGGGGAGCCTTTGTATAAGTGCGACAAGTGCGGCTGGGAGCCGGAAGACCCTAAGAACCCGCCCAAATTCTGCCCTGAATGCGGTGATCCTTTCAATGAGGACGACATTTTGCGTTAGGGATATGCATTGCGTCCCGCAGGGGAGAACCTGTGGGCGCTGGAGGTGAAAATGAGCGAGTTTGATACCAATTTGGATGCCCGCACAGTGTCCACAAAGGAAGAAACAGACAAAAAATGTCCATCCTGCGGGGGCGTTATGGATTTTGACCCCAAAACGGGCGGCTTGAGCTGCCCTTATTGCGGCCATAGGGAGGCAATCCTGAAGGGGGAAGAAGAGCCTTCCTCTGCGGAGGAGCTAAGCCTGGAGGATGCGGACAAGCTGGAAAACTGCGACTGGGGGGCGGAAAAGAAGACAGTGATCTGCAAAGCCTGCGGTGCGGAGTCAGTTTATGATGCGCTGGAGATTTCAGCAGTATGCCCTTTCTGCGGCTCAAACCAGGTGATGGAGGCTTCTGGCCAAAATACCATGGCCCCCGGAGGGGTTGTACCTTTTCAGGTTACGGATAAACAGGCGTCCGAACTGTTCCAAAGATGGATTAAGAAAAAGTGGTTCTGCCCCAAACTGGCCAAGGAAAGCGCCAGGGCAAAGCATTTTAAAGGCGTATATCTGCCTTACTGGACTTTTGACGCCCAGACAGATTCCGATTACCAGGGGGAAGCGGGAAAAGACAGGGTAAAAAAGGGAAAAGACGGGCAGGAATACGTGGAGACTACATGGCAGGCGGTGCAGGGCAGGTACAGGGAGGCCTTTGATGACGAACTGGTGTGTGCCACCACGAACCAGAGCCAGTCCATGCTTATGGAACTGGAGCCTTACAGGACAGCGGAGAATAAAGTATATAAGCCGGAGTATGTGGCGGGCTTTGCCGCGGAGCGGTATTCCATAGGGATCAAGGAAGCCTGGGAGATGGCCAAGGAAAGCATCCGGTATAAGATAAAAGGCAAAATTGAAAAGGAAATTGTGGAAAGACACCATGCGGACCGTGTAAGGAACCTGAAAATACATACCTTATTCCATCATCTTACCTACAAATACCTGCTTTTGCCGGTATGGATATCCAGCTATAAATATAAGGACAAGGTATACCGCTTTATGGTAAACGGGCAGACCGGGAAGGTGTCTGGGAAGATACCGCTGTCTATACCTAAGATTGTGGTCACGGTGATAGCAGCCATAATCATAATTGCACTGGTTATGTGGCTTTCCGGTATTCAGTACGGCTATTATTACGATTAAAAAAGTCCCGTTATCCCCTACATGGATGTGGGAAGCGAAGAGTTTTTGGCTTTCCCATAGCGGCTATGCCAGGGGGCGGGCTTGAAAATAACAGGAGTTTACAGAGAATGGGCATTTATGATACCTTGAATGAACAGCAGAAAAAGGGCGTCTTTACCACAGAGGGGCCGGTTCTTCTGCTGGCTGGCGCAGGTTCGGGAAAAACCCGTGTGCTTACCCACAGAATTGCTTACCTGATAGATGAACTGGGGGTAAACCCATGGAATATTATGGCAATCACCTTTACCAACAAGGCAGCGGGGGAGATGAAGGAGCGTGTGGAGGATATTGTGGGCGTAGGCTCGGACAGCATCTGGGTCACCACCTTCCATTCCTCCTGCGTGAGGATACTGCGCCGCTATGCCGACAGGGTGGGCTATGACAATAACTTTACCATTTATGACACAGACGACCAGAAATCTGTGATGAAAGAGATCTGTAAGCGTCTGATGATTGATACCAAGACCATGAAGGAGAGGGGAATTCTTTCCGCAATTTCCTCTGCCAAAAATGAGCTGATAACGCCGGAGGAATATGCCCGCAGTGCCATAGGGGATTACAGGAAGCAGAAGATTTCCCAGGCATACCAGGAATACCAGGAGGCTCTCCGGAAAAACAATGCCATGGATTTTGATGACCTGATCATGAAAACAGTGGAGCTTTTCAGTACGGACGGGGAAGTTCTCGGGGGATACCAAAAACGCTTTAAGTACATTATGGTGGATGAGTACCAGGATACCAACACGGCTCAGTTTGAGCTGATCCGCCTGCTGGCGGACGCCCATCATAATCTCTGCGTGGTGGGGGATGATGACCAGTCCATCTATAAATTCCGGGGGGCGAATATCCGGAACATACTGGACTTTGAATCTGTTTACCCGGAGGCGGAAGTGATCCGCCTGGAGCAGAACTACCGGTCCACCCAGACAGTGCTGGATGCCGCCAATGGGGTAATCCGTAATAATAAAGGAAGGAAAAGCAAAACCCTCTGGACGGACCAGGGAAAAGGGAACAGCATTCACTTCCGCCAGTTTGAAAACGCTTATGAGGAAGCGGAATTTATTGCCGGTGATGTGGCGCATAAGGTAAGGGGCGGTACAGTCTCATATGGGGGATGTGCAGTACTTTTCCGTACCAATGCCCAGGCGCGGCTCCTGGAAGAACGTTTTGTGGTGGAGGGCATTCCTTATGATGTGGTAGGCGGCACCAATTTTTACGCCCGGAAGGAAATCAAGGATCTGCTTGCCTACCTGAAGACCATAGACAACGGGCGGGACGACCTGGCGGTAAAGCGGATTATAAACGTGCCCAAAAGAGGAATCGGCGCGGCCACCATCGGCAAAGTGCAGGAGTATGCGGATATCCATGGAATCAGCTTCTATGACGCCCTGCGGGTGGCGGATGAGATTTCAGGTATCGGGAAAAGTGTGGCAAAGCTAAAGCCCTTTGTGACCATGATCCAGTCCTTTAGAAGCAAGCTGGAATTTTATGGGCTGGAGGAACTGATTAAGGATATTATCGAAACCACAGGCTATGTGACGGAATTGGAAGCTTCCGATGAGGAGGACGCGGAAAACAGGATTGAAAATATTGACGAGCTGATCAGCAAGATTGTGGCCTTTGAACAAATCCACGACCAGCCTACCCTGGGGGAATTTCTGGAAGAGGTTGCGTTGGTGGCGGACATTGATAAACTGGAAAAGGGCGGCGATAAAGTGCTTCTTATGACCCTTCACAGTGCCAAGGGGCTGGAATTTCCCCATGTGTACCTGGCGGGCATGGAGGACGGGGTTTTTCCCAGCTATATGTCCATTGCCTCAGACGACCCGGGGGATATTGAGGAAGAGCGCCGCCTTGCCTATGTAGGCATTACCAGGGCGAAGGAGGACTTGACCATTTGCTGTGCAAAGATGCGGATGGTCAGAGGGGAGACCCAGGCCAACGCTGTCAGCCGTTTTGTAAAGGAGATTCCGGCGGAACTGATGGATCACCGCCCGGCGGCATCCAGATACGCGCCGCCCCAGCAGGAGTCTTCTGCCGGGTATGGCTTTGCCAGGGAACTGCCTTACCAGAATAAGACTGCAGCCGCCAGGCCTAAAGCCGTTTTGGCCAAAGGCACAGCGGCGGAAAACAAACCCTTTATTGCAGGAGGGCGGGCAGGCGATTTCCATATGCCTGGGATTTCCAAGGGAGTGGGCGCTGTCACAGGCGGAAAGCCGGATTATGATGTGGGCGACCGGATAAAACATATAAAATATGGGGAGGGGACGGTCACAGATTTGGAGCCAGGCCCCAGGGATTATAAAGTAACAGTGGACTTTGACGTTGCCGGGCAGAAAATCATGTACGCCGCATTTGCCAAGCTGGTTAAGGTATAATATTTCCAAATTTTAAAAATTTTGTAAACTTTTTGAAATTGTAGTAGTAAATTTTTGTGGAAAATGTTATATTATTAATCAGGAAGGAAATAATAAAATCAAAAAGCATGAAAAAAAGAAACGAAGAATAAGCAGGTATTGCGAGAAAGGGAGGCATACACTATGAATACATGGAACAAAATCGAGGAACTAATAGACTTCGTGAAAACCCATGACATCAAAGAGCTGAAGGACTACTGGAACCACAAAGAGGAAGAAAAGAGAAACAATACCCTCCTGTGGGTATTGGCTATCATCGGCGCAGTTGCGGCGGTAGCGGCTATTGCATATGCGGTATACCGTTATCTGACACCTGATTATCTGGAAGACTTTGACGATGATTTCGACGATGACTTTGAGGACGATTTCTTTGAGGATGAAGAGGATAAGGAAGAAGAAAAATCCCAGGAAACCAGCGAGTCCGAGGATGCAAATGAGTTGAAGGAAGCCAAGGAAGAAGATTTTGCGGAGTAATTGGCTTAGGGCGCTTGCGGGATGTGCAGAAATGTGCATCCCATTTTTAACATAAGGGCAGTTCGCGGAGCGTGCTGCCCGTTGTTTATGTACACAGGCAACAGAGGAAACAGATAAGCCAGAATGAGGTAATTTATGAAAAAGGGACAGATTTTGACAGGGTTGGTGGAGCGGGTTGATTTCCCAAACAAGGGGATTGTGGCCACAGAGGAAGGATACTGCGTGGTTAAAAATGCGTTGCCGGGACAGGAGGTAACTTTTGTGGTGCAGAAAAAAAGAAATGGCAGGGCGGAGGGGAGGCTGCTCCGGGTGGAGCAAACTTCTTCCCTGGAAACAGGCGTTTCCTGCCCACATTTTGGAGAATGCGGCGGCTGCACATACATTTCCCTGCCCTATGAGGAGCAGGCCCAAATCAAGGAAGCCCAGGTGAGGAAGCTTCTGGCAGGCGTCCTGGCAGGACAGGAGAGCCAGTGGGTTTTTGAAGGGATTAAGAAAAGCCCAGTGCAGTATGGCTACAGGAATAAAATGGAATTTTCTTTTGGGGACGAATACAAGGATGGCCCCCTGGCTCTTGGGATGCACAGACGGGGAAGTTTTTATGATATTGTTACCGTCAGGGACTGCCGGATCGTGGATCAGGACTACCGCAGGATACTTACTGCCACCAGGGATTACTTTGATGGCTGTTCCTTTTACCACAGGCTCCGCCACCAGGGATATCTGCGCCACCTTCTGGTGCGGAAGGCGTCGAAAACGGGAGAGATCCTTATTGCCCTGGCCACATCTTCCCAGCCAGGCTTTGAAGGGGAGGAGGAAAAGCTGGATCAGTGGAAAGAAGAATTGCTTTCAATGAAACTGGACGGGAAAATAGCCGGTATCCTTCATGTGATAAACGATTCGGTTGCAGACGTGGTCCAGAGTGACCGCACGGATATTTTATACGGCAGGGACTTTATTTATGAGGAATTGCTTGGGCTTAGGTTTAAGGTGTCTGTTTTTTCTTTTTTTCAGACCAATTCTTATGGCGCGGAGGTGTTGTATGAAACGGTAAGGGAGTATATTGGCGACCTGGATGCGGGGGATGGAGGGGCGGATAAGATTGTATTTGACCTTTACAGCGGCACAGGAACTATCGCCCAGCTTATGGCCCCGGCGGCGAAGAAAGTCATTGGCGTGGAAATTGTGGAGGAGGCAGTGGAGGCGGCAAGGAAAAACGCCCAATTGAACGGCCTGCAAAACTGCGATTTTATCGCTGGCGATGTGCTGAAGGTGTTGGATGAAATTAAGGAAAAGCCGGATATGATCGTCCTGGATCCCCCAAGGGATGGCGTTCACCCCAAAGCCCTTAAAAAGATTATTGGCTATGGGATCCAAAAGATGGTGTATATTTCCTGTAAACCTACCAGCCTTATGCGGGATTTGGAAGTGTTTTTGGAAAATGGATATGAGGTGGAGAGGGTGGTGTGCGTGGACCAGTTTCCTTGGACAGCAAATATAGAGGCTGTGTGCCTCTTGAGCAACCGAAAAGGGGCAATATCTGCCGTTCGGCGACAAGGTGACAATCAGCGTGTTTGATGAGCGTGTGAAAAAGGATTACGCCTCCGCAAGAATGGCAATGAGCACATAGGAAGAGACGGCCAGCCGGTGAGGAAAGATCAAGTAGATGATATGTATAAGGTTTGCCTTCCGGCATTTCTTTTGGGCGTATGGCATTTTATCGTTGTGAACCGGAAGGATAATAAGATCGGGCAAGACACATATGACATTTGGTGCCCTAAGAATGATCATGGTCCGAGGGAATACCAAGGGGTGATGGGGGAGTCTATCGCAAGGAAGATAGATGTTTATACGCTGAATCCGGATGAGATAGAGGGATCTGTAGAACCACAGGTTGAGGAGAAAATAAGCCAAGCAGATCAACTATATTACGATGGGCGGCATGCCGCAGGTAATACTGTGGATCCAGAACAGTACCGGAAGGTAATGAAACGGAGCTTTGAGAAGCTGGAACAGAGCCAGCATTATCGAATGATGATGCATGAAAAAGACTGAGTCAGTATTATGGGACAAATTGTTTGGTATCTTTGATATGTGAGAAATGAGAGAATTCTGGAGTGAGATACTAAAAAGAAGGAGACGACAAGGTGAACGATATCAAGAGATTATTTGAAAGACCATTACCTTCTACAAGGAGTGGGGCTTTCTTTAACACATTTTCATATCCAACCAAAATATCACCTGAGTCAATAGCTGTATACATTGCTGCAGCAACTAAACCAGGAGATACTGTTTTGGATACATTTAGCGGTAGTGGAAGTACCGGTATTGCAGCATTGTTATGCGAACACCCTACTGACCGCATGAAAGAATTGGCTTACGAATTAGGTATAAATCCTGTTTGGGGGCCAAGAAATGCAGTCGGATATGAAATCGGAACGTACGGTTCATTCGCTGCCAAAACTATAAGTAACAGATTAAAGGCGAGCGAATTTCAAAGAGCAGTTGAGGATTTTGTAAAGAAGGAAAAAGACCGGTTAATGCATTATTACTCTGCCATAGATCCCAATGGGGAAATTGGGGTTATACGCTACATCATATGGTCTGAAGTATTATTATGTCCGCATTGTGGTAGAGAAATATCATTTTTGAGAGAGGAACCGCACGAAATCCTGTTAAATTTAAAAAGAATATAACTTGTCCACATTGTAATAAAAAGACTTCTGTTGATGAAATGGAATTTCAGACAGAAGAGTATATGGATGGATTGTTAGAAAAAACCACTGTGAGGAAGAAACGTATACCTGCATGGATTTATGGAACTACAAATGGGAAAAACTGGGATAGACCGGCGACAGATGAAGACCTTGAAAATGTTCTCAGTATTGATAAGGAATTACAGGGCATTAATGATGAACCAAAGGAAATTCAATGGGGAGAACTACATAGAAAGGGATACCATTTTGGTATTTCGTATTTACATCAATTCTATACGTCCCGCAACTATTTAGTCATGCGTAAGTTGTGGGATGATACTGAAACATATGCTCCTAAAATTAAAGATGCTCTGAGGTTGTTGCTTCTTAGCTATAATTCTTCGCATTGTACCCTGATGACGCGTGTTGTTGCGAAGAAGAATGCTAAGGATTTCGTTTTGACAGGAGCTCAAAGCGGGGTTCTGTACATAAGCAAGTTACCGGTTGAGAAGAACATTATTTTAGGACTGGAAAGAAAATCGAAACCATTTTATGAGGCATACAAATTGCTTGAGAGGTGTACCGGTAATTTCTTTACAAAGAATAAATCAAGTGAGCTATTGGATGAAGAAGACCATACAATTGATTTTGTTTTTACTGATCCTCCATTTGGCGATTTTATTCCCTACGCAGAAGTTAATCAAATTAATGAATTGTGGTTAGAAAAATCAACTAAGAGAGAAAAAGAGATTATTATCAGCGCATCCCAGAACAAAGGAATTCTAGACTATCAGACAATGCTTTCAAAAGTGTTTTCTGAGATTAAGAGAGTGTTAAAAGATTCATCATACGCAGCCGTTGTATTTCATGCAGCTAAAGCACAGATATGGTCTGCTTTTGAGGAATCAGTAGCGGATTCTGGACTGAATATTGAACTGACAAATATTCTGGATAAAAAACAAGCCAGTTTTAAGCAGGTTGTATCAGAAGCATCGGTTCAAGGAGATCCTTTACTGTTATTAAGCAACAAGGTTCAAAAAGTGGGTGGACTTGAAAACGAAGAAGATATTATAAAAAGAATTATCCTGTCGATGAGTGACGGAAACATCTTTGATGAACGGAGGGCATATTCTTTATATGTTAATGAATGTCTTCAAAAAAGCATTCATGTGACATATGATGCTAAAGATGCATATGTCCTTATTCGGCAATTAAGAAAGGGTGTTATGGATGCGGCGTTACAGGGATAATGATATAAAAACAAAGCGATATGGACAGGTCTTTTCTGGGGAACGATTAGGCGAGCTGTTAATATCAATGTTGCCACAAAATTTATCTATAAAATCAATAATAGATCCGATGGTAGGAAAGGGGGATTTATTAAAGGCAGCATATGCGAAGTATCCTCAGGCGGATGTTGTTTTAGGAATAGATATTGATGGCGATGTAAGGGAGAGGTGTAGTAATGCTGTGCCGGAAGCGGAGATCCTCATCAAAGATGTTTTTAAGAGCGATGAAGTTGAGATTACTGACGGTTGGGATTTGGTGATAACAAATCCTCCTTATATTAGATATCAAACGTTAAAAAGCAATCCAGAGATTGGCCTGCCAGATGGAAAGGAACTAAGGGACGGTTTAATAAACCATATTCTTAGCACAAAACTTTTAGATGACCGGGAAAGATGGCTCTATCTAGAAATATCACGAAGTTACTCAGGTCTATCGGATATGGCTGTGCCATCATGGATATTATGTGCTTCCATAGTAAAAAAAGGTGGCTACATGGCGATGGTGGTTCCGGAAACATGGTTGAACAGGGATTATGCAATGCCAATCCACTATTTGCTTTTACGCTGCTTTGAAATTGTCGCTATAGCACGTGATGTAGAGTCTGCATGGTTTAAGAACGCCGAAATACGAACATGTCTGGTTATATGTAAAAGAAAAGAAAACGAACCTATAGAGAGTAGTTTTTCAGATACGGTACTTCTTGAATTAAAATCTGGAATAAAAAACCAAGAGTCACTTGTTGGCAACATGAAGTATAAGGGCTGTACTGGTTATGAGGCTGATACAGTGTCCGTTGTTCAAACAGAATCATGGTATGATCATAGAATAGCACTGTCTTCAGATAATGTAAGAAAAGCTTTTAAGAAGCGTTCTGATATTAATGGGCTTGTAGCTAATTATGATGATTTACATAAATGTATATTTTACATTCAGCATCAAGTAAGGCAAGCGGATTATCATAGATTAACAGAAGAAGCAGCTTCACACTATACCGTAATGGGTTTTGATTTAGATAATTATATTACTCAAGGAGAAAGGTTCATATCTCCATCACGGAAGAAGCCTTTTAAGGAACTTTCGGCTGTCATTACGAATGAAAAAAAATTGGTGACGAATTTGAAAGATTTTGGTATATGCTCCCCACATTAAGGGAAAGACATGTGCCAAATTTATGTATTTCTCGTGTTTGCGGTGAGAACCCTGAGACCATATTTATTAATCAGGTGTTAGGAAAAGAGATAATAGTTGATGCAAATTTTATTACACTCTGGAATCCCAGGCAACGTGACCAACTTATTACATTTGCTTTATTCAACTCTACGTGGGTTAAGCTTTTTCTTGAAATCATAGGGACTGCAATGGGCGGTGGTGCCTTAAAAATTGAAGCAAGTCATGTGAGGAAAATAGTGTTTCCAAGAATTGATGATACTAAGAAAACGGAACTTGAAAGCATTGGTAAAACGATTCTGAAAAATAGAAGTATTAATGGAAAGATTCAAAAGCAAATAGATGAAATTGTAACATCTCCATTTGGGGATGAAAACAGAGAGTTTGTAAGTAGCCAGTTGGAAGCATTACTCATAAAAAGAATAGAGGAAAGGACTGGGCGTAAAACTGATGAATAAAGGCGAATTAAGATCATTTGCCGCAATTGCTCAGCATGAAATAGATAATGGATCCGTGGAAGATAAACTAAGGCACCTACTATCAGCGAGCCTTAGTAGAATATTTCCTGATACACCGTGGTGGGTTCAAGAGCATGTAATGGGGACAGAAACCTATCTTCATTTCGCAAATACTAAAGGAAAAGAACGGATAGGATTTGCAGATTCAGTAGTTGGAAAAACTGCGATTGAATATGAGAAGAACCTTAAGATTCCTACTATTTTTAACGAAGGATATCATCAAGTAGAGGAATACTGTGCAGCACTATGCAATTTAGGCATTGATGAAAATGAAATCCTTGGAATACTGTCAGACACGGTGAGATGGCATGGGTACACGGTTAAGATTGTAGATAATTTTGACAGAGGAAGACTATTTGGGGCTAACGATATCGAACTTGAACAAATTGATTATGTAGACCTTTCTGATTGTACGGATGAGGAAATGGATAAGTTCGAGTTGTTCGTAAATAAGTTTCTAGGCAGAGAAGAATCCAGAATTCTTACGGCAAAAACATTAGTGCTTGATTTCGGCTTAGAAAGTGATTTTTATCGCAGAGAAATTGATGGATTCAAAAGCGTAGTTGAGAATGCAATGCATACAAATCCTTCTTATGCGGAGCTAATCAAAAATGTATGGCAGAATTTTGTTGCGTATTTAGGAGCATCTGAATACGGGACATTTTCTATGGACACATATACAAATGAGTATTATTTAGTTACTGTTGCGAAGGTCATTTGTGCAAATATTCTTAATGGCGCTCCACTAATTTGTAATGATGCAGAAATTATTAAAATCCTGAATGGGAAATACTTTCAGCAAAAGAATATACAAAACCTTGTGGATTATGATTATTTTGGCTGGTTAAATAATTCGCCTTATGTTGATGACATTGTAGAATGCGCGAAAAGAATACAACGGCTCTTGGTTAGTTATGACTTTAAGGTAATTGCTGAAGAAGACCTGTTTGGGGCTTTATTGGCACAGTTGTCGAATCGTGAACATCGTTTGCTCCTAGGACAGGATTTCACACCTCATTGGGTAGCGAGAAGTATGGTTGATTATGTCATTGAAGGCATTGATGAAGCACCGCGAATTTTGGATATGTGTTGTGGTTCAGGAGTATTCTTAATAGAAACAATCAGAAAAGTACGCGAGAAGTATGCAATAAACACACGCGATTACGATGTTGCAAAAGACGAAGTGGTATTCTCATGTGTTATGGGATTTGATATTGATCCTCTTGCCGTAATGCTTGCAAAGGTCAATTGGGTAATGTTTATGAGGGATTTATTTCCGTATCATAATGGTCAAAGAAAAAAGTAAATCCAGTTAGTCTAAATCTTCAACATTAAAGCTTTCTGATTTTAAGTCGCAGTAGTGTCTTCCTCTTATTGCTGTGAATTTCAGGACACAATAATCCGGGTCTGTTACACCATGTTTATAAAACATGGTATCACCAGTGCGCCATATCTCTTTTTTGGTTTTTTCATCTTGCAATACTTCCATTGTCCCTATCAACATAATACCTTCATATCGAAAGCGCCCTTTGTTATAAAAATAAATGCTTGCTTTCGGATTACATATAAATTGCTTTGAACGCATAGAAGAAGTATTTGTTGAGAAATAAAAACAATTTCCCTCTATTTTACGGGGCATAAACATCGCTTTTATCATTGGAAACCCATCTTCACTTACTGACGCAATAAAAGCCACCTTTTGTTTTTGGATAAATTCAATGATTTGTTTTCTTGTTTGCATTGGGACTCCTTCTAACCTATTTGTTGTTATTCAAATTTTCTATTAACGTATGTAATATCCGTGAAAGATAATGTTCAAATTGCTTTTGCTCACTTTCTGAAAAACCCTGATAGAATAATGCGTTCATCCTTTCTGAAACAATTTCATATTTTCTTTGCATAGATTTAGCATATTCTGTAAGGGAAATAATGGTCTGGCGGCGGTTCTTAGGATTGATGCTTCTGGCCACAAGCCCACTATTAACCATTCCGTTTATTACGATGGAGACTGTGTTTTTGGCAAGGGAAGTTTCCTTGCTAATTTCGCTGATGGTAAGATTATCTGTTTTCCATAAGATAAACAGAATTCTTCCCTGCCCACTACTTATTTCGATATTGTGTTCAAGCAATAGCTTTTCAAAAATCCTATCTTGGAGCTGCTTAATTTGAGTAATATAAAAGCCGCCTTTTGTTTCCACTTACCCACCTCATTTCTACATAGAACATTTCTATATAGAATATTTATAGTATAACACCATTCAATGTGAAATTCAATATAAAAATGTAAGTGAGATTTGCCCCCTTGTCCTGTCTGGAAGCGCCATCTGTGCCTTTAACATCTGCTTGACGATATTTAACAGTTTTTTATCCCGGATACAGAGAAGGCGTCTATGAAGGCAGTTTGCTTAAAAAGCTGTCAAAAGAAATAGATGCTTAAGCTGTACTGTGCTATACTATATAAGGTTTATTATGGCTCAGAGGGGATAACCGCTGAAATTTGCAGCAGGCGCTTCCCTTCTGGAAACATAGGGCAGGATTTTAGTTAGCAGGCAAAGACCGGTTCCGGATGAGATATATGTGGTATATTTGACTGATAGGAAAGTGGGAAGGAGAAGGTATGATGAAGAGAAGGATATTAATTAGCACCATTTTGGCCATTGTGGCGCTGGGGGCAGGTGCATGTTCCCAGGTTAAAGAAAAAACCTCTGGTGATACTACTGTTTCTTCTATAGAAGCGGCAACAGGGGAAGCTGGCGTTGGGGCTTTGGCACAGGAGAGCCAGGCAGCAGCCCCGGAAGGTTCTTTGCCGGAAGGGAACCAGGAAGGCCAGGCAGAGGATGATTTGGCTGGGGGCACCTCCCAGCCGGAAGAAAATACCCCAAAGGAATTGATAGGCATTAAAGCCCATGTAAAGGAAATCAACGGTTCCCAACTGCTGGTCAGCTCAGATTCAGAGGATTACCCGGGAGTATTTGCGGTGGATGGGGCAGAAGAGCCCGAAGAGCTTTCCCGGCTGCAGGGAGGAACTGTGGCCTATATTTTGATGCAGGACCTGGGAGAGGATGACAGCCAGGGAATTCCCAAGTTCAGGGCAGAAAGGATTCTGCCCCTGGCAGGGGATGAGGATTTGGGCCAAGAGGATATTCTACTCACGGAGGTTCCCCTCTTCCAGCTTCAGGATGCCCTGTCAAGCAAAAACGGTTTTACAGAGCTTCGTTCGGGGAATTATTCCTGGAATGTGGAGGATGGGGGCGAGGGTTCAGGGGTGATTGCCTGCGGCACAGCGCCTTTAGAGCAGGCGGGGATGGAGTCTGCCGTAAGGCTGAAATTACCGGAGTATCAGGGGTTGGGCGGTGTGCCCTATCTTTTTTCCACCAAAGCCGCCCCGGATATTCTCATTGTCACCAGATGGGATGATGCCCAGATTGGTAATGTGGCGGCAGAGGAAGAACTGATTATCAAATATTATTACAGTTCCCCGGTTTTGGAATTGGAACCAGGCAAGGTTTATGAATTTTCGGCAGAATGGAAAGAGAAGAATGTGGATAAAAACAAATTTTACGGAAATGCCACTTATGTTTTGGTGACAGAGTAGGGGAGATAGGAGCTTATAGGGTGAAAAATTTACGAAAACTGGCAGGGGTTTCCATTCTCCTGATACTTGTTTTTATGGTTATTGCGCTTTTACGGTATCAAAATGAGGAAGAGATGTCTATGCTGCCCAACCAGATAGAATTGTATTTTAATGAGGGATGGGGCATGGCATGCCTGACGGGCGCCCATGCGCCGGGAGAAGGGCTGGAAGAACATGGCCAGATTGGGAAACTGTTTTATGATGCGCTGGCGGAAGGAAACTGCCAGGAAGTGTCCCTGCCTTTTAAGGGAAACAGCAGCGGGGAGGATATTGTTGTATTCAGGAATACACTGGCAGGGGATCATGCTGGCCAGACCCTTAGCTTCCCTTCCCGTGGGGCGGATGTGCGCGTGGTTTTGGATGATGAGGTAATTTATCAGTATTCCTTTGAAGGGGATGCCTATACCCGGGGAAAGCTGCCGGAAAGTAATGAAAATTATGTGGATATTCCCAATGTATTCCCAAAGGGGGATTTATGGATTGAACTGTGTTCCTCTTATCCGGATGCGGCGGCATCCCTTGAGGAAGCCAAAATTGAAACCCGGGATATGGTGGTCATTGGGCTGGTTGGGAATAACATCGTGGATATTGGCTGCTGCCTGCTGATTACTATTATGGCGATTATTATGTTTGTGCTGGCGGTGATACGCCGTTATACTTGCCAGCCGGACAGGGGGGAGTTGTTTTTGGGCCTCACCGGCCTGGCGGCAGGGATTTATTGCTTTATCGGCACAGATACCCTGAGCATTTTTTATAATGTCCATGCAGCTTATGAAATGCAGGAGTACTTATTGCTCATGCTGCCTTTGCTTTTAACTCTTTACTTTGAACGGAACCTGAATGAGAAGTATTCACGCCGCTTTTCCCTGCTGGCCTGGGGCATGAGTATCCATGGGGCAGTGCAGATCCTTTTGCAGATGGCTGGCCTTTGGGAGCTGGAGGAAATGGCAAATATATCTGCGGCGGCGGTGGGGGTAGTGTGCGTGGTGGCCATAGTAAGCCTGATACAGTCTGGCAGCGGGGGAAGACGCTATCTTACGGTGCTGCCGGTTATGTCTGTGCTGGTGCTGCTTTCGGGAGGGATTGCCAATGTAATGATGAATACCTTTTTTGACAGCGTCTATGGCAATGCGGCGGGGCAGTACAGCATGACGGTGTTCGGCATTATGATGGCTGTCCTGCATATTCTGCAGATTTCCAGGGAATACCGTGCAAGCGCGGAGGAAAAGGTGAGAGCGGCCCAAAGGCAGAATGCACAACTGGCACAGGCAAAGCAGGATGCGGATATGGCAAGGCAGGAAGCCATGGCGGCAAACGAGGCCAAGGGGAAATTCCTTGCCCATATGTCCCACGAAATCCGCACGCCCATTAATGCGGTGCTGGGCATGGATGAAATGATCCTGCGTGAATCCAGGGAACAGAATATCAAAGAATACGCCATGGATATTTATACAGCGGGACAGACATTGCTTTCTCTGATCAACGATATCCTGGATTTTTCAAAGATTGAATCCGGTAAAATGGAGATTGTGCCGGTGGAGTACGATATCAGCAGCCTGATACATGATCTTGCCAATATGGCCTCCCAGCGGGCAGCAGAAAAAAAGATCCAGTTGATTGTGGAGGCAAGCCAGGACATTCCCTCCAGGCTGTATGGGGATGATGTACGGCTTCGCCAGATACTGGCCAACCTTCTTACCAATGCGGTCAAATACACCCATGAAGGAACCATATGGCTGCGGGTCCAAAGCAGGCGGAAGGAGGATGCGGCGGTCCTGGGGTTTGAAGTAGAGGATACGGGAATAGGGATCAAAGAAGAGGATTTGCCTAAACTTTCTGCAGAATTTGAACGGATTGAGGAGGACAGGAACCGGAACATTGAGGGCAGCGGGCTTGGCATGAGCATTACCATTCAGCTGCTGGCCCTCCTTGGCAGCAGGCTTGCGGTGGAGAGTACCTATGGAAAGGGGTCAAAGTTTTCTTTTGAACTGGAACAGAAGGTAATGGATCCCCAGCCAATTGGGGATTTTTCCGCCAGGGTGCGCCAGAGTGCGGAAAATTATAACTATAGTACAAGGTTTTGTGCACCGGAGGCAAAGATACTGGTGGTTGACGATAACGGGGTCAACCGCAAGGTGCTGCGGAACCTTTTGAAAGAGACTCAGATACAGGTAACGGAGGCCGGGAGCGGCGCAGAGTGCCTGGCGCTGGTGCAGGAAGGGCGGTATGACCTGATTTTTCTGGACCATATGATGCCTGAGATGGACGGTGTGGAAACCCTTCACCGTATGAGGGCGCTTTCCGGTTACCCCTGCCAAAACACGCCTGTAGTGGCGCTCACAGCCAACGCCGTATCCGGAGCGAAGGAAAAATACCTCTCCGAGGGCTTCGATGCTTTCCTGTCAAAGCCGATTGTCCCGGAAAAGCTGGAAAATTTGATGCGAACAATGTTGCCGGAGGAATTGGTGCAGCCGCCAATGGCCCAGGAAGGATCCCCAGGGGATCTGGGGCAACACCAGGGCGGCCTGCCCTGCCAGGAAAATGATCTAGAAGATATCCCCGGACAGCTCCCGGAGGTTGACGGGTTAGACTGGCGTTATGCCTGGCTGCATTTGCCGGACAAGGAGCTGCTGGCATATACAGTGAAAGAATTTTATGCCCAGATCGGCTCTGCCGCGGACAAGCTGGAGGGTGCATTTGAAGAAATTGAACAGCCAGGGAAGTTGACGCAATATAGGATTCAGGTACACGCAATGAAAAGCCTGGCGGCGACTGTGGGAATTCTGCCCCTATCTGGTGTTGCAAAAATATTGGAATATGCGGCGAGAGATGGTAAAATGGAAGTAGTGATGTCCGTCACAGGGCCTTTTTTGGAAGAATGGCGCAGCTACCGCCAGAAACTGCGGGGAGTATTCGGCATAGAAACCGAAGAGAAAAAGGAAGTGGCAGATTACTCTGTGGTGCAGGCACTGGTGGAAATGACGCGGCTTGCCATGGAAGAAATGGACATTGACCAGGCAGACGGGGCAATGAAACAGCTGCGCACGTTTGTATATGAGGAAGAAATGGAGCGCAATATCCAGGATCTCGGAGAGGCAGTAACAAACCTGGACTTGGAAGAGGCGGATCGCCTTGGGGATTTAATCATCAGGCAGATACAGAACCGGAAATAGCGGTTGCGTGAAGGGGCGGAGCGGAACGGAACTGGCTCCCCCCAGCGGAGGCCCGGCCAGCGCCCAGAGAGAATGCTGGCTGTAGGCAGACAGGATTCTCTCTGATGGACAAAGGTGCAGGAAGGGGCGGAGCGGAACTGGAATGGAGACAGAAGAGATGAAAAAAATTTTGTTGGTTGGAAAGCTGAACGCAGTAGTGAAAGAGACAAATAAGTTTTTGTCGCAGTTTTTTCATGTACAGCTTTGTTCAGAGAATGCAGGCGTTTTGGAGGGGATGCTGAAAATTGTAAACCCTGATTTGGTTTTAGTCAGCCTGATAGGTGCTTATGACATTGATACGTCTATCTTTTTTATGTTAAGCGACAAATATGCCAAAACGCCAGTCCTGACTATCGGCACCAGGGAGGAAAGTGACAGGTTCTTTCAATATTATGAAGAGAGCCAGTTTGAAAATTTAGTCCGCCCGGTGGAAAATACGGTAATTATGGAGGCGGTATGCAGGAAGCTGGGGATGGACCAGAAGGAAGCGGAAAGGGATGCAGCACAGGAAAAGGGAGAGGGCGGCGGTAAAAAGCGGATTTTAGTGGTGGACGACAATGGCACGGCTTTGCGTACCATGAAAGCAATGCTGGAAGAGCACTACGAAGTTGCTGTGGCGATTTCCGGGGCGCAGGCCATGACTTCTATCGGCAAAAAGCGCCCTGACCTGATCCTGCTGGATTATGAGATGCCTGTGTGTGATGGGAAGATGACACTGGAAATGATACGTGGGGATGAGGATATGAAGAATATTCCGGTGATTTTTCTGACGGCGGTCAACAACAGGGAAAATATTGAGGCAGTGCTTCGGCTAAACCCGGCGGGTTATTTTTTGAAACCTGCGGTAAAGGAGAGGCTGTTAGGTGAAATCAGCAGAATATTAGGCGGGGAAGAGTGATTGGTTTGAGGACGGAGGCCTCCCTTTCAATTGGGAAAAAGAATGCGGAGTGTGGGTTATCTTATTGAAAAAAGGAAATGCAGGGGAAAAAGGGAGGGCTCCTTTGTCAGGCGGTTGATAAAAGTCTGGATTTTTGGGGTGGCAATCCCCTTGGTTTTGGTGGAACTTTTATTCCTGGTACAGTTTTACCGGATTAATTACCAGCAGGTGGAGGAATCCATAGACGGCGAACTGAACCGGATATCCAGGGAACTGACTGACCTGATGGATAATATGAAGATGGTTTCCTGGCTGCTGGAGGCAGACGGTACTGTAGGGAAGAACCTGGTCACCTATCTGGAGGAAGAGGACACCAAAGAAAAGGCAAATCTTTTGCTCTACCTGCGGGAGCAGATTGCCAATTATGAGGTGGCGAACCCTTCTGTGGCCAATCTGACCTATCTGTATATTCCCAAAGGGCAGGAAACGCCAGTGAAGATCAACCAGGATTCCCTGGTGGACGCCGGGCTGCCCCTGGGGGAGGATTTTCTGTGCAATTGGGAGAATATGGCATTTTATGGCCCCCATCAGTCTAAATCAAGGGCAGGGGAGTATGACTGTATCTCTTTGCTGAGGAATTACCGGCTGCTGGAGGAGTACGGGCAGATTTACATTTACGTGGAATCCGGTTTCCGGTATCTGGACAGGCTTTCTATGGGCAGTGTGGCTGATATGGGCAGTATTGTCCTGATGCAGTCGGCAGAAGGAAAGATTATGTACAGTACCGACCCGGAGCTGGTCCCACGGGGAAGTGTCCTGGAGGACGGCTGCGCGGGGGCGCAGGCAAAGGGGTATGGCTTTAAGGTCTATACACGGGAGATGAAAGGGGACTGGAAGCTCCAGATCTGGGTGCCTATGGCGGAGCATTATGGGCTTGTGTACCGGATGGCACTGAACCTGGGGCTGGTTACCTTGTTTGTGATTTCCTTCTGCATTCTGATTTCTGCCTGGCAGTGGAGCAAGATTTATAAATCCTTTACCAGGTTTGACGAGGGGCTGCGGGCGATTGCGGAGGACGGGGATGTAGGGGCAAATGTGGAGCGGATGAACATCCGTGAATTTGACGAGCATTTCCAGCTTTTTGAAAAAATGAGGAAGAATATCCTGCGGCTTCTTGGCAAGGTACAGGAGGAGGAAAAAAAGCGCCAGGAGCTGGAAGTGCGGGTAGTGCTGGGGAAGATTAATCCCCACTTTCTCTATAATACCCTGGATACGATGAAATGGTATGCGGCGGGGAAAAAGGACAGGGAGATGATGGGATTTATCGCCGCTTTAAATAAACTTCTTCTATATAATATGTCCAGGGACCAGGGGACTACCCTGGAGAGGGAGCTGGAAGCCATCCGGGCTTATATTTTGCTGCAGCAGCTTAAGTACGATATTCACTTTGTAGTGGAGACGGGCAAGTACCCGGAAATCTTGCAGACTGTGATGCCCCGTTTTATTTTACAGCCTGTGCTGGAGAATGCCATAAGGCACAGCGGATGTGACAAGGGGGAAATCCGGGTTGAGGTGGAACTTCTGGCCAGCGGGAAGATATCCATCCTGATTAAGAATAATGGCAGCCCCATTGACCCGGAGAAAATCCGCCAGGTCCTGGAGCAGAAGCAGGATGTGTCCGCCAACGGCATTGGCCTGCAATATGTGGCGCGGATGCTGGAGAGCTTTTATGGGAACGATTTTGTACTCCAGGCGGAGAGGCTGGAGGACGGCTTTAATGTGGTGGAGATCCGGATTCCTTTTGCGGCGGAGGCAATCGTTAAAGGCAAGGACAGGACTGGGGGGGGGTAATAGGATGATCAGGGTATATGTGGTTGATGATGAGAAGCTGGTGCGCCGGGGGATCATAGGGCTGATTGACTGGGAGAAATATGGCATGGAGGTAGTGGGGGATTCCGGCAGCAGCATGGAAACCCTCCGCTTTTTGCAGGAGAAGGGGGCGGATTTGCTCTTTTCTGACCTGGAGATGCCGGGGCTGTCCGGGATTGCGTTTTTGCAGGAGGTAAGGCGGCAGTTTCCCAGGCTCCAGGTGGTGGTGCTGACCATGCATCAGGAATTTGAACTGATCCAGCAGGCGCTGCGTATGGGTATTTTGGATTATATCACAAAGGCCCAGATTGAGGAGGAGAACGTGGACGCTTTCATGCAGGGTGTGAGAAAGCGTTATATGGAAGTGGAATGGCATTACCAGAGGCAGGAACGGAAGGTGGAGACGGAGAAGGTGTATGTGTGGGAGCTGCCGGACATTCAGCAGGGGCAGGCGGCGGCAAGGGAACTGGAAAGGCAGGGAATGGCCTTTGAGCTTCTGGATGAAACTACTTTACTCTTACCCGGCGCCCTTGCCTTTGAGCGGTTAAAAGCCATGGCGCAGCATTTTGACAGGGAACGCTCCACGTTGCTGGAAATAACCCAGGTTCTGGGAGTGTCCTATGACCGGCTGGAAAATGCCCTGCAGTCTGCCGGGAGAAGGCGGCTGTTTGAGGACAGGAAGCCAGGCTGTTGCTGCTATACCTATGGTTTTTTGGAGCTTTTGCAGGAGCGGGGCGGCTGTACCAGGGAGGAGGCTTTGCAGCTTAGCCTGCAGATGGCCTTCATGGCGCGGGATGAAGACTATCAAAAGGGGATGGAGCGGATCCGGACGGCAGCGCTTTCGGTGGAGGAGCGTATTGCCCTGTTTTACCGTTTTGACCTGCACTGGGCTGAATTTTCGGGCAAGGATATTTCCCAATATTTTGAGGAAACAGGGCACTTCCTCTGGTGGTACCAATGGCGGGAATGGTTTGGCCAGGTGCGGGAGCGGGTGCTTGTGGGCATTGGGGGGACGGACGCGGAGCTTGCCACCATGGAAGAGCTCCACAAAGCCATGAACTACATCCGGGAGCATATGGACAGGGACATTACGCTGGAAGAGCTTTTGCGGCTGACCGGCATGAGTAAGAGCCATTTTTCCAGAAAGTTCAAGAAGCTCACCGGAAGGACCTTTGTTACCTATCTTAACGATTTAAGGATAGAGGCCGCTAAGAAATACCTGGTGGAAACCAGGCAGCCAATTTACTGGGTTGCCAGGCAGGTGGGGTATGCGGACGAGAGATATTTCCGCAGGATTTTCAGGGAGAGGATAGGGGAGAATCCCAGGCAGTTCCGTGAAAATTACCAAAAATAAACCGAATAGAGAGAAAATAGCATAAAAGTGCACAAAAGTATTTAAAAAGTGGGATAATTGTGTCTGGAGAAAAATAAAGACATAATCGTCCTGCTTTTTTGTACATTTAGCCCTTAAAACGTGGGAGAGGAAAATATATAATGTACATATCAACTAAAATATACGTGAAAAGGAGGAAGTATATGAAAAAAGCTACTAATAAAAGATGGCTGTCGGCTTTCCTGGCAGTAATAATGACGGCCGGGACGCTGGCTGGCTGCGGCAAAGCACCTGCAGATACAGGGAAAGCTGAGGGCACAGGGAATGCGGGAACCACGAAGGAAGACCAGGCGCAGGTATCTGAGGATAGCGCAAAGGAGAATACGGAGGGCGGGGAGAATACCGGGAAGACGCCCGAGGAGCTGTTGCTGGAGCCTTATCCGGAGACGGTAGATATTCATGTGGTGCTGCAGTACCGGGAGTCTGAGAACCCGGATACGCCCAACGATGTGACCCCTGAGACTTCCACAGTGGTAAAGTTGCTGCAGGAAGAGCTGAATATCAACTTGGTTTACGACTGGATTGTGAACGCGGATCAGTATTCCCAGAAGTTCGGCGCGGAGCTGGCAGCGGGGAATGTTCCTGACATTGTTATGCTCTCCCCCAATGATTTTGAAGACCTGGTAAGCCAGGGAGGCCTGCTGGACCTTACAGAGGCATATGAGACATATACCTGCCCTGACCTGGAGAATATTTATAATTACGACGGCAAATTTATTGAAGTAGGGAAGAAAGACGGCAAGCTCTACGGGCTGCCAATGGGTACAGACCCGGCGCAGTCCACCAGCCAGATGTATTATGATATGAACCAGTTAAAAGAGGTGGGCATCACTTCCACAGACCAGCTTCCCAAGACCATTGAAGAATTCGAGGCTCTCTGCGATAAGCTGATGGAGGCAAAGGGCGGCCCTGTGTTGCCGGCATGTAAGAATTACTATGGCGCACAGTTGGGAGATTTTACGCCGTTCTTCCATGCTTATGAGAGCTGGGCAAGCGGCTGGTATGATAACAACGGCACTTTGGAATATGCCGGTATCAATGAGAAAAACAAAGAAGTGCTGACTAAATTGAACGAATGGTACAATAAGGGATATTTTAAGAAGGATTTTGCAGCGTATGACATCTGGGCGGCAGATTCCCCGGTAGTCAGTGACATTGTTGCAGGCAAATATGCAATCGTCCCCGGTTCCTGGTGGGTTCCCAACTGGCCCCTGAACAGCAATAAAGTAGAGAATCCTGAAGCAAACTGGGTGGTAGGGCCAAACCTGTCCCTGGACGGTGCACAGCCTGATATTATGATCAGCCGTTATCCTGTAAATGATTTTGTAGGCGTTGGCCTTAACTGTGAACATCCTGAGGCATTGTTCAAGGTGATTTACTGGTCCTTGCAGTATACCTTAAAGAACAGCCCGCCGGAAGTACAGGAAGCCATGACAGAAGAGGAAAAGAGAGAATGGAACAGCTACGTGTATACTTGGGTACCTTGGAGAATCTATTCCCCTACCTGCCTGAGACAGAACTTTGAGGTGATCAACCAGTTTGCAAAGGAAGGAAAAACCGAGATTGGTATTGACGAAGCACCCAGGAATAATGAATTTTGGGGCTCATGGTCATCTTATCTTAATTATGTAAAAAATCCGGACGACGGTGTGGCGTGGGGCACCTATTTCAGCCGTCTTGCGGAGAATGGCGGTGTGGATAACATGATCAAGACGGTGGAAAGTGCAGATATCATTTATAATGAAGTCTATGTCACCACGCCGTCCATGATATCCAAGAGCGGGGAGTTAGATAAGCTCCGTGATAATACTTATATCAGTATCATCATGGGTGAAACGCCCATCTCAGGATTTGATACCTTTGTAGAGCAGTGGAAAGCCCAGGGCGGCGACGATATTGCGAAAGAAGTAAATGAATGGTATCAGAATAAATAGAAGCCAAATACACAAATAGAAAATAAGTACGTAAAGCCGCCGCCGGAATGGGCGGCGGCTTTCAAAATCTCTTTTAGGAAAGGAGCCGTATTTATGGCAGAAATAAAGAAAGAAAAAAAGAAAAGAAGCCTGTATAAGACCAGGGAGCTCCATGTGATGCTGCTTCCGGCGGTGGTCTTTACGGCTATCTTCGCATATTTGCCTATGTTTGGCCTGGTCATGGCCTTCCAGGATTTCAAACCATTGCTGGGCTTTACCAAATCAAAGTTTGTGGGATTTGACCAGTTTGCTTATATCTTCACCATGCCCAGCTTCCGCCAGGCTTTTGTGAATACCATCATTATCGCATTTTTTAAGATCATTTTAAGCATATTTGTTCCCCTTGTTTTGTCCCTGATGCTGAACGAAGTGGTGAAGAGCTGGTTCAAGCGTTCTGTACAGACCATCATCTTTATCCCCTATTTCTTTTCCTGGGCGATCCTGGCGGGGATGCTGCTGGAAATTTTCGCCTATGACGGCATTATCAACAACGTTCTGGAGGGATTTTTCCATTTAGAGCCCATTGCCTTCCTGGTAAGCAATAAATATTTCCGGACGATCATTATTGCTTCCGATGTGTGGAAGGGGATGGGTTACAACACGGTATTGCTCCTGGCGGCGATCACCAATGTGGATGCGGCGCTGTATGAGGCGGCAAAGGTGGACGGTGCCAGCCGCTGGCAGCAGGTGATGCATGTAACCATGCCTGGTATCCTGCCCATGGTGGCGGTGCTTACCGTGCTGGGGCTGGGGGGGATCCTGAATGCGGGATTTGAACAGATCCTGGTTATGTACAATCCTACAGTGGAGAAGACGGTGGATATTCTGGATACCCTGGTCTACCGGCTGGGCATTGCGGGGCACCAGTATTCCGCCGCTGCTGCTATGGGACTGTTCAAATCTGCCGTTTCGCTGCTCTTTGTGGGGATCAGTTACTGGATTCTCTATAAGAAAAGCGATTATCGTGTATTTTAAGGAGGTGCGGTTATGAAAGTCAGGCGTTCAACAGGCTTTTATGTTTACCAGGTATTTAATACAATTGTTCTGGCCCTTATGGCGCTGTCCTGCATTCTGCCCATTTTGCATGTGTTCGCCATGTCCTTAAGCTCCAGCAATGCGGCGATGGCGGGACGGGTGGGCTTTGTGCCGTTGGAATTTACCTTCACAGCGTATGAGTATCTGATCTCCAAAAAAGACTTTTTCCATTCTGTAGGCATTTCCCTGGTGCGGGTGCTGGTGGGGACGCTCTTTAATATGGTGATCATTGCCCTTACGGCTTATCCTCTGTCCCGCTCCACCATACAGTTCCGGGCGAGGACGGCCTATATGGCATACTTTGCCGTAACCATGTTCATTGGCGGCGGCCTGATCCCCACTTATATGGTAATCAAAAATCTCCATCTGCTGGACAGTTTCTGGGTATTGATCCTGCCGTCTGCCATGAGCATTTGGAACGTGATTATTATGATGAATTTTATCAAGGGGCTTCCCAGGGCGATTGAGGAGGCGGCCTTTGTGGATGGTGCGAACCACTGGCAGACCCTGGTCAAGATTATCCTGCCTATGTCCAAACCATCTTTGGCATCCCTGTTCCTGTTTTCCATGATCGGGCACTGGAACGCATGGTTCGACGGGATGTTTTATATGAATAACCCTAACAATTACCCTATGGCTACTTATCTGGCCACCCAGGTTATTAACAATAACCAGAGTATGACTAATATGACACCGGAGCAGCTTGCCCTGCTTTCCAGCCTCAGTGAGAAAACAGTGCGCAGTGCCCAGATGTTTATTGCGATCATCCCCATACTGATCGTATACCCGTTCCTGCAGAAGTTCTTTGTAAAGGGTATTACAGTGGGGTCTGTAAAGGAGTAAACGGGGGTTTTGCCCCCCTTGCAGGGAAGTTTGTTTAAATGAGAGCGCCACAGATACAGTATGTGGCAGGTGGAGGTAAAAATATGAGTTTTGCAGAAGTAAAGAATGTAAACGGCAGCCCGGCGCTGGTAATAGACGGGGAAAGCTTTCCCCCTATGGCGATGACGGTGCGTTTTGACAAGCCGGATTATATCAGGCATCTGGGAGAGGCTGGCCTGCGGGTGTTTTTTCTTATGACGAATACCAACTGGCTCCGCCCGGGAAAAGATTATGTGGATGAAAATGGGGCTCCCTGCAGGGAACCCAGCGGGCTGGAGGCTTTTGTAAAGAATGCCCGGACGCTTCTGGAACAGGTGCCGGAGGCATATATCATTGTGCGTATCGGCCTCCACCCGCCGGTGGGATGGATGGAGGAAAACCAGGAGGAGCTGATCACCTATCAGGACGGCAGCCATGAGCCTTCCATCCTCTCATCTGAGGTCCACAGGGACGATATCCCGGGAATGTATTCCTTTGCCTCGGATAAGTGGAAGGCTGACGCCGGAAAGGCTTTGCAGGAGTTCTGCGACGCCATAGACGGCCTGCCCTTTGCTGACAGGGTGATCGGGTATTTCCTGGCGGCAGGGGGAACCTCCGAGTGGTATCCGGTAAACGCAATCTGTGACAGGGGGAAGGGCAAGTATGGTGATTTTTCCCCGGCCTTCCGGAAGGCCTATAGCAGCTTTTTGCAAAACCGCTACCAGACACAGGAGAAGCTGCGCAAGGCGTGGAAGCGCCCGGATGCTTCCTTTGAGGATCCGCTGATCCCCAATATAGAGGAGCAGTATTATATCCACATGGAAGAGGGCGTTTTGGATGCCATGAAATATTATGAAAGCGCAGAGCGTATCATTGGCAAGGATATTGACATGGATGCCAAAAAGCCCACAAACCTTGGCGTTTTCCTGAATATGGAGGATTATGCTTATGTGGCGGACTTTTATGACGCCCTCCACCAGGCTACAGCGGAGGCCATTGTTTATTTTGCAGGACTGGTGAAGAAACGCTATAAGGGAAAAGTGGTGGGTGCTTTCTATGGTTCCTATGGCTGCACGGACTTTTACAATAGCACTACCACCACGGCCACCCTTACGATTTTGGACAGCGGCAAGGTGGACTTTCTGGCGGCTCCTGGCGTTTATAACAACCGGGAACCGGGAGGGTGTGTGGCACAGCGGGAGATGCAGGATTCCTTCCGCCTGCGGGGCCAGATTTTTGTGGCGGAGGAAGACAGCCGGACCCATTTGGAGGATAGTTTCTACCGGGATGCCATGGGGCTGTATGATACCAGGGACAGCATCGTGACCTTGAAGAGGGATTTTGCCCGGGTTTTGTGCGAGGATATTTACGGCTGGTGGTTTGACCAGCATGCCCAGGGCGGGCGTTACCAGCAGGAGGAGATTTACCGCCTGTTTGCACGCCAGAAGGAGGTGGGGAGATTCGCTTATGGCTTAAACCGGGAGAAAAAGAATGAAATCGCACTTATCTACGACCAGGAAAGCTGCCATACCGTATCTGCCTATACCAATATGATGATGCTGGATTACTACCGCACCTCAGACCTGCACCGGATAGGTGCGCCTGTGGACTATTACTTCCACAATGACCTGGGCAGGGAGGATATGCCGGATTATAAGCTGTATATTATGATGAACCTTTTCCTGCTCACGGACGGGGAAAGGGAAGCTTTGGTGCGCAAGGTAAAGAAGAGCCATGGGGTTGTACTGTGGCTGTATGCGCCGGGCTTTATCAATCCCGATGCAGAACAGGTGATGGACGGGGCAAATATGGAAAGCCTCATAGGGATGCATGTGGGGCGGATTGACCGCACCTGTTCCCCGCGGTTTAAGATCACAGACCTTTCCCACCCGGCGGTACGCTATGCCCTGGAGGACAGGCGGTACGGCTATATTGACAGGGATGTGCACAGCAATGTATGGCTGGAAAATGTACTGGCGCCTGCTTATATGAACCCTGGCTTTTACATTGACGACAAGCAGGTGCAGATACTGGGGACTTACTGTGAACTGGGGCTTCCGGCCTATGGGCTGAAGGAGATGGAAGGCTGGACCAGCGTTTACTGTGCCCCTCAGGTTCTGCGTTCGGAGCTGCTGGCTTCCCTGGCGGAATATGCAGGCTGCCACCTGTACAACACACAGGACGACGTGGTCTATGCCAACGCCAATTTTGTAGCCATCCACGCTTCCTTCAAAGGACGCCATACCATACGTTTTAAAGCACCCTGCAGTCCTTTCGAAGTGTACGGAAAGCGTTACTATGGGCACAATGTTACAGAGATTGGGGTGGATATGCGGCTGGGAGACACATTGATGTTTTCCCTGCAGGGGGCATGCTGACCTTTCCCGGGAAAATGGGGAATTAGTGGCGCTTTGCCATAAAAACCGAGGGTGCAAAGCCGGTTTCCCGTTTAAAGGCCCTGGAGAAGTAGCCCTGGTTGTTAAAGCCCAGCCGCTCCGCTACCAGGGAGACGCTTTCGCCGCTTTGAAGAAGCTCTGCTGCCGCCTTAATTTTCAATTTTAATAAATACTTATGGATGCCCATACCGGCATATTTGTCAAAAATACGCTTGATGCTGGACTGGCTGACATTGCAGTACCGGGCGATTTCCGGTACCTGGGGCTGGGCTTGGACGTTGCTGTTTAAGTAACTGATGGCTTTGCTGAAAATAATTGCGTCCGGCGCGGAGGAAACGGAGGAGACTGCTTCTGTCTCTGCCAGGGAGAGCATAAGCTGTTGCAGGAAAGTGGCCAGCATCTGGGAATAGGTAGGCAGGGTGTGGAAAGGTTCCAGAAAAAAATGGGCGCTTTTGCCGGACAGGGCCTGGATATCCCATTCCTGTGCCTTTTCATGGAGGAAGGACAGCATGGAAGCGATGATGCCCTGCTGGGCGGCGGACAGCACAAAGACCTTTTCTGCCAGATAGGATGTGAGTGGGCCTTGGGCGGAAAAGGAGAAGATCAGCAGGCCTGCGCCCTCCCTGCCATTAACAATGAATTTGTGAAGCTCTAAAGGTTTGTGGAAGACGATGGCTCCCTGGGAGAGGTTGTAAACCCGCTCGTTTCCCGATACACACACTTCCCCATCCATCACATAGAGGCATTCCCAGAAATTGTGGCTTTCCCCGGGAAAGGCGTAGCCCTTTTCATAGTGTGCCTCAAAGAGGGAATACATATCTGTGATTTGGATTTGTTCTTTAATGGGATATGCCTGCCAGACCATTATGCCTCCCTCCTGTTCCAGCCGTGGGCTGAAAGTGTATAAAAATGAGCTGATTAGATATAGATATATACTTTTACTAATGCTATGATAACAATGATAAGAGACGATGTAAAGACATTTTATGGAGGGATACAAATGAAGGATATCAGGATTGGGTTTATCGGATTGGGCAGCAGAGGATATGGCCTGCTGGAAATGGCGGTGCTTCCCCAGGGGGAGCAGGTGGTGGCAGTGTGCGATGCCTATGAAGACAGGGCCCAGAAGGGGGCAGGGCTGGTGGAGAAGGCCGGCCAGGCCAGGCCTTCTGTATATTTAGACTACCTTGATGTGGTAAGGGACGAAAAGGTCAATACCATTATTGTGGCTACCGCATGGGAGAGCCATGTGGAGATTGCCCTGGCTGCTATGTATGCGGGCAAAGCAGTAGCCGTTGAGGTGGGCGGAAGCTATAGCCTCAAGGCTTGCTATGATTTGGTAGAAGGTTATGAAAAGACCGGTACGCCTTTCATGTTCCTGGAGAATTGCTGCTTTGGCAGGCGGGAGATGATGGCTCTTAACATGGTGAAAAAGGGGCTGTTCGGCGAAGTTGTCCACTGTGCCGGGGGATACCAGCATGACCTGCGCAGTGAAATTGCTTTTGGCAAAGAAAACAGGCATTACAGGCTTCGGAATTATCTGAGCAGGAATTGTGAGAACTACCCTACCCATGACTTGGGGCCTATTGCCAAGGTGCTGGATATCAACCGGGGGAACAGGATGCTGACCCTTTGCTCCACAGCGTCTAAGGCGGCGGGGCTGCGGGATTATATTAAGGCCAACAAAAGTGACGACCAGCGCCTGATGAATATGGCCTTTGCACAGGGGGACGTGGTGACTACTGTTATCAAGTGCGCCCGGGGGGAGACGATTGTATTGACCCTGGATACCACCCTGCCCAGGTATTATACCCGCAACTTTACCGTAAGGGGGACCAAGGGGATGTATGAGGAAGTGACAGATTCCATTTTCCTGGACAGGAAGGAGGATATTGCCTATGATTTCACCTGGCGTGATAATTGTGTGGGCAATGCCAGGAACTACGAGGCAGAATACGACCATCCGGTATGGAAGAAATACATTGAAGAGGGCGTTAAGGGCGGCCACGACGGGATGGACTGGCTGGAATTTGAAACCTTCTTCCGGTGCCTGCGGGAGGATGCCCCTATGCCGGTGGATGTATACGATGCCGCAAGCTGGATGGCAGTTACCGCCCTTTCCGAGATGTCCATCGCCAAAGGCGGTGCTGTAGTGGATGTCCCTGACTTTACCGGGGGGAAGTGGCACATGATTGTGGATGAAAATGAGCGGGAAAGGTTTTAAGGATAGCAACAGGTTATGTCCTGTGAGAATTTCTATGTAGGATCAATTACAGCGTGGTAATTTCCTGGCAAACAAACTATGGCTTAATGGTGCCATAGTTTGTTTGCTATAGTGGGAATTTGCTGTTTTTTCGTTTCTTCTTTTATTTTATGGTTTTCTGGGATTCCGTTTTCTGTGTTCCATTTGGGCAGTGGGGATCTTGCGTTCCTAATGTTTTTTGCGGTATTAGTCAATTGCCTTTATGCCCTTTTCTGATAATCTTTTAAGGTTTTCAATCATATTATTTAACATTTCAGGGGAATGCCCTTCCCATTTGGTGACTTCTGCCACAATTTTCAGCGGCTGCTTTGACCTGTACGATTTTGTTGGGTTTCCGGGAAATTTCTTATCTGTAAGATTCGGGTCGTCTTCGAAATCCCCTGTGGGTTCCACAACGTATATTCTTTCTGCGCCATCCCCTTCCGCCAGCTCCGCCCCCCAAATGGCGGCATCCAAAGTCCCCGCAAAATAGACATATTCTGCTTTTCTGTTATCATTATAATTCTTTTGCTTTCCTGTAATGATGGAACCGCCTATTTTTAAATCTGCTTTTGTCCCATGGAAAAAAGAGCCTTTGCTGAATACTATTTTTTCACTCATCTGATTTTCTCCTTTACAATTATGGATTTGCGCCTTACTGGGATTATGCATATTTTGTGCTGTATCAACAAGAGATCCCTAATAGGGCTGCTGGAAGTATATCACAATTGGGGATTAATATCCACAGAAAGAGTGGTAGCTGGAATGAATTTCTGGAAGCCGGTTAACAGGGCATTTGCGCGTCTTTAAAAATGTTGGCAACACTTGGCACAGTTTTTGCAGGTGGGGTGAGGTTGGATTGTTGTTATTTGAGTAAATGAAAACTGAAATTGGAAGGAATATACCGGAGTGGAAAAAGTAGGAAAGAACAGCAATTCTCTGGTGGTATATAATGGAATATCCCATGTGCTGATAGTAGTGCATGGGGTATCTTTATGAGATGAAATTTTTATGTATGAATGAAGGATGAAAATTTTTGCACGAAATAGAATGCTTAGGTTGAATTTATCCTAAAATGTAGTATATACTATTATCATAGACAAAAAGAAGGGAAGTGTGTGTTATGCATATTGATTTAAAGAACTTAGTATCTATTTCAGAAGCAAACCAAAATTTTTCAAAGGTTGCGAGGATGGTGGATGAGAATGGGGCTGCTGTGATATTAAAGAATAATTCACCCCGATATGTTTTGATTGATTATAGTAAATTACAGGAAGATACAGACGCAGATAATGAAGCACTGGAGGCTGTTGCAGCCCGTATATTGCAAAAGCATAAGAAAGCGTTTGAGGAATTGGCAAAATGATTTTACTGAACAAAGAACAGATCAAATATCTCCATAACAAGATGATACGGGAAACTGGAGGAAGTAATGGGATACGTGATGAAGGCTTGTTGGATTCTGCACTATCAGCGCCTTTTCAATCTTTCGGAGGGATGGAACTTTATCCGTCCATGATTGGAAAGGCAGCCAGATTGTGTTATGGGTTGATAAAAAATCATGCTTTTTTTGATGGGAATAAACGCATCGGCATTTATGCTATGTTAGTTTTTTTAGAATTAAACGGAATGGAAATGGAGTGTAGCGAAGAAGAATTGATTGCGTTAGGTTTGGAGATTGCATCTGGTGAAATTGAAGAAAAGGAGATTGGTATTTGGATTGTGACGCATAATAGAGGAGAATGAGTTGGAAAATATTGGGGAAAAGGGTTACAACTTGTAACCTGATTTGTTAGCATATAATTATATTGCTATATCAATAAGGATGAAAATAATGAGTGAGTTTAGAGAAGTTTTAAATGAACAATTGCAGGATGATGAGTTTAGGGAACAGTGGGAAAAGATTCAGCCGGAAATGGATTTAATTCGTGCAGTTTCAGATACAAGTTCATTACAGAACTTTGACGCAAGAGAATGAACATAAATAATGAATGTCGGTTTTGCATGTTTGGTTGAAAAGCTGAGTAGTGTTGAGACAGAGCATTAACTAAAAGCGGTAGTTTCGATCATGTGCTTTAACGTAGAGAACATTTTGATGGGAAGGATAAAAGAAGGATGTGTACAAATGAAAAATGGAGGTAAATCGCATGGAAGTAGCTGCTAAGAAAATATGTGCGGAAACCTTGGAACGACAACAGGTAGAGATAAGGCAGAGTGTGAAGGATGGGTTAAGGCATGCGAGGGAAGGTAAGACGAAAGATTTCAATGTGGTTTGTGACAGGCTGGAAAAAAAGTACACGAATGTAAAAATATAAAAATTGAGGTATGCTGGTGGAGTAATAGGGCTAAGTCAAGAGAAGCCTAGAATCAAAGGTTTGCACTGATTTAGCCCTATTTATTTAAATCCATTATGATGGAGATTTAGGATAGCGCTGGACGAAAATAGAAAACCTACATCAAAGAAGTCAGGAATGTCTATCGCTGGTGGTTATACTATGGCTAAAAAAAATGCGAGGTGAAACAGAATATTTAGAAGCTAGACAGAGTAAGGGGTATTCATATGTTGTTGAATAGCCCTTATACTATTGTAAAATGCATAGAATATCCTGGAGTATACAGATTGGAACTTAAAACACGCCTAATGGAGAAGTTATATTGCGTATATACAATAATGCGAAAAAAATTGGTGAGATTATTTCCATTATCTGCTGAAGAAGAAATGTATAACAGTTTTAGAAGAAGGCGCCCTATGTAAGGAAACCTCCCTCTGAAAGAGGGCGCAATTATACACCACTTAGGGAAGTGGTGCATTGCACCCTGCGGTAGTGTATTTAATTTTGTGTCTATGGCCTTTTACTTTATTCCGGAGGCCGGGTGTGGGCAGAGCCCACAAATCCTTATAAATACTGGGGCTACTGGCGATAACCTATGCTGAAAATTAGGGAGGCATAGAATCTTAAAGACACAAAACTAATTACACCCTCTATTCATCATTTTTCATCACTTTTTCTTGATTTTTCATGGAGAATGACACGCTTTAGCCTGTCCTCTACGCTTTGGGTACTCGTATCAGAGAAGTGCACCTCGACTAAGTAGGTCGTCTTATCAATCTTCTTTTGCAAACAGGGCATTAATCGTCCTGTGGTGTTGGTCTGAATGTTATCGCTCATGTTCCTCCTTTTGGGCGCAAAAAAAGACACATGGTTTTCAAAAATTCCTGTTCCATGCGCCTTTACGCTGTTACTTTAATATTTAGTTGTGCTGTTGATTATGCCAATTGCATAACCTCGGCTTCAATCTCCTTTAATTCCTCAAATGACAAGAGCGGAATATATTCAGCAATTTCTTCCAGTGACATTTTACCTTTTTTTATCATTCTCGTTGCTGTTTCCCTTGCATTTTTTAATTCTGCTTTTTGTGCCGCTTCATTTCTCATATCTTCCATAATCTTACACATAGCCGCAACTCCTTTCTCGTCCTGCTTAAAATATCGTGCCCTTTTAGCAAGCGCTTCATAGTTCATATCTTCGGGGTTCGTGCATGAAAAATCGTACATTAGCTTACCGACTTCATCATTGCCCCTATATTTCCCATTAACATATAAGATATGCGAACCGTCGCCAAACAATTCCTTTCCCTCGTTGGTTTCCACATACCGCTGTATATGATATATGGATTGATTTTTTCCCATAACATCATTCTCTGTAATAAAAATAACATAACTGTCGGGAATATCTTCTGTATCATCTCCGGATTTTAATATATGTGCATCTAATAAACTACTGTTGTGCCTTGCCCTTTTTGCGCCTGCTCCTGCATCTGACCTTTGAATTTCTACGTCAAACTCTTTCTTAGTGCTATCTATTGCATGAACATCTAAAATAGCAGAACGCCCCTGCAAATTCTTCAACGGCTCTTGTGTCCTAATCGATTTGATTTTTATATCTTCTTGCCCTAAAACAATCCGTAGTATCAGTTCCACACCCTCAAAATTATCTGCAAGGCAGACCGTCATAAAATCATCGTCCATATATCGGAGTGATTTCAGACGTTCCAAGTCCTGTTGATGTGTCTGCTCTGTTGTACTCAAAAATATTACCTTCTTCCACTGCCTTAATTATACATCTAACAATCATTATTGAAAACTGCATTTTTCGTGAATTTTCTATAACTCCACATCATTACGCTTTTTATTTTGAATAATCTGTGTTTGGGTTCTGTGCTCTATCTGCCTGCTCTCATTCTGAAGCTCCCTCTCAAGATTTGTAACTATTCAGCCTTGTCAAAAAAATCACCAAAAAACTGCCGAAATTTTTTGAT
>OFHA01000264.1_pt1 | contig 47461 bp, 71 predicted proteins | sample 1521891 | NCBI WGS metagenome assembly OFHA01 (sample SAMEA3504089, study PRJEB24116) | mouse gut metagenome | biome: mouse gut; feature: mouse-associated habitat; material: faeces | place: Denmark | collected 2011
TGATAATGGTATTGTACATGCTTTACAACATTTTAATTTGATATAAAAAACTGATTTCTATATACTCATATGTTACAAAGAGTATATTGTCATCAGTTTTTTTTATTCTTTATGAACTTTAACACTTGTTCCTGTTACAACAACTCCCATTAAATCTCTAAAGAAAGTTGTATGTTCTATATCTATTGCAATTAATGCATTACCACCTAATTGAATTGCTTTTTGAATCGCTCTTTTTTGTGCAATTATTTGAGCTGTATCTAATTTATCAGTATAGATATCAGCCTCACTACCCGTCCAATCTGCCATTGTTGCATTGAACGATGAAAAAAATCCTGGACCTATTACCACATGACCTGAAACAACTCCTAAATATTCATCAATAACATATCCTTCTAAAGTAGAACTTGTTGTTACTAAATAATGATCAATTTCACTTATATTCAATATTTGATTTTTCTTTTTATTAAAATGAATTTGCAAATCATCTATAACTTTTTGAGGATATTCTAACCTATACATCATATCAGTATATTTTTTTCTATCTTTTTCTAAGCTATCTATATCCTGATATTTTTTAATAATTTTAAATCCTTCAAGTTTTTCATAACAATAAGAACATATTGTACTATTTTCTAATACATAAGCTATATTATTAATCTTTTTTATTTTCTTCAAATAGCAGAGAAGCTAAAGTGTGACGCAAACCATGCGCAGTTATACGCTTCAAATTAGGATTTTTAGCATAAATTTTATTTAGCCATTTATCACTAGATGATGGATCATGATATTCCCCTCTAGCATTTCTAAACACAAAATCATCATCTTTTGAATGGGTTGATTCTTTATAATTTTTTAGTACGGTATAAAGTTGATCTGATATAGGTAAACCATTGTTTTTGCGATATTTGTCGTTTGTTTTTGTTGGGCCTAGGGTCTTATGACCATCAATGTCTTTTGTTACAGTTCTAGAAATATATGCTACTCGGTTTTTTAAGTCCAAGTCGCTCCACTTTAAAGCTAAAGTTTCACCGCGCCGTAAGCCTAGTAGGGCGGTTGTAATAAAAAACGTGTAAGCCTTTGGAGATACTTCATAAGCAGTATTTAAAAAATCTTTTAATTCATTTGCTTCTAAATAATTGTTTTTGTTATCCTTCTTTGATTTCTTTCCAGTCCGAGGGATGACCACTCTACTAAAAGGATCATTTACCAACCATCCTTTGACTAAACCAAATTTTATAATTTCTTTGAACGTCCCTATAACTTTGCGATACTTGACGTAGTGTTGTGCCATTTCATTAACCCAATTTTGCAAGTGGTCTCCATTAATCGCATTAATGTAAACTTTGCCAAAATGGGGTTTAATTGCGTTGTTATAGGTTGATTGTTTACGATAAAGACTAGTAGGGCGTAAAGACAACTCTTGATTTTTATACAAGGCATTCCAAGCTTCATCTACAGTCTTAGTATGCAGGTTTTCTCTACGCTTCCTTTCTATTTTTGTCCCCCCCCTGTACTTTTAATTTAGTCTTGGCAGCAACAGCTTCTTTACGTGTAGCAAACCCTTGTCTAGTAATTTTGACAGGTCTGCCAGTTTCTCTGCTAGTTCCAACATAAGTTTTAAAACCATACCGAGTTTTACCGCTTTTTAGCTTGTACTCGTAAATTTCTGGATCTTTTTTGCGAGGCATATTCATTCTTCCTTTCTAATCTAAATATCGATTGAAGTGGACGTTTCCCTGGAAAGTAGACTCTTTATAGGAAAGATGTCCACTTGCTAAGAAGAGTCCGCTTCAAAAACTAGTGTTCTTATAACCTTATAATTTAAGCCCGCACCGCTATGGTGTCGGGCTTATTTTTATTGTTCAGGTTTAACAGTTAATGCAAATCTAATAGCTATAAAAAGTAGTACAAAGATAAGTGCAGTTGCAATTCCAGCATATTTAATCATCTTCTTGTTTTTCTTGATAAGAGCATAAATCAAGAAAACAACAGCGATAGCTAACAAACTTAATAACACCCAATCAATAGTTACCGTCAAAGTTCGCATAGGTCCCATTATTGAGCCCCCCTTATTTCTTAAAAACATAATTTAATTTATTAATCACCGTCTTTAGCTAAATCGTAGGTAGTTTTACCATTACGTGCTGTATAAAGAACTTTTTCGGTATTATTTGGATTAACTAAGGCTACACTGATATTAGGAATTTTAGTCTTTTCATATGCGGTGATCGATAAATTTTTTAAAGCATCTGTTAAGTCCTTCCAATCTTGACTTTCTCCGTCTCCATTATGGATTACGGCAACAACTGATTCTGTAAAACTTTGAGAAGTAGGAGTAATTGTAATTGCATTCCATTCTTTTTTATATGCAACCTTTGCTTCTCCTTTATATATTTTCTGTTCTCGTTTAACTTCTTTGCTAATTCTTTGTTCTTTTGTATATGAAACAGCTTTTTTATTCTTGGACTTTTCATTTTTAGTTTTTGATTCTGTTTGAGCAACACTAGCTGAGTTATCCTCATCATCTGCAGCTAATCCCATGGCATTTCCCAAGCCACCTACTATCAAAATGACTGCAATTACCCAAGTCCACCAACGCTTATGCAATGGTTTTTGCACCTTACCATTACTTTTTTTAATTTGATTTGGATGGTTTTTATCATATCTAAACATCCAAATTACGAAGATTATCCCTATAAGGGCCATTATCCAATATTGCATTTCTTCTTTCCTCCAAAGTAAATCAGCTTTTATAGTCATCAGTATTTGGACTCTTATCTAACGTAATTTTTTCCGTACTTGATAAATTACTTTGGGATCGTTAACCAAAAAACTATGCGCTGCCTGATTAGATTCATACTCATCAAAATCAGAGGAGTAGTAAAAGTAATTTTGTAAACGATTAAAGAGAGCACTCTTACTGATACCATATTTATCTTGAATCTCATTAAAAGTACTGTGTAGGATGTCAAACTTTAAACATTTGTCTGGCACAAGTAGCAAAGACGCAATCACATTAGCTTCATTTTCGATTGGTTGTAATTCTTCCGGATAAGGATTACCTTGAATCTTATCCGCATTAATTAATGCGAGTGCTTCCATGTAACTTTGAGAGCGTTCCGCTTGGTACATATGAGCAAACTCGTGTAAACAGGTAAATGTAAGACGCTTAAAATTATTGCTGGTGATATTTAAAAATAGGGTAGGACGAGGGGAATTAAACCAGGTCAGTCCAGCCACAGTATTGGTAAAAATATCATCAACACTAATTATCTTTTTTGCTTGCATGTAAAAACCGTGGATATCAAATTGCTGATTCAGAATCCTTAAAATTTGATCATCAGTATAGTGCTTAGGAATCGATGAAGGATAAAATACAATGATGTTAGGCCTAAATCTACTATAAAAAGTATTAATGATGTGAGGAGCTTTAACATCATAAATGCTTTTGTTTGTACTATTAGATGTAAACCGTAATATTTTATCTGCTACTGCTTGGCAATTTGTATATTCTGTGCGTGAGATCTTAGAATATTCCATCATTACTCACCTAGGCTATTTAAGTCCTTAGCAGCGTCCATAAGCTTGTTAAGAGAACGTTGGAATTTTATTTGATCGTCTTCGGACATACCAGCAGTTTGCTTTCGGAAGGCAACCAACATCTTTTCTTCTGCAATGTTTTTAGCACGCGTATCTTCAACATCTACTACTTTGTCTTTGTATCTAGGATCAATATCGCTAACGCTTACGTCAAATACCTTAGATAACTTTTCTACATTCTCCTCAGATGGCAATGTTTTGCCACTAAAATAATCGCTGATAGTACTTCTTGGAATTTTGGTTTCTCTTTGAATGTCGATTTTCTTTTTACCACTTTTAAGTAGTAAAGTGTTTAAATTGGCTGAGATAGTCTTTTTTGCTTTTATTTCACTAGGTGTTAAGTTACTTCGTCCCATTTTGTAGTATCCTCCGAATTAATTTCATCTATATTTTACCATTTTTCAAAAAAATACGAAAAAATACTTGCATTCCGACTTAAACCGGAGTATTATACTTGTGTAAGGTTGATTAAGACCTTTAAGAAAAACACAAAGGAGGCAAAAAATGCCAAAGATATCTGCTAAGGCTGCAAGAGTTAATGCAGATTTAACTCTTAAAGAGGCAGCTAAACAGCTGGGGATGTCTTATCAAAATCTTTCTTTGCTAGAAAATGATGAAGATAAGATAACTTTAGGAACTGCTAAAAAAATGGCAAAGATCTACCGGATTCCGATGGATTTTATTTTTAGATAGTAATTCCGATTTAAATCGGCAAAAGGAGAAAATATGGAAAACTTAGTTATTATGCATGACAGTCAAGCGGTTACTACAAGTTTAAAAGTAGCCGAAAGCTTCCGAAAAGCTCATAGAAACGTTTTAGCATCAATCAAAAATTTCACTGCTGAAAATTCAGCAGTGAAAAACATGTTTGTTGAAAGTACTTATATTAATAGACGTGGACAAGAACAACCAATGTTTTATATGAACCGTGATGGATTTAGTTTGTTAGTTATGGGCTTCACAGGAAATAAGGCTCTTCAGTTCAAACTTCAATACATTGAAGCATTCAACAGAATGGAACAACTAATTAAAGAGGAGGCTCTTCCCCAGACCCCGGAAGAAAAGTTAAAGCTGACGATGGAAGCTGCTACTCACTTAGATCAACGGCTGAGTACTGTTGAGGATGAAATTACTGATATGAAAGAAAATGCTGAAATCGATTCAACTCAAAGATATCAGCTTTTACAAGAACGTAATCACCGTGTGATGAGCATTGTGGGAGGGAAGAACAGTAATTATTACCTTGAACATAAAGCTAACAAGGTATATGCAAAGATGTTCGCCGACTTAAAGAAAGTGTTTAAAGTCCCAAGATACAACGCTTTACCTAAGAAAGATTTTGAGCGAGCTTCCAAGTTTATCCAGAACTGGTATCCAGATGTTGTGCTCAAAGACGAGATTGATAAAGCCAATGCGCAACAAAGACTTGAGCTTTAAGGAGGTATGGAAGATGGAATCTAAAAATACAGGATTAAGCATAGAAGATAAGATTCAAATTGCTCTAATGGTAAAAGCAATGATGAAGGAAGAAAAAAAGAAGCCGAAGTTTCCTCGTGATTGGATCGTGCTCCGAAAAGAAATTGAAGAATATTGTCGGTATGAAAATGAAAAAGGAAAATTCGCATTTTCTACACTGCAAGCAAAGATTTACGATGCTATTCGAGTTTGCTTAGACATTAGTCGCTTTGATGAAATGACTGAATCACAAGTTAGAAAAGCAAGAGAAGTATTTAACTTCATTAAGCAAGAAAGAGACATAGGTGATTAAAGTGGGCCTAGTTAATGAAGAAAAGCTTGAAAACTTTGTTAGAAAGATTGTTTTAACTATGAAGCCTGAACTTAAGTCAAATATTTCAGGACAAGACTTAAAGCGATTAGAGCGCCTTAGCTCACGGGAGTGGCTAAATGCCCAAGATTCCGCTTCTTATCTAGGAATCAGTGTAAGTACTTTCCAAAAATGGCGTAAAAAGTATGACATCCCGTCTATGACAATTGAAAACATCACTAGATGGAAAAAGTCTGATCTGGATAATTTTTGGAAAAGGCGTGGAGTTAAAGGCTATTTATAAGGAGAATACGATGGACAAGTGGGGAAAAACAAAACTAGATCATTGGCTAAGTTATGCCAGTGATGCATTTGGAACAATGCTCAAATGGGGTTTGATTGTGGGATTACCTGTAATCATCATCGAACAAATCTGTATCTGGGCAACTAACTTGATTCAAAGTTGGATTTTTTAAAGGAGAAAAAAGATGGATAACAAAAATCAACAAATTCAAAACACTGTAAACATGATGGCCGAATGTTTGAGAGATAACGCTAACGCGCATTTACTTGCTGTTCTTGTTGGCGACGGCGCAACTTTCACCATGGGGGGAACGAACTCCGCTACCTTATGTATATGCTAAAGCTTTGGCGGGAGATGAATTAGCCCAGCAAGTAATCAGAGACAAGACTAACTCAGCGAAAGTAAAGATCGGGATTAAGTCACTAAGTGAAATTTATGAGTTTAATCAAGAGGTTTTAAAATCAAAAGATAAAGAAAAGAAACAAATAGAAAAGGAGAACGAAGCCATTAAAAAAATAGTAGACGGTACTTCGCAAAAAGATAACGATCCATTTAACAAAATTAAGTAAGTGAGGAATGAAGATGGCATATTCAAGTTCATTGCTAATTTCAGAACCGCCTTTGGTGGTCATTCCAAGTTTAGCAGTCGCACTTAAAAGCTCGGATAAAGCCATAATTTTACAGCAAATACATTATTGGCTATTAAGATCATCAAATTTTATAGACGGCCACAAATGGGTATATAACTCTGTGCATGATTGGAATAAGCAATTCCCGTGGTTGACTGAAAAGACACTTCAGCGCTACCTAAGAAGCCTAGAAGATATGGGATTGCTTGTAACAGCTAACTATAATAAAGCAAAATTTGATCGAACTAAATGGTATACGATCGATTATACCTCGTTGGACAATTTGGGCAAACGAATGGGACTCAAAGTACCAATGATAGGGACTGATAGTCCTAATGGAATGGGACTCAAACAACCAACCAATACCATAGACTACACAGAGAATACTACATTAGATTTTGAGGAGGAGGAAATAAAAAAAGAAAATGACCAAATTAGAAGCGATTATCTCCAGGAATTAAGGAGAATTGCTGAAGATAACAATTATATACAGCCAACTGCAAACGAGTGGCTGAAGATTACGCAACTAGCTCAAAGGTTAAACATTTCGAATTTAAGAATAGTTGTTTTGGATTTTCATGGCGCTATGCATGATTCAACAATAACTAAACCTTATGCCTATTTGATAAAGATGATGCGCGATGAACTACAAAACCAGAGATTGAGGTGATGGCCATGGAGATAATTGCAAAGAAAATTACTAAAGAGGGTATCTCTAAAGAGATGACGTTTGGAAATGCGTTACTGTTTGATGACTTTCTAGGACGTCCGCATGGATATACGTACTCCACTTATACGCATGAAAGATTTGCTAGATCTATTGATAGTACTTGCTACGCAATAATTTACGCTGGTAAACGCAGAATTATAGCAGATCAGCAAATTGACGATTACTATCGTGACAACTTTGATGCTACTTATAAGTCTAAGTGGAGTAAAGAGGTGTTAGAAAGACGACAGCGTAAGCATCGGAGACTCTCCACCGTCCTACGTAAAATTAACAGTAAGTATAAGTACCTGACCCAAGCAGAAGGTACACCTGAGTTTAAAGAATTACAAAAACTATTAGGAGCATAAATCATGAACTACGAAGAAAAGAAGAAAACCGCAAACCGAATCGAAGAAAACTTAAAAGCTATGGCTGTTTTATTAGATCCAGGAAAGCCTTATGTACCAAAGAAACTCCCTAATTTCAGTGATAAAGATCGTAGAATTGCTGCCCACAATCTCTTGTGGGATACGGTAACTCTGTTAGGATATAACCCCGAATTATTTGTGGATAAAGCAAAATCAGAGTCTGACAATCCAAGCTTGCAAAAAGCTGTCTTAGCTTCCCAGATGTTGACAGTTACACAAGAAGTTTTGAATAAAATCAAGAAAAGGGGTCTGTAAATATGATTTTGAATAAAGACGAAAACGCTGGTTTAAGGGGATTGCTGAAAGAAGAAGGCGCTAGAGTTAAGCGGCTGGAGGAAGAAAAAGAGGAATTTAAGAAAAGATGGATTGCGTGGCAAAGCTACGCTGATGAGAGTGATTGGATTTTTGAGCAAATTAATCTAAAAGCACAAGCTATGCTTGAAAAGCCGTTTAGCGCTAAGGAAGCCCATGAAGCTTTTGAAGAGATTGCAAAGTTAAGCCGCATAAATGAAGAGATCTTGGAGGACGAAGATGACTAAACTTAGAACAATTTACGGTAAAAACAAAACGGCACAACAGTTACAGATGCAAATTAAAGAGGCACCTAGGGATGCAAACATTTTAATTACGGAGTTGGACCCAGATACCTGGTTTCAATTTTACGATTATCGCGACCAGATGAATTGTCCAGGAGACCTGCTTAATTTATTCAAATCCACTTCGTTTAAAGAGAATGCGGTATATATAGCATCATGTGAATGCGGAGTTATAGTACGAAATCCTTATCTAAGTGACTTAAAAGTTGCAATTACTTCTGCTGGGATTGCTGACAGGAAAATTGTTGATGAAGCAGGATTAACGGTTCTACTACATGGTTATACACCCAAATTCTTAAACGATATCGGCGTCAATGACTTGAAGAAAACTACTGATAGTGTAGATGAAATTAATAAATGCAAAGCAATCATATCTGTTCAGGGCTTTGAAGGAGCTTTACCAGTAGTACTTGCAGGACTTACATCACTGCCTATTGTTTCGGTACCTACTTCTACTGGATATGGAGTTTCTGCTAAAGGGTACACAGCTTTAAACACTTCACTTAGTTCATGTACTTCTGGAATTAGCGTTGTAAATATCAATAACGGATTTGGCGCTGGTGAAGCAGTGGTTCGCATTTTAGATGTAATTGGTAATAAATCTTAAAAGGAGTAATCAAAAAAGATGAATGATCAAATTAAACGCGGTGTGGTTTACAACAAAGTCGTCAATGGACGGCGTTTTGTTGTTACAAGGAATGGCTTTGATGTAAGTCCTGAAGAGCGCAAGTTTTATAAAAATTTAGCACGTGATTGGTACTGCGGATACATGCAGATTTTACCAAGCGATAAGGAATATGCATTGCTTAGAGATGATGAAGATGATCTAAATGGATTTTATGAATCTGATCATATTGGTGATATCTATGGTATAGGGGGGATCACTTTCATGGGTAAATTTAAGATATGGCCATACGAGGGATACTACCTTGGGTTTGATACTGCACACTACTTTTCGCGTGACGTGACTGAAGAAGAAGTTATTAAAGCCACGCTAGATATGGAGAAAGGCTTAGAGAAATGAATAGGCTAAAAAAACTAAGACAACAAAGACACCTTACACTTCAAGAACTAGCTGAAACAAAGGAGTTAAAAGAAATAACATCAGCCGATCAACTAGTTCCAGGAGAAACTTATTTTCTTGAACAGGGAGATTTTATAGGCTGTGCTACTTTTTATGAAACTAAGCCTCCTAAAAAGATAGATGGAGGGCCCAATGTATTTGTACCAAATTCAGAACCATTAGCTTACTTTGATCCTTTAGCACGGTTTTTCAAGAACAGATATGATCTCTTTAATGCTTGCAAAGAAGGAAATGTACAAATTTATGAAGATCGAACTGCCATGATTGAGGAATTGTGAGGTAGAAAATGAAAATCAAAAAGAAGCTGGGCGTCGCTATGGTTTTAGGAGTGATTGCTTTGTCTGCCACTGCGTGTAGTGATGCAGAAGATTGGTCGCTCTCGGTTAAATCACAACTGGGGCAATTACCCTTAGTCATTTCAACTTATGACAACAACGGTCAAAAGGTCGATCAAGTAAAAGCCAAGTCTGTTCATATTCATACGGATAACGAAATGAGCAAGCGCGATAAGGATGGTAACGAGAGGTCGAGTGTGATCGATGTAGATTATGGAAAAAAGCGCATGATTCACGTAGGCTCTACTCTAATTGCTTATGAAGGGCTTAGAAACTATGAAGACACGTTTACTAAGCATGTAAATATCAATGACCATGAACGGTCGGTACCGCTTCTTAATTCGATGTATCAAAATTTAAAAAATTCTTGGAGTGGACTGGCGCGCGTAGTAGTGATTAGAAGTCAAGCTGGCTTACCCGTTGCGGTTTTTGCTGGTGATAAAGTCTCAATCCACTACAGTGACATGAAAAATGTGACGCGGTTTGTGATTGATGGTCATCGATTGTTTGTCTATCGTGCTGACTACACTGTTTATCCTATGAGCAGTTTGAAAGGATAGGGAAGGAGAAAAAACATGAAGGTATATATTTTTGATTTAAACGTTGGACTTGAGTCGTATGGCAGTTTCACAGCGATTGCTCATTCAGAAGATGAAGCTTGGGAACACATTGAAGAAGAATACGGAGAACTTGATAATTGGGATTTTGATCCTAATCGTTGTGACTACGAGGTTACGGTCTTATCCGTAGATGAAGAAGCGGTATATGGGCACTGGATAGAGGCATAGGAGGATTCTAATGCTAAAAGTTGATGTAGAAGAAAAAACTGGATTACCTAAAGTGTACGTAGGAGATGCAATCCAGATAGGTAAGGGTGAAGGAAAACTTAATGGAATAATTGTGGAAAATGGACTTCATCGCTACTCCGTACTTTGTTTTTCGAAATCAGGAATTCCGTTTTTGTGGAGAGAGCGTGTTCGAAAGGAGCCTTATATTGGATTTGATCCTATCGAATTTGGTCCTACCCCTATCTATAACTTTGAATATCCTGTCCTTGTGAGTGAGGATCCTCAATTATTAGTTGAACATCTAGCGGAGAAATGTGGCCACGTTAAGAAGTTAAAGAGTATGAGCATTAAAATCACGGAGGAGGAAGATTAATGAGCGTAAAAAAAGATAGCCCTCGCACTTATTGCCAAGTCTGTGGCCGGAAAATGACCCTCTCGAACGTTTTTAAGGAACCCCGTGGGAGAATTAGTTGGAAGTTTGTTTGCCACTACTGTGACACTGTCACGCAGTTTTATACAGGAGATAACCTTGAAGAAGAGTAATCAAGAAAAAACACAAAGAAAAATCGATAGAGTCTTGCTTTACACTGCAGTCATTGCGAATACGTTAAATGTCCCTCAAGTTAGATATAACGGGGTTCCAGTGTCAGAAAGCGTGATAAGAACTGCAATTTCTGACGAAGTTTATAAACTTGTCAAAGTAATTGGGCTTACTGATGAACGATTTAAGGAGTATACAGATTCTCTTGACTGGAGTGAGACATCGCTGGAGTTCATCGAGTTTAACGACATGATCGGTAAAGCAATTGCGGAAGTCAATTCCGCTCTTGATGAAAATGAAAGGGAGAAGCAATGAGCGCTGAAATAATTTTAGCTATAGCTTTAGTTGCTATGTGTGCAATTTTTAACTTTACGATGTTTCAGTATGTCAAGGAATATCGAGATAAAACAAACGAGTCTATCTCTTATACCCAGAATGAGCTTTTTAAGCTTGAGGACAAAGTAAGAAAAAATCAGCAGTCGATGGATGCGATACTTGATTTACATAAGAATCGAATTAGGGATGTTGACTACCAATTTACAGCCGTTACGGAAGCGTTGATTGCAGAATCTAAGCGCCAGCGAGATTATAATAAATCATTTGCTAAAAGTATCAGACGCGTTGCTAATTTGGCTAGAGAGGATAAGAATGCGAAGAGTGCGAAGAAAAAATAATCTTGAACACCAAATACAAAGTGACATCACAGCGGTACTGCGTTTGCACCGCTGTGAAGTCCATAGAATGAACGTGGGGCTGTTTTATACCAAAGATGGTAGAAGAGTGCGGACAGGTGTAGAACCTGGCTTTCCTGACTTATTTGGTGTTAAATTGGACAATCAAAAAGCTTTTATGATCGAAGTTAAAACACCAACGGGAAAAATTCAGCCTAGTCAGATCAATTTCCATCACATGTTGATGCATAATAATGTGATCCATGGCATTGCCCGAAGTATGGACGACGCTTTAAAGATTGTGGATGAAGAATTGGTTGGCTATGGCTACCCAGATACCAAAGATACTTTATGGCTATAATTTTTTAGGAGTGATGAGATGGAGACAGAGCAACTAGCACTAAGTGATGACATGGATATTGATTACAAGGCGACAGCAAACGAAGTGAGAAAATTTCTAAAATTCCGGTTTGATAAGTACCTGGATTATGCCGGCTTAAATAGTGCTGATTTGTCTGCCATCGACGAATCACACTTATCAAGCCCAAAAATGGACGCCTCAGGCGTTTCTTCTCACGGTGGGGTTAATCATATGGAGCAAGCATTAATTCGTATTACAGTAGCCGAAAATGTTTGCTACGTTGTTTATAAAACTATTAAGAGTTGTCGGCAAGAAGATAAGAAGCCTTACCGAAAGATTTTGGAAGAGGCTTATCTTAATCATACTGATGATTTACGCATTCAAGCTATGATTGGATACTCGTCCACTAGGTACGATATTTTAAAGCGTAGAGCTCTTTTGGAGTTTGCTGACAGAGTCTGGGTGTATAAAGTAAAACGCCATCTTGATGACGAGGATATCCCAGTTTTTTATGTTTATAAAAAGAGGGCTATCGAAGGGCAAAAAGAAGGCGAAAATGGGGATGCAATAAGGCTTTAACCCGAGGTAATATAGTAGTGTCGAAAATTTAGGAAGATGATTTTCGACTAGGGTTTATTTTTTCTTTTAAATAAAATTTTTATTCAGTGTCATTTGATCATTTGAAAGGTAAAAGGTTTAACTACCTTTTGCTTTCGGCTTGTTCGTTTATCGGTTAAGACACCGCATTATACAGCGGAGAGATAAGTTCAACTCTTATACAAGCCATTGCCCTAGCGGGCAAATATCCATATGTTTGATTTATTATTTTCAGAATCTTTCTAACACTTTAATTATCCAATAAGTGAGAAGCAGGGAATGGCGGTTCGAATCCGCTATTTCTTTTAGAGCTGGTGTTCTTACCGTGCCGGCTCGAACATGGAAAAATCTCCTCTGAAATGTAGAGAACAACTTACAATAAACTTTCTATTTATTGGTGGACGGGGTTAGATGCTCGGAAGAGCGAGGTACGACGATTACTTGAATAACGTAAATCCTCCTTGAAGCTACTATTGCGGAACTTCAGCATCTGTAAAAGCGAAGCTTAAGGAAAGCAGCTTTCCCAGTTTGAGTCGCTAGCTCAGTTGGCAAGAGCAATAGACTTTTAATCTATGGGTCGAAGGTTCGAATCCTTCGCGACTCACTATACCTTTGAGGTTGGCTAGGTTATAAACCTCATACTAGACTTGTAGCTAATTGGAAAGCAGCTTGTCTCCAAAACAAGTAATCTAGGTTCGAGTCCTAGCGAGTCTGTTGCCACTTATGTGGCACGTATTTTTAAGTGATTCTTTTGTTAGATCGTTATTCTAGTCTAAAGCATCGGACAAAATCCGGTGCTTTTTTATTTTGGGTGAAGTATGTATCACAAGCAACCATATGGCGGTGAGTCTCTGTCAGAGTGGGTACATAAGTTAAACAACGAGCATCACGCAAATTCATCTGGTGCTCAGTTTGGCTGGAAAATATCCAAGTACAGACCTAAACCGCCAGAACCTACACAAAAAAGTTTAAAAGTTGAAATTCCAAAAGTTAAAGCTTATGAAGCTACTTTTGAAGTAAAGGAGAAGCCTATGAAGCTTGTAGAAAAGTTAAAGCAAGAACGTCAAGAATATCTTGAAAAGATTTTAAAAATGGACGATAAGATCATTACTCCAGTTGGTATATCTGAGTATCAAGTTAATTGTTTGAAGGCGCAACGTAACGCGATGATGACTATCATTAACGTGCTTGATTTGAGAATTGCAGACTTGGAGGACTAACTAAAATGAGTAGAATTTTAACTTTTATTGCAGGTATAGCCGTAGGTGCTATCTATCATAAAGAAATCAAAGAAGGCTTTGACGCCATTAAAGCTCAACAAACAGAAAAGATTGCTAAGCAAGCCGCCCAACAGGTTGCTCAACAAATTACTAGACCTATCAATCCTGATGATGATATTGAGGACGTGTTTTAATGGCACCAAGTGAGTATGAGGAATTAGTTAAACGCCACAGATTCTTGAAAGAAGCTAAGAAGCTTAGCAAACTCAATACTAGATATCAGCGTAACATGGTTAAACTCATTGCTTTTAAGCAAGAAACTGGCATGATGCCAAAAGAGTATTTGGAAAAGTATCAAGATTCCTGGCATTTACCAAGGCACAAAAAAGATGGTGTATCTTTGGAGGATCGTCGAAGAAAACGCGCAGAAGCCTGCCTGGATAACAAGGAAATGGGCGACTGGTTTAAGTTGGAAACAGGCTCAACCCCTGAAGATTACTTAAAGTATTACGATAAAAAACAAGCGTCTAAGCCATGCGAACACAAACTTGCGTCTTACTCTACTTATTATGGAGTTGGAACTCAAGGAGATGGCCACGACATTATAAAAATTGCTGATGGTCACTATCAAAAACAATTTAAATGGCGTATGCGCAAAAGCAAGTAAGGATTAAACTGGTTCGATTCCAGTCTTGCTTATAGCCTGATCGTTCAGGCAAACAAATTACGGTTGATGATAATTTGTGTTCTTAATAGTTATTGAGGCTCATGGTGCAGTAGATCCTCGCTCTACTGGCGAGATTCGATTTCTCGCACGCCTTTTGTGTTGGTGTGTTCCAGCACATGTCTTTTTCAATTGCTCTCTTGATTAATCTGTACAAATTGATTAAGAGATAACTGGCGGATTACGTCAATCGAGTTCCCTATCCAGTATAAAAATTTGGGAACTATGAAAGTTCGTACGGCTTTCTTTTGGTAAGATATGCAAATGGTTAACGCTGACAGACTGTAAATCTGTTGCCTTTATGGCTTTGTGGGTTCAAATCCTACTCTTACCATTTTTTAAGCGTTGAGAAATCAGCGCTTTTATTTTGCTTAAATTTTAAGAGGAGTGCTCATGTTTAAAAGATTGAGACAGTTATTTTGCAAGCATTATTACATTATGGATAAATACGATTCAGGAAGAAATAATTACGTTTTTAGATGTGCTAGGTGCGATCAACGACTTGAACTGAGGGCAGTATTTCTAACTGGAAGCTATGAAAATACCATAATCGAACTTAGTAAATTGGAGTCTAGATATTTAAAGCTGATAGCAAAATATGAACCTGAAAATTTGGAAAAGGAAGCGAAGAAGTATGCATTATCGCAATTGGACTAACCGAAAAATCATTACTGGTTTACTGGCTATTGGAGTTAGCATTACCCCGCGTTTAGACAAAAATGGGAAGCCATATATTAATCCTAAGTGGAGGAAAAATTAATCATGAAATACATCAAGTATGGGCATGGTAAATGGGTAAGGGACCATTATGGAGCCACTGAATCAACATTTAAAGCATATAAGCCTGCCGGCTTAAGTCAGTTTTATAAAATTTTACTTAAGGCCGATGCATATCACAAGGCATTACAAGAAGCCTTTATCTTACTAAAAAACAAAAAATAAATTAATTTGAGGAGGTGTGAACAGTCTTGAAGAAGCCAAAACTAACCGTCAAACAAAAGAAGTTTGCCGATGAGTATATCAAGACTGGGAATGCCACTCAATCGGCTATTAGTGCTGGATATAGCAAAAATACGGCCCAACAAACCGGATCAGAAAACCTGTTAAAACCTGTTATCAAACAATATATTGACGCTAAAATGCAAAAAATTGAAGATAACAAAATTATGGGCGCCCAAGAAGCGTTAGAACAGCTTTCTAAGATTGCAAGGGGAGAGCCATTTATCAAAATGATAAATCTTGATGAAAATAACAAACCTAAACCCGATTTAGTGGTTCCCAAACCAGCTGACATGCTGAATGCCATTAAGGAAATATTGAAGCGTTATCCATTGTTAGAGTTGGATAAGGCACAGATCAAGAAGGCCCAAGCAGAAGCGATTAAAGCCGAAGCAGAAGCACAAGTGGCCAAAGCACAAGCTCAACAGCTCCACACCGTTACTGATAAAGTTCGCGATAAGATGGATCAATTGAGTACAGAAGATTTACGTAAGTTAGCAAAGTTAACAGGTGACGATAATGCTTAATTTAACTAACTTAGAAAAGCAAGGTGTTGGTTTGGCTGCACGTCAAGCATTAGCACGGCGTTTTTATGCTGATTACTTTATGCTTGCTAATCCGTCAATGCGCATGTACAAACATACTCAATACATTGCAGACAAATTACAAAAAATTATTGATGGGGAACAGCATTTTTATATCATCTCAATGCCCCCACAACATGGAAAAAGCCTAACTATAACTAAAACTTTTCCATCGTATTATTTAATGCAGAATCCAGACAAGCACGCCATGATAGTTGCCTACTCGCAAGACTTATATAGTCAATTCGCGACAAGCAACCGGCGTGCTTTTTCTGATTTATCTGGGGACTTGTTCGGATTAACTACAAGTAAAAACACCTCACAAACGTTTGATATTGCTGATCATCGTGGAGGTTTCTATGCTACGTCTGTTCTTGGTGGGGCAACCGGTATGTCGGCTGATTTACTTGTTATTGACGACCCTGTAAAAAACGCAGAGGAAGCCAGCTCACCAACGATTAAAGAAAAAATTTGGAATGAATGGACAATGACGTTTTACCCACGTTTGCAAAAAGGCGGTTCAGTCATTGTTATCATGACTAGATGGCAAACAGATGATCTTGCAGGCCGCTTACTTAAAGATTCATCCCTACCATGGGAAGAAATCAAGCTTCCTGCTATTAGTTATGACATTCCAGCAGGTCAAACAGACGCTATTGGACGTCACAACGGCGAAGCTCTATGCCCAGAATTACACTCATTTGATGAATTAAAGCACCACAAACTCGACATGGGTACACACAAGTTTCAAGCTTTGTACCAGCAAAGTCCAACCGTTGAGGGCGGTAACATCATTAAACGGGAATGGATTAAATATTATGTGCCTGATCGTGAGACTATGGTCAAGCTCGGATTGACTGAAAAAGAAGTAGCAATTTTGCCACGGCACTTAGATGAATCCGTTCAAGCATGGGATGCAACTTTCAAGTCCAAAGAGAATGATGACTTTGTTGCCGGCCAGACGTGGTCACGACGTGGAGCTAACGTTTATCTGCGTCCTAACTGGTGTCACAAGCGATTAAGCTTTACACAAACGTTAGACGCTATCAGATCGATGTCACGCCTATATCCAGAAGGTATTGCTAAACTCGTGGAAGACAAGGCAAACGGCCCAGCAATCATTGACACTTTACGTCGTGAAATCACTGGAATTATGCCAGTTTCACCAGGTGCAGATAGCAAGGAAGCTCGTGCTGCTTCTGTCAGTCCGGTTTTTGAAGCTGGTCAAATATTTGTTCCCCATCCACGATGGAAGCCAGAAATCGAAGACATGATTGAGGAATGGGTTGGCTTTCCAAATATGCCACACGATGACAACGTTGACTCGATGGTTTACGCGGTTAGAAAGCTGACAAGACGTGCTAAAGGGCCTGTAATGCGTTTTTAGGAAAGGAGGTATAAAACTTTGGCTAAGAAAAAGATAAAACACTACCAAACCCCACAGGTGGTTCGTAATGACGATTTAGACTTAAACCCAAGAACAAAATATCAAGATTTAATTTGGCATCCAGATTTTTTATCAATTCAAGATTATGATGCGTATACTGACCGTTGTAAAAATGATGCAATTGCTCGTAAAGTCGTGTATAAACCAGCACAGGACGCGATTCGGAACGGCTGGCAAATCAAATTCCCTAAAAATCTCGATTTACAAGCTAAAATAGAGCAAAAGATGGAAGAATTACATGTCGCATCTGTAATTGGACAACAAATTGGATTCCAACGAAAAGATGGTGATGGCTATTTAACGGTTGGCGTCAAAGAAATTAATCCAACTGATACTGCCACGCCTATTGATCCTAATAACGTCCAAGATGTAGCTTTTATCCATGCTTTTGGACAAAATAATGTTAAGGCGTACAGAACTAACGATAATCCCACAAGTTTGGATTATGGCAAAGAATCTGCGCTTGTAGTTCAGCCTCATCAAGCGGGGTATACAGTGGATAAAGATGGCAATTTAATTCCTAACATCAACAAAGCTGAGACGGTAGTAATTGATAAATCACGCTATTGCCATATCTCCCTCGATAAATTTGATGATGATGAAACAGGTACATCAATTATTAAACGCTGTGAGAAGCAATTAAACGTAATGAGAATTGCACTAGAAACCACAGGAAAGATACTTAGGGAATTTACTTTTAAGATTGTTAAATCAGATACCCTGATGACTGAAGATGATGATAAGTTTGCGCGTGATCGTGATCAGATGAGTCAAAGTTTAAATACCGAAGCTACGGCATTTATTGGTTCAGAAGACGATATTATTAAGCTCTCAACTCAAACAAATGGAATTAATGTTCTATTGGATTTTGCTTGGCAAAGCTTAGCGGCTGCTTCTAATATTCCTAAATCAGTTTTGACAGGCGAACAAGCTGGTACGCTAGCTGGTGCTAGTCAAGACGTAATCAATTACTACGATGGCATTAAGGTTATGCAGGAACAATTAATCAAGCCAGAACTGATTAAAATTGTGCGATTACTGCTATATGCAAAAGATGTTGGCGGTGGGATTGATCCGGATTCTGTTGACTGGACTATTGAATTTAATCCTCTTTGGACTCCAGACGATAAGACGCAAGCTGAAACAGCGTATACCAAAGCTCAAACTGCAAGTCTTTGGGTATCTAATGGTGTATATAGTCCTGATGAAATTAGGGATCAGCTAAATAGCCAAGCTAAAAGTAATATCCAAGCAATTGGTAATTACACTGGCGATAGCGCAGAATCGCGTTATACACAAGATGAAATTGAACAATACAAAAAGGATTTAGAGGCGGCACATGGTGGCTAAGCGCAAAAATGGCTATCCAATCAAAATTGAACGCAGCTATTATTGCAATCTTACACGTGTGGTGAGATCTTGGCAGAAAATAGCTAATCAATCATTAGATCAATTAAAGCCTTATGTGACTGGCGGAACGAAGATTCTACAAGACGCTGATAATTCCAACTATCCTAATTGGATTCATTATGTTCAACAAGTCTTGGATCTGTTTTCGGTCAATGTTCAAACTGCACAGACTGATCAACAAATCCAAAGTATTGCGACTAGGTTTGTGTATGCAGTTAATTCTTTTTCGACCAGTAAGCTTAATTCACGCTCTGGTGCAATTAAAATCAAAGCAGGTGCAATTACACTTAACCCCTTGGAAAACAATTCTAAGCTTGAAGAATATACACAGGGGAAGATTGCAGAAAACGCAGATCTAATTAAAACCATGCGTAGCCGATACATTGATCAACTCAAAGGTGATGTGTATCGATCAATCAACTCAGGTGGTGGCGTCAGCGAACTTGCTCATGCAATAACTGATCGCACTGGTATGACTTTGCGCCATGCTGACTTAATTGCTACTGATCAGACGGGAAAAATACTTGCGCAAATTGATTCATACAGAAATCAAGCGAATGGCTCTACGCGGTATATATGGCGATCTATGGAAGATAGTCGAGTTAGACCGAAGCATAGAGAGCTTGATGGTAAAGAATTTAGATATGACGATCCAAACGGCGGAGATGGTGGACTACTACCAGGAGAGCCGATTAGGTGTCGATGTTATGCAGACCCAATTAATTAAATAAAATTAGAACGCTTCCTCAATGCGAGGAGGCGTTATTTTTATGCCTAAATTTATAAAAGATTGTGAAAAAAGTAAGTATTCCGTCGGTGGACAACCTTCACTAAATCGCGTAGTTAAAGGATTCTTACTTTGTGAAGTTTTGGAGGTATTTATATGGCAGATGAAACAAAATTACCAAATGCAAATGAAAATAAGCCTGCTGGTTTAACAGAAATTGTTAAGCCTCCGTTTAATGCAACTCCTCAGGTAGCAAAGGAGGTGAAACCAGTGGCAGAAGTAAAGGATCCAATGGGAATGTTTGATTATACCGGTTGTAAAGTCCATGAAGTCCAAGAAGGCGATTCATTATTTGAAATTGCACAAGAAAATCATGTAGCACTTCAACAATTGCGCTATTTCAACCATGTAAATAAATCAACTTTTGCAATTCGTTCAGGTCAAAAGATTTACATCCCTACTAAACCAATTTATGTGCCAGCCGGTGAATAACTGTGTTTATGCGATATGACTCCGCACCAATCAAAAAGTTATCTATTGATCCACAAACTGGATATTTACATGCCAAAAATGTACCAATTGCACGTATTGGGGTTTTCCCTTACAAGACGGCTGATGGCCAAATAGCTATGGAGGCAAAGCTTCCACAAGATTTGTTGAATGATTCCACTGTTGAGAGTGCTAATTCAAAGCCAATTACAAATGATCATCCGAATGAATCAGTAACTATAAACAATTCAATCTTATATGCCAAAGGATTGACTGCTAATAACGCGCATGTGGAAGGTGGCAAGATCAAGGTTGATATGACAATTATGGACGCTGATCTTATCGAAGCTATCCAAAATGGCAAACAGGAACTATCAATCGGATTTCATACCGACGTTGTGCCAACTAAAGGTACTTTTAATGGCATGGCTTACGATTCGGTGCAAAGTAATATTCAAATTAATCATGTTGCTATCGTCGACCGCGGGCGTGCTGGCCATTCAGTACGCCTTACAGGCGATAGCGCAGAAATGATTCAAGATAATTTTGATAAGGAGAAGCCAATGGACTATACAAAAGTACGTCTTGATGGTGCAGATGTAACTGTAGCAAGTCAAGACGCTGACAGAATTATGAAGCTTGATGCTGATAATGCTGACAAAGACAAGAAGATTTCTGATCTCAATTCAAAAATTAAAGAACTTACTGCTGAACGAGACAAGCTTCAAGGTAAATCTGATGCAGATAAGAAAAATGCTGATGAAGCCCAAGCCAAAGCCGACTCAGCCGAAAAAGAATTGGAAAGCTACAAAAAGAAGTATGAAGGGGATGCCTTAGATGAAGCAATCGCCAAAAGTATGGACTTAATCGAAAAAGTTAAGACTTACGTTGGCGATTCTTTTGATTTCAAGGGTAAATCTGACAGAGACATGAAGATTGAAGCAATCAATTCCGTGTATGACTCTGTTGATTTAGCTGATAAATCTGACGAATACGTTAATGCTTACTTTGACTCAATTAGTAAACGTAAGCCTAGTGTTGTCGGTTATCAAGGCAAAACTCAAAAGACAGATAGCGCAGAAAAGCCCCAACTTGATCGCTATCACTTAGCAAAATAAGGAGGTATTTAAATGATTCCAGATGGAACGCTTTACGGCAATCCGGAATTGGGAGCTGGTGAAGTAGCAACTATTGAAGATGTCACTCTTACAACTGAACAAGCAGGTGCAGACATCGGCTATGGCCAAGGAGTTCAAATTAAAGATGGCTTACTTGTTCCAGCAACCAGCGGAAATATTTATGGAATTGCTTTAAGAAGAACTCATGTGAATGCAGATCATTTGTATCCGGAAGATATGGCCAAAGAACATTGGTCAGCAGGTGAATGGTTTGGTTGTGTCCGAGAGGGTACAGTAGCAGTCCCAATTTCAGAAGATGTCAATTCACGTGAAAATGCAGCAGTTGATGCAAATGGAAACTTTAAACCAGCAGGCGCTAGCGACACAGTCGTTGGCGTCTTTTTAAGTTCCGGAAATAAAGGTGGTACTGCTCGTCTCCAAACTCGTATTCAACTTTCGAATACGTCTGTAACTGGTGAAGGTCGCAAGAATGATGTGCCCACAACCCCAGCGGTTAACGCAGGTCCAGCTGATACACCATCTACTCAGCCAGAAACCAAACCAGCAGATAACAAGTCACAAGGAGGTAAATAATGGCGAACAACGGATATTTAACGCGTGAACAACTCACTTGGGTTGATAGTGTTATTAAGCAACCTAAAACCCAAGAATTAACTGCTATGAGTTTGTTTAAAACTTTTAGTGTCCCAGCATGGATAACTCAAACCCGCTACAAGGTAATGACTACCAGTGGAGAAGCTGCACCTTATGTTGATGGCGCAACTGATATTCCAGTAGTTGACATGAACATGACAGAAGCAACTTCAAATCTTACTGATTTAAGTATTGCAGTACGTTACTCACGTCAACAACTTGGAGAAGCTGAGCAAGGCGGTGTGGATATTCTTACTCCAATGGCTACCAGAGCCCGTAGAGCCTTGGCAGAAGCAGAAAACAAATTAATTTTCAATGGTAACCACAATTCCAATGCTGCATTAAATATTAATGGCTTAACTGATTCTGCCAAAAAGCTTGGTGTTCAAGAAGCAACTGCACCAGTAGCATTCGATCATTTAGCTGATGATTCAAGTAATAACTTGAAAATTCGTAATTGGATTAAAGACGCAGTAAGCAAGATTACACACTTAGTAGGGTATTCAAACGCTAAGCCCATTCTAGCTTTGCCACAAAGTGCTATTGATGCTCTTGATATGCCTTACAACGAGTATAATCCCCAAATGACTGTACTCGAAATGATTAAACCTTGGTTTAGTCAAATTAAGCCAGTTCCAGAATTGGAACATCAAAATTTTGGCTTAAATGGCAACAAAGAAGATATGGGCTATATTTTCTTGAATGATTCAGATACTGTTCAAATTCCAATTGCTCAACCAGTGACTGCATTACCACAAGACTACCGCGATGGTTGGACTAAAATTCCTTATACTGAACGCCTTGGCGGTTTGGTCATGTACTATCCACATGCTTTTGTTCAATTACACGGCATTAATGATCCAAAGAACGTTAAGTAATTATGGACGATGTAGTAACTCCAACAGTAGATTCAATTAAGCAGATTAGTCCCACGCTTACCGAAGATTTGTCAGACGATACAATCAATGCTCTTATCAGCAATGCTCAATTAGTTGCTTTATCAGATAAGTTCCCTAAGACGGTTAATGTTAATGGGGAATTACTAGCAGTTAGAGATATGGCTACAAGATATATGACTTTACATCTTATATCGACACAAAGCGAAAGTGGGCAAGGCATTACATCTGAAAAGGTTGGTGTTTTGGAAACTCACTATGCTGATACAAGCAAGCTGGATTGGTTAAATCGTTCGCCATGGGGTCAACTCTATTTAAGATTGTATAACCTTTACGGTGGCGGAAGCTTGGGAAGATACACGGTGGTGCAACATTAATGACCAATTCATTTCAAGAAGTAGAAAAAAATCTCAATCATGTAATGAAAGAACTGGACTATCTTAATCACCATGAAGTTGTCATTGGCTTTTTTGGGGATCAGGATAGTGAGGTACTTACGATTGTCCGCGCAAATGAATACGGAGCACATATTGTGCCTAAAAATTCTAGTGGCAAACTTTGGATTCCTTCCAAGGAAGCTATTAAAGAGTATGGTAATTCGGTTAAGCCTAAGGATATTAAGGGATTGTTTGTAGCAAAAACTAAAAAATCGGCGGGTCTTAATGTTGATGGTAAGTACGTTGTTTATTTCTATCTTTTGGATAAAGTAACAATCCCAGCTCGTCCCTTTATTCGTAAAGCTTTCGCACAAAATCAGAAGAAATATCAAAGATATATTAAAGCAGGCATAGACAAGATTGTTTATGAGGGCGATACCGGGAAATCACTCTTAAATCGTCTTGGCTGCTTGGGTGTTGCTGATATTCGTGAAAGTATGCGCATGTGGACTAAACCTGGAAACGCACCACTTACCATTGATAATAAAAAAGGTGCGAATAATCCATTAATTGACACAGGTCACTTAGTCAAAGGAGTAACTTATAGAGTCATTCCAACTGGAGGATAAAGATGTATATTCGCTTTAAAAAACAATTGAAAAAATATGGAGTAGACTTAACAGTTTATCCATATGATTCACCATCTCAAACGCCTCATTACCACTATGTGGGAGGAATACGAGTAAAAGATGAAAATAATACAAAGGCAGAGCCGATTCAATTACATGAACCAGTTCTGCCTTTTAATTCTCAATCATCTTTTATGGCTCAACTTGTGTCTGGAGGATCCATCACGCAAGCTGATTTACTTTGGATTTCATCTCATGTGTATCCAGAGGGAACAACTGTAGAGGTGCCTTCTCAACCTGGCCAAAAGTACAGGGTAGTGAACCATTCCAATTATCAAGGGTATTCTGACGTAATCATTTATGAGCTTAAAGGGGATGATAAACACCCAGATGGCAGATAAGTTACCAGAGCTTAAAGATCAATTTTTAGTGCAGTACATACTTGGCGAAATCGTAAATCAGGTATGCAATTGCGAGATGATTGAGCAAAATAGCATTGATGAAATGGAAGATTATCCTTTTGTAACCATCAATTGGATTGATCCAGGGACTCTCACTACTGCTGATTGGCTAGGAGAGCACAAGCAGTACCTCTGTAGCCTGCAAATTGATGTACATGCTACTCAGTCCATTGAAGCATTGCAACTAAGTGAAAAGCTTTTTAATGCACTTCATGAAGACGCTTATCGCAGATTCTTTAAGCAGGCTCATATTTTACCTGAGTCAATAACAAACACGAGCAATCGAACCGCTCTTTCTGGCATTAATTATGACCAGGATTTTGGTTTTGACTGCTCGTTTTCCATTGTCAGCGGTTATGTATACCAACCGCAAGATTTGAACTTTGACGTTGATGAATCAGTCATCGAATCAGTTGAAGCTAAATCTAAAGCTGTTGGGTCAACTATCAACAGCGATATTAACGTTAAAAATCAACAAGGAGGAAATTAAATGGCTAATGAAACTAAGACTACAGTAGCTCCATATGATCGTGTATTAGATGTCTCCGTAGTTATGACGGTTATCCGTCCGCGTCCAGTCGTTGGATTGGGTAATCTTTTAATTTTAAATCCTAAGACTCCTGCTCAACCGGCAGATGGTCAAACACAACCAGCGTCTTTATCTGACAAGCTCAGTGATACTGATCGAATGAACGGTATTTTGATGCGTAAGACTGACACTGCTACAGGAGCTATCTACCGCGAATACAAGAATGTTGACGCGGTGGCAGTAGATTATCCTGAAAAATCAGATGTTTGGAACAAGGCATCTACTTACTTCGCTCAAAGCAATCATTCTGATCGAGTAGCTGTCTTAGATTATGATCCAGCTAAAACATACGACGCTTTAAAGGCATTCTGGTACTTTAACTGGACTTTTGCAATTCAAGCAGTATCTAAGCTTGATCAAAGTACCGTAGACCTTTCAAACATTTTTGAGCGCAATCAAGATCACTTCTTAGTTTTGCAAACTAATGACATTTCTGAATATGACAACTACTTTGGCCAAAATTACACCATCGGTTTAAAGCACGATATAGCAGAAGCAATGGACGCGGCTTTAGTTGGTGCAAATGCAACCTTAACAGTTGGTTCTATCACTTGGAAGTTTAAAGAATTGGTGGGAATCACTCCAGAATTGCTTACTTCCAATGAATTATCAGGGATTAACCGTTGTAAAGCAATTGCCTACGTGGAAGTGAATAATCGTGGAGAAACTAGTGAAGGTTGGACTTTATCTGGTGAATACATTGATGTCTTACATGGAATTTTATGGGTAAAGACAAATGTTCAAGGTAAATTGGAAAACTTTTTGCAAGAAAACGGCAAAGTTCCCTACGAACAACGCGGAATTACTCAATTGTCTGGAGTAGTAACGCAAGTTCTTGAAGAGGCCTATGAACAAGGAATTATTTTAACTGATCCTATCACTGGCAAAGGTGATTATTCAGTAGATACAACTTCACGAGATGAACAGTCACAACAATATATTTCAGATCGTCACTATGGCGGATTGAGCTTTACTTACCACGTATCTGGTGCAATTCACACTGTAACAGTTAACGGACAAGTTCAATCTGACACTATTTTGGCTTAAAGGAGGTTTTTAAATGGCGGCTCATAACAATGATAGAACTGGCGTAATGGGTACTTACGATGCTAATGACACTTATTTTACTGCTGATGGCGTAACTGGGTATGGGTACGGTGCAAGTGCAATTTTTACTTTCAGCTATGATAACGATTTATTGCAAGTTCAGCAAGATCCTCAAGGATCTGCGGTGGCATCTATTAACAATAAGACTGGCGGTACTTTTACAGTGACTGTCAATCAAATGTCACCTTTTAACGCTAAGTTAGCTCAATTAGCAGACGAACGTAGAAAAGGCGGATTTCCGGTTGATGCTAGTGATGGTTCCCGTCACTACACTGGTGCACACTGCTATATCCAAAAGAAAGCAGATGGTGGTGCAGCCAATGAAGCCGGCGAACGAACTTGGACTATCAAGGCTTTAAACGTAACTGATACCCCAATTATTAAGTAAGGAGAATTAATCAATGGATAATCAAAACAACGAATTAAATCAAAATGTTAATGCCACTGAAACTACTGCACAAGAACAAACTTCTGTTACTCAACCAGAAGAAACAAAGCCAGTAGAAACTATGGCGGATAAAATTGCACGTCAAAACAAGCAGTATGAAGATAGTGCTATCAAAAATCAATTAGGTATTACTAAGGATGTCGTAATTAATGAAGGCACCAAATATGAATACACTTTAACTTTCCAATTCCCTGGAGTTGGTACGGCTTCTGAAATTGAAGACGATGCAACTGGTGAAAATGGAAATATTAGATTTACTGATTTAATGCGTGGTGCAATTAGAAATGATGTAATTGCACGTCCACATATCAAGTCACTTGATTTTTGGAACACTCACAAGGGATTTGGGGAGGTAGCCGGTCAGGTGCTTCAATTTCTTAACTCAGGGATTAACGGGGACTTATAGTCGTCAAGAAATAAAGAAACGTGCAGATGTACTAGCAGATCCCATTATGCTAGCAATGCATGGAGTACCCCTAGAGCTTACTCAGCACGCTACTAGGGATCAACTAAATGTTTTATGGGAAATTGTCAATAGAGAAGAAAAACGCCGCCTGGATAACCAAATTAGCGCTACTAGCTTAGGAGTTTGGGGCGGTGAAAAGAAATAGCGAGGTGAAGCAATCAGAAAAACTGAATACTGATGGCTTTTTTATTTTGCCTAAATTAGGAGGATAAGTATGCCACATGAAGGATATAACTTAGGAGTTAATGCTCAATTTAATCAAGTTAAAGAAGCTACCCAAGCTGTTGGGACTTTATATAAGCAACTTGAAAAAGTAAATCGTAGTAGCGAGAAATTACATATCCCTACAAATCTACCTCGTGAAATTAATCATGTAAGTACTGTTACTGCGTCTTACATTGAGCGCCTAGAATCCGAAGGCAAAACTTATCAAGCTAATCAGCAAAAAGTTAAGGCTTACTCTTCAGCTATTAGTAGTTTACAAGCTAGACAGAAGGAATTAGAGCGAACTCTTTCTGAAACCTCTAGCTCTCTTGACAAAAATAGTGCCAAATATCGTGCTACTGAAGTACTAATTAATAAGAATGCTACTGAAATTAATAAATTCAAGAGCAGTATTAAATTAGCACAAGCCGAAATGGATCGCTTACATCCCACTGGATTCGATCGATGGGTAAAGGGTGCCAAAAAAGTTAACTCGGCTACTGATACCATGAAGAACAAGCTTCACAGCGCATGGGACAGCATTAAAGGTGGCGCAACTGTTGCAACAGCTGGAATTGCTGCAGTTGGTGCAGCTGCATATTCTGGTGCTAAGCAAGCTGGTACGATTCAGCAGAGATACCGCGAAATTAACAACTTAGCCGTTCTTGGCGGTGAAAAACAAAAAGAAGTAACCAAACAGGTTACTGAAATGCAACGTCAAGGTCGTGACATGTCAATCAAGTACGGCAAGTCACAACAAGAAATCGCAGAAGGCTATGAAGATTTAGTTAAGCGTGGTTATACAACCAAGCAGGCCGTAGGTGCCTTACAAACCGAATTGCAGGCTTCTGTTGCGTCTGGTGACAAGTTTAGTGATGTTACTACTGTATCTTCCCAAGTGCTTGATGCATTTGGCATGAGAGCAGACAACACCAGCAAAATGCTTAAAAACACCAAATTGGTTGTTAACGAGTTGGCTTACTCTGCGGACGCTACTTCAACTGGATTTAGTGACTTAGGTATTGCGATGTCATATGTTGGTACTGCTGCAAAAGCTAACAACATTAGTTTGGCGGAAACTGCATCTGCGCTAGGTGTATTGTCAAACAATGGTTTGGAATCCGACAAGGCTGGTACTGCTTTACGTAGTACTATCAATGGTTTAACCAACCAGATCAACAAGATTGGTAGCAAAAATTCTGTATTTACCAAATTAGGCATTACTAAATCCGAAATGCTCGATGCTCACGGAAACTTAAAGAGTTTGTCCGAAGATATGGGTATTCTTTACAAGCATATCCAAGAGCATAGTAAAGGCGGCTCCCAACAAAATGGCTTCTTTAAGTCGATTTTTGGCACCACTGGTATGAATGGTGCTGAAATCCTTGCAAAGGGGTCAAAAGAAGTTGAGGAACTTACCAAACGAACTGAAAAAGCTGGAAAGACAGGAACTTATGTTGCTAAGTTAGCTGCTAAAAACATGGGGACTGCCCAAGGTAGTGCTGCCAGTGCAAAACAAGCGATGAATGCTTTCAAAATGACTTTAGGTAATGCAGTTTTGCCAGCAATTAGTAAAGCAAGTAACGAGCTTGCCAAGTTTTTATTGTCAAAAGACGGTAAAAAATTTCAAAGAGATGTTGGTGGAGCTGTCTCAAAGGTAGCAAATGCTTTTGTTAAATTTATCGAATGGTCTGCCACACACAAGAAAGAGATTGAGTGGATTGGTGGGGGTATCCTAGCTGGATACTCTGTAGTTAAAGCCGCTAAATTCATTGCCTTTCTTGGAGATGTTAAAAAGGGTCTTGAAGCTATTAAGGCTGTTAAGTTTGTTGGTGGTTTGTTCGGCAAAGGTGGCATGGCTAAGGAAGCTGCCCAAGGTGTTGAAAATGTTGGAGGCGCTTTACCAAAAACTGCTACTCGTGGAGGAGCTGGATTTTTAACCGGCTCACTTCAATCAATTAAATCCGCCGGAGGGTTCAAAGGCTTAGCTCCTGCCGGAAAAGTAACAACTGGTTTAGCTGGCGCTGGAGTAGCGCTTGATGCAGGGACCCAGTTCTTCAACGCTTTTAAAGACCGTCATAATGCTGACAAGCGTTCCGTGGATATAGGCAAAGGCATCGGATCTGGTATTGGTGGAGGAATTGGATTATTCTTCGGTGGTCCTGCTGGTGCTGCGATCGGTTCGCAAATCGGTAAAGTAGTTGGTGGCTGGGGTGGCCAAGCCGTTAACAAATTTACCAAAGGTTGGCAAAGTAATAAGCCTCCTAAAAACTTTTGGTCCCTTGAAAATCTTGGTTGGTCTACAAAAGACATGTTTGGCAAGATTGGCAAAGGCTGGAATAATTTTTGGGGTGGCATGGGTAACTGGCGTAAACAACAAGCGTCTGGTTGGTCTAAATGGACTAAGCAAACCGGTGCTGGAATTGACCGCTGGGCTACCGATGTTGGCAAATCCTGGAACAAAGGCGTTAAAGGCGTAGGCAAGTGGATTCACGATATTCCTTCTAATTTGGGTAAAACTGGCAAGAGCATTGGTCATTGGGCTAGTCAAACCGGTAATAATATCCACAAAGGCTGGAACAAGGGAATTACTGCTAGTCATAACTTTTTCAAGAATTTGCCTAAGAATACCAAAAAAACCGAAAGAGATGTTAAAAAATGGGCTTCCAATACCGGTAAAAATATTCAAGGTGCATGGAATAAAGGAAAGAAAGCCACAGTTAATTTTGTCAAAAGTGTTCCAGGGCGACTATCTAAAGCCAAGAAAGGCGTAGATAATTGGGCTTCTAAAACTGGCAAGAGCATTCAAGGTGCATGGACTAAGGGCAATAAGGCTGCGGTCAAATTTGTTAAGGGTATTCCAGGACATCTCTCTAAAGCTAAAAAAGGCGTAGATAATTGGGGCTCTAAAACTGGACAAAGTATCCAAAAAACTTGGAATAAAGGTGTTAAGGGAGCTACTAATTTTGCGCAAAAAATTCCTGGTCAAATTAATAAGAGTAAGAAGGGTATAGACAGCTGGGCATCTAAAACCGGTAAAAGCATTCAGAGCGCTTGGAATACTGGAAAGAAGGGCTTAACTTCCTTCATTTCTTCGATTCCTGGTCAACTTGAAAAAGCTTATAAAGGTATTGCTTCATGGGCTTCTAAAACTGGACAAGCTATCCAAAAAGGCTGGAATGGCTTCTGGGGTAAAGCTGGGGATATTCGCAAAGGTGTCACTAACAATGTTAAGGCATTTGGCAACGACTTAGCTTTTGCCACAGGTGGCTCTAAGCACACATTCAAGTATGAAAAAATATCCTCTCATGCTGCTGGTGGACATATCACTTCAAGTCATACCGCATTAGTAGGTGAAGCAGGACCTGAGCTTGCTTATAAAAACGGTGCTAAGGCTCGCTTACTTGGTGCTAATGGTCCTGCTATCACAAAAGTGCATTCTGGTGAGCATATCCTTAATGCCCATGATACTGCCAAAGTTATGTCCGGTGGTCTTGGCCAAGGAAAAGTCTTAAATGGCTATGCCTCAGGTACCACTCGATTAGGTAAAACTACTAAGAGTGTTGCAAGTGACTACAAGAAAATCTCTCAAAATGCCACTAAGTCCCTAACCAAAGTTACAAAGACCAATCGTAACAACTGGGACAAGATTTCTAAGACTACCACTAAATCACTAGGTAAGCTCACCAAAACTAACCGCCGAAGTTGGAATAACATTGAAACTAATGCTGGCAAATCGGTCAAACGTTTAGCCAAAACTAATCAAAGTACCTGGACCAAGATTACTCGTCAAACTAACAAACAGACGGATAAAACCAGAAAGGACGCCATTTCTGATTACACCAATATGCGTAAGGGTGTTCATAAGCAAATGGACAACTTGCACGATGGAGTAATTGACTTAGCATCTACTACTTCAAAAGGCTTTGGCAAAGAACTAGGGCACATGAAAGGCTACGCTCATGATGCAATGGGCGACACAATTGACCAAGTTAATAAAGGTATTACTGGAATTGATAAGGTTTTAGGTCAATTTGGCGGTAATACTTCGGTTATTAAGCCTGTTAAGTTTGCAACTGGTACTGACTCTAATGGTCGCTTAACGCAAAATACGTTGGCTATGGTCAATGATGCCAAATCCGGACCACGTCAAGAAGCGTTAGTAAGTGACACAAATGAAATTTATTACCCTCGTGGTAATGATGTCACGATGATGATTCCAAAGGGGTGGGGTGTGCTCAATGGCACCCAAACCCAACAGGTTTCAAAATCAGCCGGTTTAAGGCACTTTGCAAAGGGTTCTGGTGTAAGTCATAGTCAGTTAAGAAAAATAGCTGAGAAGGCAGGAGCAGATCCATCTAAGGCTTTTGCTCAAATGTACTCTAATAATCTCCATGCAAGTGGTACTGATCTTAAAAAGGGCTCAATCAATTTGGCCCAAAATTCCTCAACTCATTTTGGTAATCCATGGTCAAACGCCATGTGGACGGTTATTAATAATGCAATTGGTGGAGGATCAGGACATGGCGGTACTCGTGAGAAATTCCTGAAATATGCAGAAGAAACTTTCTCTGGTGTTCGCTATGTAATGGGTGCTGCTTCTAAGACTGCAAGTGACTGCTCTGGTATGGTTTCCCAAGCATTAGCACACTTCGGCTTGAATGCAGGGCGTTCTACCGTTGATATGCAACATAGTTCTTCCCTCGAATATTTAGGTAAAAGCTTAAATCGCACTATTCCAGGGGACTTAGTAATTTTTGGCCACGGAACAGGTGCAGCCGGTCACGTTGGGATTATCAAAAATCCTAAGACTGGTACGATGTTTAATGAAACTCCACCCCGTGCTCGTGTAACTCGTATTGCTGATGATATGGGAATGGGCTACGGCTTTTACCGTGTTAAAGGCTTACACGATGCAAAGTCCAGCAAGAAAACAGTCACAGCTAATAAGCAACTACAAGCATTAGCTAAACGCGAATTAGGTCCTAGTGCCCTTAAATGGATCAAGGACAAGTTAGGTGATGAAGGGTCCTTAGGTGGAAACATCGGGGGTGAAGGCGTTCAACGTTGGGCTGGAACTGTTAAACGTATTCTTGGCATGTTGCATTTATCAACTTCCAAGGCCATGGTTGATCGTGTTTTACGTCAAATTAACACTGAATCAAGTGGTAATCCTCATGCACGTCAACCAGGTGCTGACCCAGATGGAGACGGATCGGGTCCAGCATTAGGTTTGATGCAGACTAAACGTTCAACTTTTGAAACCTATAAGCGTAAAGGCGATAATGGCGGTATTTTTAACGGCCCATCAAACATTTATGCCGGTTTAAATTATGCTAAGCATAGATATGGCAATTCCTTAAGTTTCCTTGGCAATGGCCACGGTTATGCCAAAGGCGGCAAGCCTGCGATTCATACTCCATTTATTGCAGGGGAACAAGGACCAGAGCTTATTACAGCAGATGGTCCCGTTAAGGTTGATAGTCATGAAGAGACTAAACGCAAGATGAGTAATTTGAGTAATCTTATCAAGTTGCCTAAGAGTGCTCCTCCTAAATCAACTGGCAAGCCACCGATTACTATAAATATCAATCTTAATGGCCCTATCGGTACGTCTAGAAGAGATGCAATTGATTTTGCAAATGAAGTTAAACAAATTGTTGCAGAACAAATCCTTAACTTGTTTGGTGACGAATTTGGTGGAGATCCATCAATCTACTAGGAAGGTGAATCACTTGAAAAAACCACTAAAGAAAAAGAAGCCAACGGCTTATACCAAAGCTAAGAAGACTTATGATCGGTGGAAAAAGATCACTGATGATGATTTAGCTCAGTCTCATCATGCTATGTCCAAAGCAATCCACTACGAGCAGCAATCGTTTTTAAAACCTACACAAAAGAAAAAGGCTTTAAAAATGCGAGATAAGTGGTTAAAAGCTAAAACTGCAGCTGATAAAAAATACAAACGAGATAAGTTGTCTTTTGATAAGGCAAAGAATAAATTAGCTCCTCTTAAAAGAATTAGAGATAATCATGCAGCTGTTAAAAACAAAATAGCTAAACACAAGCATAAGTTCAACATTGAAGGTAATTGCGCTATTTATCGGACAGATGGTCACAGTCAAACTGTGATTTTCATCGCTCCAACTGATACAGAATCAGAAAGCTCATCTGTCAATATTACCAGTCACCCGGTAGATGTTGGTGCTCCACGTTCTAGCTATGCACGTGTCTCTACTATTAGTAAATCAGTGGCCGGCATTATTACTGGTACTGATCGTGCTGATGCCAAGCGCAAGTATCGTCAGCTTGCGTACTGGCGTGATCATGGTACGGAACTTACTTATCAAGGAGATTTTACCAGTCAACATTTAATCATTAGCGAGTTAGATCGCGATTGGAGTCAAGGCTGGCGCGATAATCTCAAAGTAACGATCAACTTTCAATATGTGCGTGCAGTGTATATCGAAACCTCCACGGGCAAAAGTGCTAATAAAAAGCGCTCTAAGGCGTCAAAAACCACTCAAGGTAATCGTAATAAAAATTACACTGCAATCACTATCAAGCCAGGAGATACGCTCCTGGGATTATCACGCAAGTACGGCAAGTCCGTTGCGTGGCTACAGAGAGTTAATAAAATCAAAAATCCAAATAAAATTTATGCCGGACGTACTTTGTACGTCAGCGAAAAACAGAAAAAGATCAAAAAGAAAATGCGAGTGAAGTAAATGAGGCGGTATATTCCAGCAGATATAAATAATTTGCCAGATATCTTTGATATTAATTTAGCCGGCGATACTTACACGTTTAGAGTTGACTACAACAGCGTTGCTGACTACTACACTGCTACTATTTGGGACAACTTAGGTAACTTGTTATTGACTCAGCAGCCTTTAATTTTAGGTGAGCTAGTTGGGTATGATTTACCCGATCAACGTTTGCCTAGGATTGATATCCGAATTATGGACGAAACTGGTCAAGCAACTGATGCCGGCAAGAACGAATTTGGCTACAATGTCCAGATGTATCTTGATGTTATTGATCCGAATGGTTCTGAAACTGGTGACCCAACCATTGAACCACTTGGTTATGATCCAGATGAGCCGATTGAAGATTACACAGATGAGGCGGTGTCTAACTAATGGCTATTAAAACGGTTGATCCTCATGCGTGGCTTATAATTACTGATACTAAAACAGGAAAATCTATGACGATTTTGAACGATCAAAGTCCAGAACACAATTTTCCGTTTGGCTTTACGGCCAATTTTAGTAATTCGGCTACTCCTCCTGTTAATACGGCCACTTTGTACAATTTATCTGATAAACATCAAGAGTTTTTTCACAAAGGCTACAAAGTGGTTTTAGCTTTTAATTGGGGGAAGGAGCGTAAAATTATCAGTCAGGGTTTTATCACTAAATTAGATAAACCTCAACATGATGGGACTACTGATACTCATGTAATCACATTTACTGAGGGGACCAATTACAGTAATATTAAGGCTCGTAAACTTAAAATAAAGAAGACCGAAAAAGTTAACAAGCATAAAACTGTTGAAAAAACGAAAGCTGGTTACTATAAAAAGACCAGAAGTAGTTACGCTGTAACTGAAACTTATAAGCGTGGTAAAAAGAAAGGTCAAAAGCATGTGGTCCACCACTGGGAATATGGTCACAAGTGGTTAAAGCCTAAAAAAGTTAAGCACCGCGTTAAAACTAGAGTTAACAAAACTAAGATCACTAATAAGACTTGGCCCAAGGGCACGAGCTATAAAACAATAATCGAAGGTGTTGCTGCTCAATCAGGCATTAAAATCGCTAAACTAGAGCTTGCACAAAACCCAGTGATGAAGAAACCATACACGGCTACTGGGAAGCCTTTAAACTTGATTAAGAAGCTCGTTAAGCCCACTGGCTCGGTTATCACTTATGTACGTGGTAACTTCGAAATCGTAAATCCACGCTCAGAAAAAAGAGTGTGGTATGAAATTGATGACAAGGATTTATTACAGCCACCTAGCTACAATGAAGCTGATGAAGGCGAAAAAGGAACATATGAGATTGAAATCCCTTTGGTTCCTGAAATCACGACCAATGTTGGTATTTTGATGAAATCAAAGTACCTCAAAGGTCGTTTTTTTGTTAAATCTGGCCAGCATACTAGCGATGGCGAAAATCCGCAAACACAATGCAGTTTGGAGGCGATGTAGATGTCTAGCTCAATGGAGCAGTTACAAAATGCGGCTTATAGAGGTGTGCAAAAATTTAAACATGGTATTTTTTCAGAAATACGAATGTTTTATATTGCACGTGTTGTAAAGTACGACAAAAAGAACCATGTTGCTGATATTCAACCTTTGGCCAACTTATCAGATGGTCAAGAATCCGCACAATACCTAGAAGTTCCAGTTTCAGAAAATTGCTATATGCTGGACGAATGGTTTGAGCGAATCAAGCCAGAATTTAAGAAGCTTGACGCCAATCCGCATAATAGCACTAGTTTAAGCGATAAGTTTCCAAAAAAGAAGTTAATGCGTAAGGGTGTACCTGTAATTTGTGCTGTCCTCGATCGTGACAACGATAACTGGGACGGCAAAGCTAATACGTATGATCCAAACACTAGTCGTTTACATGACGCTAACGACTCAATTGTGATTGGAGTTCTCGGCGGGGATGCAGTAAATGGCTAAAGACTTAAAAGTTGATGACAAAGGTGATTTAGTTATCAATCCAGAAACTCATGACCTTGAAATGATTGACGGAGTTGATGAAATTGCCCAACGTATTAAGGCAACCCTTGAAATTAGATATGGCGAAATGGAAGAACTTGATCCTAAACAGGGTACTGACTACAATGCAATCTTAGGCAAGCACTTTGATAAAACTATGGCATCTGACGAAATCAGAAATGTAATCATGGAGCAGGTACCAGAGGTTGAGTCCGTGGATAATATTGAATTTACTCCACAGCCCAATCGTGGCATGACAATTAGCTTTAAGGCCACTGCTACACCAACAGACGGCACCAGCGCAGAAGAAGTGGAAGGAGATGTTGATTTTGGCATTTGATTCTCAATGGGGACTTAGTGCTACTGGTTTCTATGTTCCGAGTTATGAAGAGGTTTTGGACTCAATCCAAGATGACTTTATAGCGCGTTTTGGTAGTGACATTGTCCTTACAAGTAACTCAAATTTTGGCATTATTACAAGAATGATGGCCAGACGTGAGAAAGCGTCGTGGGAAGAACAACAACTTACTTACTATTCCGCATTTATTTCTACTGCCATTGGCACGTCTCTTGACTATATAGGCGGTAATTTAGGCTTGAAGCGTAAAGTTGATGAACCTGCCTTTGCAACTATTACAATTGCTACCGAAGGGGAATATTTAATTCAAGCCGGCGAACAGTTCGCGACAGAAAGTGGATATGTGTTCACGTTACTCAAAGATGTAGTAACTACTCAAAACAACGACGGCTCATGGAGCGGTATGGGAATGGTCCAATGTGAGGAAACTGGTGCAGATACTAATGTACCGATCAATTCCATTACTACGGAAGTTGACCCAGACGAAAACATTTTGAGTGTAACAAACTTTGAAAAAGCTGGCGGTGGCCAAGACTATGAGGACGACGAAACTTACAGAGAACGACTCCGCATGGAGAATGAAGCCCGTCCTGGTTCAACGGCTGCAGGAATTAGATCAGCCTTGATGAATTTACCTGGTGTGCGTGAAGTAAATATCGTTCAAAATCCAAGTAATGCAACCGATAAATATGGTAATCCTCCTTACTCGGTGCATATTTATTGTTTAGGTGGAGATAAAGGAAGCATCGCTGAAACTATTGCAGATTACATTGCAGCAGGAATTACCTTAGTGGGATCACAACAGCTTAAAGTCAAAGATGCAACTGGCAATAAATTGGACATCAATTTTGATTTTGCTACTAATAAGCCTGTCTTTGCCAAAGTGGTTATTAATACCGATGATGCGTGGAATGTTGACAATGGTGCAGAAGATGTTAAGCAATCAATTGCAGATTACATCAACGAGCTTGAAATGGGTGATCCTGTTTACATAACTCGACTTTATCCAGCTATCTACGACATTGAGGGAGTCACAGACGCAAGTATTGCAATTGGTACGTCTACTACCACATTGCAAGAGAAAAACATGATACAGACAGATTTTGAAGCCGTCACGTGTGATCCTGACGATATTGAGGTGGTTGTAAATGGCTTATGAGACAACTGATCAGATTGTTGCCGAATTAAGTGATCACTGGTATAAGCAATCAGACGGCAATATTTATAAGCTCTTTGATACTTATAATGGCCACCTCGAAAAAATCAGCGATTGTGGCGATAAAGTAATGCAATGGCGTGGTATCCAAGATGCAGAAGGAACCACGCTTGATTTATTTGGTAAAGATATTAATACCTACAGACCTACTAAGGATGATCCTCCTTATAGGTTTTTAATTTATCTCAAAAACTTACTTGCAAGAGCACAAGGTACAATCCCATCAATCGTTAAAATCACGAGTGCTGCTCTTGGAACTGATCAAGGCATAAAAATCTGGAAAACTGGTCCTCCTAGACATATCGGGATCCAATTGCCTTGGGACTATGTAAGTGATTGGCCCACGGAAAAGTTTTTGCTTAATAATTTGCAAAATATGTTGGCGCTAGGGTATTGGCTTGACATCATCGTTTTCAAGGCCTCTACTCACGTCCAAGGCTACATCGGTGCTGGTACAACTGACCGAACCGACTACGAAAATCACTTGAAGTCAATTTGGTGGACTGGCTGGCGTGCTCGTACTTATAACCACTGGTACTTTGGTGCTGATCAGCATATGTCTAGATCATATAAGCAACACATGAGTTCCGTCTGGTGGTCACCTTGGACTAACACTACTGCGTCATTTATGTATGCAGGTAGCAAGCAGGTTGATGAGGAAGAACAATTCTTAATAGCTCAGTAGAAAGGAGAAAGCATGGCATATAAACAAAAGTTCCTCGACTCAATTATTACTGATGCAGGCCGTCATGTACTCTTACAAGCTGGTGCAGGTGAAGGTGTATTAATTTACACTCGTGCAATTATGTCCAGCCAGAGTGTGCGCCATTTGGACGCTGACGACAAGCCACAAGGCTTAGAGGACGAAGAAATTAGAAAAATCACTAAGCTTGATGATAATTTAAAAGAATCTAAACTAACGATTGCACCAGTTGATAATAACGTAATTACCATCACCGGTAGTTGGGATAACAAGCAACAAACTGATGATATTACTTTTAGCACGATCGGTTGGTTTGCCAGAATCAACGAAAACGGACCAGAAGTGCTTTTGGCTATCACTCCAACTGCTAAACCAGAAGTTTTAGCAGCTGGCTCGCCAGATCATCGATCAACCGAAGCAATTACTTGTGATCTTGATATGGCTATTAGTAATGCGGCTAAAGTTGAGATGACTGTTGACGAAGCTGGTTTGGTCAAACGCGGAGAAATGCAAGTCTCACTTACTAAGATCAAAGACGAACTGGATAAAGAGATTGCAGATCACGCAAATAATTTGAGTCAGCAATTTGATAACAAAGCTAACAAGAGTGATGTTAACAATGCGTTAAGTAGTAAAGCCGATAAAACAGACGTCAACAGCGCATTAAGTGGAAAAGCTGATAAATCTAACACTTACTCTAAGCAAGAGATTGATAGCAAGTTTGCTAACACTGGAGGCGTAAAAAGCGTTAATGGTAATAAGCCTGATGCAGGCGGTAATGTCAATGTAAACATTCCGCACGTTGATCTAAGTCCTTACGCCAAAACTGCTGACGTCAACAATGCCTTGAACGCCAAGGCTGATAAGTCTAATACTTATACCAAGCAAGACGTCGATAATCGATTAAATGGCAAAGCAAACAACGGTGACTCCTATTTAAAACGCGAAGCTGATAGCAAGTTTGTCACACAAGATACTTTTAATGGTCGGATTAATGATCATGAAAACCGTCTAAAATTTTTAGAACAGAACGCAATGCTTGGGAAACATTTTGCAAATGAAAATGACGCCAAGGCTTGGTCTACAAAAGGCTCAAACTATATTGGTATTGTGGATAACTAGGGAGGAGGTATTAGATGAGTAAATTTACTGGGGCTTACATTACAAACACTGGTAAAGAAATGCTATTCGGAAGTAAAAACTTAACCTACACGAAAGTGATCCTTTACGATCAGGACTTAAGCCAAACAGCCATTGATCAAGTTAGAGCATTAACTAGTCTTGATAATCCATTACTTACTACTCAAATTGGTTTAGCTGACACAAAAAGTGACCAGGTAATTGTCGAGGCGACTTTTAAAAACGATCGTGTCAATCAAGACATTAACTTTAAGTCCGTCGGTTGGTATGCCAAAACAGACACACGACCAGAATCTTTGATTGCAGTGTCTGTAATTGATGGTGTTAAAACATTAGGCGCTAATTCGCCAGATCAAGTATCTACAAGTTCCATTAACTTAAAGCTAGCAATGGCCATTGATGATGCAACTACAGTTACTACTCAAATTAATCCAGCCGGTACAATCACACCTGCCCAGCTTGATAGTGCTGTAAGCAATGCTAAGCAAGAACTTAATGCAAGCTTAAAAGCACAGGCTGATAAAGCTAACTCCGAATTGACATCAGCTAATAATGAATTAACCAAAAAACTTAACAAAGCCATTGATGATACTAATGCCAGTTTGACCACTAAAGCTGACAAGGTAGATGTTGATCAAGCGTTAAGTACTAAGGCTGACAAAACAGAAGTAAATAATCAGCTCAATCAAAAAGCTAACGCGTCTGACGTTAATAGAGCTCTTGATAATAAAGCCGATGCTTCCGATTTATCAGCACTCCAAAATTCAGCATTGCAATTAATTAACGGCAACTCTGGTGACGACATTCTTTCTTTCAGAGATGAAAAGATAAGACGATACAGTAACGTTTCTAATGTTAAGAACTTACCATCAATGGCAAATTCTAGTTGGTTTTATGTAGTTACTCATACTTCACAAGGCTGGGGGAATGTAACAGTAATTTCACAAGACAACTGTTACTGGCAAAATTCATTGAATGGAAATGCATGGACCGGCTGGGTAAAACATACAACCAGTACAGATGTTACTAATTTGCAAAATCAGATTAATGCTAAGCTCAATTTTGTAAGACAAGACGCTGCGACTGCTATCGTTCATGACTTCCCCACAAATATCAATGACTTAGATAAGCTTCCTGAGGGAAGATATAACACCAGAAATTTATCCCCTGATGCATGGAACGCAATTAAAAATCGTCCGGATATTGATAAATACGGCATGATTATTTGCTACCGTGAAGAAGCTGATGGTTGGCAATTAGCATTTTCAACTAATCACCCAACTACTATGTACTTTAGAGGTGCCGGCGGAGCTACTTACAGCCCATGGCAAAAGCTGGAACAAGTTGATGTCAGTGGACTACTTGCTAAAATCACTGACGCAAAAAATACAGCTACACAAGCTAGTCAAAAAGCTGACAATGCTAATAACAACGCAAATGGCCGCTTGCCTTTGTCCGGAGGGAATATGAATTTAAGATCCGTCATCAATTGGAACGGTGGCGGAATCAACGATAGGACTGGTAACCTTGGTGGAATTACCTGGAATGGTGGTACTGATAATGCAAGAATTTACGGTGATCAAGATGGCAATGACAATCTAGACTTAGCATTTGATCTTGGTGACGATGGTTCAAACCACTTTAGCTTCCGCAAAAATGGCCAAGAAATAGCCATGATTGGTTTAAACGGCCACTTTACGGGTACAGTTGATTGGGATCATATCAACGGTAAACCATCATTTAATAACCCAGAACTAGAAAGCAAAATTAATAATGTTCAAAACATTGCCAACTCAGCCAATTCTAAAGTTGATACTTTAAATAGCGCATTTGCGGTGCATAAGTATTCAAATGCAGTTAATTTAAATGATCTTTGGTCAACATGGGGAATTTCTTATTTATTAAACAGTAATAATACTAATACCCCATCTTTTATTAGTGATAAACGAGGCACTTTATTTACTTTTAGTTTTGATGGAAATGGTAAATGGCAGTTATTTGCAGGATGTATTTCTGGCTTAGCATATCGCTCTTATTTAAGTGATGGCAATACGTGGCATCGTTTAGTAGATGAACGAGATGTTACCAGCTTGCAAAATCAAATCAATGATCTGCGTAACCAGATCAATCAGTTGAAGTCCACTATCCCTCAAATTAGACGTTTTAATAATGAAAATGACGCCAGAAATTGGGAAGGCAATGATCCTAATAAGATCGCAGTAGTTGAGTAAGGAGGTAAAAATGTCAATTAAATCAATTTTTATGGGGGGCACACGTTACATTAAAGATCTTTACTATCAAGACGCCCATATTTGGAAGGGCACTAAAGCTAGTGGTCAAGTTGATACTTATGCACTACACTATGATACAAATCATAAAGTTAATATTTGGGATGTCGGCGGACTGATAGTAGGTCCTAACGCAGATCCAGCAAGAACAAAAATATATACTGAATTAGTTTTTGAGGGAGAAAGGTATTATATGGTGTTGGATCCTACAATATATGATAATCAAGAAGCTAATACATATGGAACATTTGCCTACTTAGTTAGAGTAGATGACGTAGCAGAAATCAAAAATGGGGGGGTAATTAGACCGCTCCTAACCCACATGAGACATACTCTCACAAGCTTTTTTAGAAAGCAGGTGATGGCATGATCAAATTAATTTGCATGAGTGGCCAGAGCTATTATCCAATCCAGGATAATGCAGAAAAAGTAGTAGCCAATAATCGAAAATTCGTGGCTGTTCCTAAATCTTTTACTATTAAGCGTGCAACTGAACTGGGATATAGATATCTTGAACAAGATACGGCAGTAACCTGCATTGGTGCAAGCACTGACTATTATTACTTTTCTGGCCTCCTTAGACTTAACGAGGTAATAACTATGAATGGAGCTCACTACGATATCACTTTTGGTGAAAGTAGTTTAGAGCCCATGGGAAGAATACGCAAAACAGAAGCCAAAAATGTGATCTGGGGGGGTAAAAACCTTCTATATCAATGGTTACATCAGTTTTATAGAAAGCTGGTGTTTTAATGAGCATTCGCGCTATGTTTTTCTCCGGAATAAAATTCTTACCGTTTAGTAAAGATAAACTTAAACCTGGAGATTGGTTTAAGTTTAATTGGAACGAAGCAATCTCTATTTCACCGGATGATATTGGCAATGGGATTAAAATGCATTTAGAAATTTATGCCGATCAAACAATTGCGGGTGATTTAGGTTCTGGATATGCTGATATTACTATTACACCTGACAATTTAACTTATAGTGGCCAATCTCAAAAATGGATTGGAATAGTTAATAGTAGTTCTGGAAACTATAAATTTTGTGCTGAAATTAGCACAGATAATAAGTTAAAATTTATTCCCAATGATCATGGAAACCAGCATGACTTCGTAACTTGCTTTGCTGTGATTACAGATGTAATTTTGCAAAATGGGGGGGTAATTGACACCCTTCTAAGCCACATATATCAAGGGTTTAGGGCATTCATCGGGAAGGCGGTGAATGCTTTATGATTAACTCGATTTACTTTGGCGGAATCAAATACAAGCGAGATTATTTTGGCCAAACTGGAACTATTAAAGAAGATGCTTTTTACTACGGTGTAGCTAATACTGGCGGTGGCGTTGATATTAGAACTATGACGGGTGGTTCCAGTGCTGTAAATAATTTTTCAATCATTGGAACAGCGAACTATAAAAACCATAATTGTTATGTTGGGATTGTTCTTTTGGATGGATATAATGGCTCAAACATTTTATTAGTACCAATGAATCATGCTGATATAAAAAATGGGGGGGGTAAATAGACCCCCACTAACCCACTTATATCAAGCCTTTAAAGCATTTATCACTAGATTGGTGGTGATTGCATGACAAAGGCTATTTATTTTGCAGGTGACAAATACATAAAAATGTTTAGCAGTAGTAACACTATTAATTTTAGTGCTATTCCGACATCTGCAATAATTAAAAATGGCGCCTCTGCCAACACCCAAACGGCGATAGGAGATCAAAGAATTGCTCTTTGTGGAATAGAAATAAGAAATGGAGTTTTTTACTATCTCTCTGAAGATTCCATCAACACAGACGTTAACCCTAATGGGTTAGTCGATAGATGGCTATTAAGCCCTCAAGCTTTAAAAGATATAAAGTGGAATAGATAGAAAACTAAATAACACCTTGCTCACACGGCGTTCGTGTGGGCTTTTTTAATGAAAGGAGTTAGCTCATGGCTGACGAAACACAAGTAACACCAGTAGCAGGTGAAAATGCTACACAAGTACAAGCAACTGATTCAGTTGCATCCCAAGAAGCAACTTTAAAGAAGCAATTCCCACAATTGACGGGCTTTGTTTATATCTCTGATCCAGACGCCACGATTGCTTTATGGCGTCATAAGGCTGTTCCAGTGTTCGAAGGTGAAGATCTTAGCACCTTACCTTGGCACGTGTACAAAGAACGTCCTGACGATAGCTTAGTAGACCCAGTCTACAAAGTAGACGAAGGCGGCTGGGTAGAAAATGACAAAAATGCCCAAACTCAAATTTTGGCAAGAGCACAAGCTAAATTGGAAGAATTGGATAAAAAGAGTGCAGAACTTGATGCTGCTAATGATCGTGCAGACCAAGCGTTGAAGTCTATGCAACAAATCCAAGCTCAATCATCTCAACAAAACTTAGCATTTATGAAGACCTTTACCGAACAAACCAAAAATACCAACAGGATGCTTGCTACTATGCAACAAACTTTGGCTACTGTCGTTAAGGCGATGCCAACTACTACTCAACCAGCACAAAATACTGATACTAAGCAAGAAAACGGAGGTAACTAATTATGACTTTAATGGAACAAATTCAAGCAAACTTTTTGGAAATGTATACTATGGATTACCAATTTGGCATCTACGATAAAAACGGCATGAAAAGTCTAGTTGCACAAGGTTTCTTGTCACCAGAAAATTATCAAAAGATTGTAGGCGAAGCTTATGCAAACACTACTACACAGGCTCAATAGTTGGTATTCAATCATCGGCGTATTAATTACTGCAATTGGTTTAGATTTATGGACAAATGAACACTACTTCTTTTGGCCACCGCAATATGTAAGTTTGATGAATGATGATCGAATTGATGCTATCGCAACGTTCGTTGGTATCAGTCTTATCATCTATGCTTTAACGGGTGCACATAATAATTGGGTCATTGGTATTCTTCTAGGCTTATCTGCTGCTTTCATGACAATTATTGCTATAGCCTTTTACTTACACATGACATTCGCAGGTCAAGATAAAATGAGCTTGTCTTTTGCGTTTGGTGTTGTGTTTATTTGGATTATCTTAAAAGTAGCAAATAGTCGTAATACCAAGGGATAGGAGGCGGCTAACTTGCACGATGACTTAATGCAGGTGTTACTGCCTTTTATTACAGGTCTGTTAGCTTGGTATTTGAGCAATAAGACCAGCAACCATGACTACACTAAAGATGAAAATGATCGTCTGTTGAAGAGAGTAGATACCTTAACTAAAAGAGTGGATTATTTGACGGAAGAAAATGACAAATTAAGAAAGGAACTGGGTAATTATGAAGCCAAACACAAGAATTATTAACTATGTATCTTTAGTCCAAGATGGTATTATGACCGTAGATATGGTGCCACAGGACATCAGAAACGAAGTTACAAAGTGGGTAAGATACTTTGCCGGCATTAAAGACGAAACTGCGGTCAAAGACCCAGAAGCCGAAGCTAAAACTCCAGCAGTTGAAAATACAAAGAAGGTGCTTGATGATGACACAAGAACAGCTCACTAATTATCTTTTGATTGCTTTAATTGTAGTTGTGGCAGTATCTAAGGGGATTTCTGCGACAATCGATTATATTGCCGGCAAGTCAACAAAGCCACTACCAAAGCAAGTAATGGCTATTGACGAGATTGCTAAATTTGTAGTAGCAGAAGCTGCTACTCTTGATCTCTCAGGAGCTGGTAAAAAGGCTAAAGCGGTTGAAGATCTCATGGAGCAAGCTAAGGCAGAGGGTAAGCCGATTACTAAGCCAGTTGCCCAAGGTGCAGTCCAAAACGCATATGACGAACGACCGGCCACGGAAGAAAAACCTACACAAATCGAATCAAAATCTGACGATGAAGATGCTAAGCAAATCGGATTTGTACAAGGTAATACTGATGAATAGACGTATGACTTATAACGAGTACATTTTTGAGTCTTTTAAGCACAAAAAGAAAGGAGAAGATAGTGATGTCAAGCTCAATCGTGCCAAAAAGAAGCTACGGGGTAGATCTCGCAATCTACCAGTCAAGCACCGTTAACTATTCTGGTGCTAAGTTTGCTCTTGTAAAGCTTACTGAGGGTACAGGCTACATCAACCCTAAAGCGGAAGCACAAATTAAATCCGCTAAGGCAAATGGCATTATGCCAATGGGCTACTTCTTTGCTCTGCACTCTGCTAACGCTACACAAGCCAAGGCCGAAGCTGAATTTGCGATTAAAAAAGCAAAAGAATTTGGCTTACCAGCTGGTTCTTACATTGCTGACGACTGGGAAACTGGGGACGGGAACCGCGTTGATGGCCCCAAATCTGGCAATACTGATGCCGTGATGACAGCTATGAGCGTAATTAAGGCAGCAGGCTACAAACCGTTGATTTACTCAGGCGCGTCTAACTTGCGCAATCACTTAGATACTAACCGTATTGTTAAGCTGTTTGGTGATTGTATTTGGGTAGCAGCTTATCCTCTTCCAGGTGCAGTATCAACACCTGACTTCCGCTACTTTCCATCAATGGATGGGGTTGCCATTTGGCAGTTTACGGACAATTGGAAAGGATATAACGTTGATGGTAATATTTCATTAATTGATCTTAAAGTTAGCTCAGATAAGCCAGCAGAGACTTCCAAGGATCCATCTTTGCACCCTGTTGTGAAATGGAATGTTGGCGGAGTTGCTGTTGTAGTAAATAGCGATGGGGCTTACGTTTATACTAGCTCTAAGCTAGATAAGCGCCAATCAGATAAGCTCAAACCACAAGGATCAGAATGGGAAATTTTAGCCCTTGAAAACGGAGCTGTTAAAGTAGGCAAAGATCAATACTTTGATGGACGTGCCGTTTACATCAAGCTTAATCCAATTGCCTATAACACCAGCAAGCACGCAGTCGCTAAGATTGTAATGCCAAACACTCATGCTTTATATGAGCCTAAGGCTGACAGTGCAAAAGCCTATGCCTTTAAGCTCAATGATAAAGTCGAGATTGTAGGACGATCAGGCAGATTTTTAAAATTAAAGGACAGCTACAAAGATAAAACTGTCTATGTGACTGGTAATCGTGCCTATATCGTTTTATAATACCTATTGTAAAATTGTAATTTGAATTAAATGTAGCAGTTAAGCCACTCTCGGGATTTCCCGAGGGTGGCTTTTTTATTTTTTTAAAATAATTTATTGACAATACACGTTAATACGTGTATTATATATAGTGAAAGGAGGAAAGAAATATGGAATGGAAAAGAGGTGAGACCTTTGTTAAGGTTGCTAAAAAGCAAAATAAAAAAGCCGAAAGAAGTAGAGGTAACTTTCAAACTAGTTCTACTAATTCCGACTTTAACCATTCGTATAAAATGGTGACAATCAGAGGGGCCTAACCCCTCTCCTTGTCATATGCATTTTAGCAATTAATACTACAAAAGGCAAATAATGAAACAGTACAAATTTAATAAAAATATTAATGGTATTAAATTTAAGTTTGATTTAGATTTAAGACCGCATGTAATTGCATTATTTATTGGTGAAATGACATTACTAGTATTAGTAATTGTTACTTTATTTAAGATATTTTAAGGATGGATTTAAATGGCAAAATATACTGAAGCCAAAGCAAGAGCTAACAAGAAATGGGATGAAAAGAATAAAGAAAGAAAGAAATATATTATTAAAAGATCAACAGCTAAAAGTTTTATTTTAAATTTAGCAAGCGAAGATGATCTTGAACTCATAGAAAAATACATTGCTCAAAGAAGAGAAAACTTAAATGATATTTCCTCCCGATAGTTATAGGGGAATAAAAATCTGATTTAAAAAGTTGCTTACTGTGAGGAATAAAATTATAATAAAAGCATAATCCATGAAATCAGAAACACCACCTAAGATTAAATTCTCAGGTGGTGTTTCTACGTAAAAAGTACGTAAAAATAGTATTATTTTATGTTACCGTATGTGCAATAACTCTTTGTAAATCTAATGTTATCAAGCTATGTAGGATAATACCACATATTATAAAGACTTTAACGATCCAATGACTTTTATGCAAATTCCTATGACTGGTACTTCATAT
>OFHA01000269.1_pt1 | contig 47184 bp, 50 predicted proteins | sample 1521891 | NCBI WGS metagenome assembly OFHA01 (sample SAMEA3504089, study PRJEB24116) | mouse gut metagenome | biome: mouse gut; feature: mouse-associated habitat; material: faeces | place: Denmark | collected 2011
GATTCTGAGCCATCAGAAAACAGACCGGATGGTAATACTGGTCCTTTTTGGCATTCTGTATTCGGTGGTGTTTTTTGCGGGAATGGAACTCTATCGCCTGCAGAAAGACTGGTTTTATGAAAAAGCGGCGAATTACAGAAGTATTGCCCGATGGTACTGGATTTTCTGCGGAGCCGGAGTATTGTTTGGATTTCTTCCGGAATTTGCCAGGCCGGTGCTGCTTTTGTCCCTGGGTATGACAGTTGTTACCAGCAATTTTTTCGGACTGGCAGCGGGTATTTTTCATGCGGCGGTATTCTGTCTGTGCGGACAGGCAAATGTCCATGTGCTTCTGTGCGACATTTTTCTGCTGATTGCAGGCTGTATGGCGGCCTCTGTTTTGCAGGACATCAAAGAACAGAGCCATGAAATTGTATTTCTGTTTCTCTACACTTTTGGCAGTGTTTTGATTTTTTCCTTTGCACGGACTGGCCAACTGGAGTGGGATGTGTTAATCTATGGAGTGTGCAACGGTATTTTTTCCTCTGTGGGCGCTGGCATTTTATACCGGAAAGTATATTCCTATCCTCAGAATTCCAGAAAACAGGAACTGGAGCGGATTGTGCGGGATGATTTTGGTCTGGTGCAGGAAGTACAGAAATTTTCCAAAATGGATTATAACCATGCCATTAAAGTCTCCATCATTTCAGAGAACTGTGCTAAAATTGCAGGGGCCGACCCGGATCTGGCAGCGGCAGCGGGATTTTATTACCGGCTGGGCAGGATGGCCGGGGAGCCTTATGTGGAAAATGGAGTGGCCCTTGCGAAAAGCAACCGTCTGCCCATGGAAGTCATTGAAATACTGCGGGAATATAATGGAGAACAGGCATTGCCTTCCACACTGGAATCTGCCATCGTGCATATTGTGGACAGTGTGGTGGCAAAGTTTGACGTGCTGGATAAAACCACCCTTTCCAGCTCCTGGAATCAGGATATTCTGGTGTATCAGACATTGAATGAAAATTCAGCTTCCGGACTTTATGACAAATCCGGATTCAGCATGAATATGTTTTTGAAAATCAGGGATTATCTTATAAAGGAGGCTAATCTGTTTTGACTGTGAGTATCGAAGAAGAAGTGGAAGTGAACTTCCCTTTTGATTACAGGACACTGGCAGAGGCAGTGATACGAAAGGCAGCAGAGGCGGAAGCATTTCCCTTTGAGGCGGAAGTAAACCTGCTTCTTGTTTCTGCGGAGGAAATCCGCAGGGTGAACCGGGAATTCCGTCAGATTGACGCGCCCACAGATGTACTTTCCTTTCCCATGATACAGTATGAGAGACCGGGAGATTTTTCCGAATTGGAGCAGGATGAGGATAATTTCAATCCGGATACGGGAGAGGCGCTGCTGGGTGATATTGTGCTGTGTGTGGACCGGGTCACGGAACAGGCTCAGGAATTCGGCCACAGTGAAAGGCGGGAATATGCATTCCTGATTCTGCACAGTATGCTGCATTTATTTGGATATGACCATATGACGAAGGAGGAAGCTGCGGTAATGGAAGAGAAGCAGAGACAGCTCCTGAATCAGATGGATATTTTAAGATAAATTTATTTCAGCAGTCCCGAAGGGCTGCATATCACAGAAAACCTGGAGGAATGAATCATGAAGAAACGTATGGTATGGCTGTTGCTGGCGGCAATGATATTGAGCATATCTGCCGGCTGCGGCAAGAAAGAGGAAGAACCTGTGGAAGAGGAACCGGTGGTGGAAGAACCGGTGGAAAAGGAACCGGAAGAGGAACCGGAGGAAGTGCCGGAAGCGCCTGCCACGCCAGAAGGAATGGCAAGAAGTTATCTGACCGGTGAATGGATTGACCAGGAGCTGGCCGGGAAGCGGCCTCTGGCTGTGATGATCGGCAATACTTCCGATGCTCTGCCTCAGTACGGGATCTCATCTGCGGACATTATCTATGAAGTTCCGGTGGAGGGTTCCTACACACGTCTGATGGCGATTTTCCAGAATTATGCCGGACTTGAAAAAATTGGTTCCGTGCGCAGCTGCCGTCATTATTTTATTTATTTTGCAAGGGAATTTGACGCTATTTACACCCATTATGGACAGGCAGTTTATGCGGAGCCGGTTCTGGACAGAGAAGACGTACACAATCTGAGCGGTATGGATTCTTCCATTGAAACGATTATGTTCTACCGTGATACCAACCGCAAAGCGCCTCACAATGCATTTATCAGTGAAGAGGGTATCAATGCGGGCATTGAGAAAAAGGGATACCGCACCGAACTTTCCGAATCTTACAGTGGACATTATCAGTTTGCAGAAGACGATGCGCCGGTAATGCTGACGGGAGAGGACGCTCTGGTGGTCAGCCCCGGATATTTTGTCAACAAGCCCTGGTTTGTATACAACAGTGAAGACGGCCTTTATTATCGCTATGAATTTAAAGACAGACAGATTGATGCTGCCACCGACAGTCAGCTTGCGGTAAAAAATATTCTGATTCAGTATTGTGACTGGTCAAAACTGGATGAAAACGGTTACATGGACATCAATACCACATCCGGAGGCGAAGGAATCTATATCACCAACGGAAAAATGGAAAAAGTAACCTGGACAAAAGACAATGAAGATTCTCCGGCACGTTATTACAGTGAATCAGGAGATGAAATTACCCTGAATCAGGGAAAAACATGGGTTTGCATTGCAAGAAAGGATTATATGGACCGTTTCGGCGTCTATGCAACTCAGGAGGAACTGTCAGCGGCAAGAGCCACAGAACAGTAGGCGCTGCGGACAGAGTGCATTTACTGGATGATACGCTGCAGATGGAAGGGAAGTATTGAGGAAAGCATATGAGTAAAAGAAAGAAAAATGAATCGAATTTTCTGGTACAGGGCTCTATTCTGGCAGTCGCTTCCATTATCAGCCGTATCATAGGTCTGATTTACCGGATTCCGTTAAAATCCATCATTGGAGATATTGGAAACGACTATTATGGAACGGCTATGGAAATTTACAGCATTTTGCTGCTGATTTCTTCCTACAGCCTTCCTCTGGCCGTTTCCAAACTGGTTTCCACCAGAATGGCAAAGGGGCAGCGGAAAAATGCATACCGGATTTTCCGGGGCGCGCTGCTGTTTGCCTTTGTGTCCGGTGCCGCTGCCAGCCTTATTGTCTATTTTGGTGCAGATTTTATCACAACTTATATTGTGCGGACTCCTTTGAGTATTTTTGCCTTGAAGGTACTGGCGCCCACACTTTTTGTGGTGGCTGTGCTGGGGGTCATCCGCGGATTTTTCCAGGGGATGGGTACCATGATGCCCAGCGCGGTATCTCAGCTCATTGAACAGGTCATCAATGCGGTAATCAGTGTCTGGAGCGCTTACATGCTGTTTCAGTACGGTACGAAAATTGGCGCGGTACTGGGAAATCCTGCCACTTACGCAGAGGCATACGGGGCTGCCGGGGGAACCATCGGAACCGGAGCAGGAGCTCTGGCAGCTCTGCTGTTTACCATATTTGTGTTTATGATTTACCGCCCGGTGTTCCGGAAAATGACAGATCGTGACCGGAGCAGAAATGTGGAAAGCTACCGTACCATATTTTATGTACTGATTATGACCATTATCCCGGTATTGCTGAGCACCACGATTTACAATATTACTTCTTTTCTGGATCTGGGCGTCTTCAAACAGATTGCGGCATTCCAGGGATATAAGGCAAAAGACTACAGTACCATGTGGGGCGTATATGTGGGAGAATATAAGGTGTTAATCAATGTTCCCATTGCCATAGCGTCTTCCGTATCTGCTTCCAGTGTTCCCAGTCTGTCCACGGCTTTTGCAGCCAGAGATATTCCGCAGGTGAAACGAAAAGTGGCATATTCCATCCGCTTTATTATGGTAATTGCCATTCCCTGTGCAGTGGGAATGGGAGTGCTGGCGTCTCCGATTTTGCAGCTTTTGTTCGGTGACAGCAGGGAGCTGCCTGCCAGAATGATGCAGATTGGAGCGGTTTCCATTGTATTTTATTCCCTGTCTACTTTAAGTAACGGGATTCTGCAGGGCATTAATCGTATGAATGTGCCGGTGAAAAATGCGCTGCTGGCGCTGTTTTTACATATCGGAGTTCTGGCGGCCCTGATGTACGGGCTGGATTTGAATATTTATGCAGTGGTATGGGCCAACACCTTTTTCTCTTTTTTGATGTGTATTCTGAATGGAATGGCAATCCGCAAATATCTGCGGTATCGTCAGGAGATAGCGCGGACTTTTATTATTCCCGGAATTTCCGCCGGGGTAATGGGGGCGGCAGTTTACGGAAGCTATTATTTTATGATGAAGACCATAAAAATCAACAGTGTCTCCACCATTCTTTCCATTGTGGTGGGCGTTCTGGTGTATGGAATGGTGCTGCTTCTCCTGCGGGGGCTGCGGGAACAGGAGCTGCGCAGTTTTCCCATGGGGAACCTGATTATCCGGATTGCAAAAAAAATGCGTTTATTGTCGTAACCGATTGATATGTTTGCGGAAAGCAGCCTTTTGCTCTGTATTTTTCAGAAACATCGGCAGTTCAGAAATGTATAAAATACCAAAAACAGCAGATACTACCAGAAAAAGGAGATTGAAATGGAAATGGAAAAGAAATGCAGTATCCGCCTGTTTTTGTTTGGAATTATCATAAGCGCAGCTTTCAGCCTCAGTGCCGGATTTTTCGCCGGAACCCATAAAAGCTGGGAAACATATGAAGAACGCATTGTGCTTTTACAGCAGCAGAACGAAGATCTGCTTGCCAGGCAGACTGCGGACAGAAAGGAACAGAATCTGGCAGAAAGCCTGAAAATGGTGGAACCCTGGGCCTATATACTGGTGGAAGAGGACGGCTATGTGGCAGTGTACCGGGGAGACCGGGAGACATTGTTTTCTTCTACAGATATCCGTATTTCAGATCTGCCGGAAGAACTGCAGGAAGAAATCCGGGAAGGAAAAGGCATTGAAACGGAGGCGCAGCTCTATAATTTTCTGGAAAGTTACTCCAGTTAGAGCCCTTGAAACCCCGAATTTTGCGTGGTATAATCTGTTTTGAGGAGCCCTGAAAGGGAGAAGATACAGGAGGAGACCACAGATATTCATGAACAGACAATTTGACATCATTATTGTGGGCGCCGGCGCAGCAGGGCTTGCTGCCGGAATTCATGGAGCAGAACATGGTGCGGAAGTTCTGATTCTGGAACATATGGACAGGGCCGGGAAAAAACTTCTGGCAACAGGAAACGGAAAATGTAATTTTACCAATGAAAAGCAGGGGATTGCATATTACAGAGGCAAGGACCCTGCCTTTGTATTGCCTGCGCTGGAACAGTTCGGCCTGAGAGAAACCCTGGATTTTTTCCGGAAACTGGGGATTTTACCGAAATGCAGACGGGATGGTTATTACTATCCGGCCAGCGGGCAGGCTGCCTCTGTCCGGGAAGTGCTGCTGATGGAATGCCGGAGACGGAACGTTACCATTGCCTGTGACGTGGGAATCCGGTCCATCCAAAAACAGGGAGAATTTTTTCTGTTCCGGACGAAACAGGGAGAATACACAGGCAGAGCCTGTATCATTGCCACCGGAGGAAAAGCTGCCCGAAAAACAGGGAGTGACGGAAGCGGATTTCCATATATTGTGGGATTTGGACATAAATTGACAGATATTGTTCCTGCTTTGGTTCAGTTGCAGGGTAAACAGTCATTTTTGAAAGAAATTGCAGGAATTCGTGCAGAAGCTCTGGCAGAACTTTACATAAATCACGAGAAAATTGCAGAAGATCTGGGAGAACTTCAGCTGACCGAAACAGGGGTGTCCGGAATTCCCGTGTTTCAGATCAGCCGTTATGCCGCATATGGACTTCTCCGGGGAAAGCAGGTCATGGTCAGTCTGAATTTCCTTCCGGATTATTCGGATAAACAGACAAAAGAACTGCTACGGGAGCGCTTTGTCATCTATGGAGAGGGGAAAACGGCAGAAGAATCCTTAATCGGCCTGTTTCCTGCCAAACTCAACCGGGTACTGCTGAAAGAAAGCGGTATTTCACCGGATGAAAAAGCCTCTGAGTGCAGGAAGCAGAAGCTGGACCGTCTGGCTTTTCTTATTCGTCATCTCAGAGTGGATATTACCGGAACCAGGGGATTTGAACAGGCACAGGTGACGGCAGGCGGAGTGGATACCGGGGAGATCTGTCCAAAAACCATGGAATCCAGACTGGTGCCCGGACTTTTTTTTGCAGGAGAAGTGATGGACATTGACGGCATGTGCGGCGGTTACAATCTTCAGTGGGCATGGTCCAGCGGATACGTGGCGGGAAAATCCGCCGCGGAATACCGTAAAAGAAAAAGCATACAGGGAGGGCATAAAAGCCGAAACAGGGTGAAAAAATGATAAGAATTCAACAGTTAAAACTTCCCGTTTCCCATACAGAGGAAGAACTGATACAGAAAATAGCAAAAATGCTGGGTATCAGGCCCCAGGCAGTTCTGGAATACCGGATTCGAAAACAGTCTGTGGACGCCCGCAGGAAAAAACAGGTGTCCTATGTCTATACGGCAGATGTGAAAGTACAGAAAGAGGCTGCTGTTCTGAAAAAAGCAAAAAGCAGTCAGATTTCTTCAGCAGGAGACATTTCTTATGAATTTTCCGTCAGCGGAACAGAGGCGCTGGCCCATCCTCCGGTGATTATAGGAAGCGGCCCGGCAGGACTGTTCTGCGGCTGGCTGCTGGCCCGGCATGGATATGAACCCATTATCCTGGAACGGGGCAGGCAGATGGAAGCGCGGACAAAAGATGTGGAACTGTTCTGGCAGGAAAACCATCTTCAGCCGGAATCTAACGTACAGTTTGGAGAAGGCGGGGCCGGTACTTTTTCCGACGGGAAACTGAATACACTGGTGAAAGATATAAAAGGGAGAAATCAGGCTGTACTGGATATTTTTATTCAAAACGGAGCGCCGGAATCGGTTGGTTATCAGAGCAAACCTCATATTGGAACCGATGTACTCAGGAAGGTTATTGTAAATATGCGCAGGCAGATGGAGGAATGGGGCGCTGTTTTTCTGTTTGAAACCTGTGTGACAGATTTGCATTTTTGGCAGGACAGCCTTACTTCACTGGAGTGTGTCAGAGAAGGAAAGAGCTTTTCCCTGGAGACGGAGCTTGCAGTGCTGGCCATTGGCCACAGCGCCAGAGATACCTTTGAGGTATTGCAGAAACGCGGGCTGCAGATGGAAGCAAAATCTTTTGCCGTGGGGCTTCGGGCAGAGCATCCCCAGTCAGTAATCAACGAAATCCAGTATGGGGCTGAAGCTGCAAAGGTTCTGCCTGCAGCCTCCTATAAACTTACGGCAAATCTGGAAAATGGCCGGGGTGTGTATTCTTTCTGTATGTGTCCTGGTGGTTATGTGGTAAATGCATCTTCCGAACCGGGACGGATTGCAGTAAACGGTATGAGCTACAGCGGCCGGAGCGGAGAAAATGCCAACAGCGCCATTATTGTAACAGTAACCCCGGAGGATTTTCCAGATTCCGGTCCTCTGGCCGGGGTGGAATTTCAGCGCAGGCTGGAAGAGACAGCTTATAATATGGGCAATGGGGCAGTGCCCCAGCAGCTGTTCGGTGATTTTGAGAAAGGAAAAATGTCTGCTTCTTACGGGGCTTTTTCATCAGCCATAAAAGGTCATCATGCATTCGGCCCCCTGCATCAGCTTTTTCCGGAAGAACTCAGAGCATCTTTCTGTGCGGGATTTCACCGGTTTGCAGAGTATATACCAGGATTTGACCGGGAGGACGCCATTTTATCCGGGGTGGAGAGCAGAACTTCTTCTCCGGTGAGAATTACGAGAAATGAGGGATTTGAGAGCAATAAACAGGGGGTATATCCCTGCGGAGAAGGGGCAGGATATGCAGGCGGCATTATGTCCGCCGCCATGGACGGGATGAAGATTGCGGAAGCCATCGCCCGAAAATACAGAGGAAAAACAGGAGGGAAGTAACAACGTGTCAGAATTTACACCAATGATGCAGCAATATATGGAAACAAAGAAGGATTACCCGGACTGTATTCTTTTTTACCGTCTGGGTGATTTCTATGAAATGTTCTTTGAGGATGCAAAAACCGCCTCAAAAGAGCTGGAAATTACTCTGACAGGGAAAAACTGCGGCCAGGAGGAAAAGGCGCCCATGTGCGGCGTGCCTTATCATTCTGTGGAAAGTTATCTGAACAAGCTGGTTTCCAGAGGATATAAAGTGGCCATCTGCGAGCAGGTGGAAGAACCAAAAATGTCTAGAGGGCTGGTGCGCCGGGAGGTTGTGCGGATTGTGACGCCGGGAACCAATCTGGATACCCAGGCGCTGGATGAAACGAAAAATAATTATATTATGTGCGTGGTATATATGGAGGACCGCTATGGTGTTTCCATTGCGGATGTTACCACCGGTGATTATTATGTAACAGAGGTGGACCAGGAACAGAAGCTGCTGGATGAAATACATAAATTCGTACCCTCGGAAATTATCTGCAACGAGGCCTTTTACATGACAGGGATGGATTTCGAGGACTTAAAACAGAGGCTCGGCATTGCTGTCTACGACCTGGATTCCTGGTATTTCAGTGATGAAACTGCCAGAACCACACTGCTGGAACATTTTAAAATGTCAGATATTCAGGGACTTGGCATTAAGGATTATGAATGGGGAACCATTGCGGCGGGAGCATTGCTGAAATACCTGTACGAAACCCAGAAAAATAGCCTGGCCAACATGACGTCCCTGCAGTTATACATTACCGGAAAATATATGATTATTGACAGTTCCACCAGAAGAAATCTGGAGCTGGTGGAAACATTGCGGGAAAAGCAGAAACGTGGTTCTCTGCTGTGGGTGCTGGACAAAACAAAAACAGCCATGGGAGCCAGAATGCTCCGAAAATATGTGGAACAGCCTCTGATTGACAAACAGGAAATGGAGCGGCGTCTGGATGCGGTGGAAGACTTTAACCGAAATGCCATGGTGCGGGAAGAAATCAGGGAATACCTGAATCCCATTTATGATATGGAGCGGTTAATCAGCCGGGTGACCTATCAGACGGCCAATCCGCGGGACCTGACAGCATTTAAAATTTCACTGGAAATGCTGCCTCATATTCAGGGACTGCTCCGGGAATTTCAGGCGCCTCTGATTCAGGAAATTCGTGGGGAACTGGACAGCCTGGAGGATATCTGCCAGCTGATAGAATCTTCCATTCTGGATGATCCGCCCATTTCCATCCGGGACGGAGGTATCATCAAAGAAGGATATGATGAGGAAATTGACAAACTGCGTCAGGCCAAGACGGAAGGAAAGACCTGGCTTATGGAACTGGAGGCCAGGGAGCGGGAGAAGACAGGGATTCGAAATCTCCGTATCAAATACAATAAAATTTTCGGTTATTATCTGGAAGTTACCAATTCCTATCAGAATCTGGTGCCCGACTATTATACCAGAAAACAGACTCTGGCCAATGCGGAGCGCTATATTACAACGGAACTCAAAGAACTGGAAGATATTATTTTAGGGGCGGAAGATAAGCTGGTGATGCTGGAATACGAAATATTCCGGAACATTCGGGATAAGATTGCCGGAGAGGTACTGCGGATTCAGCAGACTGCCAAAGCTGTGGCAAAAACCGATGTGCTGGCCTCCCTTTCCCTGGTGGCGGAACGGAACCATTACTGTCGTCCCTCCATCAACGAAAATGGTGTGATAGATATCAGAAACGGCCGTCATCCGGTGGTGGAACAGATGATAAACAACGATATGTTTATTGCAAATGATACTTACCTTGATAACAGTAAAAAACGTATTTCCATTATTACCGGCCCAAATATGGCAGGAAAATCTACTTATATGCGTCAGACAGCGCTGATTGTGCTGATGGCCCAGATTGGCAGCTTTGTTCCGGCGGAACATGCCAGAATCGGAATTGTGGACCGGATTTTCACCAGAGTGGGAGCTTCCGACGACCTGGCCAGCGGACAGAGCACCTTTATGGTGGAAATGACAGAAGTGGCCAATATCCTGAGAAATGCCACCAGCAAGAGCCTTCTGGTACTGGACGAAATCGGAAGGGGAACCAGCACCTTTGACGGACTGAGCATTGCCTGGGCGGTGGTGGAGCATATCAGTAATCCAAAACTGCTGGGAGCCAGAACACTGTTTGCCACCCATTATCATGAACTGACAGAACTGGAAGGAAAGCTGAACAATGTAAACAATTACTGTATCGCTGTAAAGGAAAAGGGGGATGATGTGGTATTTCTGCGGAAAATTGTTCCCGGCGGCGCAGATAAAAGTTACGGGATTCAGGTGGCAAAACTGGCCGGTGTGCCGGAAAGCGTGATTGAGCGGGCGAAAGCCATTTCTGAAGAATTAAGCGCCCATGACATTGCAGAGCTGACCGGTTCCATCATTACAGAACGGAACGTACACCGGAAAAAACCGGAAAAACTGGATGAAGTGGATTTGACACAGATGTCTCTCTTTGATACAGTAAAAGACGATGATATTATACAGGAGCTGACAGACCTGGATCTGGGAAATCTGACGCCCATTGACGCTCTGAATAAACTGTATCAGCTTCAGAATAAAATCAGAAACCGCTGGTAGTTTACATAATATTATTATGTAAACCAAAAAGAAAAGCAAAGAGAAAAGGAAGAAGCATTATGGCATTGCCTGAAGAAAAAACTGCGCTACATTTGCAGATTATCTCGCCTGGCAGGGACAGACCGCATGGAACTGTTAGAAGGGGAAGCTGTTCTGATGGCGCCGCCTGCCCGTGTCCATCAGGAAATCAGCGGCGAACTGTTCCGGCAGCTCGCGAACTTTCTGGAAGGAAAAAAGTGCAGGGTCTATGCGGCTCCTTTTGCGGTTCGTCTGTTTGAAGGAAAAGAGGACAGGCCGGAAGACGTGAAAACCGTGGTGGAGCCGGATATTACTGTGGTGTGCGACAGGAACCGGCTGTTACGGACAGAATGATGTGGCCAAAGTCAATGTTACGGACGGTTGCTTTATAGAACTCCATAAAGTATTTGCAGAATCAGATTAGGGTGTCAAAAGCACCTTTGATGCTACGCACCCTTTTGACACCCTAATCAGAATTATAAACAAAGGAGCGGACATGCCCAAAATAGAAATCTTAGATCAGCAGACCATTGATAAAATTGCAGCCGGAGAAGTGGTGGAACGCCCTTCTTCCGTGGTAAAAGAACTGGTGGAAAATGCCATAGACGCCAAAGCCAGCGCTGTTACCGTGGAAATTAAAGAGGGAGGGATTTCCTTTATCCGCATTACAGATAACGGATGCGGAATTGAAAAGGACCAGGTAAATCTGGCATTTTTGCGCCATTCCACCAGTAAAATCCGGGATGTGGAGGATTTACTTACGGTATCTTCCCTGGGATTCAGGGGAGAGGCATTGTCCAGTATTGCCGCGGTGTCTCAGGTGGAACTGATTACCAAAACCCTTTCCGGTCTGAGCGGCATACGTTATGTGATTGAAGGGGGAAAAGAAAAGTCTCTGGAAGAAATCGGAGCGCCGGAGGGAACCACGTTTCTGGTGCGTAATCTCTTTTACAACACCCCCGCCCGCAGAAAATTCCTGAAAACGCCCCATACGGAAGCCGGCTATATCGGAGATCTGATGGAGCGGCTGGCCCTGTCCCATCCGGAGATTTCTTTTAAGCTGATTGTAAATAATCAGCCGAAACTCCACACCTCCGGCAATTCCAGTCTGAAGGAAATTATTTACCATGTGTACGGACGGGATATTGCCTCCAATCTGATAGAGGTGCACGGAGAAAATGAGCTGATTTCCGTTGACGGATTTATCGGCAAACCGCTGATATCCAGAGGGAACCGGAATTTTGAAAATTATTTTATCAACGGCAGGTATATCAGAAGCAGCCTGATTGCCCGAAGTATTGAGGAAGCCTACCAGTCCTTTGTAATGCAGCATAAATACCCTTTTACCGCCCTTCAGATTTCTGTAAAAGGAAACCTTCTGGACGTAAACGTCCATCCCTCCAAAATGGAACTGCGGTTTCGGGAAGGAGAAGCCATCTTTCGGTTTCTGACAGAACTGCTTCGAAACGCCATCAACCAGAGCGAACTGGTGTATCAGGTAAATCTGGAGCAGGAGCGGGAAGAAAAGGCCCGCCGGGAACAGGAAAAACAAAAATATCTCCAGTCAGGCAGACAGGCGCCGGAACCCTTTGAGACGAAACGCCTGGAAGCGGTGAAGCGTGCCATCCGGAAAGACAGCCCTTATGAGGCCAGATATCAGAACAGGGACAGGCAGATACAGGAAACGGCGCCTGCTGCAGAAGAGCCGAAACAGGCACAGAAGACAGAATCTGCGAAAGAACAGCCGGAGCAGGTACAGGAAACCCTGACATTTGCCGCAGGGAAGCCGGAGGAGACCGCAGCATTTCCACTGAAACAGGAAGAAGAAACAGCCGGGGGACGGAAACTTCTGGATATGTCTTCCCGGAAAGAACATAAGATAATCGGGCAGCTTTTTGACACTTACTGGCTGGTGGAGTTTGACAGTCAGCTTTATATTATTGACCAGCATGCCGCCCACGAAAAGGTGCTGTATGAGCGTATGCTGGCTTCTCTGGAAACCAGAGATTTTACCTCTCAGTCTGTCTATCCGCCTGTACTTCTCACACTGAGTATGCAGGAAGAAGGGCTGTTGAAAAAATATCTGAGCTATTTTCAGCAGCTGGGCTATGAAATAGAACATTTCGGCGGAAAGGAATATGCGGTAACTGCTGTTCCGGCCAACCTGTTCAGCCTGAACGGAAAAGAACTGATGATCGAGATTCTGGACAGTCTGGCCGGGTTTCAGGGGAAGGAGACGCCCCGGATGATTACGGAAAAAATAGCTTCCATGTCCTGCAAAGGTGCGGTGAAGGGAAATCAGAAGCTGTCAGAGGAAGAAATGACAGCATTGATCGGGGAACTGCTGACACTGGAAAATCCATATCACTGCCCCCATGGAAGACCTACGGTGATTTCCATGTCAAAACATGAACTGGAAAAGAAATTTAAGCGGGTGTTGTAATGAAAAAGCCATTGATTATCTTAACAGGCCCCACAGCAGTGGGGAAAACGGAACTTTCCATTGCCCTGGCACAAAAGATCGGCGGCTCTGTAATTTCTGCCGATTCCATGCAGGTATACCGCCGTATGGATATTGGTTCTGCCAAAATCAGAAAAGAAGAAATGCAGGGGATTCCCCATTATCTGGTGGATATTCTGGAACCGGACGAGGAATTTCATGTGGTCCGGTTTCAGGAATATGCCAGACGGTGTATGGAAGAAATTCAGGCAGAGGGAAGGCTGCCCATTGTGGCGGGCGGTACAGGGTTTTATATTCAGGCGCTGCTTTATGATATTGAGTTCAGAGACGAACCGGAGGATAAAGGTTACCGCAGCTGGTTAGAGCAGACGGCCAGAGAGCAGGGGGGCCATGTGCTCCATGAAATGCTGGCGGAAGCAGATCCGGAATCTGCCGAAGCCATTCATGAAAATAATGTAAAACGTGTCATCCGGGCACTGGAATTTTACCATCTGTCCGGGAAAAAAATATCAGAACACAACGAAGAAGAACGCCGGCGCGAATCTCCCTACCAGTTCTGCTATTTCGTTTTAAACGACGACAGGGAAAAACTGTACAGGAGGATTGACCTGCGGGTGGACCGGATGGTGGAAGAAGGACTGGTGGAAGAAGTCCGCAGCCTGAAGCAGATGGGATACAACAGGCGCATGGTGTCCATGCAGGGCCTTGGCTACAAGGAAATCCTGGATTATCTGGAAGGAGGCTGTACTCTGGAGGAAGCCATATACCGGATAAAACGCGATACCCGGCATTTTGCCAAACGCCAGCTTACCTGGTTTCGCCGGGAGCGGGAAGTCACCTGGATTCAGAAACAGGATTTTGACTGTGACAATGATAAAATTTTAACATTTATGACAGAAGAACTGAAAAAGAAACAGATTATTTAAGTGTTCCGGCAGAAAGAGAGGAAGTTATGGAAGCCATCTATCAGAAACTGGGGATTGACGAAAAAGTTTTTCTCTATGGCCAGAAGTTTGAACGGGAATTAAAAGAACGGTTTGAAGAAATTGACAGGACGGCCGAATATAACCAGTTAAAGGTGATTCATGCCATGCAGAGCCACAGAGTAAGCGCAGAATGTTTTATGGGCAGCAGCGGATATGGGTATAATGATATGGGAAGAGATACGCTGGAAGAAGTGTACGCCGCATGTTTTCACGGAGAGGCCGCACTGGTGCGCCCTCAGATTACCTGCGGGACCCATGCGCTGGCCCTTGCCCTTATGTCAAATCTGCGTCCGGGAGATGAAGTTCTCTCTCCGGTGGGAAAGCCTTACGATACCCTGGAGGAAGTAATCGGAATCCGGCCTTCGAAAGGTTCTCTGGCAGAGTACGGAATCACTTACCGGCAGGTGGATTTGCTTTCAGACGGAACTTTTGACCTGGAAGGAATACGGAAAGCCATTCATGAGAGGACAAAACTGATTACCATTCAGCGTTCCAAAGGCTATCAGACCAGGCCCACCCTGTCAGTGGCTCAGATTGGAGAACTGATTGCTTATGTAAAAAAGATAAAGCCGGATGTCATCTGCATGGTAGATAACTGTTACGGAGAGTTTGTGGAACAAAGAGAGCCTCTGGAGGTGGGAGCAGACATGATAGTGGGCTCCCTGATTAAAAATCCGGGAGGAGGCCTTGCGCCCATCGGCGGTTATATTGTGGGAAAAAAAGCATGTGTGGATAACGCCGCTTACCGGCTGACCTCTCCGGGGCTGGGCAAAGAAGTGGGGGCTTCCCTCGGCGTGATTCAGTCTTTTTACCAGGGACTGTTTCTGGCGCCCACAGTGACAGCTTCTGCATTAAAAAGCGCCATTTTTGCCGCAAATATTTACGAAAGCCTGGGATTTCCGGTGATTCCTGACAGCAGGGAAAGCCGCCATGACATTATTCAGGCAGTGACCTTAAAATCTCCGGAAGGGCTGATTGCTTTCTGCAAAGGCATCCAGGCGGCAGCGCCGGTGGACAGCCACGTAACGCCGGAGCCCTGGGCAATGCCAGGCTATGATGATGAAGTGATTATGGCCGCCGGCGCCTTTGTACAGGGTTCTTCCATTGAACTGAGCGCGGACGGGCCCCTCCGGGAACCCTATACCGCCTATTTTCAGGGAGGTCTGACCTGGTATCACGGAAAACTGGGGATTTTAATGTCTCTGCAGAAACTGTATGAAGCCGGACTGGTAATATTATGATATTTTTATGAAGTTTTAACAATATATTAGTATACATGGGTGCCCTTTTGTGCTAAAATAAAATGTAAAACTTTTTCCCCTGTCTGAGAGAGGGAAAGGAAAAGTATGAATACACATATTACCATGAAAGAAATGCCGGAGTCCGAGCAGCCTCTGGAGAAATGTTTCCGTTATGGAGCACAGGTACTGTCTGATGCCGAATTACTGGCAGTGATTTTAAGAAGCGGCACGAAACATATGACCGCGCTGCAGCTTGCCCAGCTTTTTCTGGCGCGAAAGGACAGAAATCTTCTGAATCTGAACAGTATGCAGATGGAGGAAATGCAGGAGATTCCGGGAATCGGACAGGTGAAGGCGGCCCAGTTAAAATGTGTGGCTGAACTTGCCGGACGCATTGCAAAGACCAGCAGGATTAAAAATGTGAGGCTGAGTGAGCCTGCCAGCATTGCGGCCTATTACATGGAGCCCCTTCGGCATGAAACAAAAGAAAAACTGTTACTGGCCATGTTTGACGCCAAAAGCAATCTTTTAGGGGATGAGATAATTTCAGTGGGTACCGTGACCTGCTCACTGGCCTCTCCAAGGGAAATTTTTCTGAAAGCGCTGGAGTACCGGGCAGTTCACATTGTACTGCTCCATAACCATCCAAGCGGAGACCCCACTCCGGGGGAGGCCGATGTTAAAGTGACCAGGCGGGTGCAGGACAGCGGAAATCTTCTGGGGATTGCACTTGCGGATCATATTATTATTGGTGATAACAGATATATAAGCCTGAGAGAAAATGGCCTGTTAGGCTGAGGAAAGGAACGTAATTATGTCAGCAAATGTTTATGGAATTGATCTGGGTACTTACAATCTGAAAATATTCTGTAAGGGAACCGGTAAGGTGATCAATGAGAAAAATACCATTGCCATAGTAAACAAGAACCAGCTGTATGCATTTGGAGACGATGCATATGCCATGTATGAGAAAGCGCCGGACTCCATTCAGGTGTCATTTCCGGTAGTAAACGGAGTGATTGCAGATTATAACAATATGCAGACCATGATCGGCGAGGTTCTGGACAAGCATGTGAAAAACCATATCAAAGGAGCAGAATTTATCGTGGCTGTGCCCACAGATATTACGGAAGTGGAGAAAAAAGCCTTTTTTGACCTGTTTTACAAGAGCAGATTCAAGCCCAAGAGCGTGCTTCTCTGCGAAAAACCCATTGCGGACGCAGTGGGACTGGAACTGGACGTAAGTTCTCCCACCGGATTTATGATTGTAAATATCGGTGCGGATACCACAGAGATTTCCGTGATTTCTCTGGGAGGACTGGTACTGAGCGATCTCCTTTTATTTGGCGGAAAGCGAATTGATGAATCCATTATCAACCACCTGAAACGGAATTTCAGCCTGGTGATTGGACAGAAGACAGCCATGTATTTAAAAGAAACCCTGGGCTGCGCCCTGCCGGAAGAAGAGGAGCAGAGTGCGGTAATTGTGGGACGGGACGTGGTGAGCGGACTGCCCATAGAGATGGAAGTATCTTCCTCCGTAGTGTATGAGGCCATTAAGGACAACCTGAATTCCATCTGCAACTCCATCAAAATGATTCTGGAGAAGACGCCGCCGGAACTGGCACGGGACATTATTCACTCCGGTATCTATATTACCGGAGGATCTTCCAAAATCAAACGTCTGGACGAGCTGTTTACCCAGATTACCAATATTCGGGTAAATACCTGTGAACTGCCGGAAGAGAGCGCTGTACGGGGGCTGAACAAGATTGTTTCCGAGGAGAAACTGCGGAAACTGGCATTCAGCATGAAGACCAGAATTTACAAATAAAGGTGTAATTGTTTATGAGACGTAAATCAACAAAACATTCGATACCAACCAAATACACACTTCTGATTCTCACATGCGTCTGTGTTATCGTCATGTTTGTGAGTTTTACCCTGAATCTGTCCGGAGGCCCTCTGAACACAGTGGCGGGATATGTATTTGTGCCCATGCAGAAAGGAATCAACTCTGTGGGTACCTGGTTTATGTCCAGAGCGGATGATCTGAAATCCCTGCGGGATGTGATGCAGGAAAACAGAGAACTGCAGGAACAGGTGGATCAGCTCACCCAGGAACTGAATACCATAAAGCTGGAGCAGTATGAGCTGGACAACCTCCGGGAACTGATGGACCTGGATCAGAAGTATCCCAGTTATGAAAAGGTGGCTGCCAGGGTAATTGGAGTTGACGGGGGAAACTGGTTTAATATTTTCCTGATTGACAAGGGAACCAGGGACGGCATTGAAAAGGACATGAATGTGATTGCAGGAAGCGGTCTGGTTGGAATCGTAATTGATACGGGGCCAAATTATGCCAAGGTCCGTTCTGTTATTGACGACGCCAGCAATGTGAGCGGCATGGCTCTGTCAACGGCAGACCGGTGTATCATCAATGGAAATCTGGCTACCATGAATGAAAATCAGGTCATTGAATTTTCGGATTTAAAATGTGAAGACAATGCGGTGGCAATAGGAGAACAGATTGTAACTTCCCACATCAGCGATAAATATCTGGAAGGGATATTGATTGGTTATGTCAGCACCATTGAGCGTGATTCCAATAACCTGACGTATTCCGGTACGATTACGCCGGCCGTGGATTTTCAGCATTTGCAGGAAGTGCTGGTGATTCTGGATAAGAAAAATATCCAAAAAGACCAGGAGGAGTCATAACATGAAGCTGAGACTGAGACGCAAGCTGGTGGTATTTGTAATAATCGGCATATGTTTCCTGCTGCAGTGCACGCTGTTTCAGGCGCTGGCCTTTGCCTCCATTTCGCCCAATCTGCTGATTGTGGTCACTTCCTCCTTTGGTTTTATGCGGGGCCGGAAAGAAGGCATGTGGATTGGCCTGATCTGCGGCCTTTTGCTGGACATATTTTTTGGGAGCGTGATTGGATTTTATGCTCTGATCTATGCATATCTGGGTTACATTAATGGATTTTTCCGCAAAATATTTTTCCCGGACGATATTAAGCTGCCGTTGATTTTGATTTCAATGAGTGACTTTTCCTATAACATACTGGTGTATCTGTTTTTGTTTTTCTTAAGAGGAAAGTTTCGGTTTCCCTATTATCTGATTCATATTATGCTGCCGGAGCTGGTATATACGATTCTGGTAACCATTATTCTCTATTTTGTGATTCTGAAAATAAATCAGAAACTGGAAGTCAGTGAAAGAAGGAGTGCAGGTAAATTTGTTTGAGTTTTTAAAAAAGTTCATGAAAAAATTGATAAATTCCAGATTATTTGTGCTCAGCGTGGTTATGATTGGGCTGTTTGCTGTGCTGTTTCAGCGGATTTTTGTACTTCAGATTATCAACGGAGAGGAATATCTGGACAATTATACCCTGCGCATTCAGAAAGAGCGGATTACTTCCGGAACCAGAGGAAGTATTTTTGACCGCAACGGCAAACTTCTGGCTTACAATGAGCTTTCCTATTCGGTTACCATAGAGGACAATGGAGTTTACAGCAGTACCGATGAAAAGAACAGGAAGATGAACGAGGAACTGCATACGGTTATCCATATGATAGAAGATAAGGGAGATACCATTACCAATACCTTCAGCATTCTGAAAAACGACAGAGGAGAGTATGAATTTGGACTGACAGGAAAAGCGCTGAAACGTTTTCTTGCAGATGTTTACGGACATACAAAGACAGAGGATTTAAAATACAATAAAAAGTTAGGATATAATGAAGGTTCCGCCACACCGGAGCAGGTGATGGAATACCTGCAGAAAGGATTCGGCATCTATGTGGAGGGCAGGGAATATAAGGATGAAGCGCCGAAGGATACGGTATTTTATGAGGAAGACGATGCATACAAAATTACCCTTCTGCGGTATGCCATTTCTCAGAACAGCTATCAGCGGTATGTCCAGACCACCATTGCTCAGAATGTCAGTGATGAGACCGTTGCCGTCATTAAGGAGAATTCTGAGATTCTTCAGGGAATTGACGTGATGGAAGACAGTATCCGCAAATATGAGGACAGTATTTACTTTTCCCATATTATTGGCTACACCGGTAAAATTTCTCAGGCGGAATACGATGAACTTTCCAAAAAAAGCGATTCTTATACGCCCAATGATGTAATTGGCAAATCCGGTATTGAACAGGTCATGGACCAGGAACTGCAGGGTACCAAGGGAACGGAAAAGTTCTATGCAGACAGTGTGGGCCGGATTACGGAAATGATAGAGAAGATAGACGCTTCTTCCGGAAATGATATTTATTTGTCCATAGACTGGGAGCTGCAGAAAGCAGTTTACGGTATGCTGGAGCAGGAACTGGCCGGTATTATTTACGCCAATATTGAAAATATCAAGGAGTATGATACCAGTTCCGGTACAGCTTCTGACATTAAGATACCCATAGATGATGTGTTTTTTGCACTGATTAACAACAATATTATCAATATCGACCATTTAAGTGAAAAAGACGCCAGAGAGACGGAACAGCAGGTGTACAGCTCATTTCTGACTAAACAGAATGCTGTGATTGAGGGCCTGCGCCAGCAGTTTGCATCTGCTTCACCCATACCATTTGAGGAACTGGACCGGGAACAGCAGAATTACATGAGTTATATACTTGCCATGCTGGAGGAAGATAATATTTTTCTGTCCGAAGAGGTAGATACGGAGGATGAGGTCTACAAGGGATGGAAGAATGATACGGTCAGTCTCTGTGAATATCTGCGGCGTGCCATTTCCATGAACTGGATTGATATTACGAAATTTGATACGGAGTCCAGGTACTCAGATTCCACGGAAATCTATAATGCTCTTGTAAATTATATTATGGAATCTTTAAAAGAAGACCGGGAATTTAACAAGAAAATTTACAAATTTATGATAAATCAGGAATTAATTTCGGGTACACAGATTTGTCTGCTGCTGTTTGAGCAGGGGGTGCTGCAGGAGAATGAGGGGGATTTAAGCGGCCTTCAGAACGGCAGCCTCAGCGCCTATAATTTTATACGGGATAAGATTAAAAATCTGGAACTCACACCCGCGCAGCTTGCTCTGGACCCCTGTACTGCCAGCTGTGTCCTGATCAATCCGAAAACGGGAGAGCTTCTGGCCTGTGTAACTTATCCGGGCTACGATACCAACCGGCTTGCCAATACGGTGGATTCGGAATATTTTTCAAGCCTTCAGAGTGATTTGTCCATTCCTCAGTACAATAATGCCACGCAGCAGCAGACAGCGCCGGGGTCTACCTTCAAGCCCATTACTGCAGCGGCAGCTCTGACGGAGGGGGCGGTCAGCACAGGAGAACAGATTGCCACAAAAGGAGAATACACGGAAATCAATCCTTCTCCAAAATGCTGGATTTATCCGGGAAACACCCACGGTTCCATCAATATTTCCGAGGCAATCCGCGATTCCTGCAACTACTTTTTCTATGAGCTGGGGTATCGTATGAGTTCTGCCGGAGGCACTTACAATGAAAACCGCGGAATTTCCACCATAGAAAAATATGCGGCGCTTTTTGGGCTGGATGAAAATACAGGGATTGAAATACCGGAAAATAAGCCTCATATTGCAGATGAATATCCGATTACTGCGTCTATCGGACAGAGTAATCACAACTTTACCACCACCCAGATTGCCAGATATCTGGCTGCAGTGGCCAGCAGCGGAAATATTTATAAGCTGACCCTTCTGGATAAGGAGACTACTTCTGACGGAACACTGGTGAGAGAATTTAAACCGGAAATTATAAGGAATATTACGGAAGTATCCGCATCTTCCTGGAATGCGATTCAGAACGGTATGCGGATGGTAGCGGAGAATAACGACGTTTTCAAAGATTTTCCCATTGCAGTGGCCGGAAAAACGGGTACTGCACAGCAGATTCCAACCAGGCCCAATCACGCGCTGTTTATTGGATATGCGCCTTTTGAAAATCCTGAAATCGCCATCACTACAAGGATAGCTTACGGATATTCTTCCGCCAATGCAGTGGAAGTGTCCAGCAATATCCTGAAATATTATTTTAAACTTGCGGATAAAGACACATTGCTGAACGGACAGGCGGAAGACATCGAAAGTACAGCAAACGGATTTGCAGATTAGAGTTTGGAGGGATGAATTTGTCAAAGCCAGTGGTATTGAAGAGTAACAAGTACGGAATCAATCTGATTCTGGATGACAGCATGGATTTTGAGTCGCTGCTGGACTGTATTCGGGAACGGTTTAAAGATTCCGAAGGATTTTTTAAAAATGCCAAAATGGCCATTTCTTTTGAGGGAAGAAAACTGACGCAGGAGGAAGAATTTCGCATTGTGGAAACCATTACGGATCATACATCCATCAATATTATCTGTATTCTGGACAACGATGCGCTGAAAGAGGAACTGATTCGCCAGAAAATTGAGCGTTTTGAGGATGAACAGGCGGGAAAAACCGGAGAATTTTACAAGGGAACCCTTCGTTCCGGCCAGGTTCTGGACTGTGAGACCAGTATTGTTATCCTTGGGGATATCAATCCGGGGGCAAAAGTGATTTCCAAAGGAAATATTGTGGTGCTGGGGGCCCTGAAAGGCAATGCCTACGCGGGGGCGAACGGCAATGAACAGGCCTTTGTGGCCGCTCTGGATATGGACCCCATTCAGATTAAGATCGGGGATGTGATGGGAAGGAGCGCCGATAAGGTAACCGGAAAAAGACGTCTGAAAAAGCAGAAAGTTGTGTCGGAACCTCAGGTAGCCATCGTAAAAGACGGCAATATCTACATCGAGCCGATTACAAAGGGTCTTTTGAATAATATATAAAAAGCAGGAGGATATAGTAGGATGAGTGAAGTAATTGTTATAACATCAGGCAAGGGCGGAGTTGGAAAAACCACCACTACAGCGAATGTGGGAACAGGTCTGGCACAGCTGGACAAAAAAGTAGTGCTGATTGACACCGATATCGGACTCCGGAATCTGGATGTGGTTATGGGGCTGGAAAACCGCATTGTTTACAATCTGGTGGATGTGGTGGAAGGAAACTGCCGTATGAAGCAGGCTCTGATTAAGGATAAGCGTTATCCCAATCTTTCTCTGCTGCCTTCTGCCCAGACCAGAGACAAATCTGCCGTGTCGCCGGAACAGATGATTAAGCTGATTGAAGAACTGAGAGAGGAATTTGACTATATTCTGCTGGACTGCCCGGCGGGAATTGAACAGGGATTTAAAAATGCCATTGCAGGGGCAGACCGGGCGCTGGTGGTTACCACGCCTGAGGTTTCCGCTATTCGCGATGCAGACCGCATTATCGGCCTTCTGGGAGCCAATGAGGTGAAGAAAACAGAGCTGATTGTCAACCGTCTGCGTATGGATATGGTAAAACGGGGGGATATGATGAATATCAATGATGTGACGGATATCCTTGCCATAGATCTGATTGGCGCAGTGCCGGATGACGAACAGATTGTTATTTCCACAAACCAGGGAGAACCGCTGGTTGGTTCAGACTGTCTGGCAGGAAAAGCATTTGCCAATATCTGCCACAGGATTCTGGGAGAGGAAGTACCATTTCTGGATTTGGAAATTAAATCCAGCGTATGGGGGAAACTGAAAGAAATTTTCAAAAAAAATTAGGAGGAAACCAGTATGGGTTTAATGGATTTATTTAAGAAGAAAACCTCCGGGGATATTGCCAAAGACCGATTAAAATTACTGTTGGTTTCCGACCGCGCAAACTGTTCTCCGGATGTGATGGAAATGATAAAAAATGATATTATCCAGGTAATCTCAAAGTATATGGAGATTGATGCAGACGGACTGGATATTCAGATCACCCAGACAGAATCAGAGGGGAACAACGGGAATGTACCTGCACTGTATGCCAATATTCCTATTAAGGATATGAAGCATCCCAATAATTCCCAGTAATAGAATGCAGAAATTTGGATAAAGGACCGAAATTATGTTGAAACAATATCAGATTAAAAACTACAATTTTCGTTTGGTAATTTATGTGGTGGCGCTTACCATGCTTGGAATCAGTGTAATTGGAAGCGCCCAGAAAGCGGTGCAGTCGAAACAGGTGTTCGGACTTCTGCTGGGACTGTTTGTGATGGTGATTGTCTCCATGATTGATTATTCCTTTATTCTGCGTTTCAACTGGCTGATTTATTTTTTCAATATAGGGCTTCTTTCGCTGATTACCTTTCATGTATTCGGACATCAGGCCGGAGGAGCAGGACGCTGGATTGAGATAGCAGGTTTTCGATTCCAGCCTTCTGAACTGTCAAAAATCCTGTTGATTCTGTTTTTTTCCTGGTTTTTTTCGAAGTATCAGGAGAAACTCAATACACTGCCTGTGATTCTGATTTCCGGAGTTCTGATTTTTATTCCCTGGGTCATGATTGAGCAGCAGCCGGATTTGTCAACCAGTATTGTTGTGGCAATAATTTTTATTGCACTCTTGTTTTTGGGCGGATTAAGTTATAAAATAATAGCAGGCGTGCTGGCGGTGCTGGTTCCGGCCGGAACGCTGTTCATTTACCTGATTCTGCAGCCGAATCAGCAAATTCTTGATAATTATCAGTGGCGGCGTATTATGGCCTGGCTGCAGCCGGAAAAATACGCGAAAGACGCATATCAGCAGCAGAATTCCATTATGGCTATCGGTTCCGGACAGCTGTGGGGGAAGGGACTGAACAATGATACGGCCTTTTCGGTAAAAAATGGAAATTATATTCCGGAGCCTCAGACAGATTTTATTTTTGCAGTTGCCGGAGAAGAACTGGGATTTGTGGGAGGAGCCGCCATATTGCTGCTGCTGCTGTTAATCGTAATCGAATGCATTTTAATTGGGAGAAAGGCAAAAGACTTGTCCGGCCGGCTGATCTGCGGCGGAGTCGCTGCCTGGGTTGGATTTCAGACGTTCGTTAATATTTGTGTGGTAACCGGACTGATGCCGAATACCGGTTTGCCGCTGCCCTTTGTCAGCTACGGACTTACCTCACTGGTGAGCCTGTTTATTGGGATTGGACTTGTATTGAATGTAGGGCTTCAGCCTCTAAAATACAGAATGGAGGGTTTTTAGAATGAATATTGGATTAATCGCACATGACTCGAAGAAAAAATTAATGCAGAATTTTTGCATTGCGTATCGGGGGATACTCTGTAAAAATGAGCTGTATGCAACGGGAACCACCGGAAGGCTTATTGAAGAAGTAACGAATCTTTCGATACACAAATATCTGGCAGGACATCTGGGAGGTGCCCAGCAGCTTGGAGCCCAGATAGAGCATAACCAGGTTGATCTTGTAATTTTTCTGCGGGACCCTCTGACGCCGAAATCACATGAGCCGGATGTCAATAATGTGGTTCATCTGTGTGATACCCATAATATTCCACTGGCAACCAACCTTGCCACAGCAGAACTGTTAATCAAATCACTGGACAGAGGAGATTTAGAGTGGCGTGAAATGTATAAATAGAAAAAAATCAGTCAGAATTGCGGGGTTTATACTGTCCCTGGCATTGCTTTGCGGCTGCGGGGAAAAGGTGACTGTTGAACATGCCTATGACATTGCAGAAAGTCCCCGAATGTACGGACTTACTGTGGAAAGTGACAGCGGCACCGTATCATCCAATACCTTTTTTGCAGAAGAACTCTGTGTGGCAGGCAATGAGAATATTTTAAGTGAAAACGTGACAGATTCTCTTTCTCAGGCTGCCGGACTGTTTAATTTGAAAGAAAATAAAATGGTTTTTGGAAAAAATGTGCATGAGCGGCTGTATCCGGCAAGTACCACCAAGATTCTGACTGCTTATGTGGCTATAAAGCATGGGAACCTGACAGATACTGCCACGGTGACGGAAGCGGAACTTCAACTGGAGCCGGGATCATCTGTCTGCGGGCTGAAGGTGGGAGAAACCACCACACTGGAGCATTTACTGTATGGCCTGATTCTCTGCAGCGGAAATGACGCTGCAAATGTCATAGCAGATCTGGTTTCCGGAAGCACGGAAGAATTTGCAAAGCTGATGAATGAGGAGGCAAAAGCTCTGGGCGCCACTAATTCCCATTTTGTAAATGCCCATGGTCTGCAGAATGAAGAACATTATACTACCGTGTACGATATGTATCTGATTTTTCAGGGAGCCATGCAAAAGGAAGAATTTGTAAAAATTATCAGCGCTTCTTCTCATACCGGAGAGCTGACTGACGCTTCCGGTCAGGCTGTTACAAAAGAATGGAAGAGTACCAACAAGTTTCTGAACGGAGAAAAAGAGGTGCCGGAAGGGATTCAGATTGTCGGGGGAAAAACAGGGACCACCAGTGATGCAGGCTCCTGTCTGGTGCTCTTCAGCAGGAAAGGAGAGATTCCTGTTATTTCCATTGTTTTCAAGGCGGATAATGCGGACGGCCTTTATGAAGAAATGACAGAATTACTAAAAGAAATTTGAATTAGCAGTTGAATTTCCTGTAAATATATACTATAATTACCATATTAAAAGCATTATTGTCATGCAAAATTGAGAATGAACTTTGAAATTTTGGGGAGGGAGTTATCTATTTTGCATAAATTCGGCTGAGACTAGGAGGAGATTGTCATGGTACAAATTATAGCTGGCGAAAAGGGAAAAGGTAAGACAAAACATTTATTGGAGAGGGTAAACGAATCGGTAAAATCTGCCACCGGTAATATCGTGTATCTGGATAAAAGCCAGAAGCATATGTATGAGCTGAGTAATAAAGTTCGTTTGATTAATGTTTCGGATTATATGATTTCAAATTGTGATGAATTTCTGGGATTCCTCTGTGGGATTATCTCTCAGGATCATGATCTGGAAGAAATGTATTTAGACAGTTTCCTTACCATTGCAATGTTAGAGGGCAGCGATATCAGCCATGCTATCGCAAAGCTGGACTCTATCAGCGATAAATTCCGTGTTAATTTTGTTTTAAGCATTTCCATGAATGAGAGAGACCTGCCTGAATGTACCAAAGGTAAGGTAATCGTGTCTCTGTAGAACGATCAGAAAAAGCGGACAGGTCCGCATCCACATGAAGAACATATACAAAAGGGGTTATCGAGTACGCAGCGATAACCCCTTTGATTGAAAATATATTCGTTTCCTGCAGAAAATTCTGCCTGATGTCAGGCTTCGTTGATGGAACGGATACGTCCAAAAACGCTGCAGAGATACAGACCGCCGATTCCTACGATTCCATAGATAATCCGGGTGAGCCAGCTCATATCGCCGAACAGAAATGATACCAGGTCAAAACGGAATAAACCGATCAGTCCCCAATTGACTGCGCCTATAATCACAAGCGCCAGCAGTGTGTAATCCAAACCTTTGGTATTCATATGCATTCCTCCTTTTACATGAATTTAGTATTTCCAGACGAAAAAAAATCATGTTGGAAATTCATGGTACTTGAGTTTGTGCTTTCAAAATGATAGAATATCTGTAACTTTCCATTAGGTACAACCACAGAAACAGGACTTAACATTTATGGCAAAAAAAAATAGCAAAAAAGTTGTAAAATTTCACAGAGCATCTCATTTCAATATAGGTGTTGTTGTTTTTCTTATTATTTTTGTATATATGGTTTACAATATTTTCCAGTATTTTACTGCAGGACAGGTGGCAGTCTATGAGGTAACGCAGGGGACCATTACTCAGAATCACACATATACCGGCGTTATTCTGCGGGAAGAAAAAGTGTTTCAGGCGGAGAATTCCGGTTATATCAATTATTATAACCGGGATGCTGCGAAGGTCAGTGTTAATACCTATGTGTATTCTGTGGATGAAAGCGGAGATTTTTATAAGGAAATTACCAGTCAGAACGACGGTCAGCTTTTTTCCGAAAAAGGTTCCTATGATGAACTGGAGAAAACGGCATCAAATTTTGTACTGGATTATTCCAACGAGGATTTTTATAAGGTATATACGTTTCAGTATGATATGGAAGCGGAGCTGATGGAAGCCATAAGCGCCAATGCTTTATCCAGTCTGGATCATTACCAGGAGGGGACTTCCGGATTCCATATCCATCAGGCTTCAGAGCCTGGCATAGTGGTATATAATACAGACGGTCTGGAAAATGTAACGACGGAAAATTTTACAAAAGATATTTTTGACGCCTCTGCCCATCAGAAAAAAAATCTGATTTCCAGAGAGCAGGTAACTGCCGGAGAACCTGCATATAAGATGATTACCAGTGAAATCTGGAATCTGGTCGTTCCGGTGGAACAGGAACTGGCTAACGATCTGGCCAGGGAGTCTAATATCCAGGTGGAGTTCAAAAAAGACAATTCCACTGCCTGGGGAGTTTCCCGGATTTTAAATCAGGCGGATGACTGGTATCTGATACTGACCTTCCAGAATTCCGCTGTCCGGTTTGCTGCGGACCGCTATCTGGACGTGAAACTGCTGCTGTCAGATACGAATGGACTGAAAATACCAAATAAGGCCCTGACGAAAAAAGATTTCTTTCTCATACCAAAAGATTTTCTCACCAAAGGCGGGGATGACGGGAACAGCGGTGTTACACGCCAGTATAAGGACGACGAGGGAAAAACTGTTATGGAATTTACGGAAGTTACGGTTGCGGAAGAAACAGAAGACAGATACTATATTGCAAATTCTGCTCTGAGTAAGGGGGATATTCTGATAAAATCAGATTCCAGTGACAAATTTACTCTGTCGGAAACGGAATCTCTGCCGGGAGTGTTCAATATTAACAGAGGGTATGCGGTATTCCGCAAAGTGGAGATTCTGTTTCAGAATCAGGAATATACCATTGTGGATACGGGAACCAGTTATGGCATTTCTCTTTATGACCACATTGCGCTGGATGCCTCGTTAATCAAAGAAAATGAAATTATTCGATAAGTTACCTCAGGAGGATGATATATTATGGTAAAAGAAAATTTATTGCAGGTACAGGAAAATATCCGGAAGGCATGTGAAAAATCCGGAAGGAATCCGAAGGAGGTAACGCTGATTGCCGTCAGTAAAACCAAGCCCGTTCCCATGCTGAAAGAAGCATATGAAGCCGGAAGCCGGGAATTCGGAGAAAATAAAGTACAGGAAATTATGGATAAATATCCGGTTCTGCCACCTGACATCCACTGGCATATGATTGGACATCTCCAGAGAAATAAAGTAAAATATATTGTGGATAAAGTATGTCTGATTCATTCTGTGGATTCCTTTCGTCTGGCAGAGGAAATCAGTGCACAGGCAAAGAAGAAACGGGTGGAAGCGGATATTCTGGTGGAAGTCAATATTGCTCAGGAAGAAAGTAAGTTTGGTACTTCCAGGGAAGAGGCTTTTTGTCTTGTGGAAGAAATTGCCAGGCTTCCCCATATTCACATCAAAGGCCTTATGACAATTGCTCCTTTTGTGGAGAATCCGGAAGATAATCGGGAATATTTTCGCCAAATCCGGCAATTATCTGTTGACATAATGCGGAAAAACATTGATAATGTAAGTATGTCTGTGCTCTCCATGGGCATGACAGGTGACTACATGGTAGCCATAGAAGAAGGAGCCACCATGGTTCGCGTTGGCACAGGTATTTTTGGTGAACGGAATTATCAGAAGACCTGTGAAACTGATTAAAGGGAGACTATTATGGGAATGCTGGATAAATTTTTAGATGTTATGAGGCTGAATTCAGATGACGACGATTTTTATGACGACGACTTCTATGATGATGATTATGAAGAAGAAAAGCCCAAACGGAAGAGTTTTCTGAAAGAAAAAGAAGCAGAAGACGAAGAAGATGATTTTGAAGAAAAGCGTCCTCGTCCGGTAAAAACGCCGAAAGTGACGCCCATGCGCCCTTCCAAAAGACAGGCAAACGGTATGGAAGTATGTGTAATAAAGCCCACCACAGTGGAAGATGCACGGGAAATCACAGAGACATTGCTGCTGAACCGGACAGTTGTATTAAATGTGGAGGGTCTGGACGTGGATATCGCCCAGCGTATCATAGATTTCACTTCCGGTTCCTGTTTTGCCATCAGCGGCAATCTTCAGAAAATTTCTAATTACATATTTATCATTACTCCGCCCAGCGTGGATATTTCCGGTGATTTTGCCAATATTATGGATGCCTTTGACGTACCTGCCATTCAGAGGGATTTTTAGAAAATGGCAGAGATGACAAGGGACGAAAAATTACTGGCGAAACGTTTTATTGATTTATCCAGACAGGCACAGCAGAAAAACATCGTTGTATTCAGTGAATTTTTAAACTTAAACGAATTAAATATTTTCCGCCGCCAGGGTCCTGAACTCTGCTGCGACTTTGCATTATCCGGCGGATATGAATTAAGTGAGCGTCAGATGATTGCATTTTTGCCTGATGCTCTTTGTTATACCTGGAAATTTCCGATTTCCTGCCTGAAAGTCACACCTGTAAATAAAAAATTTGCAGAGGAACTGAGTCACCGGGATGTGCTTGGAAGCCTGATGAATCTGGGACTTGAGCGTTCCAGGCTGGGGGATATTCTGGTGGATGAACATGTGATTTATGTATTCTGCCATGAAAAGAATGCAAAATACATTATGGAAGAACTTACCAGAATACGTCATACCACAGTTTGTACTAAACTGGCTGAACCAGGGGAAATTTCCCTGGAGCCGAAAAAAGAATCCGGGGAGGGAATTATAACTTCCAACCGTCTGGACAGTATCATTGCATGTCTCTGTAAAATATCACGTTCTCAGGCCAGCCAGTGGATTCGGGGCGGGCGGGTGTTCATCAATAACAGGGAAATTCTTCAGACCACTTATGAATGTAAAGAGCAGGAACTGATTTCCGTGCGTTCCCTGGGGCGGTTCCGGTTTCTGGGCTGCAGGGGAGAGACACGGAAAGGACGTATGAAAATACAGTATGAAAAATATATCTGAATTGAGGAATGATTATGGGAAAAACAATAACAGTTTCTTATGAGGGAAAACCATGTTACAATATTGAAATTCAGCCGGACTTCAGTATGCTTGCGGAACAGTTAAAGGGACTTGGATACGGCAGGAACCGGGCATGTATCATCACCGAATCCAATGTGGAAAAATGGTATCTGGAAGAGCTGAAATCACTTCTGGAGCCAGTTTTTTCCTGCTGTACTTCTTTTTGTTTTCCGGCAGGAGAGGCCAGCAAGAATACAGATACCGTAGGAGCAGTTTACCGTCATCTGATTCAGAATTCCTTTGATCGTAAAGATGTGTTAATCGCTCTGGGCGGCGGAGTGGTGGGAGATTTAACCGGGTTTGCGGCAGCCACATACCTGCGGGGCATTGATTTTGTACAGGTTCCCACTTCTCTGCTGGCACAGACGGACAGCAGTATTGGAGGAAAAACCGGAGTGGATTTTCAGCAGTATAAAAATATGGTAGGGGCCTTTTACATGCCGAAACTGGTCTATATGAATATTTCTACCCTGAAAACATTACCGGAACGTCAGTTCACTGCTGGTATGGCGGAAATAATCAAACATGGATTTATCAAAGACCGTAATTATACAGATTTTATCCGCAGCCGCAGCCGGGAAATCCTGGCACAGGATTATTCTGTTATGGAGGAAATGATTTACAGAAGCTGCCGGATTAAAGGAGATGTGGTGGAACGCGATCCAAAGGAACAGGGAGAACGCGCTTTGCTGAATTTTGGACATACCATTGGACATGCCATTGAAAAATTGTCGGATTTTTCCCTGTGCCATGGAGAATGTGTGGCCCTTGGCATGGTAAGCGCCGGTTATATCTCCTGTCTGAAAGGAACTGTTTCCCAGGAACAGCTGGAAGAACTGAAAACAATTCTGCAAAGCTGTGGATTACCCACATCTCTTGAGGGTTTTTCTCACAGCCCGGAAGAAATTCTGGCAGCTACAAAACTGGATAAAAAGATGGAGTCCGGAAAAATAAAATTCATCCTGCTGAACGCCCTGGGAGAATCTTATATCACGAAGGAACTGACAGATTCTGAAATTTTAGAAGGGATAAGATATATTTTATGAATATAAAAAAGCGAAACAGTTGTATCATCTATGCAGTCAGTACCATTTTGCTGCTGATGCTGGATCAGATTACAAAATATCTGGCAGTCATCCATTTGAAGGACAGCAGTTCTCTTATACTGATTCCGGATGTTTTCCAGCTTCATTATCTGGAAAACCAGGGTGCGGCATTTGGCCTTATGCAGGGTCAGAAGCTGTGGTTTGTAATCAGTACGCTGCTTATGCTTATGCTGATGGTTCTGGTATATTTCCGGATTCCCATGGATAAAAAGTATCGCTGGCTCCGGTTTATACTGGTTCTTTTAACCGCAGGGGCACTGGGAAATCTGATTGACCGGCTGCGGCTGAATTATGTAATAGATTTCTTTTATTTTGAACTGATTAACTTTCCGATTTTTAATGTGGCTGACATCTATGTCACTGTGGGAATGGCGCTTTTGCTGATACTGGTTCTCTTTTATTATAAGGAAGAAGAACTGGAGGTGCTCTGGCCTTTCCGCAAAAGGAAACATGAGCCAGAAGAAGGACAGGAGTAACAGGAGGCAGAGCAGTGGAGGACTTTTTTTCTGAAAATACGGATGCAATATGGGAAGAGGAATTCGAAGGGGATTTGCAGGAGAATCAGGCGCAGGACTCAGATCCGTTCCGGGAACAGGAACAGAGCAGCATACAGGAATTTCAGGTAAATCCGGAGCAGAGCGGAGAGCGTCTGGACAAGTTTCTCTCTGAAGTCTGCAAAGATTCCTCCCGTTCTTTTCTTCAGAAACTGATAAGAGAAGGCCAGGTTCTTGTTAATCAGAAGTCTCAGAAATCCAATTACCGGGTGTCTGAAAAAGATCTGATACAGCTTACAGTTCCTCCTGCGCAGGAGCCGGAAATTCTTCCGGAACCAATTCCTCTGGATATTCTTTATGAGGATGCTGACCTTCTGGTGGTAAATAAACCCAAAGGCATGGTGGTACATCCATCGGCAGGTCATAGCTCCGGCACTCTGGTGAATGCAGTGATGTATCACTGCAGGGACAGCCTTTCCGGGATTAATGGCCATATCCGGCCTGGCATTGTACACCGGATTGACATGGATACCACCGGAGCTCTGATTGTCTGCAAAAATGACAATGCCCATATCAGGATTGCAGAACAGATTAAGGAGCATTCTGTTACGAGGCGTTATCTTGGAATCGTAAAAGGAATTGTGAAACAGGATACAGGCACCATTGAAACCACCATTGGCCGGCATCCCGTTGAGCGCAAAAAGATGGCAGTTAATGTGGCAAATGGCAGGAGAGCAGTGACCCATTATCAGGTCTTGCAGCGCTTTTCAAAACATACTTATATGGAATTCAAGCTGGAAACAGGACGTACCCATCAGATTCGTGTTCATATGGCAGGTATGGGGCATCCTCTTCTGGGAGACGGTCTCTATGGAAAGGGAAAGAATCCCTGGCACCTGCAGGGCCAGACACTGCATGCTGCAGTGATAGGATTCATTCATCCCACCACCGGAGCATATCTTGAAGTAACAGCTCCGCTGCCTGAGTATTTCAGGCAGCTTTTGGAGAAGAACCCTCTTTGAAACCGTATATACATTTTGAAGGGACTGTGGTATAATAATTTTAAGGAGAGTCCTTTCTCTGTTATGGAGAAGGCTTCTGCTCAGGAAAATGACATATCAGACTGATGACAGAACAGATGGAAAGGTGGTATATGTATGGAACAATTTGTAATTACCATTGGACGGGAATTTGGCAGCGGCGGTCTTGACGTAGGACGGATGCTCTCGGATAAATTAAAGGTAAAGTGCTATGACAAGGAATTACTTTCCATGGCTGCAAAAGAAAGCGGATTATGTCAGGAAATTTTTGAAAATCATGATGAAAAGCCAACCAGCAGTTTTCTCTATTCTCTGGTTATGGATACTTATTCAGTCAGTGGGTATGCATCTGCACCTTTTCTGGATATGCCCCTGAATCATAAAGTTTTTCTGGCGCAGTTTGAAACGATTAAGAACCTTGCAAAAAAGGAATCCTGCATTATTGTAGGCCGTTGTGCAGATTATGCACTGGCTGAGCATCCAAACTGCATTAATGTCTTCATCCATGCAGATATGGAATTCCGCATTGACCATATTATGAAAACCTTCGACCTTTCAAAAGAAAAGGCCACGGATATGATTCATAAAACGGATAAGAAACGTGCAAGTTACTATAACTATTATTCCAGTAAAAGATGGGGCGATTCCAGAAGCTATCATTTAACACTGGACAGCAGCCAGCTTGGACTTCAGGGTTGCGGTGAGATGATTCTGAACTATATGGATATTCGAAAAAAATACCAGAAGGAAGCTGCATCGGCGAAGCCGAATTAAAATGCAGCGACTGATATGCCGCCGACGAAGGGAGGGGACAATTCAGTTATCTTCCTGAAAGATACTTCCGGAAAATTTTCCTGCAAGTTTGCGGCGTTCATCGTCAATGGCTGCGTAGTGCTGGCGTGTTGTTTCGACGCTTTTATGGCCCAGTGCATCGGCTACCAGATAAATGTCGCCTGTTTCTTTATAAAGATTCGTCCCATAAGTGCTTCGCAGCTTGTGGGGCGTAATTTTTTTATTGATTTTTGCAGCGTCCGTATATTTCTTTACCAGTTTTTCCACAGCACGGGTAGTAAGCCGGCTGTATTTCAGAGAGAGAAACAGTGCATTTTCATGTTCCGGCAAGGCTTTTTCTGCTAAAATGGGACGTTCCAGTTCCAGATAATCCAGTAATGCATTGCTTACTTCCTCTCCAAAGTAAACCATGGACTCATTTCCGCCTTTTCGTACAACCCGCATACCATAATATTTGAAACTCACATCATTGATATCCAGTCCCACGCATTCCGATACCCGAATGCCTGTTCCAAGCAGCAGAGTCAGAATGGCAATATCCCGGTATTTTGTTTTCTGGTGGGAGGCAAGCTGCTTCGCAGTGAGAGAACTTCCGTTTTCCACTGTGGAAATCAGTTCTGCAACTTCATCCTTGTCGAGACGGATAATATTTTCTTTATGCTTTTTCGGGGTTTCTATCATGGAAGGAGCATTTGTTTTGATAAATTCCTTTTTAAAATAGTAATTATACATGGTACGGATGGCCGAAAGTTTTCGGGACTTCCCTTTTTCACCATTGGTAACAGCCTGTCCGTCTCTTTTTTCGTAATAGGACAGGTAGGCCAGATATTCCTCAATATCTACCGGAGTCATTTCATCCAGTACGGATATGGGAATGTCATGCATGGGCATTCTGGCATATACGGGATTATTTTCCTGTATAAATTCAAAAAAAATACGAATATCATATCCATAAGATAATCTGGTTCTGGATGCTGTATTTCTGGTATCCAGGTACCGGAAAAAATCTCCGCAGAATTTTGGAAGTTCCTTTAACAGGCTCTGTAATTTTCGTTTGTTTTCCAGATTAATTTTTTCAACATAATCCATGAAAAAAATCCTTTCTTTTCCGTTCCTTCAAAAGCTGGGGAATCCTGTGAGCAGTTTGCTTTTCTGACATATCAGTTCGTAAAATCAACATTTCGCGAACTGATATGTCGGGAAGCGCTGTGTACTATTTCTTCTGAATCCAGTAATATGGTAAAGGGTCCGTCGTTTAGCAGAGAAATTTTCATATCAGCGCCGAAGGCCCCGGTTTCCACTGTGGGAATCTGTTTTCTGCATTCAGAAATAATGTATTCGTATAAATCTTCTGCCAGTTTTGGATGACCGGCTTTTGTAAAGGAAGGACGATTGCCTTTTTTACAGTCAGCATATAATGTAAACTGCGAAATTAATAATAATTCTCCGGAAATATCCTGGAGGGACAGATTTGTTTTCCCGTTTTCATCGCTGAAAATCCGCATTCCGATCAGTTTCCGAATCATCTTATCTGCAATTTCACGGGTATCCTGATGGCTGATTCCGATAAATACCAGAAATCCGTTCCCGATTTTTCCAATTATTTCCTGTTCTACGGTTACCTGCGCTTCTGTGACGCGCTGAATCATAAATCGCATAAATGCCTCCAAAAATTTCAGTGTGTATATATCCTTTTTATTATAGTCCTGTTAAATGAAAAACACAAGAAATTACATTGAATTTTATTCTGTTCTGGAAAGAAAAAGCTGAATGCCGGTACTTTTTTATGGCTGGAGATAATATGGTATAAGCAAAAACTTTCCCGCATGAATCTCGTCGCCGCCAAGGCCGTTTAATGACTTAATCTCTCTCACATATTCCTGAACGCTGTCATAATCTTCCGTCATATATTCTGAAGCAATGCTCCAGAGACTGTCACCGGATTTAATTTCAATACTTGTATAGGATTTGAAACCGGTGTCTGCTTCTGCTGCTGCCGGCGTTTTCCGGTGAAACAGAAGAATTCCTGCAAAAATACAGCAGATAAGAATCATTCCTGTCAGAAACAGAGCCTTCTTATACTGATAAATTTTCACGAACTGACAAATTCTGATGTACAGATCAAATCTTTCTGATATCCCTTTATCTGTATTATGGTATCTCATTGTATTTTCCTCCGGGCGAACATATTTTCCGAACGTTTGTTTACACTGATTATAAATTGCGAACATACATTTGTCAAGAGAATTTGAGAACAAATTTTCGGAATATGTGTTTGCATTTCAGAGAAATGTGTGTTAAGATAAAAACAGTTAAAGTTTGGGAGGTACGATTATGGCATATGGTAAAATAAGTGAGAAACAGAAAGAAATCCTGGAATATATCAAGAGCGAAATTCTGAACCGGGGCTATCCGCCCGCAGTGCGTGATATCTGTGAAGCTGTTCATCTGAAGTCCACATCTTCTGTTCATTCTCATCTGGAAACACTGGAGAAGAATGGTTATATCCGGAGAGATCCCACCAAGCCAAGAGCGATTGAAATTATAGATGATACCTTTAATCTGGTGCGCCGTGAAGTGGTGAATGTGCCCCTTCTGGGACGTGTTGCTGCCGGACAGCCGCTGTTGGCAGTGGAGAATATTGAAGCCTATTTTCCCGTACCTTCGGAATATATGCCCAATGAGGAAAGTTTTATGCTTCGTGTAAAGGGAGAAAGCATGATAAATGCAGGCATTTTTGACGGTGATAATATTCTGGTCCAGCGTCAGTCCACTGCATCCAACGGGGATATGGTAGTTGCACTGGTGGATGATTCTGCCACTGTGAAAACCTTTTATAAAGAGGACGGTTATTACCGCCTTCAGCCGGAGAATGATTCCATGGAGCCGATTATTGTAGAAGAATGCTCTATTCTTGGAAAGGTATTTGGAGTATTTCGTTTTTTTGAATAAAAAAGAATGCGCATGGCGCATTCTTTTTATCTTACAGGAAAGACCCTGTCACGCTAATGTGTGAAAGTATTTCCCGTAAGACAAAACTGTCCTGCTGCTGCAAGGACAGTTCCTTCTATATTTTATAAATCTTCTGCTGCAATCTTTTTGCCGTCTGTCCAGATTCGTTCCAGGTCATAAAACAGACGATCCTCTTTGGAAAATACATGAACGATAATATCGCGGTAATCCATGAGAACCCAGCTGGAGCTGCGGTTGCCTTCGATTTGTTTCGGTGTATGGCCGGCTTTGCCCAACTCTTCCTCTACAGCATCCACCATAGCCTGAATCTGGTTGACATTTCCTCCGGTTGCGATTACAAAGTAATCAGCCAGCGGAGAAATTTCGCTGATGTCAATTACGCGTACTTCTTCTGCCTTTTTTTCACTTAATGCATGGCAGGCAGCCTTTGCCATTTCACGGGAAATATCCATTATATGTCCTCCTGTTTTGCCTGATTTTTAAAATACTGATAAGCCTCTATGGTCATGGGATCAAGTTCACCGCCTTTTCTTTTCAGATAGTCCAGCGTATCGGAAAGGATTTTCAGCATGGTCCGGTCCAGATCTTCAAATGCCATTTTCCGTACTTCTTCCAGATGCGGCGCTTTGTCCCGGTTTGGTTCAATATAATCAGCAATATAAATAATTTTGTCCAGCATGTTCATTTCCGGCGCTCCGGTTGTATGCACCTGAATGGCATGAAGGATATCTGCGTCTTCTGTTTCGTAGTATTTTTGCGCAAAAAGAGCTCCCAGCTTTGCATGAAGCAGAAAAGGACTTCTCTCCTCAGAAGGGGAAATGGGGATATCATATTTTTTGCACAGTTTAAATTTGTCCCGGTTGGAAACGCATTTTGCACAGTCGTGCAACAGTCCTGCATACATGGCCTGCTCCAGATCGGCATGGTATGCCATTGCCAGTGCTGCGGCGGTATACATCACGCCAAGGGTGTGTGTGAACCGTTCCTTATCCAGTTCCTTTTTCAGTTTCTTCTCGATTTCCGTTCGTTTCAACTTCTGCTTCCTCCCCTTCATATAAATGATGTTTTCTGATATAAGATTCTACTGTTTCCGGAACAAGATATCGGATGGTTCGGCCATACTGCAGTCTCCTGCGGATATCCTGAGAAGATACTTCCAGATTGGGAGTATCCAGCGGAAAAAATCTGTCCTGGTATTTTTCATTCAGGTATGCAATTTGCCGGAAAAATCCTTCTTCCTGCCTGTGTTTGCGGCAGGCCGCCAGAATACGGCAGCTTTTCAGGATTTCCTCTGGTTTCCGCCAAAGCTCAAAATCAAAGAGTGAATCTGCACCCAGAATGAAAAATAATTCCGCATTTGTATAAGCTTCCTTTAATTTCTGCATGGTAACATAGGTGTAACTGGTTTCCTGAGATTCCACTTCCATCTTATTCAGTGAAAATACAGGGTTGTCGGCAATAGCCAGAGAGACCATCCGGCAGCGGTGAAGGGAATCGGTCACATACTGTTCCTGCTTGTGGGGGGAATGGCCTGTAGGCAGAAATAATACTTTTTCAAGATTGAACTGTTCTCTGGCATTTTCTGCAATCATCAGGTGGCCGTAATGGATGGGGTCAAAGGTTCCGCCCATAATCCCGATTCTTTGTACTGTGTTTTTTTTCATAATACACCCCTGCTATTTCGGCAGTTGAATTTTCGGCTCCTTTTTTGCGGGACGGTATAATATAATTTTCTTTCCGATAACCTGGACCACCAGAGCGTGGGTGCGTTCTGCCAGGGTGTCAGCAATTTCATTGGGATTGTCGAAACAGTTTTTTAATACGGAGAGCTTTATCAGTTCTCTTTTTTCCAGTGCTTCGTCCACCGCAGTCACCATTTCCGGCGTCAGACTTGATTTGCCCACCTGAAAAATAGCATCTCTGCTGTTGGCCAGGCCTTTTAAATACGCGCGCTGCTTACTTGTAATATTCATGACATATCCTTTCTGAGGTCTTATTTGTAGTAATCAAATTCCAGTCCGTACATCCGTACGGTATCTCCTTCTGAAATTCCGGCTTTCTCCAGATCTTCCAGAATTCCCTGTTCCCGCAGAAATTTCTGGAAAAACAGAAATCCTTTTTCTGAATCAATGTTGGTATATCCAAGCATTTTTTCGATTTTCGGACCTTCTACCACATAGACATCGTCTTCTTCACTGTATTCCACCGTATATGCTTCTTCCTGCAGCATGACGGTCTCAGGGAAGAACTCCTGCTCATAGACGATGGGAGTATCATCCATACCGGAAAGAAGTTCATTTACATAGTACAGCAGTTCCTTTAATCCCTGCCCGCTGACAGCAGATATGGGAAAAACCCGGATTCCCTGGGATTCAAATTCTTCTTTTAATATGGGAATGGCACTTTCTGATTCATCATAGATGGCGTCTGTTTTATTTGCGGCAATGACCTGGGGCTTTTTTAACAGTTCCGGATTGTAGTTTTCCAGCTCCTGGTTGATGGCATAAATATCTGCCACAGGATCTCTTCCTTCGACAGAAGCGGCATCTACCATGTGAATCATAACTCTGGTACGTTCAATATGCTTCAGGAAAGCATGACCAAGCCCCACTCCTTTTGAAGCACCTTCAATTAATCCGGGAATATCTGCAATCACAAATCCTCCGGTGCCTTCCAGGTCTACCACGCCCAGATTGGGATTTAATGTGGTGAAATGATAATTTGCAATTTTGGGCCGGGCATTGGTTACTCTTGACAGCAGCGTGGATTTCCCCACATTTGGAAATCCTACCAGTCCCACATCTGCAATTACTTTCAGTTCCAGACGAACTTCCAACTCTATGCCGGGCTGTCCGGGCTGGGCGTATTTCGGCGCCTGCATGGTGGCAGTGGCAAAATGCTGGTTTCCAAGCCCCCCTCTTCCGCCTTTTAGAATAATCTGACGTTTGTTCTCTCCGGACATATCTGCAATTACCCTGTCGCTTTCCGCGTCACGGATAATGGTTCCGGCAGGTACTTTTACAATAAGATCCTCTCCGTTTTTTCCATGGCAGTTGCGTTTCTTACCGTCTTCTCCGTTTTCAGCCGCGTATTTTCGTCTGTGTCTGAAATCGGTAAGGGTATTCAGACCTTCATCCACCTGAAAAATCAGATTTCCTCCGTGGCCCCCGTCGCCTCCGTCAGGCCCGCCGTTGGGAACGTATTTTTCCCGCCGGAAAGAGACGTGTCCATCGCCGCCTTTCCCTGATTTTATTATTATTTTTGCACTGTCTGCAAACATGATTTATACCTCATAATTGTGATAAACAACCTTTCATTCTTGAAAAAAAATTTGGCCGAATGAAAAGAATAGACCCGGCTATTCAGTCGAGTCTATCAGTCGTATCATGCAATCTACTGTTCGTTGCCTGCTACTGGATATACGGAAGCCTGCTTTTTGTCTCTTCCTTTTCTTTCAAATCTCAGAACGCCGTCAACCTTGGCGAATAATGTATCATCTCCGCCCTTTCCAACATTCACTCCAGGGTGAATTCTGGTTCCGCGCTGTCTGTATAAAATATTTCCAGCCTTAACAAACTGTCCGTCAGCTCTTTTTGCACCTAACCGTTTAGATTCGGAATCTCTGCCGTTCTTGGTAGAACCAACTCCCTTTTTATGAGCGAAAAACTGAAGATTCATATTCAACATGTTCTACACCTCCTCGAATGTAAGCGAAACATACTTTTTGCCGTAATTTTTCTGTATTCCCTGTAAACCCAAAACCAGTGAACGGAGCAACAGCAGGGAGTGTTCGGAATATCCCTCTTTCAGGGAAAAATCAATCTGTCCCGTATCGGCATCTGTTACCAGCCGGAACCTGTCTGATACAAGCTGTTCCACAGAGTTGATGGTATTTATTACCAGAACTGAAACTGCGGCGCAGACAATATCCTCTCCTGAGACAGCGTATCCCGCATGTCCCATACAGCGAAATGCTGTGTAATCCTGTTCTCTGTTTTTATAAACTGTGATACAGATCATAATATTCCTGTCACTTAACCATTAATCTTTTCAATCTTTACTTTGGTGAAGGACTGTCTGTGACCGTTCTTCTTGTGATAGCCGGTTTTTCTCTTATACTTGTAAACGATGACTTTTTTTCCTCTTCCGTTTTCCACTACAGAAGCCTCAACTGTTGCATTTGCTGCGTCTGTTCCAACTTTTAAAGAACCGTCGTTTACTGCCAGTACATCGTCAAAAGTAACTTTCTCACCAGCTTCCAGACCAAGTTTTTCAATGGTAATGATATCGCCTTCGGATACTTTGTACTGTTTACCACCTGTTGCTATAATTGCGTACATATGGCACCTCCTATTTATCATTACTCGCCAGTTATGGTGCTGCAATTGCAGTCTTTTAAACCTCACTGTGCGGCATACTCATAGAGAATAGCATAAAAACGATGACAAGTCAATGGCTTTTTACCTGTTCTGCCAGAGATTTTTTCACTTTTTTCCGTGTTATTTCCACAAGGTTCAGTTTTGTCCGGTCCACTACCTGAACGGGAACGGAATCTGAGCGGACAGCGCTGCGCAGAGTCTGCATCAGCAGTTCCTGAGATTGGGTGGACTTCATATCAATGAAATCAATAATAATAATACCGGAAAGGTTGCGGAGCCTGAGCTGATGTGCAAGTTCTTCGGCAGCTTCCAGATTAATTTTAAGGTAATGTTCCTGCGCCTGTTTTCCGGAAATACTTTTTCCGGAATTTACGTCTACTACCGTTAAGGCCTCTGTGGGCTGGATAATCAGGTAGCCTCCGGACTTCAGCCACACTTTTTCCTGAAGGGCCTCTTTCAGCCGGATATCAAGATGATAAAGTTTGTTCAGGCTTAACAGGTTATCTTCATAAAAGGTAAGTTTCTCTTTTTCTTCCGGCTGCATATGTTTAAGATAAAGGGCTGTTTTTTCAAAGAGTTCCGGATCATCGGTAATTACCTTTTCCAGTAAGGAGCGGTTCAGTCCCTGAAGGATATGGAGATATTCCGGCGTACTCTCTTTCAGACAGGAAAAAGTGGTGCGGCAGGGGGCAGTTTTCTTAAGATGTATAAATTCTTCCTTTAATTTTTGATACTCTTTTAAAATCTCCTGTCTGGAAGCAAATGCTGCATTTGTGCGTACAATAATACCATAATCACTGTTTTCCTCAAAAGTCAAATCCTGCTTTAATTCCTGCCTCTTTTTTTCGTCCAGTTTTCTGGAAATTCCGAGGGTGGTATTCTCGCTGGTCAGAACAAGATAATTTCCGGTGAGATTCAGGTTGGTGGTAACTTTGGGTGGTTTGGATTTGCTGCTTTCCTGAGCTATCTGAACCACAAGTTCATCCCCCTGTACCAGCCGGGGACTGTTGATTTTTTTTACATAAAGGGGCTGTTTCAGTTCTTCCAGCGGATAGTAACAGGGAATGCCCGGTGCAATCTCGATGAAAGCGGCATTCAGATTTTTTACGATATTTTTCACTCGTCCCACATAAATATTTCCCAGAATACTCTGCTGCCCATCCGGTTCCAGATGAAGCTCCAGTATTTTTTTATCCTGATAAAGTGCAGTTGCAATATAAGTTCTGCTATTCCACTGCAGTCGGGTTATCAGTAATGTCGTTCCCATAAATAATGTCCTCGCCCAGTTCTCCCAGCGTTAAAAATTCCGGAAATGCTGTCTTTTTTTCCGCATGGGACTGCTTTAACTGTTTCAGGTAATTTTCATATGCTTTCCGCTCCTGTTCCCCTTTTACAGGAATTTCCTCCGATTTTGCATAAACTTCAAGGCGGTGTACCTGAAAGCTCAGAGGTTCGTAATCCAGGCCGCAGAATCTGCAGAAGGCTTCCAGTACAAGTTCCGGTTTGATATTGTCGCTGCTTCCGGTGCATACCTTCAGGAAAATTCCCAGGTGGCCGGCGGGAGACTCTTTCAGATCCGGGTATTCTTCTCTGAGGTTTACCCCCTTCATCTCATAGATTAAGGGCTTTAAGTTTAACTCCATCCGGCTTTTTTTTGTCTGTTTGGTAATCAGGATTTCCGGCTGCTTTTCATAGAAATCATGAATCTGTGACTTTAAGTTTTCCAGGGAGGAAAAAAGAGCGTTATGTTCCTCTCTGGCGTATACCAGATAATCGGCGGCCGCCACAAGGGACATGGAGGTTTTGGCTGTATCCGGCAGTTTTCTGTATTCCAGAACAGAGATGCCTTCCACCATTGCACGGTTTAAACTTTCCAGGGATTCCCGGCTGGATTTGGAGGACTTTACTGCGATATCAAAATATTCACCGTCGCTGGTAACTCCCAGGCCCAGGGGCGCTGCAAAGGACATAATCTGATGAGGGCTGTAGCCTTCGGAATAGGCAATGTCAATCCCTGCCCGCCGGATGGCTTTCTGGAAATAACGCATCATATCCAGATGTCCCACAAATTTCATGACTCCGTATTTCTGAAACTTAATTCTGATGTTCAAAGCAGACACCTCCTTTCCATGCGGCAGCGCCGCAGCCGCTGCACTGCTGTCTGCAGTTTGGCGTCACTTCCCCTGTCTGCGCCCGTTCCCACTCTTTTTTCAAAAATTCCTTTGAAACGCCGCAGTCGATAAAATCCCAGGGCAGGATTTCTTCGGTATTTCTGGTGCGCAGGTTATAAAAATCAATGGAAATGCCGCATTCCTCAAAGGCTTCCATCCATTTCTGACTGTCAAAAAATTCACTCCAGGCATCGAAAATACAGCCTTTCTCATAGGCCTTTAACAGAACCTGTCCCACTCTCCGGTCTCCTCTGGCAAATACCCCTTCCAGCACAGTAACGTCAGCTTCATGCCAGTTGTACTTTAAGCTCTTCCGGTTCAGCTGTTCCTTTACCTCGTCATTGACTGTTCTGGCACAGGCCAGATAATCTTCCTGTTTCAGCATGGGCGCCCATTGAAAAGGCGTAAAAGGCTTCGGCACAAAAAAGGAAGTGCTGATGGTAATCTGGCATTTGCCCTTGCGCCGGTCTTTTGGTATTTCATAATATTGCCGGGCAATTTTATCTGCAAGTCTGGGGATTTCCTTTCGGTCTTCTTCCGTTTCAGTGGGCAGACCCAGCATAAAGTATAATTTCACCTTCTGCCATCCTCCGGTAAAAGCAAGACCTGCCCCTTCCAGAATTACTTCTTCGGTGAGGCCTTTGTTAATTACATTTCTCAGCCTCTGAGAGCCTGCTTCCGGTGCAAAGGTCAGGCTGCTTTTTCGAATATCCTGGACCTTATTCATAACTTCCAGAGAAAATGCGTCAATCCGCAGGGAAGGCAGGGAAATATTGACGCCCTGTTCTCTGACGTCCATCAGATAACGGATCAGTTCAGGGAGATGGCTGTAGTCACTGGAACTTAAAGAACTTAAAGAGATTTCTTCATGTCCGGTGCTTTGAAGCATTTCACGGGCGCATTCCTTTAACATATTCACGTCCCGTTCTCTGGTGGGACGGTAAATCATACCTGCCTGACAGAACCGGCAGCCCCGGATACAGCCCCGCTGGATTTCCAGTACCACCCGGTCCTGGGTTGCTTTTAAGAAAGGAACCAGAGGCTTACGGGGATAATGGGTGTGGCTTAAATCCATCTGAATTTCTTTTTTCACAGTGGCGGGAACATCTTCATATTTTGGACAGAATTTTGAAATGGTTCCATCCGCTCCGTATTCTGCCTGATAAAGGGAAGGCACATAGATTCCCGGCAGACGGCTGGCGGCGCGCAAAAATTCCCGGCGGCCTTTGCCCTGGGATTTGATGGATTTGTATAAATCAAACAGGTCGTCGTAACGTGTTTCCCCTTCTCCAATGTAAAACAGGTCAAAGAAATCTGCCAGCGGTTCCGGATTATACGTGCAGGGGCCGCCGCCGATTACAATGGGATGTTCTCCGGTACGGTTTTCTGCCAGAAAGGGAATCTGGCTTAAATCCAGAATCTGCAGAATATTGGTGTAACACATTTCATACTGTATGGTAATACCAAGAAAATCCATGTTTTGGACCGGTGACTGGGTTTCCAGTGTAAACAGCAGAATCTGCTGTTCTTTCATGATTTTGTGCAGATCGCTCCAGGGAGAATAGACCCGCTCGCAGTATACGTCCTCCCGTCTGTTAAACATATCGTACAAAATCTGGATGCCCAGGTGGGACATGCCGATTTCGTATACATCCGGAAAACACATGGCAAAACGGATGGCCGCGGCTTTTGGATTTTTTCTGACCATATTGACTTCGTTGCCGATGTATCGGGCAGGTTTGTCAATGTTCATCAGTATTTCATCGCTCAGTGCTAATTGTCTCATATTTTTTCATTCCTTTTCAGAGTATGTCACTCAGACCATTATAGCAATCCCCTTTCCTTTTCGCAACAGAAAAGTCCGGGGGCTTAGCGATATTATCTGCTTTTTATCTGGATTCGGAAGGCATTTTTTCCATACCGACATGGAAAACCTCTTCCAGTTCCTCCAACGGAAGGGGGTTCCATTCCAGCTGTTTCCAGACATCCTGAGTCTTATATTGCTGAAAAGTAATCTGTTTCCGGTCGCAGTAGACAAAAGCCGCAAAAATCAGGACAGCTATCATGGTCCGCAGGCCAAGACTGGAAAAATGAATTTCTTCCTGCCGTTCTTCTCCCGCTGGGGCGCCTTTTCTCCTGTCCGAATCCTCCCGGTAAAAAGATTCCCGGATTCGGTTCACATAGTCTCTTCGTTCTGCAACAGTTTCATTCATAGATTTTGTCATGGCTTCTCCTGAAAAACTCTTTGTTACAGTTTAGTTGAAAACCACTGGAAAAATACATGTTTTTTCAGAATTGTCCGTTTTTTATCCGTACAGCTGCGTCTCTCACATGGCATTTCAGATATTCCACAATATCTGAATCATTCTGCCAGTATGTTTCTGCAAATTTTACCGTGACTTTTTCCAGTTGTGCCGTCAGTTCATCGTAAGTCAGGGATTCGCACATGGCTTTCATCTGACGATGTTCGGATTCGGTAAATCCTGCTGTATCCAGGGGTTTTTTCAGCATAATATGGACCATCAGGTTTAAAAATATGGGATTCCCCAGATTTTCCATGCTGTCTTCGGAGTTTCCGAAAGAATCTTCCAGTACCGTTCTGATATAGGAGGGCTCCAGCTCCTGTAAAAAGCGCTGTTCCTGATAAAGGATTTTCAGATATTTGTATACCGCATCCACACCTGAATATGCACTGAGATCTGCAGGAACGGGATAATCCAGCATGATAATCGTATCCATGGGGGCATATTTCATATCATACCATTTCAGAAATTCCGGGATTCCCTTTAACACGGTATCCTGCAGGCAGATATTTCCATATGACCGGAAAAAAGGGGTCAGGGAATTATAGAGCTTTCGCAGAGCTTCTGCTTTTTCTCTCACGAGACGACAGCCATGCTCATAAGCCTCTCTGGCTGTGATATGATTTGTCATAAGCGTTCCGGTTCCGGCAGTTTCGTATTCCCGGATACAGTACAGTACAGCTTCCATCAGCTGTTCTGCTCTTTCATAGGTGACAGAGGTACTCTCAAAGCCTGTATACTGTCCTGCCAGTTCTGCCACAATTGGAATCAGCTCTTCCATTTCAAAATTTAATCTGCACATAATTTTTCTCCATTCATTGATAAAACAAGATAAAATATCAGGAAAGAAGACTGTACAGTGTGTCCAGATATACTTCTCTGTCCCAGCGCTGTACTTCGTCGAACTGCTGATACTCTCCATAACCGTCGCTTTTTTCGTATCCATGGTAACCTGCCCGGACAGCCTGAGCAAAGACATTCAGGCAGGTGCCTTCCAGGTACTCCAGATCCCCGGAACAGACAGTCTCAAACTGTTCTTTCATGAAATGGAGAAGTTCTGTGTCAGTAATCTCATCCAGCATTTCGTTTTTATACTGATAAAAGATTTCCTGCAGGTGAATGAGTGTGTCGGTGTAATTATCTGCTGTAATATAATCGGAGTCACAGAATTCATAAATGATTTTCGGAAGGATGCTGCCGGATAATTCCACGCGTTTCTGCTCTTTCAGGGTCTGTTTCTGTTCCGTGACCAGCAGTTCCACCTCTTCCTGTGTCAGTGTAAGGCCAAATTTTTCCGTATACTGATTGGTTTCCAGTACCTGTGATATCTGCATTTTTCTGCCTGATTCCATGAAATATTCCATCAGGTTCCGTTTACTGTTATGATCCATGGCAGTTCCTCCTTGTCAGCTGATGGGTAATATGTTCACAAGTGCCCTGTGAACAGTAACGTGGTATAATATAACATGGATATTTTGTCATCTCAAGTCTGGAAAAAAGTAAACGGTAGATAGTGCGTACCTCGACTGTAAAGGATAAATATGTGAC
>OFHA01000271.1_pt1 | contig 46977 bp, 53 predicted proteins | sample 1521891 | NCBI WGS metagenome assembly OFHA01 (sample SAMEA3504089, study PRJEB24116) | mouse gut metagenome | biome: mouse gut; feature: mouse-associated habitat; material: faeces | place: Denmark | collected 2011
TAAGTCCTATAAAACGGACTCAAACACTGTATCAACCCATTTTCACACTAACACCTAAATAAATGAGAGGGAGGATATGGTCTATGGCAGAGATTTATGGAAATGTCAATGTGAATTACAGTTACTGCAAATCTGTCGCACAGTTAAAAAGTGCGGCAGATTATATTCTTGGAACGAAAAAAGAACAGATAAAAGAAGGAATCCAAAAGACAAGAGCGGATCTGTACGGAGCGTTTGGATGTAACAGGGATAATTTTGCTAACAGTCTGCTGATAACAAGGAAAATGCACGATAAAAAATATTCTCGTTACAAGCAGAAAGATATTCTGGTGCATAAGATGTCGATTTCTTTTCATCCGGATGATAACGATAAGCTGACCTATGAGGAAGCAGATAAGATAGCAAGGGAATTTGCGCATAAATTCTTTTGGAGCAAGGGATATGAAGCAATGTGGGCGGTGCATATGGACACAGAGCATATCCACGTTCATTTTATTGTGAGTAACTGTAATCTGAAGGATGGTAAATCTTTCCGCAGGGAAATGTCGGAATTAAAGGAGATGTCACAGTTTTTTGGAGAACAATGCAGGGAGCGGGAGCTGACACATTCGGTCAGGAATACATTCTATAATGAGGAACTGACACAGGAACGGAATAGTTTTTCGGAATGTCAGATGCAGAAGCATAATAAACTGTCTTTCAGGGAAGAAATCAAGACTTATGTGCGCCTTGCTATAAATAGCACTGAAACAAGAACTCTTGCGGATGTGGTGGAGATGTTAAAGAAAATATATCTCATGGATATACGATTAAAAGGGAATACCATTAGTTATGCACTTCCGTACCATGCGGGTAAAACCGGAAAAGCGCAGGCGGTCAGGGGAAGCAAACTTGGAAGCCGTTTTACAGTGGCGGGAATCAGACAGTATATGCAGGAAAAAGAGCAGAAGCAGGTGGAATACAGGAGAACCATGCAGGATATTGAGGAAGCAAAGCAGTATCTTGATGATTATGAGGAATGGAGCGAGGAGAGAGGAAAAGCGGATAAATCAGAATATGTTTCTCCATATTCTGAGAGTGTTCGGGGTAAAGAATCGGAGATAACGGTAGAAGCAGATAAAAAGAGTGGCAGGAATATTTCATTTTACGAAGCCTTCGACCGTTTTCAGGCAGATAATGACGTGAATGAGAATGATGAAGAAATCTTTTATGGAAGCGTTTTTCAAGAGTTCAATGAACAGTGGCAGGGTAAAAGAGAAGCTGTTTCAGAGAAAAAAACAGAAATCATTAGACAGGAAACAGTAGATTTTTCAAAGCTTTCCTTGGAAGAGCGTACAAAACTGCTTCCTCCGCCGACAACTGACCAAATGGCAGAATTAAAGGAATATCAAAAACGGATGGGATATGACGAAGGTAAAATGAAAAGTATGAAATATAAGATGACAGTCTATGATGAGTTCTTGAAAGAGTATGAGTATCGGAAAAAACATTGCGGAGTAAAGGATAATATTCAGAAAAAGCAGAGGGATAGGGAGCGATGATTTTTAGTAAAGAGAATGCAAGGTAGAAAATCTTAAAAGATGATTAAAAAGTAGCAAAGTTTGGCTTGATAATGTTCGGGCAGTTGGATATACTAAGATAATAGGGGTAATAGACATTAAATTGAAAGCGTTTTAAGAAATACAGAAGGGATATCATATGAATTTAAGCACAAGTATAAATGAAAAAGCAGCTTTGATATGGGCGATTGCAGACAAATTGACAGGAGTATACAAACCTCATGAATATGGAGAGGTTATTTTACCATTGACGGTTATCCGCCGTTTTGACTGTATTCTTGCAGATACGAAGGAAGCAGTTCTTGAAAAATATGATGAGGTTAAGACTTTGCCGATGAGGGATGTTTTATTGCGTAAAGTATCGGGCTACGAATTTTATAATACCAGTAAATATACATTTGAAAAGCTGTTGGATGATCCTGATAACATTGAAGAAAATTTTCATGATTATTTAAATGGCTTTTCTGAAAATGTAAGGGACATTATTGAGAAATTTAAGTTTGACGGACACATTGATACGATGGCAAACAAAGGTATTCTGTATATTGTTATCAAAGAGTTCACTTCGACCAGAGCAAATCTTCATCCTGATATCATTTCCAATTTAGAAATGGGATATATTTTTGAAGAAATCATTCGTAGATTTTCCGAGTCACACAACGAAGATGCGGGACAACATTATACGCCCCGCGAGGTTATCCGCCTTATGGTAAATATTTTGTTCTATGATGACAGTAGTACATTGTCGGGAAAAAATATTGCAAGAACGATTTATGAAATAATCTTAGCGTATTTGATACAACGGGCAGGAATAATTAAAAAGTGCGCCTTTGCGGTGTAAAAACTGCTCTTGCGGTGTAAACGGAAAGCCGGGACTGCCCGGTTGTTTTTATATGGAGGACGATTATGAAAAAGGCACTCACCCAGAAGCAGATTGCCGATTACGAACAACTCTGCCGTGACAGAAGCAACGGTCGGTTGCTGACCCCGGATGGACTGCGGTTCATCTGCGAAGCCAATAATTGTGACCCAGAAGCCATCGGTCGGCATTTTCTTGAGGTACTGGGACGGATGAAAAACGCATAGTAGTCTTTTTCATATTTATGCAGTATAATTTACCGTAGTGAAGTAACCAGGAAAGGAGCATATCAACATGAGCAATGCATTGGCCAAAAAGGATATTTATCTTGATTTGAGCATAGATGATGACGGATTTGACTTTGCCACCTCTATCGATGACGCTCTGGCGCAAGCAGAAGCAGAACTGGTTGTACTAAACGAAACGGTTGAATCCATCAAGGAACTCAAACCGCAGTGCGATAAATTGGATTATATTTTGGCTGCAAGTTCCGGTGCCTTATGTGGGGTTATCGATATATTCCTTGTGGGAAAACCCGGTGAATCACCTATTGGGGATATTACCGATAAATGGTTTGCCAACAGGACAATGGATTTCGCAAAGCTATGCCACCCGGACAAGAAGGAATTTGACAGTCTCGATTCAGCACTTCGGTTCTTGGAAAAAGAGTTCAAAGTCCCGTATGATCAGACGGGTCTTGGCGATGCCGGACGCGCCGTCTTTGGTATGAACGCCAAGAATCATCATTTCAAGTCACTTGCTCATAATCCCAGTTTGTTGGGTCTGTTCTTTTCGATATTGGATCAGTTTTCTAACACATCTCATTTTATATCGGATGGACAGCTTATTTCTTTGCAGCAAGCAGATGATAAATGGGAGTTGCAAGGCGGTAACATCCCAAGCAAATTATTTTGTGGTTTTGTGAACTGGTTCGGACACCTCATGTCGGATGTATCTGGTTCTAATTCCAGTGCCAAAGCTGGGAATCGTGGCATGGGCATTCCTTCACCTCTTTGGACCTGGACGAATGACATAATCGCAATAAAAGCGAAATTAGGGTTAAGCGTTACCGATACGGACAAGGCCATGAACGAATTGGCATTGGAGATATTCGAGAAGGGCTATGATACTCGTTTTCAGACAGCCCAGGCTATCCCTGTGTTTTTGAATGAGCTACTTGTACGCCTTATCTATGCAGTCAGGCGTCTGTATAGATATTTCACAGAGACACCTAAAGTAGAGCGTTCTTTCAAACTGATGTGGAAGAAATGCGAGCCGTTCTCTAATCCTACAGTAAAACGAATGCTGACTGTCGCACACGGGACGTTCTGCCTGGTTGATGCAGGAGATGCTGTAGGCAGAGCACTTGTAAGCGGGGGTGGAACTTTCAATGTGGTTGAATTTGTTCTGCGTCTCAATGTTGTTGGTGTCGGTCGGTTTGCCATTTCGTTGTACGGTGAAACAAAACGTGCTATTTCTTATGGCCATGCAAAGAGAGAGGCTGATTTCGCAGCCAAGGAAATCACAATCGTTGAGAACTACATAGAGGGGCTAAAGATTCTGTCTGTGAAATATGATGATGCCCGTCTGCTGACATTCGTTGCCGATTTCAAAAAAAGCGGTGCATATATTGAGGCATTCGGAAAATCAGCACAATTAGCAGAATTACGCAATGTTCCCGCAAACCGGGTGCTGAAAAGCAAAGCGGACATTGACAGATACTTTGGAGGAAAATGATATGGCTAAAAAGCTGTCAAAACTTCAATTAGCACAGCAGAAGGCTGAGTCTGCTTCGAAGAAGACAAATCAGAAAATAAATGAATTAGGTCAGCATACAGGTGACCTCTATGCTTCGTTGACTGCAATTCAGGCATTGTTTGATCGCATTCGGAATGTGCCTGAAGAAAACAGATTAAAATACGAAAACCTCAAGGCAATCAGGGTGAACTGGAAGCAACAAGCAGAGAAAATCGAACTGGAGTATAAAAAGGCCGAAGTTAAAGCTGCTGGACAGGGAGCCGCAGGAGTCGGTGCCGGAGTTGCTGTTGTTACCCTTGGTCCCACCGTGGCTATGGGCGTTGCGACAACTTTCGGTGTTGCATCTACAGGAACAGCCATTTCTGCTTTGAGTGGTGCGGCTGCTACTAATGCCGCCTTAGCCTGGTTGGGTGGCGGTGCTTTGGCAGCTGGCGGTGGCGGAATGGCTGCCGGAAGTGCTTTCCTGGCACTTGCCGGTCCTATCGGCTGGACGATTGCCGGTCTGTCAATTATTGCAAGTGGTCTGATGTTCTTCAAAACCAAAGGCGATAAGGAAAGATTGGAGAATGTATACACCCTCATCAGCAACAGAGATGTCAAGTCCTATGAACTTGCGATTGTCGAACTGAGTGAACGCATCAAGAGGATCATCGATGAAACCGGGAAACTGGAAGAGGCGGTTATCAAAATCGAAACCTTTGGTACGGATTACAGCCAAATGACCGAAGAACAGCAGTACGAATTGGGTGCATATGTAAATCTCATGGAAGCCGCTACAAAGCTACTCGTCAATCCTATTTTGGGTCTTCAGCCAAAGTTCTCCGAGCAGGATTTCGACAAAGTGTGTGCGGTCGAAACCGAGACATTCAGAAAATATTTCAAGGATCACAGAAATATAGTTATTTCTATGGCGAACCTGCTGTTTACGATTCCCCTCGATGAGAAGGATAAGAAACTCCTTGCCAAGTCTCTACGAAAAAACAAAGAGTTCCTATCCTCTGTCCAGATGACTAAAAAAGAGTTTGGTGTAGAAGACATCACAATGATTGAACGGGCATTGACTCACAGATACAAATTCAGAACCTATTAACGAAAAACTCCTCACCGCCGTAATGGTAGTGAGGAGTATCTTTTCGTTAGGCTTTAACTTCCCGCCCATCCTTAAAGGTGAACCGCACATCGTTCCTGTCGTAGACGGTTACGAAATCCACCAGTCCGCACCAGAGGGCGGGGTCAAATTTCTCCATCAGGTCAGCCTGCGCCAGCGTGTCCAAAAAGGCTTCGATTGCCGCCCGTCTGGATTTCTTGTCGGCAATGGCGGCTTCGATTTCCTCCAGCCGTGCCTTTGCAGTATCGAAACGGGCGGTGAGGCTGTCATAGCGTTTTTGGTACTCCGTCTGGTCGAGCGCCACATGAGCGTTTTCGTAGATGCATTTTTCGATAAGGTCTGAGACTACCATGATCTCATCCTGCAGTTCCGCAGTTTCGGCTTCCAGTGCGGAGATGTCGAAAGCAACATCCAGCGAAGCCCGGAGCGGCGAGATGATTGAAGCCTTTTTTCCTATCAGCTTGTTTGCCGCGGAGACAAACATCGCTTTGATCTCATCCTCTGTCAAGTGCGGAGTGGAGCATTTTTCCTCGCCGTCATACTTGTGATTGCATTGCCAGATTACCCGACGGTATTTGCTGTTGGAATGCCAGACCTTCGAGCCGTACCACTCGCCGCATTGTCCGCAGCGTATCTTGCCGGAGAAAAGATGGACGCCGCTATGCCGACCACGGCTGCTTTTTCTGCGCTCCAGTTCCTGCTGTACCAGTTCAAACACCTCCGGCTGGATGATGGCTTCGTGGTTGCCCTCCACATAGTACTGCGGAATTTCACCCTCGTTGACCTTTTTCTTTTTGGTGAGGAAATCCACCGTGTAGCTTTTTTGCAGGAGGGCATCACCTTTGTACTTCTCGTTGGTGAGGATGCTGCGAACTGCTCCTGCGTTCCATTTGTCCTTGCCGCCCGGCGATTTGATGCCGTCGGCGGTCAGTCTGGCGGCAATGCCATGCGGCGTCATGCCCTGCAGGAACATACTGTAAATGCGGCGGATGATGACTGCCTCGTCCTTATTCAGAACCAGATTGCCGTCAGGCCCCCGGTCGTAGCCGAGGAACCGCTTGAAGGGCACGGTGACCTTTCCGTCTGCAAAACGTTTTCTCTGTCCCCAGGTGCAGTTCTCCGAAATGCTCCGGCTTTCCTCCTGCGCCAGTGAGGACATAATGGTGATAAGCAGTTCGCCCTTGCTGTCCAGGGTCCAGATATTTTCCTTCTCGAAATAAATCTCCACGCCTTTTTCCTTGAGCTGGCGCACCGTGGTCAAGCTGTCCACCGTATTGCGGGCAAAACGGCTCACGCTCTTGGTGACGATGAGGTCTATCTTTCCCGCCAGCGCATCCGCCACCATGCGTTTGAAGCCCTCGCGGTGCTTGGTATTCGTGCCTGTTATGCCTTCGTCCGTATACACGGAAACAAACTCCCAATCGTCCCGGCTTTTGATATAGTTGGTGTAATAGTCCACCTGGGCGCTGTAGCTGGTGAGCTGCTCCTCGCTGTCCGTGGAAACACGGGCGTAGGCGGCGGTGCGGCGCTTTTTCTTTTCATTGATCGGCGTTGCCGTGAATCGGCTTATCGTTGCCGGTATCGTCGTTACTTTCGCCACGCTTTTCCCTCCATCTCTGTATCATTACTTCCCGCATATGCTGCTTGCGCTGCTCTGTGTGCCCGGGCATCTTCCGTTTGTTTTCCCATCCCGCTTCAAAGACGTGACCGTCAAAGAAGCGGATGGAAAGCTGGAATGGAGCCATGATGTGAATGCAGGCGATCTGCTCACGGAAAGCCATCTCGTCAAATGACTCCAGCCCCATAGCCTCAGCACACAGCTTTTTGAGGACCTCTTCCTTGATACTGGGGCTTTGGCATTTTCCGCTGGACGCACACCGCCATACGGAATCAAAACTGCCGTCTTTGTGCCGTGACCGCTGCCTGCGGTAGTTCTCACCACAGCTGTCGCAGCGAATGCGGCTGGTGAAGCAGGAACTGTTGGGGCCAAGCTGATGCTCCTGAACATATCGGCCTTTGGCGGCTCTGCGCTCATCTGTCCAGCAGTCCTTCCGCATGGTGGATTCCCAGTGGCGCGGCACGATGCGGCCGTCCTTAAAATAGAAGACCATCTCATTCGGAGCAGGAATCTCAATGCGGTCTACCTGCTCTGAAAAGATGATCTCGTCAAACTTATCCAGCCCCATGACCTCAGCGCAGGCTTCCTTGAGCATCTGCTCCGGGATATCCTTGTTTTGGCATTGGGCATTCCCGGTCTTTCTTCGGGTTCCGCAAATCCAGATGGTGTAGTTGGCGTCTGGGTCTTTCCGTCCCTTGCGGTTGGAGCGCTGATAACTCTTTCCGCACCGACCGCACTTAATCTTGCTGGTAAAGCAGGAGGTATTGATGCTCCAGTTTGCCAATGCGCCAAGCTCCCGGCGGCGCGCTTTTTCGGCTTGCACCGCCTGATAAACCTCCATCGGGATGATGGCCTCGTGCGTGTTCTCCACGAAATACTGCGGCAGCTCTCCACGGTTGATTTTGCTTTTTTTGCTGATGGGGTCCGCCACATATTCCTTTTGGAATAGAAGGTTGCCCGTATAAGTGATGTTGCCGAGAATCTGCCGGATGGAGGAATTACCAAAGTGCTGTCCCTTGTAGGATTTCACACCCATCTCGGCAAGCTGCTTTTCTGTGGTTTCCGCAGATAAGCCATTCAGGTAATTGTCATAGATGAGCCGGACGATCTTTGCCTCCTCCTCGTGGATGACCAGATGGTCGTCCTCCCAGCGGTAGCCATAAATTTGAAATCGGCCGTTGGGGATGCCTTTTTCAAACCGTTTCCTGGTACCCCATTTGACGTTGTCCGATAGGCTGCGTATTTCTTCCTGGGCGAAGGACGCCAGGAGGGTCAGCATCAACTCGCCGTCCTCGGTGAGGGAGTCGATGCGCTCCTTTTCAAACTGCACGGAAACGCTCAGCTCTTTGAGTCTGCGCACCGTATTTAACAGATCAACGGTGTTGCGCGCGAAGCGGGAAATGCTCTTTGTCAGGACAATGTCGATTTTTCCGGCTTCGCAGTCGGCAATCATCCGATTGAACTCTTCGCGGGCTTCGGCTTTGGTGCCGGTTATCCCGTTGTCGGCGTATACGCCAACATACTCCCAGGCAGGATTGCTCTGTATCAAACTGCTGTAAAAGCTGACCTGTGCCGAAAGGGAGTGCTGCAGCCGCTCGGACTCCATTGAGACTCTTGCGTAGGCAGCGACCCTTTTGCGGTGCGGTATCTGCGGTGTTTTCGCTTCGATTTTATTTACAATCCGCATGAAATCACTCCTTTCCGACACTATATATCACTCTGAAAGCCGATTATATCAAGTCATTTTCCGATAATAATGTACCCAAAGATGGCGAAAACTCAGCCCTCAGATTTGTATCAATTACGGCATATTCCTCCTCGCTCAGAAGCCCCTTTTCTCGGAGATTCTTTGCGATGGAGAGGGCGGCAAGGTAGCTCATTTCAGAACGGAATTTGTCCTCACTCATGCCCGTCACCGCCTTTGTAGCGGTCTGCGATATAGCAGGCGTGAGAGCAGTATTTTCTTTTTGCATTGCCATAGGCAGTGAAGGGCTTTCCGCAGTGAGCGCAGGTGAAGTGGTATACGGCTCTGCGGTTGACCTTTTCCGGGTGTGCATTCCACCAGGCAGTACGGCAGTTATCCGAGCAGAACTTGACTCGCTTTCTTCCGGGAGTCTGCGTAAGCAAAGCGCCGCACTGCAGGCAGAATCCGGCGTCCAGTTCAATGCGGCTGTTATCCGCAGCCTTTGTGCCGGTCAGCCCCATCTTCCGGCAGAATGCGACAACGGTATCTTTCTTCAGTCCCACCGCCTTGGCGATGGTGGCGTATCCATATCCCTGTGAGCGTAGGGCGGTAATCTGTTCTTTTTGCTGATTTGTCATTGTGGCTCCTCCGTTCCGAGGGTTTCCCTCAATGACCCATCTGGACAAGGTAGCCCGTTTTGGCCGAAAAAAATACGCCCACCGAACCGTTATGGTAGGGTGGGCTTTCAGCAGGTTAAGTTATTTAATTTTGGCTGCGTAGTCAAGCGAGATCCAACCTGCGCCGCTCTTCAAGCGTCCCCAGCCCGCTGTGGAGCCCTTGCCGGACTTCACCTCAACGATGGTGAATACCCCTTTTCCGGTAAACTTACCGGTCTTGGCGTAGTCTGTTCCCGGTCCTTTTCGGATATTGAGGTCGGAGATGCTGACCTTTACGAGGAACGGAACCTCTGCGGCTATTGTTTTCGATGTATAGATGTTTACACCGTTTACATCAAACACACTATATCCCGGATTGGCATCAGCGCACTTCTTGGCGTTGGAGAGGATCTTGTATGCGCCTTTCTGCGACTTGCTGTCAGACCAGGTCTTGCGGACACGGTAAAGCTGCGTGGTTACAGTAGGAGTATCAGCTGAACCGCCAAGCTGTGCCGTGACCTTTTCCGCCAGATCGCCCATCCTGGCATACATCCAGTTTCCGGGGCAGGACTTGTTGGCAAACCAGCGATGCACCGTCAGCACCATCTCATCGGACTTCGACTCATAAGAGAGCGTCTTGTCCTTATCGCCAAGCCACAGGAGCTTTTTCTTGCCGTTTCTCTTGCAGATGTCTACGCAAAGGGTGATCAGCTTCTGGTAGACCACATCCTTAAAGGCATACGGCTCTGTGGTGTCGGATGCGCATTCGATGGTGATGGCCCGCTGATCGTTGGCGCTGGAAGAGGAACACCAGGAGCGGTTTTTCTCCTCCACATACATACCTACACGGCCATCAACGCCGATGCCGTAGTTGCAGCTTGCCTGTCTGGAAGTCGGCAGAAAGATACTGCCGAGTGTTTCCACCGAGCATTGCCCCACCACACAGTGGGGCGTGATACGGTCGATGGAGTGCGTCCTCTGCCCGGAGTGGTTGGGGCTGAGTTTTGTGTAAGATACCAGTGAACTGTTTGTGTAAGCCATAATCATTCGTCCTCCTTTTCGTTTTCCGCTCTGTCATGGAGCTGCTCCAATACTGCTTTCAGCTTTTCCGGGATGGGCAGTCCAAGGTGTGCGGCGTTCTCAATAATGCTCACGCCCTCGTTGGACAGATAAAAGAAGATCACTGCCGTGCGCAGTACAGAGCCTGTTCCAATGACCTGCACGTCCAGGATGTGGGCGATCCCCACCAGCAGGAAGATCAGCACCTTGCGGCAGATACCCTTGAATCCCACCTGGCTGTTGAGCTTCTTGTCAGATACGGCACACATTACGCCCGTGATGTAGTCCGCCACCGCAAACACCACCAGGGCGATGAGCAGCCCATCGTTGCCGCCAAGGAAGTAGCCAAGCCACCCTCCCACAGCGGTGAACACCATCTGAATCACATTCCAAAATTCCTTCATGTTGGTAACCTCCGTTTCTCTTGGTTTTGTGTATGAAAAAAGCGGCCGCTCCGAAAAGTAGTCGCTGATTCCCAAAAGATTAAATTGTCAAATCTGTTTCGGCAGCCATTCCCACAGCCTCATGTCCTCCTGCCCAAGCGACCACATACACATCCCCCGCAGCTTCCAGCGGTACGCCGCCTGGTTCGCCCAATAGACGAGGGAGTCCACGTCCTGGTAATAGAGGATGGAGAAGCCGTCCGCATCCCCAAGAAACAGCCGGGAAATCCAGATATTGATATCCCTCGGAGTGACCTCAGCCGTGTAGTTGTTCCCGCAGGATATCTCCATCAAATCTGAATGGAAAAAATCATAATCCATCGAAATGTCCTCGCTGCGGGTGGCGCTCTCCTCCACATCGGCAGTCAGCGTGAACACCTGGAATTCTTCATCCCACGCCACATTGCTCCTGCTGATCCGTCCGAAGGATTTAAAACTTCCGTCCGGCATCCGCACATCGAACCGCTCGTAAGGCTCATATGTCCATGAGTCCCCAAGTCTCATCAGTTCACAGACGGTACGGTTATCGGAGCGGTATCCTGCATACCCGCCACTGAATCCGGATATGGAGGCCGTGAAACGCAGCGCATAAGATGCGCCGGAATACACCCGCACCCTGTTTCCACGGATGCGCATCTCCACCGTGTACATGGCGGGATTCCCTCTGAGGTCTGCATTCGCCGTCCGGCTGATCGTCTGGCTGTAACTGCCAAGAAGGGTGGAACCCTTGTAAAGCTCCACCCTCTGTGTGTCATAATTTAAGCAGCAGAAAACATCCCCGCAGAACACCCCCGCCTTCCCGCTGCCGCCTGCCGGGAATGCCAGCCTTGCCCGCAGATGGATATCGGAAAAGCCGCTGTACTTCCATGCAAGCTGCCCGCTCCCCTCAAGCTGGGAGTACGGCCGGTTCTCATAGCCCTCCCGCCACACCTCCCACTTGCCGGAGAGCGTCGTCCAGTAACTCTCCGGCAGAGGGTTCTCATCCCGGAAGTCCTCGTACCAGATGAGCGCCGAGTCCGGCTTCCTGCGGAGCATTTCCAGCGTCAGCTTGAAGCCCCTGTCCGGCTGCGCCATGTTGCCGTCCACATCCTTGAATTTCCGTGGCGCAAGGGTATAGGTGGCGGAGCCGGCGCTCGGTTCTTCCGAAAAAGCCGAGCAGACACGGAAGCCGTAAAACTGCACCCCTTTCACATCCACCGAGACCGTGATGGTATGCGTCCCTGCGGAGAGGGAGATTCCCTTTGCCAACGCAGACCAGAAGGTAGTCCTCCAGTACGGCCACCACAGGCGGCTTTCCGTGAAGTGCTTTGTGCTGCCGTCCAGCGCCGCATAGATGCCGTTCTTGTCCCAGAAGGGGTAGCAGAGCCGCACCGCCACATCGTAAGTTCCCGCCGTGTTCACGGAAAAGCTGTAGGTCACCGAGCCGTTATCGCCCAGGGTTGCGATACCGTTTTCAATGGAGACAATGCCGGACGCGCTGGAGTAGCCGTCAGCGTCCCGGTCGATGAAAATAGTTCCGAACTCGGTTTTCTGCTCCTTGCCGTAGGCAGTTAGGTAGCGCCTGCGGTTGTATGTGTCCGCAAGCTGAGGGTACTCGCGGGAAACGGCGTCCGCTCCTTCCATGTAATCGTAGACATGGGGAAAGGCGTAAGGCACCTTGTCATAATCATCCCAATAGGCCACGATAGGGAGAAAGGGCTGGGGCGGCGCGTCACCTGTGAAGTTGTACGCTCCCGTCATCCAGTACCTTGCGGCGTAGTAGGTGTTGGAAACGCCCCGGTAGGTCTCGCCCAGGTTCTCCGGCGTATCGTAAATCTGCCAGTTCCACCCGTAGGCGGGCATACCGAGGAAGATCTTATCCGGGTCCATGACCTTCGTGGCGTAGTCGTAGATGCCCTCCAGCCAGCTTCTTGGGGAAACCGGTCCCGGTGCGGAGCCTGCCCATGCCATGCCGTAGGACATGATGGATGCGGTATCGCAGTAAGCGTTTAAGTCGCCGTAAACACACTAGTTCTCGCCGCCCACCGAGCCGTTTACCGAGGTCATCCCCGGCAGGCAGATGTTCATGTGCTTTGCAGGGTCATAGGCTTTCACCGTATTGTAGATGTTGCGGAACATCGCCGTGGACTCCGTATGGGTGGAATAGCCGTCCCCACGTTCCAGGTCGATGTCAATGCCGTCACACCAGGGATATTTCTCCATGATGCGGACGATCTCCGAGAGAAACCTGTCCTGCGCCCCGTCCGTGTTATCCCGCAGGGCGCGGAAGATGCTGTTTGCGCCATCGTTTGCCACGGTCAAAAGCCACTTGATATGGGGCCATTTATTGATGTAGGTGAGCATATCCGAGATCGCCACGCCGCTTTCATAGATCTCTCCGGTCGCTCTTACCTTAAAGGAGAACAGCCCGATCTGGCTGATGCGGTCGCCGTAGTCCCGGAGGGCTTCGTACATCCGGGCATTGCCCATGAACGTCCATACCATGATCTGTTTGCCTTTCAGTGTGTCCATCAGATCGGCTCACCTCCATCCTGCATTTCCTGCATCTCAAACAGCACCCGCGCCGTTTTCCCTTCCGGGAGCGTCACCTTATGCTTGGAATCCCAGGCGGCGCTGTACTGGTAAAAGCCCTCTTTTTTCTCCGGGCTGCCGTTCTTCGTACACTGCCGAGTAGAAGCCAGCAGGGCGAGATCCGCTTCGGCTGGGACGGCGTTAGGGAAGGATACCTTCTGGCCGCCCACGCCCTGGCAGAGGGAAACCGCCCCAGCTTCCAAGTCGGACTTCGGATAGATATGCACATCCAGCCCAGCGGAGGTCTCCCCAAGGTTAAAGAGGATGACCGTTTCCTCGCCCCGCACCACGCCATTGAACCAGACAGGGGCTTTGATCACTCCATCCTCACGGAGCTTTTGTAGGAATGGTTCGGTATGGGGCGTGTATCCCGTCAGGGCTGCGCCCTCCTGCAGCTGCAGGTCAGTAAAATAAATCGTGCCGGAGCAGTCCGTGATGGTAGGCTTCACGGTGACGCTCACGACACGCATATCCTGTTTCCGGTTTATGACCTCCGCCAGCCGGATAAAAGCGACCTTACCCATCCAGCGTCCACTTCATCTCGCAGGGATGGCCTACCCATCCCGTGGCCACCGCCCCTGCCTGCAGGAGGATGTCCGTGATATAAAGTATCCCGGTGCAGTTGGTGATGCACACCCGCACCGTGATGGACTTGACCCTGGCGGAGTAATTCTCCGGCGTGATCCTGGCGGAGGTAGATGATAAATATGCCATTTTGCCCTCCTTCCATCAGTACAGGTCAATGAATCTTGATTCCGTACTGCCGTCCTCATATTCAATGACCACTTCAATGCCCACCTGGGCGTCATCGCTCAGCTTCTCCAGATTTTCCGAGCCGATCTGTGCCGACAGGGTGTAGCTGGAACGGTTGGCGGGATAAACGGTCTGGGACAGGCTTTTGGTCATGCCCGCCACGCCCTCCGCCTTGAAGGAAGCCGTGCCGGATGCGCCGTTTTCGCCGTCCGCTTCAAAACCGGAGCTGACCCAATAGGCCAGCCCGTCATCGGCCCGGGAGTTTCGCAGCAGATTAAACGGCACCATTTCCCGGATATCGTTATTGGACACCATGCTGGTGCCTTCCAGTGAATCCGCCGCATTGTCCCACTGACTGGCGGAGCTGCCCAGGTTTTTGAGCGTAGTAGAAAGCTCCAGCACCGTGTTCCACGGTTCCTGCAGATTGTATTCCCTGCGGACGATACGGGTGGTGACCGAAAGCCCCAACTCCTTATCCTCCACCCGGACGTAATCTCCCAGTTCCCAGGCTTCATGCTCGTAGCCCGTCAGCACGGATAAGTCCATCGCGTTTAACACATAGGAAATGGTGGGCTTTGCGTAATCCGCCAGCCGCATCTCAGCGTATTCCTTCATCTGGTAGGGGTTGGTGAAGGAGGAGCAGTCCAGGGTGGAGATACGGATTTCACTGGTATAAGTAAAGTCCTCCACATAGGGCCTTCCGCCGTTGATGTCCGCGAAGGTCATTCCTTCCGCACCCACGGCGTACAGCCTTGTCACAAGCTCCCTGGTATCCACTACCCGCTGGATGGATTTCATGTTCTTTTTGTAGGCAAAAAGGGCGCCGCTGTCCTTGCCGTTGACCGTCAGAAGATGCACCTGACGGTTGGGGCAGTCAAAAACCAGGTCGCCGCCGTGAAGGTCTGCTGTATTTCTGAGGATGGACAGGGCATTCTTTTCCGTACTGGTCCAGGTGCGCTTTGTCCGTACCGTCACCGTACCGACGCTCCACTCAGTGCCCTCTAAGGCGTAGGCCATCGCGGTTTCCGGGTATTCCGCTTCAAAGGTTCTTTCTTCCTTGCGGACAGAGAATGTCAGGTCATAGAACTCCGCCTCCGCATACACCTCGGTCACGGCGCTGCCGTCCGTATCCCTGGTATCGGTGACCGTCCTGACCTTGTACACATCGTCCACGATCTGGATCTTCTTCTCGCTGTCGATATACCCACGCTTGCCATCCCGGTAAGGGATCTTAAAGGAGAGGGTGTCCTCGCCGTTGATCTCGCCCGTGACAATGATGTCGTAGGCATTCTCCAGCACCGCCTCCCATGCACCATTCCTGTCCAGCACCACCGGCCTTGCGTAGCCGATCTTCTCATAGGGCGCTTTTGGGATGTCGTAGAGCCGGATATCGATGAGCTTTGGCGTCCGTGCAGTGTCGGAAGTCGTGAGCGTTACCCGGAAACGGATATATGCCCTGTTGGGAGAGGTCAGTCGCCCGTCTGAAGGGACTGCCGCCCAATCGCTCCAATCGGTCAGGTCATCACTGGTTGATGTCTCCACAAAGGAAACCGCCGTTGTGCCGGAAATATACTCGCTGGTTACGGACACACGTCCCGTGCCGGAGAGGTTGCACTCAGCCGCCGCTGTAGTCAGCACGCCCTCGGACGGATACACACCGCCGGATGCCCGGAGCGTGACTGCTCCCGGCTCGGTAATGCCGTCTACACTCCCGGAGGTATCCCCGGCGTTTGCCATCAGGGAGGAGCGGAAATAGTCCATCAAGTCCTCTGCGGTAAGCGAGGTATCGCAGTCTAAAAACCAGTCGTCCAGCCCTCCGGCATACCAGTAGGAATCGGCGTGCATTCCAAGGATCAGATCCGCTGTGCAGGAGCGGTTCAGTTCCCCGGTAAAGGTGAAAAACTCCGATGGCCACACAGTGCCGCTTTCACGGTCGCCCACCACATACTGTGCCGTCTTGTTATCCGGCTCGATCAGGCAGGCGATAAAGTACCAGCCGCCGTTTACCAGGGAAAAAGGCGGCGTGACCGTTTCATCCAGAATCAGGGAGCCGGTATCGTCATAGAGCATGACCCTCGGCCTGCCTCGGAAAAGGGAGAGGTAGAAGATCGGCTGACCGGGACCGTATCTTGTGTTGAAGATCGGGCAGTAGGTGTTTCCCACAGAATAGGTGGTGGGGTTCATCCAGCCGCCGCAGAGGATACGCCCTCCAAGCTCTGCGAAAATGCTGCCGTCATTTGCGACCTTCAGATAGGTCTGCTCTGTGGCAGGGCTGTTGATATTAAAACGAAAGTAATTGCCTTTCTGCCCGCTCCGCATAGACGCGGTGGTGCCGCTCCAGTTGTTAATGAAGGCAGGTCTTCCCGCACCGGAGGAATCCAGAAGGTTGTTGTTTTCATCGGGAGCGGATTCGTTCATCCGCCACAGGCCGCCCTTTGCCCATTCTTCCGGGAACTCACCAGTAAAGTCCGTCTGTGTGTTTAAGATTGTTTTCAGCGCCATCGCCAGTCACCTCCATCGGCTCCTTGCCTGTATTTCCAGCCCCGTAAATACAGCGTTTGCCGCTGCCACAGAGACTGTGTTGTCGCCCACAGAAAGCGTGGGAAAATTCAGCTCCTCCAGATAGGGCAGCCCGTTTCGCACTGTAGTACCGTTTTCATCCTCCACATAGGCAGTCATGCGGTCGGTATCCACCACCAGCGTTTCGCCCGCCGCAAGGGTGGCATTGACGATCTTTAATTCCTGCCCGTTGGTGGTGATGCTGATATAGTTTCCTGCTGCGGAGGTAATTTCTCCCTCAATGCGGTAGATGGGATTCGACTCCATGTTCCCGGTATGACGGGTTATGGTGTGACTGCCCTCCACCGTGACAGAAAAGTTTTCATCCTCGATGGCGTAGCCAAAGGGGTCAGGGCAGAAAAAGGTCAAATCAAAGCTGCCGGAGGAGCGAAGGAGCCGTTCGCACTCCACCGCAGCGTTCAGCCTTGCCATAAAATATCGGTCCGGCACATCGTCTAAGATAAGCTGCTTTAATCCGCCCACCGGGTCAAGCCATGCCGCGATATCATCCAGCGTGGAAACCAGGGCGGGAAAGCTGTGCCTTGGAAAGATGCTGCAGGAGACCACGATCTCCCGGTAGTCAAAGTCCGCCCCAAAGTCGGTAACTCCATACTTTCCGGGGACGGTGGTGGTAAAGTTGCGGAGCCGACCGCAAACCTGCCAGGAGGTCAGCCTTGCTTTCAGCCCCATGCTCTTTGAAGTGACGTCATTGTATGAAAAGCCCAAAGCATATCCCTCCTTTATGCCGTACTGAACCGTCCCTGGGCGCGGGAACCGGTTTGGATCAGGTTGTAAAGCTCCTGAGAAATCCTGCGGATATCGTCCTCACTGCGGACAATCATCTGCTGGATGGTAATCAGTGTTCCGAAAGAGGAACCGCCTGCGCCTCCCATGCCGCCGGAAACAGAACCGACCGTCCCGCTTGCGTCAAAGGCAAAGTTTGATGGAACCGCCGATTGCATATCTGCTGCCAGCCCGTTCATAACGCCAAGGATGCCGTTGTTTAAGTCCTCTGCGGCACTGATGGCCGCGCCTGCGCCGTCCTCGATGCCGCCTGCAAGTCCCTGAGTCAGCATATCGCCCACCCACGCCATCTCTCTGGACGGGGAGGAAATACCGAAGAAGCCCTTGATTTTACTGAGCAGGTTCGAACAGAAGCCGCTGACCTTGCTCCACAGCCAGCTTGCCGCATTCCCGATACCGTTCCAGATGCCCTTGATGAGGTTCAGGCCGATATTTGCCATCTGGGACACACCTCCGGCAAAGCCCTTCACGATAGCGGAGATGATCTGCGGCACCGCCTTTACGATCTCCACGATGATTTTCGGAAGATTTGTGATCAGGGCCACGAAAAGCTGTACGCCGGCCAGGATGATCTTGTCGATGTTCCCGACAAGGGCGTTGATAATGCTTGTGATGATCTGTGGAATCGCCCCTACAATGGTAGTGATAATGGTAGGCAGGTTCTGAATCAGGGAAATCAGCAGGTTTACTCCGGCGTCAATAATCTGCGGGATACTGCCAAGGATTGCCGTCACCAGCCCATCGATGATCTGTGGGATTGCCGCCACAATGGCCGTGATGATCTCCGGCAGTGCGGAAATCAGGGAGGTCAGAAGCTGTATCCCGGCGTCAATGATCTGCGGAATCGCCCCCACGATAAACTCCACCAGTGCCGTGATGATGGCAGGCAAGGCTGCGACTAACACGGGGATCGCGTCCAGAAGCCCCTGTGCCAGCCCCAGAATCAGCTGCAGGGCAGCGTCCAGGATCATGGGCAGATTTTCAATCAGCGTCTGCACGATCTGCGTCACCACAAGGACGATCTGCGGAATCAGGGTAGGCACAGCCTCCGCGATTCCCTGGGCAAGGGTGACAATGATTTGCGCCGCACCCTCCACCACAGCAGGAAGGCTCTGGATGATGCCAGACAGAAGTGAAGTCAGCATCTGCATCCCGGTATCCACAAACTGCGGCAGCATGGAAACTGCCGTATTCACAAGCCCCGTGATGGCTTCGGCAAATGCCGCGTCCGCCCCGTCCACGCCGTTTATCATATCGGTAAAGGCAGAGATGACCTCGGAAATGGCGGGAAGGAACTCCGCCCGCAGGCTGTTCTTTACATTGGAGATGGTCTCCCCAAGCCCCGCAAGAGTTTCATCCAGCTGCGCCTGTCCTTCCCTGGATGCCACCAGCGCCTCATTGTTACGGTAAAACGCGCCGCTTGCCTCGTCATACGCTCCGGAGAGGGTCTCCATGATAAGGCGGTTCCGTTCGCTCTCATCCGAGCAGGCCGCCAGCTTCTCGTTAAATTCGTCCTCGCTGATGCCCACCCAGTTTAAGGCGTCCGCCAGGGAGCCTGTGACCTGTCCCACCTTGGCAGTCTCGTTTGCCGACTCGATCATGCCCTCGATGGGAAGGGCATCGCCAAAAGTGCCGTAAACGCCTGCGGCAATGTTCGTCCACTTGGTGATGTCCTGCTCATTTTGGGCAAGCTGTGCCAAAAGCTGTGACGCTTCGGTTGCCGTGTCCGTATCGCCAAGAATCTTGTAAAACTCGTTGTAAGACTTCTGCGCCGCTTCGCCGCTGTAGCCGGCCGCTTCAAAAGCGGTGGTCAGCTTGCCCTGGGCTACCCTGTATTCCTCCGTGGCTTCGTCCAGGTTCCAGATGGCGCTGCCAAGCTCCTTGATGCCGTTTAGCGCCGCCTGGATACCGGAGGAGATGAGGTTGCCCATCGCCACCGTAGCCACCGAAAGGCCGGAGCCTAATTTGTCCGCCCCTTCGGCGGCATCCTCCAGCGAATCGCCCAAGTCCTCCGCCACATCCCCGGCGTCCTTCATCCGCTCCCGGTTTTCCCGAAGTTCCCCGGAAAGCTGGGAGATGCGTCCTTCCAGCTCCTTTGCCTCGCTGGAGCCTTTGCCGTACTGCAGCACGGCATTGGAATAGGCACGCTTCATCCCGGCAAGCGCATCCTCCTGCTGGGCAATCTCACGGGAGAGCCGTTCCGTAGCGTCCGCCGCATCCGTTTCCTCCTGGGAGAGGGCTTCAATGGCCCGCTCATTATCGGAAAGTTCCCGCTCCATGCTGTTTAAGGCGGCTTCCGCGTTATTCAGCTGGATCTGCCAGTTCTGGGTGCGGCGGTCGTTCTCCCCAAAGGAGTCGGCGGCATTCTGGAGGGCAGCCCGCAGGGTTTCCACCTTGTTTTTCTGTGCTTCGATTTCCTTATTCAGCACAGTGTTCCTTGCGGAAAGCGCCTGCACGGACTTATCGTTTTTATCAAACTGCGAGGACACCAGCTTCATCTCGGAGCCAAGCACCTTGAAGGACTGGTTGATCTCGGACAGCGCCTTTTTAAATTCCTTCTCGCCCTCAATGCCAATCTTCAGACCGAAATTATCCGCCACGGGCTGCACCTCCTCTCCTTAAATTCCGTAGGGAATCACATCGTCAATGGTCAGCACCTGCTTCGGCTTTGCGATCCCCATAAACTGCTTATGGCATTCCCAGAGATCCATAAGCAAACCAAACGGCATGAGCCACACTTCATCCTGCGAGAGACTCAGATGGGCCATGCCGTAATACAAAAGCCGGGTAAACAACTCCTCGTCACTTACCCGGCCGCCGTGTTTTTTCCCTCCGGCTCACTTTCCACGTTCCGCTTGGTACCACGGTACATTGCCTCCATGATGGCGTCCTTGTAGTCGGTCAGCTCCATCGGGGAGGTGAGAAGCTCTACCTCCTCGGCGGTCAGTTCAGGCCTTTTGTCCTCCGGGTGTTTCAGATTGTGGACGAGAATAGGCTGGTTGCAAAGGAGCGTAATGAGCCAGACGATCTCGTCCAGCGCCATTTCAAAATTCTCTGCTTTCATCAGCTTCTCGCCCAGGTTTTCCAAGCCGCCGTAGCGTCCAGCAATCTGCTTTGTAGCACGGGTAGTCAGAAGCATCTCATATTCCACGCCGCCGATGGTGACCATCGCTGTTCTTTCATCCATGACTCAGATCCTCCTTAACCTTCGCCGTCCAGAGAGGCCGCAGTGGTTTCCGCATAGGACGGTTCGTAGACTTCCTGGTACCAGTTGGTAATGGTCGATGCGGACACGCCAGCGTCCCCCTCAGTGACCTCGGCTTTCCAAGGGTGCTTGCCCTGACCGTCCACCTTGTTACGGCGCATGACCGTCCCCTCAATGGTGGGCGTGGAGAACTCGATGCTCTCGCCTTTGGTAGTCAGGTTGGTAGCAGGGATGCCGAACTTCACCTTGTACAGCCAGAAGTAGCGGTACTTGCCGTTTGCCTTCTTTGCGCGAAAGCCGATAGCGACAGGAGCGCCGCCGTCCTCGCTGGCGGAGATGATAACGCCGTTCTGGTCGATCACCGCTCCCGTTAGGTCAGATGCTGCGGCTGCACCGATATCATCCACGCCAAGGGTGAGGGTGCCGCTCTGGAACTCCTTTACCACCTCCGCAGCGCCATCGTCCGCATACAGCGTTGCCTCCGCAAGCTCCACGGAAAGCTCTGCGGTCATGGCTTTTGCAAGAGAGACGGGAGTGGCATAGGTCTCGCTGCCGTCCTCATCCTCCGTAATTTTTGAATAGAAAAGTTTATCAAGGCCAATGGTAGCCATATCTCATTCCTCCGTTTCATAGGTTTTTGCCACGTCAATGGCGTAGTGGTGGTAATCGGTATCGTCCTCATGCCCGATATACCGCCTGTCCGTAATGGTAAAATCAGCGGCAAGCAGGGCTTTGGAAAGCTGCTTTTTCCGCTTCAGATAATTTCCCCTGGAGAACAGGGAGAGGCGGGCCTCCTGGGTCTCATATTCCGGTAGGTTATCGGCATGAAGCTCGTAGGTATCCGCAAGCGGCGTGACCACCACATACTCCTCCGGCGGCTCATCGGAGAACACGCCAGTCTCCACAGGCAGGCCGCAGTTTGTGACTGCTGCCTTGATTTCCGAAAGTATACTCAAATATTCTCCACCTCCTCGTCCAGCTTTGCCTTCATGGCGCTGATACAGGCGTTTTTGGATGCCGATCGGGCGGGCTTCAGAAACGGCTTTGCAGGCTGGCCGCTTTTGCCGTATTCCAGGATGGTGGCGATTTTGGCGTTGCTGTCGCCGTCAGAACGGGGTTCGGAAAAGCCCACCTTTATGTCAAAATCCCCGTTCCTGTCCTGCAGGGCGGGAGAAGTGCCAAGGGAGCGTAAAAGCTCCCCAGTGCTTCTGGAGTCATACTTTGTCCCGCTGCCAATGACAGACTGCAAATTGGAGCGCACCTTGTCCTCCACGACCTCTGCACCCGCCTCCAGCACTTTCGGGATGATCTCATCCGTCTTATCCGCCAGCCGGGATACCTTTATCAGAAAGTCCTCCGGCATTTTCCATGTTGCTTTAGCCACCCGCTTTCACCTCCGTCCCCAGTACCTCCAGATACATCCCTCTGCCTTTGACATCCTCCACAGAAGTGATTTCGAAGGTATGCCCGTCACAGAGGATTCGCATATCCGTTGTTATTTCCACACCTGGAATGACTCGGAATCGGAACAGATCGGTGGCTGTAGAGAAGGACGCCATGTTCGCCCATTTCTCACTGCCATGCCGGCCTTCCCGGTATGCCCGTACCTCTGCTACAGTCGCATCTGTTTCCGCCTTGAAGCCGTCCTCATCCTGTATGAACTGTTTCTCTACGATGGAAATGAAGGTGTTCATCTTGCCAAAGCTCATACTCACACCTTCCAATCCCGGTCAAGCCGTAAGAGAAGGTTGACCGTATTCCACACCTGCTGTGCCGCATTGGTGTTGTCTGCGAAGAAGCCGCCTGTGGAGCCGTCCCTGGACTCATAGAAATGCGATGCCAGCATGATCACCGCCTGTTCGGTAGTGGCCGGCATCGCATTTTCCGTGTAGTAGCCTTCCGGGATATGCTGGTAGCTCTCCGCATAGGAAACAGCGGCGGTGATGTAGCCCTTCAGAAGCTCATCATCCGCCGAATGCTCCAGAATGAGATTGGCTTTGACCTTAGAAAGAAGTGCTTCCATCACCGCCGCCTCCCTTCATCATTAGCCCGCAGACTTCTGCGCCAGCACCTTGATGGCCTCCGGTAGGATCAGCTTGCCGTCCACACGCTGGGAGGCAAGGAAGCCAACCTGTCCGGTAGCGGCATACAGTTCGTTGAGACGCTTGAAGGAGCGACCCTGGCGGTCAGCGATCCAGTAATAGGAAAAATCACCGAAGGCGATGGTCTTGGCGTCTGCAGCAATGGCAGGCATATACGCAGAGGTACGTACCGGCTTGCCAAGCAGCAGGTCAGGAGTGCCTGCGGTCAGGGAAGGCTGCCAGAGGTACTGACCCTGGTTATCCTTCAGCTTGCGGATGGCCTTGATGGTGGAATCGTTCAGAACCCACACGGCATTTCTGCGGTAAGGAGCTTTCAGGGAATAGAACAGGTCGATCAGTTCATCGGCAGTGATTGCCGTAGCGGACGCGGCGGTAATGCCGGTCTCAGCACCGCCCGTGGCGGCAAGAATGCCCAGGGGTTTTCCAGTACCGTCCCCGGTGAAGAAGGACTCCTCTTCCTTGGCACCGATACGGCGGGCAAACTCACGGGAGATGTAGCTTTCCAAGTTAAAGACGCTGTCGTTCAAGAGTTCCTCGGAAACCTTGATCATGGTGCCCAGCTTGTAAGCACCGATAGATACCTGACCGAAGGAATCATCGCTCTCCAGGTATGCGCCCTCCTCATCGATCCAGGACGCAGTGCCCTTGGTGGCTACCACGGGGATCTTGCGGTCGCCGCTGGAGGTCTGGATGATTTTTGCCAGCTGACGGAAGATGTTCTCTTCCTCCAGAGCCTCCACCAGAGTACGCTCATACTCGTCAGGAACCAGATAGCCGCCCTCGGAATCGGTGCCGATCTGCAGGGCGTTCATCACGGTGGGCATGGGGGTCTTAGAGCGCATCATGTTCCAGAAATTCTGGCGGTACTCATCGGTGGCACGGCCGGTCTTGGCAGTTTCCTTGCCGTTCATGGGCTTGCCAGTGAGAGGCTTGTTCACCGGGCGGTTCAGTTCCGCATCCAGCGCCTCCTGACGTTCCAGACGGGCGATCTCCTTGCCGAGATCGGTAATTTCCTGCTCCATGCGGGAGTAGGTGGCATCGTCCTCAGCGGACAGCATACCTTTGTCGTTTCTGTGGGAATCCAGGAATGCCTTGGTGGCCTCCCAGGCTTTGGCGCGCTTTTCGCGCAGTTCAAGAATAGTCATAGTCGTTATCCTCCTTAAAATTTCATCAAATTAAGCCGCTCGTAGAGACTATCCACGGAACGGCCCTGGGGTTTGGGGTCTTCAGTTTTCTTAGGATGGGTCTTGCACTTCGCTGCGATCTTATCCATAAGGGAATTGACCACAGCGGCTTTGGAATAAAGCATGGACACCGCAGGCGGCTCCATATCCTCCGGCACTTCAGAGCGTTTCATGACTTCATCTGCAAAGCCAAGTTCTACTGCCTTTCCCGCGTCCATCCAGGTCTCTGCGTCCATAAGGTGAGAGAGCTTGGCGCGGGACAGACCGGTCTTGATCTCATAGGCGTTGATGATGGAATCCTTGACGCTCGACAGCATCTCGATGGCCTTCTGCATCTCTGCGGTATCGCCCATCGCCACGGTCATAGGATTGTGGATCATCATCATGGATACCGGAGATACCAGTACACGGGTACCAGCCATCGCGATCACACTGGCCGCAGACGCCGCAATGCCATCGATCTTGACCGTGACGTTGTGGGGATAGTCCATCAGCATATTATAGATCTGGGCTGCCGCCACGCAGTCGCCGCCGGGAGAATTGATCCAGACGGTGATGTCGCCGGAGCCCGCCATCAGTTCCTCCTTAAAAAGCTGGGGCGTGACGTCATCGTCAAACCAGCTTTCCTCGGCGATAGTGCCGCTCAGGAACAGCGTTCTCTCCACTGTTTCCGTCTGGGTCTCCTGATTCGTCACCGTCCTGTTCTTCCACTTCCAGAACTTCTTCATCGGGGTTTTCCTCCTTTCCGTCATCGTTCGGTTGTGTATCTGCAAAAGCTCCGGCGTTACCAAGCGGGAGCATATTGCCGTTGATAAGGTAGAGATCGCCGCCATCCTCAGCGGGGATGCGGTCCATGTTCTCCAGCTCACGGATGTCGTTGGCGCTCATCCAGCCGTTCTGCCTTGCCGTGGCATAGCCGGTCATGCGGCTTGCGTAGTCGCCACGGAGCAGGCCCTCCACATTGAACTTGGTAAAATACTGTTTCTTTTCCTCTGCGGAAAAGAGCGTCCGCTGGATGGACTGTTCCCAGCGCACAAGCCAGGGCTCCAGAGTGTATTTCACGAACTCCAGCGACTGCTGCTCAATATTGGAGAAGCTGGACTTTTCCAAGTCGCCAACCATATGGGGTGGCACTCGGAAAATACGGGCGATCTCGTTGATCTGAAATTTTCTCGTTTCCAAAAACTGCGCCTGTTCCGGGGAGATGCCGATAGGCGTGTATTTCATGCCCTCCTCCAAAACGGCTATCTTATTGGCGTTGCCGCTGCCGCCGAAGGTGGACTGCCAGCTCTCCCGGACACGCTGTGGGTCTTTGATGGTCCCCGGATGCTCCAGCACACCGCCGGGAGCAGCACCGTTAGCAAAGAACTTCGCACCATACTCCTCACAGGCAATGGCCATGCCGATGGCGTTTTTCGCCATAGCGATAGGCGAATATCCCACCAGCCCGTCAAAGCCAAGCCCCGGAATATGCAGCACGTCCGAGGGCTTCAGCCGCACGACCGTACCCTTGACTGTGGGCGCATCGTCCGTGCTGACCGTGTATTCGTAGTAGAGCTTTCCGTCCCTGTCACGGTCCACCGTCATCCTGTCCGGCATCAACGGATAGAGGGCAATGACCTCGCCTTTGCCGTTGCGGATGATCTGGGCGTAGGCGTTGCCCCACAGCAATAGGTGTGTCATGAGCGTTTCCCGAAATACAAAGGAACTCATCTCCGGGTTCGGCTCATCGTGGAGGAGTAGATACAGCGGATGATCGATGGCTTTCTCCTTGCCGCCGTCCTCCTTGTAACGGTAGAGGTGGAGCGGCAGTCCCGCCACAGCCTCCGCCAGGATACGGACACAGGAATACACCGCCGTCATCTGCATGGCGGAGCGTTCATTGACGCGCTTGCCCGCCGAGCTATTGCCAAAGAAAAAACTGTAGGCGCTGCCTGTGGTGCGGTTCTGGGGCTTGTCCCTGGACTTAAAAAGCCCTGAAAAGATACCCATATTGAATCACCGTCCTTCCTCAAATAAACAAAAGGCCCCGGCTGTCATAAACCGAAGCTCCCGTATCGTTGCCGCAGCGGATCGCACGGTCAAGCCCCATAATGGTGGCGATGGCTCCGTCGATCTTCTCTGTGGATTTTTCCTTGTCAGCCTTGATATTGCCTGCCGGGTCGGTGCGGATATAGATGTTGTCCATCATCCACCGCAGCACTGGGTGCCCGCCGTGGGCGATTTTCTCCTCCAGCACCAGCTTCATCAGTTCTTTTGTCGGCGGGGACATATCCTTAAAGCCCTGACCGAAGGGGACTACCGTAAAGCCCATCCCTTCCAGGTTCTGCACCATCTGCACAGCGCCCCAGCGGTCAAAGGCGATTTCCCGGATATTGAACTTCTCACCGAGCCTTTCGATAAATTTTTCAATGTAGCCGTAGTGGACCACATTTCCCTCGGTGGTCATCAGCACACCCTGACGCTCCCACAGGTCATAGGGAACATGGTCCCGCCGGACACGCAGGTCGAGAGTTTCCTCCGGTATCCAGAAGTATGGCAGGACATAGTATTTGTCCTCTTCATCCAGCGGAGGGAACACCAGCACGAATGCCGTGATGTCCGTGGTGGAGGACAAGTCCAGCCCTCCGTAGCAGATGCGCCCTTCCATATCATCCTCGGAGACCGGGAAGGCACAGGCGTCCCATTTCTCCATCGGCATCCAACGCACCGACTGCTTGACCCACTGGTTGAGCCTTAGCTGTCGGAAGGCGTTCTCCTCGCCGGGGTTCTGCTGGGCAGATTCACAGGCGGCCTGCACCTTGTCTATGCCCACCGTGATGCCAAGGGATGGATTGGCTTTCTTCCAGACCTCCGGGTCTGTCCAGTCCTCGTCCTCGGCAGCGCCGTAAATGACGGAGTAGAAGGTAGGATCGACCTTCCTGCCTTCCGCAATGTCGATAGCCTTCTGGTGTACCTCATAGCAGATGGAGTTTGTGTCGTTTCCCGCCGTGGTGATCAGAAAATACAGCGGCTGCATCCGGGCATCTCCGGAGCCCTGGAGCATGACGTCAAAGAGCTTCCGGTTTGGCTGGGTATGCAGCTCATCGAAGATTACACCATGGGTGTTAAAACCGTGCTTGTTCGCCACGTCAGCCGACAGCACCTGGTAGGAGCTGTTGGTGGGCAGGTAGGTGATCTTCTTCTGAGATTCCAGTATCTTCACCCGCTTGGAGAGCGCCGGGCAGAACCGCACCATATCCACAGCCACATCAAAGACGATCTTTGCCTGATTGCGATCGGCGGCGCAGCCATATACCTCGGCCCGTTCCTCGCCGTCCCCGCACAGGAGCAGCAGCGCCACAGCGGCTGCAAGCTCACTTTTACCCTGTTTCTTCGGTATCTCGATGTACGCCGTATTGAACTGGCGGTAGCCGTTGGGCTTTAATACGCCAAACAGGTCACGGATGATCTGTTCCTGCCAGTCTATAAGTTCAAAGGGCTTACCGGCCCAGGTACCTTTGGTGTGGCAGAGGGACTCGATGAACATCACCGCATAGTCGGCGGCGTCCTTATCGTAGTGCGAGGTCTTCGCCATGAACCGGGTAGGCTTGTATTTTTTCAGTTTTCTCAAAGTCTCACCTCCCAAATGGCATAAAAAATGACCTGCCAATTGGCAAGTCGTCTATCTATCTGTACGAGAGAAAGAGCCGTGAGGCTCGATCTCAGGCTTGTTATCTAATTGGCTCGGGTTAAAAGTTCTCGCTGATTGCGTTGTATTCGCGGGTCAGCCGTGCGATCTCCTGCGCAATGCAGGTGCGGCGGAATGCATTCTTGCAAGCCCTTCCCTCGGCCGTCAGCTTATCGATCTCAGCTTTGCGCCGGGTCAGAATCTCGATCTCGTTGCCTGCAAGGGCGTCCTTCAAATCCTTCTCAAACCGTGTCATGGTGGATTCCTCCGTTTTTCTTTGTTTTCCCTTTCGGTGTGTACATATTCACTCTAAAAGCACAGAATAGCAAGTGAATTCCGAGCATAATCTGCACAAAGATCAGAGGAGGAAACTGTGTACATTACTCCTGCATATGGCGGTGGATCGTCTCAATGATTTGTTCCTGCTCGGCAGTATCTACGCCGATGGACTGGAGCGCCTGTCTGGTGCCGCAGTCCGGGCAGATGAGAGTCTTGTTGTCCTCCCTGGAAAGCGCCGGAGCGCCGTGGTAGGTTCTGCCGCAAAGCGGGCAGACCGCTGTTCTTATGATGTTATCCTTCATAGCCGCATACCTCCCTGCATTTATCGTAGGCGTCGATCAAAATGTTCTTGTCGAAATAAAAGGTGTCGTACCCCTCAAGGCAGGTTCTCATGTAGAGATTGGTGGGGATGCCGATGGGACGCTCCTCATGCATGATGTATGCGAATGCGTTGACCGTCCTGCGCTTGCCTGTACGGATTCCCTTGTACTGTAGCTTGATATCCTTCTTGTAGTAGAAATTGGGGAACCCTTCATAGCGGTCGAGGGCGGCCTCATCCGCAACCGTCACCTCCCAGATTACCACGGGAACCGTGCCACTTTCGCATTCCTCGATCGTGAGGTAAGAGCCGGTCTTGCTCCCTTTGAACAGCAGTTCCCAGCCTTTGAGGTTTGCCGTGCCGAGGATCGTAGCGTGAGGGCAGCGCATCCGCATCTGCGGAACATTAAGGTTGCTGCCGTAGGCGATGTAGTATCTTTTTTCTTTCATGTGTATCCATCCTTTCCTGGAGGACTTAGGTTACTTGTCCTTCTACCACCCTAAGACCGCCGAAGCGGTCAGGGGCAGGGCATTTAACCTAAATCCTTCAAGCGGCTCTGCCGTGCCGGAAGGCTGTGTCTCCTGAAAGGTTGCGGGTCAGGAAATCTCTGGCTGTTGCGAACTCCTCGCCGATGAAGCCCAGGCGGAGGAGCCAAGTCCTCATGGCGTACTTGGGGTTCTCATTCTGCTGGGGCTTGGGGCTTGCTGTCCGCACATCCTTTGCCATCTGGCTCAGCGCCAGGCAAAGCTGAATGTAGCTTTTGAGCTGTCCTGCGTGGATGCCGCCCCGGCGCTCTGCGGTCGGCTCATCGAACTGGAAGAGCCTAAACTCGACCGTCCCCTTGGTAAAGGTGGCGTGGAGGTTGAGCATATGGTAGCGGCTGTCGTTGTAATGCTGGTTTCTGCCGTAGCTTGCTCCGTGGCTGGTGTACCAGATGTCCGCAAGCTGCGCCATCGTCTTGGGCTTTCTGCTGTTGACCTTGGTGAGGAAGTTGGGGTCAACCGTGCGGCAGTAGCGGCTCATGCGGCCCCGGTCCAGCTTCAGGGCTTCTGCGATCAGGCTTTCGTGGCTTGCCATGATGTTGGCGAGGTTCCGAAGGCTCTGCGGTGTGTGACCCTGCGCTCCGATGTGGATGTGTACTCCGCATCCTCTGGAGGCATCGCTCTTGGCGCCAGCGTGTCTGAGCTGTCTGCAAAGCTCCTGCAGGGTTTCGATGTCGCCGTAGTTCAGGATCGGGGTGACCAGTTCGCATTTCTGCTCGTCCGGTCCTGCGATGGAAACGTCCTTCTGGAATTTCCACTCGCGCCCCTGTGCGTCCCAAGCCGACCAGGTGCTGTAGCCGTTGCGGCCTGCGGTATTCTCAAATCTGCCTGTGCCGAAGAAGTCGGCGGCAACCTTGGCTGCCTTCTGGCGGGTGATGTTATTCATCTCGACCTCGACCCCGATGGTCTGGTTTTTCATCTCTGCGATCTGCCTTGCTGTTTTCTCGTTCATGGTGAATCCTCCGTTTTCGTTTGGTGTGTTGTCTCGCCTGTCGGCTCGGTCGGTGCTTCTGATTCGCAGAGGTCGCCACCGGCGACCCGCACCCCTTTCGGTGTACACATATTCGCTCTAAAAGAGGATAATAGCAAGGCCATTTCCGATAATATACTACACAAAGATAACCGCAAGATATTGTGTAGTTTACAGCCTTTTGGCACCATCAGATGTGGTCTCGACCTTCCGGCACAGGTCTTCCCCGAACGCCACCGAGAGTCCGCAGCCGTTGTCCCAGGCAACCATGATGGAGCCGATATCGTCCACGCCAAGCACAGTGCCTTTCGTACCGACAGGCGGCGCCTGGGGATCATCCATCCGCACCAGCTCCACACGAGTGCCGACCGGGTACTCACTGCGGATGCGCTCCACAACCTCCTTACTCGGAAACCGCATGGTCAGCACCTCCATTCTTGAATGCGGATGAACCGGTCAGGTTCTTCAGCAGGATTTTGCGCTCCGTCTTGTATTCGCTGCCGATGAAGCCCAGGCGCAGGAGAAAGCAGCGGAAGGCGTATTTCTCGTTGTCCACCTTTTTCTCTGTGACCGTCACCCGCTTGGCGTTTTTACTCATCTCGCAGAGTGCGGTAATGAAGTGGGTGTAGGCTTTGACCGCATCGGCGTCCGGCAATTCCGGGAACCAGGGGAATGCCACCCGGTCTTTCTGAATCTCGATGGGCAGGACATCCACGCCGAGTGCCTTTTTGATGAGACCGCCCTTGGCATCCAGCAGCTTGGTGAGATTGCCAACCGCCACCTTGTCCAGTGGGATCCCCACCGTAAGCCCCACGGTTTCCTCCTGTGGCGCAGTGTCGGTGGCTTTGGATTCTTCTTCGGTGGTTCGTTCCTCGCCGTCGTGCGCCTCGCATTCAAAACCTGCGGCGGCGATGGCTTCAAGTACCTGCTCGACCTCCTCGCTGTCAGCGCGGTCGTCAAACAGGAGCGTCCCGTCCTTGGTGACCGTGAAGTAGTCGATCTCATAATTGCAGGTAGGCATGAATTTGTATTCCGCCTTGGCACCCGTGGCATCTGCGATGACCTTGACCAGTTCCTTGCGTTTTGCGCCTGTCACATTGTATCTGATTTCCATGTGCGAAAACCTCCTTTGTTTTTGGTAGTCACATATTCGCTCTGAACCCCTGAAATAGCAAGCGATTTCCGCACATTTCTCTGTAGAATAGCTGCCGGATCATTCGTCGGATAACTGTGCATAGTACACGATGCCGGATAGTACAAAGCAGACGTTGGGCAGTGCCACGCCGTTGCCCCACATCTTGTATTCCGCAGAATCAGAGTGAGGGTCTTTCAGCCATTTGACTATCTGATTGCGGCTCTTTGGCTTGGGGGATGTTCCCATGACCTTTCGGTGTGTCTCAAATACCTCTGTCCAGAACTCAATTTCATCCTCGGTCGGCCCATCGGTTCCAAGCGCATCGCACCACCAGTCCGGGAACCCCTGCAGTCTGGCGCACTCGGTGGGAGTCAGTCTGCGGACGATGTAGTCAGGCTCCTTGGATACCGTAGGCGGATCCTTGAAATCTGTGGCGACCAGCGTTTCCGTCACATCATCATCCGTAAAATTGGTGTGGAAGGAACTCTTGCTTGAATGGTAGATAGGCTGCCCGACCGCTCCCGGCCCTTTGGACACCATCGTTGGCTCGATTTCCGTCTCTACCGTGATTCCGAACTTGGCGTTCCGTCCCATGTTGTATGTGGCGCGGTCGATGCCGTAGGCTACCGCATGGCGGTCGGTGGCGTCCAGCGTGAAAGACACATCCTCGTTCACGCCGCTGCCCTGGGGACCGTTCTTGTCAGACCTTCCGATCGTGGAGCCCTGCACAGCCACCACAGCCATACCGCCCTGGTTGCAGGAGGGATTGCCGCCGCTCCTGTCCAGGCAGCGGGAGGTATCCGCTTCATAAAAACCGCTGTGAGGATTGTCCGACTGCATGGCGTGGCTCTGCTTGGAGCAGATGCCATAGACCTTGACGGCCAGTTCATTACATCTGGTTTCGCCCACATCATGGGTGTTCAGTGTGTTCGCTACGGTTCCGTCTTTCCACTGCTGCCCTTCATCGGAAGAGTGGGGGCGGGTGCCCTTCACAAACGGCACAAATACCGTCTGGTCATTGTTGCAGCCGAGGGTAGCGGACTTGTTGTCCTGAATTAATGCACCTTTGCCGCCGCCCTCACAGCCGGAGCGGATCTTCAGCGTCTTTGGCGTTTCCACCACGAAGGGCTGATTATTGCCGCCCGTTCCATAGGTGGACATGACCGTGGGCGCTGTCTCCAATGGACCGGTGTATCTGGTGTCCTGGCTATGGTTCTCATAGACCGCCGCAGGCACCGTCCCCGCCCGGAGGGTGGGAGAGGTTTCCTCCTCGTAACCGATGGAGCGGCTGTGTGCGGAATGCTCGGTGCAAAAGCCCGCCGATTCCATCACGCAGGGTGGATGATGGGCTTCTGCCCGGAGAGTGCAGGTGACGCCGTCCGTTACATCCATACGGTTTCCACCCTGGTCGTTCAGGCAGACGCAGCCTGCCGTTCCAGAGCCTTTTTCAGAAGCTCCGGCAGCTCCTTGCCACGAACGGAAGCCCTGCGGAGTATACCCAGACACGCCTTCGGACTCAAATAGTATTTTTCCGGCACTCCCGCCTGCAAAATCTGCGACAAGGTAGATACGTTTTCTGCGCTGGGGAACTCCCCAGTACTGCGCATCAAATACCCGCCATGCGAGACTGAAATCATCTGCCACGATCTCTCCGGCGGTCGGCCACCTCTCAGGTCGAGGAGTATGAATTTCGTATCCCTTGACCGAGCAGACCTCTTCGAGGACGGACTGGAAGTCCGCGCCCTTGTTGGAGCTGAACGCACCAGGGACGTTCTCCCAGACGATGTATCTTGGATATCTGCCATTGGTTTTGCACCTCATTTCCTTTGCGATTCGGACGGCTTCATAGAAAAGACTGGAGCGGGAGCCGTCCAAGCCCTCCCGCCGACCTGCGATGCTCATGTCCTGGCAGGGTGAGCCGAAGGTGATGATATCCACCGGCTCAATCTTCCCGCCATCCATCCGGGAGACATCGCCGTAATGCTTCATAAACGGCAGCCGCTTGGTGGTCACCCGGATAGGAAACGGCTCAATCTCCGATGCCCATACAGGGGTAATGCCGGAGATCAAGCCGCCTAAAGGAAAACCGCCGGAGCCGTCAAACAGGCTGCCGAGGGTCAGTTTATTCTGTTCCATCCGCGACCTCCTCATAGCTGTATGTCTTACCGTCTCTCAGGACGCTTACGCCATCCGCAGAGCCGACCTGCTCGATGTAGCGGTTCACGATGACATCGCAGAACTTCTCGTCCAACTCAATGGTTCGGCAGATGCGGTCGGTCTGCTCACAGGCAATGAGGGTAGAACCGGAGCCGCCGAAGGGGTCCAGCACCACCGAGTTTGCCATACTGGAGTTGCCGATGGGATAAGCCAGCAGCGGGATCGGCTTCATGGTGGGATGCTCGCCGTTCTTCTTGGGTTTGTCGAACTCCCAGATAGTGGTTTCCTTCCTGCCCGTGTACCATTGGTGCTTGCCGTTTTTCTTCCAGCCGTACAGCACAGGCTCATGCTGCCACTGGTAGGGAGAGCGGCCGAGGACAAGGGACTGCTTCTTCCAGATACAGCAGCCGGATAAATAAAATCCCGCATCGGCAAATGCCCTGCGGAAGTTTAAGCCCTCGGTGTCGGCGTGGAACACATAGATGGATGCGTCCGCCGCCATGACCGACTCCATATTCTGAAATGCGGCAAGCAGAAACTCATAGAATTTCTCGCCTGCCATATTGTCGTTCTTGATTTTGCCCGCCGAGCCTTCATAGTTGACGTTGTACGGCGGGTCGGTGATGACCAGGTTTGCTTTGACGCCATCCATGAGCGTGGTGTATGTCTCAGCCTGCGTGGAGTCCCCGCACACCAGACGATGCCTGCCAAGCGTCCATACATCGCCAAGCCGGGAGAACGCAGGTTTTTGCAGTTCCGCGTCCACATCAAAGTCATCCTCTTTGGCCTCAGCACCGTCATCAAACAGTGCCGCCAGCTCCTTCTCATCAAAGCCGGTGAGCAGAGGGTCAAAGTCCATGCCCTGCAAAGACTCGATTTCTACTCGCAGAAGTTCCTCATCCCATCTGGCGTCCATCGCCATGCGGTTGTCCGCAATGATGTAGGCTTTCTTCTGCGCCTCGGTGAGGTGGTCGGCAAAGACACACGGAACTTCCTTGATGCCTTCTTCTTTGGCAGCAAGAATACGTCCGTGTCCGGCGATTACATTGAAATCCCTGTCAATGATAACGGGATTGATAAATCCAAACTCCCGGAGGGACGAGCGGAGCTTGGTGATCTGCTCCGGGGAGTGGGTGCGGGCATTGTTCACATAGGGTACCAGTTTGGCGATTGGCACCAACTGCATTTCCGTTGTCGTTTTCATCGCACCAGCCCCCATTCCGCAAATTTCTCAAAGCCGCCAAGGGACTGGATAAATTTCCGAGCAATCTCCACGATTTCAGCGTAGGGAATGCCGTCCACGGTATCGTCCCCGATGGCGCAGGCAAGCTCCACTGGCTTTCCCGTTTCCTGTGCCTTCAGCCAGGCGTAGATGTTGACCGACACATCCGCCTTGGAGAGGTCTTTTCCATGCAGACCGCCGCCTGTGACGGAGTCTGCCATATCGCTGCCCAGCTTGCGGTTGGTTGCACCCGTGTCCACATCCGTGCCGCCCGTCCAGTCTCCCAGAGGGTTGATCTCGGCGTGAGGATACACTTCCTTGAGGTGGTGGCTCCTGGCATTGCTCTGGCAGAGGATCAGCCTTGTGCCGTCCAGAATGTACTTCCCGTCATAGGGATAAGTGTGATACACACTTTTGGCGATCTCGCAGAGCGCTTTCTGCTCCTCGGTCACAGGCATTCCTTTGAATATGCCGTTGTCGCCGCAGCGGATTCCGACCGCCTGGTTATTGGCAAGATGTCCGTCCTGCGGCACTTCCGCATAGTCGGTATGCAGATTTCCGGCAATGCGATGGACGATCCCGGTCACCTCATCCAAAGAGATGTGTACCGAAGTCTCCGCAATGATATGGCAGATGCCATGACCGATAAGAACCTCCACGGCGATCCTTGGATTTTCTTCTTTTCTGTACGCCGCATCCACCAGAGCGCCGGCAATACGGTCAGCCACCTTGTCCGGGTGGCACGGATTTACTTTTTCAAACATAGCTTTATCCTTTCCGCGCCCGCAGCAGACGCTCCATCAAATCATCCTGGGGAGATACCTCCCCGTAATCGGTGCTGCAGTTTTCCTTTACGATCTGGAAGATCTCGTTCCACAGCCGCACCGCCTGGTTCATGTAGTTGATGCCGATGTTGATAAACGGCGACGGGATCGGCTTCTGGGTAGTGGGGTGCTTGGAGAGGAAGCCCATTCGGTTGGTCATCTCCTCGCACTGAATCCAGCGGGCGCTGCACATGGCGTACCGCTCCAGAAGCTGTGGTGACACCTTTGCGGCACAGCCGATCTTCTTCAGCCACTCCCAGGTTTCTTTGTAGATCTCCTCTGCCTGGAGCGCACTTCCGTCACGCTGCTCGGCGGAGAGGAACTCATGGGGCTTTGGCATATCGACACCCTCGACTTCGGGAATGTCCAGAACTTCCAGTCTGCGTCCGCCCGGATTACCGTTCTCGGCCTTCTCCTTGACGGCAGACTTTTTTCTTCCCGCACCGGGTCTCGCACCTCCGCGCCCGCCTGTGTTGTTGGATTTTGTCGGCATTTTCTCACCTCTTTTCCGCAAAAATAGAGCGACCGCTATCGGCCGCCGTCAATTACCCTTTTGATTTCGCCTTTTTCGCGCACGAAGCCCCGGGCCGCTGCCCGCGTACAGGACCCGCAGAGATTTTGACCGCCCTACCGGTCGCCAAGGTCGTGGTGAATCTTGGTATGGCAGGAACGGCAAAGGCTCATCAGGTTGTCCCTGGCATGAGTGCCGCCCTGAGAGATGGGAACGATGTGGTGTACCTCATCCACAGGAGTCAGCCGTCCTTCCTTCAGACACATCTCACAGAGAGGATGCGCCGCAGCGTAGCGGTCACGGATTCGTTTCCAGGCTCTGCCGTACTTCTTATTTATGTCCGCACTGCGTTCGTATTTGTTGTACTGCCTGCGGGCGGCTGCTTCATGCTCCTTGCAGTACTGTCCTTCCGTGAGGTTAGGACAGCCGGGGTAGGAGCAGGGTCGCTTTGGTTTCCTTGGCATCGCTTCACCTCCTTGGGGCATAAGAAAAGCCCTCACAGGATCGCTCCCGTGAAGGCTGTTCTTGTATTCTACTTCGCTATTGTAATGATATCACAGGACGGGTGTGCCATACTGTGCCAAACCGTGCCAACTTTCAATCCGGGACAGAAAAATTCTGGAGAGCCGACCCGTGTATGCGGTGTACCGTGCGAAGCGACACGTTCAGCATCCGGGATATCTCCTCCCAGGAGCAGTTGTCCAGGTAACGGTAACGGAGTACCAGCTGCTCCTCACGGCTGGCAAGCCTGTCGATTGCCGCATTGATGGTTTCCTTGAGACACACCAGATACGCCACCTTTTCCGCCACATCCCTCTGGATGGCGTCGATTTTCTCAAGGCATCGGACAAAAGGAGCTTCTGTCGGCTTGTTTGGATTATAGTGCTGTTCAAAATTGCTGCCTGAGACGCTGCTCGATAAATCCCTCCAGTAGTCAATCTCACGCAGGCGGCAGTTGATGAGTGCGTCCAGGTGCCGCGCCTGGTTCAGATATTCTTTTGCGGTCATGCGTCCACCTCCTTCTGCAGGGAGAGGATCAGCATCTCGCCATCCACATCTGTAAGCGACGAGTACCACTGCGAACGGAAGAACCGCTCGATTTCGGCTTTTTCCGCCTGCGCCGTCCTGTTCCTCGGATTTGCTTTAAGGCTCTTCAGCGCCATGCGGTAATCCTTCACAGCCTGCAGGATGATGGCGTTCGCAAGGTTCTCGTAGATCGTGATGTCGCTCATATTCGTACCTCCGAAATTTTGATCCTCGGATTGGCACGGATTTTCTAAGATTGTCTCAGATTTTCAAGTCCGCTTTTACAGCGTTGATCAGCGCCGTCTGGGTATGCTCCTTTTGGGAGAGGGCTTTCATAATGCGTTCGTCAATGGTTCCCTTTGTGACGATGTGCTGCACCACCACGGTTTTGGAGGTCTGCCCTTGCCGCCAGAGCCGCGCTATGGTCTGCTGATAAAGCTCCAGGCTCCAGGTAAGGCCGAACCACACGATGGCCGAGCCGCCGCTCTGGAGATTCAGCCCATGTCCCGCCGATGCCGGGTGGATAAGAGCCACCGGGAACTCGCCACCGTTCCACCTGCGGATGCTGGCAGCGTCATCCAGCTTTGAGAACGGGATATGCAGCTTTTGCAGTCTTTCCGAAATGCGGGTCAGGTCATGCTTGAACCAGTAAGCCACCAGAAGCGGTTTGCCGTTGGCGGCTTCGATGATATCCTCCAAAGCGTCCAGCTTGCGGTCGTGGATGCGGATGGTCTCGCCGCCGTCATCGTAGATTGCGCCGTTTGCCATCTGAGACAGTTTGCCGGAGAGGGAGGCGGCGTTGGCGGCGGTGATCTCCGCATCACCCAGCGATAGCACCAGCTCCTGTTTCAAGTCCGTGTATTTTTCCCGCTCATCCTCGGAAAGCTGAACCGTGTATTCGCTGCTGACCAGTTCCGGCATCTGCAGGTGGTCGGCGGACTTCATGGAGATGGTAATATCCGAAATCTGCCTGTAAATGGCGTTCTCCGCATAGGGCAGTGGCTTGTAGGAGTAGATGATCTGGCCGTTTCGCTTATCCGGCGTGAAGTAATCGGTGCGGTACTTGGTAATGAAGCGTCCAAGCCGCTGCCCCATGTCCAGGATGCGGAACTCCGCCCACAGATCCATCAAGCCGTTAGAAGCGGGAGTGCCGGTCAGTCCGACGATACGGTTCACCTTGGGTCTGACCTTCAACAGCGACTTGAACCGCTTTGTCTGGTGATTCTTAAAGGAGGACAGCTCATCGATCACCACCATATCGAAGTCAAAGGGGACGCCGCTCTCATCAATGAGCCATTGGACGTTTTCCCGGTTGATGATGTAGATGTCAGCGCATCTCATCAACGCCGCCCGGCGCTGGACTTCCGTTCCGACAGCCACGGAGCAGATGAGGTTCTGGAGGTGATCCCACTTATCCGCTTCAGAGGTCCATGTGTCCCGCGCCACTCTTAAGGGTGCGATGACCAGCACTTTATGGACTTCGAAGCTGTCAAACAGCAGGTCGGCTATAGCTGTCAGCGTGATGCTGGTTTTCCCAAGACCGCAGTCCAGGAAGATAGCGGCGGCGGGGTGTGTCTCGATGTACTCCACCGCATATTTCTGATATTCATGGGGTTCGTATCTCATCCAGTATCCCTCCGATCTGCTCCGCATCGTCCAGCACATACACCGGAAAGCCGAGTGACCGCAGCAGGCGGTGTCGTGCCAACTGGAGCGGGCGTGGTTTTTCTCCCGGAGCTTTGACTTCCACAAAGCCTACCCGTCCATTCGGCAGCAGCACCATGCGGTCCGGCATACCGTCAAAACCGGGCGAGACGAGCTTGGGGCAGATGCCGCCGGCCTGTTTGACCATCTGCGTCAGTTTCTTTTCAATTTCTTTTTCTCTCATGGGCGTATCCTTTCTATGGGGTCGGCTAATTCAAAAGCGGCGTAGGCGGCAGAGACAAAATTGTCGAGGGGTTTGCCCTTGTAACTCCAGGATGTCTTGCCATCTACATAAACGCTGTAGCGATTGCCGCCCTTATTGTTGATAAACACCTTTCTGCCCTGATAAGTCAGCTGATAGTTGCCGTACCAGTTCTTCCGCCATTGACGGTGAGGAAAGTTCCGCTTCCGGTTGGCTCGGTTTTTCATAAGCCGCTCACGCTCTCTGGCGGCAAGGATATCGCCCTCCATAATCCCTGCGCAGATACAGCCGACCGAAACAGTCTCAAAATACTCGTCATGCCGCATTACATGGACAAAGCGTACCTGTGAACAATCGCAGAGTTCGCAGGTGAACAGGTCGATGTGATCGGGATCTGCCTCTTCATCTGCCACATCGTAAATATAATCACAATACCAGCCGGAGAGGGGCGCTCCCCATTCCTGAAGCCGCTTCTGACACCTGCGGACATATGCGCTGTCTATTTCATACATTGACATTTTGATTTACCTCCGTGTTCTCAAAAACCTGAAAATCCTTACGCGCGTGCGTATGCGTGATTTACGGGTTCTGTACAGTCTTTCTGATACATTTCCGATTTATATGCTTTTTTAGGAACACAGGAACGAAGCCTGTAAAGTTGCCTTGCGGCGGCGCATTCGGTGCGTTCCTGGCGGCGTTCCCAGAGTCTCCCCTGGGAACACTGCCGGAAGTCGGGAACTGTTCCTTATTCGCTCCGTTCCCGAAAAATCAGTCAGGAACATCGCCGGGAACAAAAACGAACTGGGGCCCGTAGGGCTTGACGCGCTCCTTTTTCTCCTTGCGCACCCAGCCGAGCTTGGTGAGCATGGCTGTGAGGTTGTTGGATTCTGCGCGGCCAAGGCTGCCCTGGTCTTTGCCGAAAAGCTCACACCAGATCTCCATATTGCAGACCCGTGTTCTGGCGACCGTACCCACACGGCCAATATTGTTCACTCCGGCGAGGAAGGAGCGGCGGTCGAACAGATCCATGCCGTCCCAATCCTCCGGGAGCAGGGTCTCCAGATACTCGCGCACAAGCCCTTCGCGCTCATCGGACTCCAGCGCCTCCCGCTGTTCGCTCTTGGCGAGCGTCTCCAAATCGGGAGCCAGATGCAGTTTTTCACCGTTCTCCACAAGCACCAGCACCTCCGCCCAGATCTGGCTGATATCCTCGGTGGTAAGTTCCCAAGAGTGCTTTGTGCCGCCGCCCGGCGTTTTGACCGGCCAGAACCGGCGGTTGCCTGTGGTGTCCCGCAGGTAGCCGGACTCGGCGTTGGTGGTGCCAAAGAAGATACACTGCCTTGGATGCGGAGTTGCACGTCTGCCGAATGCGGCGCGGTAAATGTCATTCTGCCGGGAAAGGAAGGAGCGTAGCGTCTCCACCTCGGCTTTGCGAAGCCCCGCCAGCTCACCGATCTCCAGGATCCAATAACCCTGCAGTTTTTCGGCTGCGGTCTTGTCCTTGGTATCGCTCAGGTTCAGACTGTCGGAGAACCACTCCCCGGCAAGGCGGGAGATGAGGGTAGACTTGCCGATGCCCTGGGGACCGTTTAAGACCAGCATGGTATCAAACTTCACACCCGGCTCCTGCACCCGGCGCACGGCGGCGCATAGGGTCTTTCTTGTCACAGCGCGGACATAGGAATTATCCTCCGCACCCAGATAGTCGATGAGGAGCGCGTCCACACGGGGAACGCCGTCCCACTCCGGCAGAGCCGCCAGATACTCACGGATGGGATGGTAGGAGCGGTCGTCCGCCACCTTGGTTACAGCGATCTGATAATTGCGCTGGGAGAATGTGCCGTAGTGGGAATCCACATAGCTGATCAGCTGGGCATCGTCAGCGTCCCTCCAGTATTTGGACGGGTGCTTCCAGGGCACATCGCCCTTGATCTCCATGCCGTCCAGCTGCTGGTTGAATACGATATTCTGGAGCTGCGGATCGTTCTGGAGGATCAGCGTGATGTTGTGGAGGTTGTTTTTCAGCACTGTAGAGCGGGGTTCGTACTGGAAACGCTTCTGCCAGTCGGTATCCTCGCTGCCGGAGAAATCCGTCTCGACATCCGCCATCCGTTCGCTTGCCGCCAGCAGCTTTACCTCATCTTGCTGCATGGCGAACTCGCACATCGCCTTGTACGATGCTTTTTCGTCCAGATCTCCAAAGCGGTGGATACGGACGATGTCAAAGGCGTTGCACAGCTTGAGGTAAGCAGGATCTTTGGCATGGTGGCTGTAGACGAATTTATCTTCCTTAATCTCCACGCCCGCCATACTGGAGGATGCGATCAGGTGCCAGCGGTTCTCATTGTCGGTCGGCTCATAGACATCGGAGAGAAATGTCTCCAGCGCCTTGCTGATGGGATAATAAGTGCGGTTGAACAGACCCACCACGCCCTCTTTGGTCAGCGGGTCCTGCACCTTCTGCTGTGCGGTGGTATTCGCCTTGCTTTCCCTGGAAGATGTGGGCAGTCTTGTAGGGTCGGTCCATTCCGGGTGCTTTGTGAGAATCGCATCGGGGTCGAGCCAGCCGCCGTCTGTCTCCTTATACACAAAGGAACCGTTAGCCGGCGTGGACGGCCAGTACATCAGCTGATTGGGCTGGTAGGAACATTCGTCGAAATAGTCGATGCCCAGCATCTGAGCCAGATAGCGGGACACCGCCACAAATTCCTCCGGGGTCACATCCCTGGTCAGCGGGAATACCAGCCGGACGCGGGGATTCTCCTCTGTGCTGCTGTGAGTGGTGTACAGCGCAGAGGCATAGGGGCAGAGGGACTCATAGCTATCCAGAAAAGCGGCGTCGATGCGGTCGCCGTCAAGCGCCACCATCGAGCGGCTTTCCACGGTATCGACCTTGCGTCTGCCGCCCTTCAGCACGCCCGCCACAAAGCCGCCGTGGTCTTTGGCGGCGTCACGCTGGGCGCGGCTCATCTTCGCATATTCCTCGGCGGACTCGGTGGTGCGGATGGTCACTTTGAGCCGCTCCTTTAGATTGTCAAATCGTATGGTCTTGTTGACCCATCTCTTTGCCTGCCGGTTGTTGCCGTAGGCGATGTTCAGTTCACGCATAGTCGGTTACCTCCTCGCTCGTCGAAATAAACTCCATTTCGCTCACTTCCACAAAATTGTGAAAGTTCGCACATTCCGTTATTTCTCCTCTCCCAGAAAAGTCTAAAGTCTTTTCTGGGGTCCCTTTAGTAAAATATCTCAAACAGTAGTTCTTCCATTTGGCTCTGCGGATCTCCGCTTCCATGCCGGAAGAGATGTATTCTCCGAACACCCACACCTCGGAGCATTTACTCATGAGGGCGTTTCCGAAGAACAGTCCCAGCTGGCGCTCCTTTGGATTTTCGTCACGGAGAAACTGTGGAAACAGCAGATGCGGTGCAATGGGGATGTATCCCGCGTCCACGGCGAAGCGGCTGTATCTCCGGGCATTCTCCACGTTAACTTCCACATCCCCGGCATAGGGTGAGCAGATATAGACGATGGGCCGGAAAGCGCGGAGGGCGCGTTCCTCCTTTTCTATATTGGTGAGGGCTTCATAGGTGGTGGGGTCGTAATAGCCCTCGCTGTTGAATTTATTGATGCTCATAGGCGTTACCTCGTTAATCTTTCTTGTAAAAATCAGTTTCGTAGCCATCTGCACGAAGCTGCAGTCCGTTTGCCCAGGGCGGAGTCCTGCCCATCTGGTCACAGACGGCCTGTAGTGACATCCGGCGGTCGGCTTCAATGACCACTTCGTCGTGGATATGCATGACGATGGAGCAGCAGCGAAGGGTCTTCATGGCGTAACAGAGGATATCTCGTGAGGTTGCCTGGACGATGTTTTCTACGAATTTTGGACCGTAGCTGTCAATGCGTTCCCATTTCTTCGTGCCGCCGACGCCTTCATAGGTGATACAGTCGCCGCCAAAACGGTTCTCTCCGATCTTTGGCTTCACATAGGCAAGGCTCCTGCCGGACGGCAGAGTGATAAACAGCATCCCGTTTCTGGCGGAGAATATGATGCCGTGTGTTTTCGTGGTGGTCTTACGGGTAACAGCGTCCATCACAGCGTGGTCAACCGCCCACCAGAACTGCACGATCTTCGGATTCGCCTGACGCCATGCGGAAACCAGAGCTGGAAGTTCATCCTCCTGAAGGCCCATCTCCAAAGCACCCATCGCTTTTAGCGCACCCACAGAGCCGCCGTAGCCGAGAGCCAGTTCTGCGATCTTGCCTTTCTGCCGCAGGTGGCCGTTGACGCCGTGCTTTTCTACGGGGACGCCGAACATCTGGGATGCGCTGGCGCAGTAGATGTCCTTGCCCTGGGCGAATACATCCTGCCGCCACTTCTCGCCGGCAAGCCATGCGATCACCCTGGCTTCAATTGCGGAGAAGTCCGCCACAATGAATTTCCTGTCTTCCTGCGGCACGAATGCCGTGCGGATCAGCTGAGAAAGGGTATCCGGCACATCCTCATAGAGCATTTCCAGAGCGTCAAAGCCGCCTGCCCGGACAAGCCCTCTGGCTTCGGACAGATCGTCCAGATGGTTCTGAGGGAGATTCTGCATCTGAATGATGCGGCCTGCCCACCGCCCGGTGCGGTTGGCTCCGTAAAACTGGAACATACCTCTTGCCCGGCCATCGGCGCAGACGGCGGTCTCCATAGCCTGATACTTTTTAACGCTGGATTTCGCAAGCTGCTGGCGCAGGGTCAGTACCTTTTGCAGCTGCTGCGGCGCAGTTTTCAAAAGCTCCGCTACAGCCTTTTTGCCCAAGGTATCGGTCTCCACGCCGTTATCCGCAAGCCACTGCTTCATCTGCTGTACCGAGTTGGGATTATCCAGTGAGGTCAGTTCCTTCATCGCCTGGGTCAGCTCCGAGCGGGAGCGCCCGTCCATCTGAATGGCTTGCCGCACCAGCTCCATATCCAGACCCACGCCGCGGTCGTTGATCTCCTGGTCGAGATGGTACTCGTCCCAGATATTTTCCGGCACCGGGAACCGGGACAGCTTCTGCTGGATGGCCATCTCCGTTTCCACATCCCGGAGGTTGTAGGCTTTGAAACGCTCCCATTTCTCCGGGGCATCCTCCGGGTGGTGGCGAAATTGTCCTCCATCCCGATCCTTGGCTGGGGTGCAGAAGTAGCGGATGAGGTCCTTGCCCTCCTTCAGCTTTTGCTTCTCCAAGCCGAGGATAGCACCCACACCCTCCAGCGAGAGGGGGAGGCCAAGGGGCGCCGACCACACCATCGTGCAGCGCCAGGAGTCCGGCTCCAAATACTCGCCCACCGGCATCCCCAGCCAGCGGGACAGGCACACACGCTCAAATTGGGCATTGAAGGCCCACTTGGTCACGGCGGAGTCGGTGAGTGCCGACAGCACTTCGGTGGGGAGCTGCTCCCCAGCGGTGAAATCCACCACTTGGACAGGCCCGCCGTCCACCGAGTAACCGAACAGCAGGATTTCAAAATCCGGCGAGGACGCATACTTATACACACCGCACTTATTAAGCGGAGCGGAGGAAAACGACTCCAAGTCGATACTGAGTGATTTCATATTGTCCCCTTTCTGCGCCGAAAGGCAGCGGAGCCGAAGCCCCGCCACCCGGCGCATATGATTTTAGGAGAGGAAGTCATCGTCCAGATCGGTGGCGAAATCGTCAGCGGCGGAGGTGCGGCCACTGAGCGGCTCCCCGTCCCGGACCTTCTGGATGTTGCCAAGGCCGCAGGCGATGCCCTTGTTGCCGTTGGTGTTGAAGGCGTAGAAGTTGATGGACACGCGTGCGTGGCAGCCGGAGTAAACCTCCGCCCGGTCCAGAATGGTCTGGACGGCCCGGTCCACGATCTGGGGCGCAGTGGTGCTGTTGGCGTTGACGAAGTAGGCCCCCTTGTACGCCTCATCGTCCCGCTCGGCATCGCCGTCCCGGAGGGGCAGCTTCAGCGCGCCCTTGGGCGGCACTTTTCCGCCGAACTTCGCCACACCGTCCTTGATGGCGGCGTCCACAGCGGCGTTGATGGCGACGATGGTCTTGGTGTCGCTCTTGGGGATGATGAGTGACACGCTGTACTTGGGGTTGCTGCCGTTGATGGAGGCAGGCTCCCAGACGTGTTCATAGGACAGCCGGACGATGCCGGTGACCACCTTGGTGTTGGATTTCTGAGTAGGCATGGATTAGTCCTCCTTAAATTCAGTGAAGTCATCGCCCGCGCCGATTTTCTTGAGGGCGGGGCGCTTGTCGGTGTCGGGAACGAGGGTAGGACGGCCCTGGGGCTTTTCCACCAGGGAGCCGAGGATGGAGGTGAAGTTCTTCTTGCCCATGAGCTTCTCCATCTCGGTGATGGGAATGAGGGATTTCTTGAAAATGTCGGTGTACCCAGCATCCTTGGCCGCCTGGATCACCGCCTCCTCGTCTGTGTATTTGCGGTTGGTGCGGGTGGCCACCAGCTTGAAGCCCTGCCAGACCTTCCCGTGGTTGATGGCAGCATCCTGGGCATAGGCTTGAATCTCGCTGGCCCACTTGGTCAGGTCATCCAGCTTGGCGAGGATGTCCTCGATCTCCTCATCCGAGAGGAGCGGGGGCGGGGCGAACTCGAACCGGGCAAGCTGGAGCTTCTCCTCGGCGCGGGCGCGGCACTTCACCGCCGCCTTGCAGAACTGGCACCAGGAACCGGGGAGATAATCCCCTTCGCCCTTGTGGGCCAGTTCCGCCTTGGGCTTGAGGACGTTCTCCGCCCAGGCGTTCAGATCGTCCACCGAGATCGTCCAGGTGGACACGTTCTCCCGGCGAGGCTGGTAGATGCTCATGTTCACCTCGGTGATGTCGTAGGGGGAATCGAACAGCCGGAGCGCCCCCAATGCGTACAGCATCATCTGGGGGTTTTCCTCGGCGTCCACCAGAACACCCTGGCCGTATTTGAAGTCGATGATGTGGAGCAGCTTGATCCTACTCACAGGCCGCACCTTCCTCCGGCACCTCGGTGATGCACACCGACTCCACGCTGTTTCCGGGGACCAGGATCATCACCTTTTCCCTGTGGCCCAGCAGCCGGGTGAGCAGCTTTTCCCGCAGAGAGACATTCCGGCACTGCACGATGCCATCCTCCGGCGCTTTCTTGGAAACACTGATGTTGAGATTGTGTTTCATTCTTGGTTGTCCTTTCCGAAAGGCGATTTGTTTTGTGTTGCCTTCCGGTGTACGCAGATTTTGGGCGGGTCTTGTCAGGGCACTGGACAGTAAAATTTCAAAAACTTTTTTCTGGCGGCTTCAATGGACTCGGCCACCGACTGAAATCTGGTGTTCTCCAATGCGGCGATCTGCCTCATTGTTTTGCCATCCGCATACAGGCGAAGGCGGCGCTGCTGAGTCTCAGTGAGCTGGCTGAAAGCGGCTTTGATGCGTTCCGCCCGTTCTGCGGAATCGTCCTCAATGGGATATTCATCGCACTCGCCGTACTCAAGGCCCTCGTAGTCGATGGCATCGAGAGAATAGCAATGGTAGCGATTGCGCTCCTCCAGAGCGTGTTCGGCTTTACGGCTGGCGGTGATCACGGCACCAATCTCATCGGAGACCTCGACCTCTGTGACCTCGCCGGTGGCAAACTTGTACTTGATTTTCATGAAAAACCTCCATTCTGGTGGGAATGGAGGTACTCATGAACAGCAAAGTGGCAGTGAGAAACTAACCGCAGTTCAGATGGAGATGGCTCCATTCCGAAGTGCAGCGCTCTTGCTCATCAGATCGCTGTGTTGCTATTCAGTTGTCCGTCAAACGGTGTGAGCCACCGTGATCAAATGGTGCGCCGAATGACGGCGGAGCAGGAGTGGCGGCATTGTCCAAAGCTCTAAGTTTCAATCCGTGCTTTGAATTTTAAGTCCTTTTCTCAAAGCTGAAATTTGACTTTTGAACACAAGGATGCTACAATGGTGTTGTATCTTTTCAAGTATCCGCCGAACCTCTCTTTAGTCCGCCATTATTATACAGAAGTGTCTTTTGAAATTCGGGGATGGTTTGGTGCGCTATGGTGCATCGTGGTGCAAATTATGTTTTGGGAGATGAGAGGTAATGGAATTCAAAACGCTTTTTCCAATATTGAGAAAATATATGGCGGATGGCGATGATGTGCCGACTTTCTTCCGTGAATTGATGGCCACAATCACGACAGTTTCCGAGGAGGAATGGGGCACCTCGAAGGACCCTTCTGCAAAGCTGAGCGACGAAACCATACGAAGCTATACGAAAAGAAAGCTACCCAAAAAACTCGCTTCGACAATCGTGTACCGGCTTACGCCAGATAGATTGACGAAGCGGATTAAGCGTTTGAAAAACGCTACCAGAGAGTTGTTCGCGGCAGATTTAAAAGCGTATGACTCTACAATTACCGCCGACAACATAGGCGAAAAGGTAACCGTTATTTGAGGCTTCGGTAGAATGTGTGGGTAGGAAAATCAGATATGGGCAGCATCTGCCA
>OFHA01000272.1_pt1 | contig 46958 bp, 52 predicted proteins | sample 1521891 | NCBI WGS metagenome assembly OFHA01 (sample SAMEA3504089, study PRJEB24116) | mouse gut metagenome | biome: mouse gut; feature: mouse-associated habitat; material: faeces | place: Denmark | collected 2011
AAGCTGTTTTTTATGAAGCAAGAAGCTCCCACTTCTTTAAGTGGGAGTAGTTCACATCCAGTTTATTGCATTAATTCAGATAAGAGGTTGACATATTCAAATAGAAGTCATAAATTGATAAATATGTGCTTCTCAGGCAATCCAACCAACTCTGTTAATAATTTTTGCGCTCAAATATATGAATATGCAAAAGAAATCGAAGAACCAGTAGAAAGAGCAGCTTACTTATATTTTGAAGAATATAAGAAAGTTTACTCAAGATATCCCTGGAATGAATTAAAAGCTAGTAATTTTTATTTTGTAAATAATTATATAAAAACAGAATTACATGGAAAAAGAATTGCCGAATTATATGACGGGGTGAGTGAATACAAATGCGAAATTAAAGATATAGAAGAATGGACAAATTTACCTATATATAATATCAAAAATATCAGAATAAATGAAATAGTAACTGCAATAAAAGATAATCATATCTTATCAGTTATTGATGAATACTAAAACAACAAAAACCAGCTTGAAGCTGGTTTTTGTTAACAGTATTTAATAAAGTTTTTTAAATCAATACTTATTGCATCTTTTATAGTACATAAACTCCATCCTTTTTCTTGTTTTTTAAGCTCAAATCCAATAGCACCTCTCGAAGAATTTGCTTCTTTTGACAACTCAAATTCAAAAAAATCCAAATTATAGTCACACCCTATCCCTAATTTTGCAGAAGAAAAAATCTGTTTTGGGCCTTTTTTATCTTCAACATATACAATAAATATAATGTTATAAATATCTTCATCTATTTCTGATAATCTTATTTTTGCTTTTTCTAAAAAATCAAAAGAATCAGGATAGCCCAACCTTGCAAAATCAAGTGCAAACTTAGAAACATAAGGTTCTTCTGCGAAATTCTCCCTAGAACAGACATATGACTCACCAAAACGCCTTTTTGCAATTACAATCATATTGGTTTTAGGTTCAATTGTTATAGATTTGGTATAATTTATGGTTAAATAAGATGTAATAATCTCATCATCTTTTAACTCATATATTTTATCTCTATAAAAATCTAAGATTTTTCCAGTCCTAATATTTACAGTACTTTTATTAAAAAGTTCAATAGCTCTTTTAACTGAAAAAAGATTCATTTCTTTCCAGTTATGAGAGGCATTTCTATATGATGCTAGCAACCTATTATCAAATCTAGATACTTCATCAATACAGTTGATAACATCTTTTTCAGTTAATTGATTTTTTTCTAAAATACTTTCTATTCCTACATTTGTCAAAACAACAGCTCCTTTCCTCAAATATGTATATACTATATTTATATTTTAACACAAATATGAGTATAAGAAAAGTATATTTTAGTTGAAATTTATGTATAATTATGATACTATTATAGTAACAAAGTAAATGGAGGATGAGTTTTATGATTTTAGCAGTTGAAAACAAAAAAGCATGTTTTTATAATAATTTAAAAGAAAAAAGAGAAATAATAAACATGTTCAAAGATAAAAAATATAAGATTTTCCCTAATAAAAATATAAAAGAAGCTCTTTTATATTCAAAACAAGAAAAAATTACAGGATTTATCAGAGAAGAAAATCCATTTGATGTTTTATCTGATTTAAAACAGGAAAAAGTAAGACTTGTGTCTTTTATGGGGAAAAATAAAGAAACAAAAACATCAACTAAATATTTCATAATATTAAATCCTTTATACTATATAAATTCAAATGAAAGAATAACATACATTTCCCTGATAGATATGTTCAATCCAGCATTATTTAAAAGTGAAATAAAAAATTGTTATGATGATCTTTTAAAAGAAATTAAAGAATATCAAAATAAAAGTAAAATTAGTTCATTTAGATATGCTATATTTAATTACATTACAGAATATAAGGAACTAATAAAAAAATATCCATGGGAGAAAATCTCTACAAGTGGTCTTAATAAATATAAAGAAAAAATATATTTTACTAATATTGGAACTGAAATAAAATTTTCAATTAATAAAGACGAAAAATATGTTTATGAATTACAACAAATAAATCATTTCATATCTTTTAGGAAAGAAGATATTTCTGATATAAAAATAGAAAATATTTTATTAGAAATTACTGATAATGATTTTTTATATGTGATAGAAAACAATAACTGGGAGAGTGAGTAATATGATTTTAGCAATTAAGGATACCATGGCTTGTTATTATAACAAACCAGAAGAAAAAGAAGAACTTCTTTTAATGTTTAAAAGTAATGAGTATGAAGTTTTTTCAGATGAAGATATTAAAAAAGCACAAATTTATGCTAATGTAAAAACTATTAAAGGATTTAAAACAAATATAATGAATTCTTATCAAATACTTAAAGAATTGAAAAATGAAGGAAAACAAGCTATAGAGTTTATAACAACTAAGGAAAAACGACAAACAGTAGTATTAAATGATATTTATTTTTTATGTACAAGATCTTATTTAAATTTTAATAAAAAATTAGGCAAATTTGAAATGTGTGAATATAGAGGATATGCATTTGAAATTGTGGAATTTTTTACAAATAAAATATTAGAATATGCATTAGAAACAAAAACTAGTTTTTCCAAAGCAACATATCAGTATTTCAATGAATTTTACAAATCCTTTGGATGTTATCCATGGAGAACTATGTATGCTGCTGATTTCTATTTTGAGGAAACAGAACTTCCGTTTGGTGAAGATAATATTTGTTTTGAATATATAGGAGACAGTATAACAGAACAAGTCTCAGAACCTAAATTTAATTTTTCCATAAACAATCCTGAACACAATATTAAATTAAAAGAATATGAAATAAATAAAATAAAAGATCCTATTTTATATTTTAACTTTAAAGAAAGAACAATTATAAATGTTATTGAAAATAATTTTGTTAAATAGCCTTTTAAAAGGCTATTTTTTAAAATTATTCTTTATTTATACATATATCTATGATATAATATATGTAAAAAGGAGATAAAAATGTTACTTGCAACTAAAAGTGGAAAGGTTTATGTATATAACAATAAAAAAGAACGAGAAATATTAGAAGAAAATATTTCTGAAAATTACAAAATATTTACAGACAATGATAAAGAAAAAGCTTTAAATTATGCTAACACAAAGAAAATAACAGGTTTTATGACAAAAGAAATGAATACATTTGATATTTTATGCGAATTAAAAACAAGTGGTATAAATATTGCTACTTTTAATAGAAATATAAGCTCTGCTGACATAATTCTTAATGATATTTATATTCTTAATACTCAGAAAAGATTAATTTTAGATAAAAAAACAAAATTATGGAAAACTGGTACATATAAAGGAGACATGGATGATGCTATAAAAGATTTTTATAATCAAATAAAATATTTTTCAGAAGAAACAAAACTATCAATGAGTAAATCTGTTAGTGAATATTTAGAAGCATTTAAGAGTATTTTTCGATTTTGCCCATGGACAAAAATCGAAAAATCAAGATTTGTAGGCTATTCAGATTATATTACTTTAGATAATATATATAAAGAAATAAGAATATCCAAAGATTATGAAATAAAAATGTTAGATAACTTTAAACTACAAGATTGTAAACAAGAAAAAATATATGACATAAGAGAAAAAGAAATAAGTTTAGAAATAAAAAATGTATTATTTTTAAATGAAATAAAAAATATAGAGAACGGGAGATAAATAAAAATGATTTTAGCAATCAGAGACAAAAAAGCATACTATTATAATACATTAGAAGAAAAATTAGAACTTTTAGAACACTATAAATTTAGTGAATATAAAGTATTTACTAATGATGATGTTTTATCTGCAAAAATATATTCTGATGTCGAAAAAGTAAAAGGTTTTTGTACAAATGAATTTAATAATTACGATATTTTACAAGAGCTTTGTTTAGAAAACATATCAGTTGCTAAATTTATAGATAATGAAAATTTTTATAAATTTGTAATTTTAAATGATATTTATTATTTAAATACAAGAGAATACTTAGAATATGACCATTCAAAAGACACATTTGTAAAAGCAATATATACAAGTTATTATCATAATTTAATTAAAAATATGTGTAATAAAATTTATTACTTTTCTCATTGTAATTCTTTATCAATAAAAGAAGCAACACATATGTATTTTAAAGAATATTACTTAAACTTTGGTTATTTTCCTTGGTCAATTATAAAAAAATCTTCAATAGCTACCGATGAAGATGAGTTATATTTTGAACGTTTAGCAGACGATATCATTATTGCAAGAGATGATATTAAACAAAAAGTAGAACTAAGAAAAATTAGCAACAGAGTATTTTATAATATTAATGAAATAAATACTATTAAAGAAGAAAATATTTTTATTAATTTTAAAGATGAAGAAATATTAAAAGCAATAAAAGAAAATCATTAATTTTTTAGAAGGGAGATTAAAATGAGATATTTAGCAATAAAAAACAAAGATGGTTCAGGAAAAGCTGTTTGTATATGTAATACATCCGATGAACTTGATGATTTAGCTAGTACTTTTAGAGACTATGAATGGAAAGTTTTTGAGGAATATGAAAGAACAGAAGCTTTAAAATGGGCTGGACTTAATAAAATCTCAGGTTTTAAATTAGAAGAAAAGTCTGGATTTGAGAAAACTTTAGAATTATTCCGCTCTAAGGGTTTTTCTTGTGTAAAATTAAATTTATTAAATAAAGAAACATTAATTATTGCATTAGATGACCTATATTATATATCAACAGATAAACTTTTAACATATAATTTAAAAACAAAAAGTCTAGTAATTAATAACTATGGCTATTTCGCTTATCCAGAAGATTTAGTAAAAGAAATTAATGAATATTATATTCGCACAAGAATGGTAGATAAAATAGATGCTATTGAAGATTATATGGAGCAATATTCTAAACAGATAGGCCCAAATGTTTATCAATGTATACAAAAAACAGAAGCAACTGTTAATGATAATATAATATTTGTAGAAAATGCCTACTCGAATATAACAAGACAATTTGATGATATATATTATTGTTCAAAAGCAAAAGATACAGCAATTCCTATAACTAGCATTTTATCAATTGAACCAATGAAATTAGATTATGAAATACAAGATGAAGAAATACTAGATGTTTTAAAAAGAATATAAGGAAAGAATAAAATGGGGTTTATTGCAATTAAAAATAAAAAAATTTGTCCTTTTAATAATGATGATGAAAAATTAGATATTTTGGAGTTTTTTTATGATGAACAATGTCGTGGAGAAGTAGAAATCTTTAATAATGATGAATTAGAAAAAGCTCTTAATTTTGCTAATGTTAAAAAAATATCTGGATATGCATTATTTTCTAATATGAGTAATTATAAAAAATTAAACAAAATGAAGCGTTCAGGTTTTGTAGGAAAAACTCCTGATAGGGAAAATAGGTATTATAATTTATATATTTCTAAAAACCATGGTGAATGTTTTAGTTTTATAATAAATGATATTTATTATTTAAATACTAATAAGTATCTCGTCTGGGAAGATATGGATTTATTAATAAAAGAATATAGCGGACCTAAGGAAGAAGTAGTAAAAAACTTTGAAAATAGTATTGAAGATTACGCAAAACAAACTTATCAAGATATAAAAACAGCTACTTATCAATATTTAATTACTATGAAACGCCTTCTTGGAAGATATCCATGGTCAATTCTTGAAAAAGGTAAATTTAAAAAAATTGATGATAAAATAGAATTCTCAGAAATATTTAAGGTCACAGGGACAGTTGTAGAAAAAGATAAAATAATATTAAAAAAATATATCAGAAGAGAAAATATTCAAGTTGCAGATTCAGAAATTTGTGAAATTTCTGAGACTTATAACGAGATAGAAAGACAAATTTTAAATGAAGATATATTAGATGTATTAAGAACAGTAAACTGGTATTATTCATATTGGGAAGAAAGAAAATAAGGCAAACAAGTAGGTGTTTGTCTTATTATTTTTACAATATTATTGCATATTCCTAGCACATATGATATACTTATTATATAATCATAAAAACTAAAAATATCTTATGATTAAGAAAGGATAAAAAATGAGAGGATTATTAGCGGTTAAAAATGATAGAGTTTGTATTTTTAATAATCATGAAGAAGAAAAAGAATTATTAAGTTTTTTTAAAGATAAAGAAACAAAAGTTTTTTTAGAAAACGAAGAAAAAAAAGCATTAGCTTGGAGTAAAGCTACTAAACTACTGGGATTTAAAATGGAATATTTTCTAGAAAATTTTGAAAAAATACAAGATCTAAAAAATAAGGAAGCCTATTGTGTTGAAATTACAACAATTGAAAATAAAAAATATGTAGTAGTACTTAATGATGCTTATATTATACGAACAAAAGAAATTATGTATTGGGATCAGAAAGCTAATATTTTCCAAACTTATAAAATTAATGATGAAAAACAACTAGTTAATAGTTTCGAAAAAGAAATCATTAATCTTGCAATAGCAGCAAAAAAACCAATATCACAAGCTGCTAAAACCTACTTTGAGGTATATAAAGATCTTTTTGGGGTTTTCCCATTTAAAAATATTGATACAGAAAGTATAAATCAATTTGAAGAAAGTATCATCATTAATGGTGTTTGTGAAGATTTAATAGTGGTAGATGATGAAGTTGTAAAGGTTAACTACAATCCAATGTTTACAATAAAGGATAATGAAATTAAAAATATTAAAGAAAAAATAATTCCAAGAAGAATCGAACATAATATTATTTTAGATACTATAAAAAAAATAACACTAGTTTTTTAAGATAAAGGAGAGAAAATATGGATTTTAAAAAGTTAAAAATATATTCAAATGATTTATTAAAGTCAATTATAGATATTATTAATAAAGACAAAAAATATGTAGAAGGAAGAATAGAATATAATGGAAAAGCTATTTGTATAGAAGATGATTATGGAACTAGATTTTGGATTAGATTAAGCTTAAATAAGGATGATAAATTAATTGTCGATTTAAGTACCATAGAACTTAAAGAAGAATTTCAAAGAAAAGGTATATTTAATGAAATATGTAAGATGATACAAAATAAAGATTATGTAAAAAGTGCGTTTATTTCAAATATTTGTACTGAAAAAATGTTTGGTTTTTGTAAGAAATATGAATTTGAATTTATAGAATCATTAAATGCGTATAAGGTAAAGTAAGGTGAAAATATATGGGATTTTTAGCAGTTAAAAATAAAAAAATTTATGTTTTCAATAATGAATCAGAAAAAAATAAGCTAATTAATAAACATTTTCTTGAAGACTTGAAGCTATTTAAAGATAATGAAAGAGAAAATGCTTTAAAATGGGCTAAAATTAATAAAGTTACTGGCTTTCTATGGACTTATGAAATGGAAAATCTAGAATATATTGAAAATCTTAAAAAAGAAGAACATACATGTGTAACAATTTCTACAAAAAGTGATGATAATTTTTTATTTTTATTAAATGATGTTTTTTATATATGGACATTAAAATATTTAAGATATGATAAGGATAAAGATAAATTAATATTAGAAGTATATAAAGACTCAGATAATCATATTGAAGAAAATTTTGTAGAAAGTATTGAAAGATATGCAAAAGATACAAATACTTTTTTAGAAATAGCCTGTATTAAATATTTTAAAGAATTTAAAAGACAAACCAAAGTATACCCATGGAAAAAAATAGAAGAAAGAAAATTCAAACAAGATGAAGATATGATTTGTTTTTATAATGCTTGTGAAGAAATTATTAGCAACAAAAATATTTTCTTTACAAAAAACATAAAAAAACTGGAAATAAAAGATTCAGATATTGATAATATTTTAGTAACCACACTACCACGAACAATAAAAAATGAAACCATTTTAAAAACCATAAAAAATCATATCTGGCTTTGAGAAAGGAAAAATGTATGAGTTTTTTAGCAGTAAAGAAAAAAGGAATTTGTGCCTTTAATAATTATAAAGAACAAAGAGAACTTATGGATTTGTTTAACAAAGAAGAAATAAAAATATTTCTAAATGAAGAAAAAGAAGAAGCTATTAGGTTTGCTGAAACTAATAAAGTCTTTGGATTTTTATTAGAACAAGAACTTTTAAATTTAAAATATTTAAATAAATTAAAGTATCAACAATGTTACGCTGTAAATATTTTAAGCAAAGAAAAAGACTTTTGTGTTATCCTTAATGATATTTATTATGTTTCTACTAAAGAAAGAATTTTATGGCAAAGAAATAAAAAAAGTTTTTGGGCTTATACATACTATGGACATGAAGACTATTTTGTAGAAGACTTAGAACAAAATATTATAAATTATGCAACAGAAACAATGCAATCTATAGAAGATGCTACTGCTAATTATTTTGGAAACTTTAAGTTAATATATCATCATTATCCATGGGATATGCTTTCCGCAACAAATATAAAGCAGATTGATGATAAAATAGAATTTAGGTTAGTTTCAGATACCATAGCAAAAGATGGAGATGAACTTAAATTAATAATGAAAAAATCTAATGTAAGGATATGTGATGAGGATATAATATCTGTATCAGTAAGAGATATTCCAAGAAGAATAAAAAACGAAGCAATAGTAGATGTTATTAGAAATAACCTATGGCTTTAGAAAAAGAGCATAAGTTTTGCTCTTTTTTATTTTTTAGCTTTACTGTACATACAATATATGTTATAATGAAGTATAGAGAAAGAAAGGAATAGCAATATATGCTTAGGTGAAAATATATGATTTTAGCAATAAAAAATAAAATAGATTGTTTTTATAATACAGAAGAAGAGAAAAAGAACTTTTAAAATTATTTGTAACTCCTGAAAATCCTTTTTTTAATGTTTTCTTAAATGAGAAAAAAGCTCTTTCATATTCAAATACATCAAAAATAACAATGATATTGTATCTGTAATCGAAGATAATTTATATTTTTAAATAATAGGAGAAATGATATGGCATTTTTAGCAGTTAAAGATGAAGGTATATTTATTTTTAATACAGTAGCAGAAAGAATAGAACTTAAAAAATTGTTTTTCAACAAAGAATGCAAAAGCTTTCTTAGTAATGAAAAATATAAAGCAATTTGCTTTGCAGGAATAAACAAAACTAGAGGATTTAGTATAGATGATGGTAAAAATTTTATACCTGACTTAGAAAAAATTGAAAAAGATAACTATATTGTAAAAGTATCCTTAGTAACAGGAAAAGAGTTTTTCTCAGTTTTTAAGTCTTTTCCTTATCTTTGCACTAATAAAATATTAAAATATGACTATATATCAAAACAGCTTAATAAAGAATTAAATTTTGGAACAGACATCGAAAGAGTAACTAATTTTGAAAATAAAATTCAAGATTATCAAATATTAACAGACATCGCAAGAAGAACTGCAACAGAAAGTTATATTTATGCTTTTAAAGCTAAATTTGGATTTTCCCCATGGAAATTAATGGAAAAACATGATATATTAAGAGATTCTACAAGACTTAAGTTTGGCAAGATATGTGATAATTTTGTTTTTAAAGATAATGAAATTAAGCAAATAAATTCTAAAATTAATATAGAAATATTCCATAAAGATATAATAGATATAGAACCTTTAACTATAGGACTTCAATTTAAAGACAATGTTCTTGTAGATTTAATAGAATCAATAGAATATGATTAGAAAGGAGGTGTCCAAAATAGTTCAAGGGTGTAGATATTTTTCTTTGGTAAACTAATAAACTAAATAACACATTATATAGATAAAGAAAACCTATATGATGTGTTTCTTAGTCTATTAGGATATTTTTTACAAAAAACAAAAGTTTTTATTAAAAAAAATTGTTATATTTTTTGCCTAAAATTTAAGGTATTTTACTATTTTTTTATAAAAAATTCATTCCTACCAAAGTTTTTTATCTACACCCATAGTTCAAAAAATTATAGACAAATACCCATATATGTGATATAATATACACAAATAAAGAAAGAGAAATTTTCTCTTTCTTAGACTGGAGGAAATAATTTTATGAACTATAAACCACATGAATTTGCTTCTATGATAGGAGTTACTGTAAAAACACTTCAAAGATGGGATAGTTCTGGTAAGCTTATAGCTTATAGAACACCTACCAATAGAAGGTATTATACAGATGAACAATATTCTTTATTTAAAAAGGAAAAACCAAAAGATAATAGGCAAACTGTTATTTATGGTAGAGTTTCATCTTCTAAACAAAAAGATGATTTAGAAAACCAAATAGAATTTCTAAAAACATACGCTAATGCTAAAGGTATTATTGTTGATAATATATCCAAGGATATAGGAAGTGGACTTAATTATAAAAGAAATAACTGGAATGAACTTCTTAATGATGTTATGGATAATAAAATAAAAACAATAATAATAGCTCATAAAGATAGGTTTGTTCGTTTTGGCTATGAATGGTTTGAATCTTTATGTCAAAAATTTAATACAGAAATTATTGTAGTAAATAATGAAAAAATGTCCCCTGAAAAAGAAATGATAGAAGATATTATATCTATTATTCATGTCTTTAGCTGTAGAATATATGGGCTTAGAAAATATAAAACAAAAATAAAAGAGGATGAAAAGTTAAAATGAAAAGGGCCTACAAAACAGAACTAAATCCTAGTAAGGAGCAAATCATAAAGATTAAAAAGACTCTAGGGACTTGTAGATTTATTTATAACTTTTACATAGCTAAGAATAAAGAACTTTTTAATTATAAGAAAAGCCTTAAAAAAGAACTTGATAAGGCTAAGCTTAATTTATTTATGAGTAAACTACCATTAAAAGATAAAACACCAACGGTGCATAGCGATGCTACACCAATAGTGTATAGTAATGCTATTTCTAAGTCTACAGAACTTAGTACAGAAGTCTTTAATTCTACTTACGAAACTCATATTAAAGACTTAGAAGAAAAATATAATAATGCACCTGGCTTTATGAATGCTAATACTTTTTCTAAATGGCTTAATAATGAATTTTTACCTAATAACGAAAGTTATTCATGGATAAAAGAAGTTTCTAGCAAAGCCATAAAGCAAAGCCTTAGAAATGGTGAAAAAGCCTATAATAATTTTTTTAAAGGAAAGAACGGTTTTCCTAAATTTAAAAAAAAGAGTCAAAATGAAGCTAGCTTTTATTTTGTAAACCAATGTAATAAGGCTAAACTTAAAAGTGGTATAGTTAATTATAATTATACGGTAGAAGTAGAGCGCCATAGAGTAAAAGTTCCTACTTTAGGATTTATTAAATTAAAAGAAAAAGGCTATATTCCAAGTGGGGTAGATGCTATTAGTGGAACAATTACTTATAAAGCAGGAAGATACTTTATATCTATTTTAATGGATAAAGATAACGAAAACCAAGTTAATCTTAATCCAAAAAGCGAAGGTATAGGTATTGATTTAGGTATCAAAGCTCTTGCTATTTTAAGTAATGAAACTATATTTAAAAATATAAATAAATCTAGTAAAATCAAAAAACTAGAAAAGAAATTAAAAAGAGAACAACGTTCTTTATCAAGAATGTTGGAAAATAAAAAACACAGGAAAGGAGGAAGCTCCAAAAACATAGCCAAGAAGATTTTAGTTATTGAAAAACTTCATATGAGGCTTTTTAATATAAGAACTGATTACATTAATAAAGTTATTAATGAAATTATAAAGCTAAATCCTAAGTTTATTACTATAGAAGATTTAAATATAAAAGGTTTAATGAAAAATCATCATTTAGCAAGACACCTCGCTAATCAAAAGCTTGGTGAATTTATTAATAAACTTACTCTTAAATGTAATGAGTTTGCTATAGAACTAAGACAAGTAAGCAGATGGTATCCATCATCTAAGACATGTAGTAAATGTGGTTCTATTAAAAAAGATTTAAAACTTTCGGATAGAACTTATATATGTCTCAATTGTGGAAACATTATTGATAGGGATTTAAATGCTGCTTTAAATCTTAGAGATTCTACCAAATATGAAGTTATTACAACTTAAAAACAAATGTCTAATGGATATTATAGTTAATTGGGTTAATGTAAAATATATAATATCCTAGAAAGTATTTTTAATATTTTCTGTACCGATGGCTCGTCGGGAACACCGTAGGTGCACAACTACGTTGTTACGGCTATGGACTATGATACCCACGTTTGTAGATGCAATATATAAAATTATTATTATAACTTTATTAATCGAAGACGCATAGGTTGAAATAGCAATTAATAGACAAAAAAACATGTTAATGTTTTTTCAGTCTATTATCTTAAGACATTTGTCTATGTTTTAAGGAGCAGACAGATTATGGGAGTCATAGCAATAAAACAAAAAGCAGTATATATATACAATAACGAAGAAGAAAGAAAAAATATCTTTTCAAGATACAACCCCAAACCCTATGAATATATGTTTTTTGGAGATAATAAACATGCAATAAAAGAAGCATTAGGATGGGCTGAGACCGATAAGATTATTGGTATGAAAGTTGTAAGTGAGATGAATAATCTGTCAACATTAAATATGGCTAAAAAGAATAATGTATCAGCGGTTAAAATATCGACAATAGATAATGAATTTTTAATTGTAATAAATTCTTTTTATTTTTTAAATACGAATATTAGATTAGAATATGATGATAAATCTGAAAAATTAAGACCTATAATTTATACTGGAAAAAGAGAAAATGCTATGAAAGATCTAGAATCAAGAATATATAACTATGGGTTAAAAACATCAAAGTTCTTTGATTCTGCAGCTGTTTCTTACTTCCTAGACTTTAATAAAATATTAGGCTTTATACCTATAAGACTATTTTCTGAAAAAAGATTTTCTAGATATGGCAATGAAATTATTTTTAGTTCAGTATTTGAAGACTTTTCCTTTATTGAAAAAGAAGGATTAATTATTAAAAACTTTAGAGGAAATAAGAAACTTTATGACGAAGATATATATAATATTGAAGAATATTTTATTCCTGAAAAATATTCTAATGATAAAATATTAAATACAATTCATTTTTTAGAAAGAGGAGGTTTTTTATAAAAAACAATATAAATTTAAACCAGCTCAACTGATAAGCGTTGCTATATCAGTTGCTTTTTTTAGATATATTGTCTAGCATTAACTATAAATAGAGCTAGATAGACCATATGAGGAGGGTGTAGATATTTTTCTTTGGTAAACTAATAAACTAAATAACACATTATATAGATAAAGAAAACCTATATGATGTGTTTCTTAGCCTATTAGGATATTTTTTACAAAAAACAAAAGTTTTTATTAAAAAAAATTGTTATATTTTTTGCCTAAAATTTAAGGTATTTTACTATTTTTTTATAAAAAATTCATTCCCACCAAAGTTTTTTATCTACACCCATATGAGGATAAAGAAGAAAAATCCAATCTGTTTGGATTTTAACATGAAAATAAGCCATGAGTTTTATGCCTATGGCTTATTTTTGTTTTCCCAAAAACAAAATTAGTTCCAAATATCAAAACAGCATGATATAATTAGATTATAATTTAAAAGGAAGGAGAAAATGCTTTTGCATACTTGAAAATAATGAAAAATAAAATTTTAACAATTGGTCTTGTAAGTTTAATGATTTTACTTACAGGATGTAATTCTAATAAAAATGCAGCTAATTTTGAAACCAAAACAGCTAATGAAATGACTTACTATATTATAAAAGACGAATATAAAGGCAATTACAATCTTCAAATAAAAGAATTCAAAAAAGAAATGGAATTTAGTGAGGATGAAAATCGATATGTTGATTTTGATACACAAGAACAAATGACATATGATGAGTATGAAAAATTTTGTAAAGAATGGGAACTAGAACAAAAATACACAGATAAAAACAAAAAATATATAGTAATGTCTTATATTTCTTATTACTGTGATAGTGCTGAAGCTAAATTGTGTGATGTTAAAGAAAATGAAAATAAAGTAACATTATATGTTTGGGATAATTTCGAATCTCAAAGATTTATGACTGGTTCTATGGAAGGTGGGATTTGGGGATACTCAATAATAATTCCAATAGATAAAGAATATAAAGAAGTAAATGTTGAAGTAACAATTACTAATGAAGAATTTAAACAGATAAAAGACAATCCAGAAATGTATTATGTAGATAAACCAGTAATTTATATTTATCCAGAGAAAGAAATGAATATTTCTGTAAAACTTAAAAATTCAGATAGACTTACATGTTCCTATCCTAAATATAATAATGGTTGGGATGTAATTGCAAAACCTGATGGATCACTTTTATATAATGAAAAATCTCTATATTGTTTATATTATGAAAATAAGCCTATAAAACCATTTAGAATGACTAATGAAGGCTTTATCGTAAAAGGCGAAAACAGTACACAGTTTTTGGAAGAAAAACTAGAGATTTTAGGATTAAACGAAAAAGAAGCCCAAGAGTTTATTATTTATTGGCTTCCTAAGTTAGAAGTAAACAAATATAATTATATAAGATTTGCAAATGATAATGAAATTAATGAAAATATGGGACTAGAAATTTCACCCAAACCAGATACAACAATAAGAATTCTTATGACTTTTAAAGGTTTAGACAAACCAATAAATGTCAAAGAACAAAAACTAGAAAATATAAAAAGAGATGGATTTAGTGTTGTTGAATGGGGTGGAACTGAAATTAAATAACTAAAAAATCAGCTATAAAACTAATATTGTTATTAGATAATATAGCTGGTTTTTTAAATTTTATTAAACTTCTTTACAAAAAAATCGGAAGTGTTATTAGTTATATAATTGAATTTTTATTTAAATTCAAAAATCAATCATATACCTAATAATAAATACATATTTTCTATGAAAATGCTTTATTTTTTATTATACATATGGTATAATTATATAATAATACTATATAGCGTATATACGTAGTACTACGGCTAAACACTGTGTGGAGCGATGCTCAGCATACGCCATATATAGACAAGGAGGAAAATATGTATTTAGCAATTAGAAATGGGCTTTATAAAGGTATATATGAAGGTAAACAATATTCGGATATTAAGGAATTATTTCAAAAAATGTACAAATATCCAGAATTTAAAATATATAATGATTCTGAAAAACAAGAAGCAATGTTATGGGTTGGAAGAGATCGAGTTCTTTCCAAAATAAGCCATATTAACCCAAGTGAAAAAAGTAAAAATTTTCTTGAAATCATAGAAAGAATAACAGAAGATGGAACACATATGACAGTTGCTTTTTTAGATGGTAGTAATACTACTTTTTTTACAAAAGATGTATGTTTAATTAATACTAGAAAACTTATACAATATAGTGATATTGAATTTAAAAATTATAGAATATTAGCTTATGATGATTTTATATCTCCTAATAGTTTCTTTGTATGCATGAACGAGTATATTGATAAAAAATATCCCAGACTTCCAAGAAAAGAAGCTATAAGAAAATATCTTTATTTATATAAAGAAAACTTTGGTGAATATCCTTGGTATACATATGAGGCATCAACTATTTATGTTTGGGGTGACTTTATCTTAGTTAACAGTTTTGGAAGCTTAAAAACAACTAAAACACTACTTTTAGAAAAACAAGATATTATAGGAAATAAAATATTTAATGTAAATGCAATAAAAGATATTCATATTTTTGGAATCGGAGTAATAGCTAAAGATAATGATTTTTTAGAGGTAGTACAGGAAACAGATAGGAAGGTGTTTTAATATAAAAATAAAGAGGCGAAAACTATACTTAAATACATAAAAGTAGAAAGTGTTTGTATAACTAAAGAAGAAGCTATTATTTAATAGACTCCTATTATAATTTGATTATATTCTTGGTTTTTTATATAATATTTTTATAAATATGTAAAAATAAAGAGGAAAGGAGAGTGTTTAAAACTATAATAAAATAATTATATTTTACAGTACAACTGTATAATGATATTATTTTTCGTAGATTTTTTAAACCAGTAATTTAATGTATTTTAATGGATTTGATGAGAAATTAGTAGTAACCGAAAACAATATTGCAAAAAAATTATTTTCTAAAATAGAATCGCAAAAAATGTTTCCAGATGAAGAAATAGAACTTTATCAAGCAATTATGGAAGTATATGATGTTTTACATAAAACACCTAATATAGAAAAGCCAGCTAAAAAAATAAGTGAAATAACATCACGAAAAAAAGTTCGCTCAGCCTTAGAAAACGAAATTATTTATAATACCTTTTGGATGCTTATTTTAACACATGATGAAAATGGAAAAGTAGTACCTCATGAAATGGTTTTACTTGATTTAAAAGACAAGTTTGGAGAATGTGGACTTATTGATCTTTTAGAGAAAAAACAAGAAGAGATTTTTCCTCATGATGGAGAAATTGAAAGCTATTTTTTCCAATATGAAACAGAATTTTGGTCTTTAAAAGTAAAATTAAAAGCACATCTTAGAAAAAGAGAAATAAAGATAATACTTAAAAATTTATTTCAAAGAAATATTAATAATATAGAACTGTTTTTAAAAAGCAATAATATCATATATAAAGATTTAGAGCTTGTTGGAAAAAATGCTGACAAAGAAAATATTAAGTTAAGTGAATATGATTATATTCTTAAAAACTACGATACTATTATTAATAGTGACAACTATTATCTATATTTAAACACTAGCCTAAAAACACATAAAGACTATTTTAAAAGTTTTAATCATGTTTTAAGAGTAAAGAAAAAAGAAAAGTTAGAATATATAACTGTAACTCAAAATTATACAGAGTTTTATGATGATAGTTATTCTGCAAAAGCTTTTTTCTATAAAAATTGGAATGAAACTAAACTTACGGATGGAGGAGCTACTAAAAAAATGACAGGGCCAAGGGCTCTCTTCTTACTTCAACATATTGAAGAATTTGAAGATTTCAAAGAAATCAAAGAACCTGAAACGTATTATTGTTATTAAAGAACTAATTTTTAAATTAGTTCTTTTTTTATTTATTTTTACTTTACACATACTTATATGTGTGGTATAATGTACATATAAAAGATGTATAAAAATATTGGAGGACAAAAAATGAAAATTATAGTAAATGATAGTTTTGAAATAGCATATGACGAAACAAAAGCAGAACAAATAAAAAAAGATTTACCAGATTATATTAGAAAAGAAAAAAGACTAAGAAAAAGATTATTTACACTTAAAGTAATTTCTTTTATTGCTACCTTAGGTCTTTTAATAAGCACTTTTGTATTAGTTCAAAAAGATAAAAATTACGCAGGACTACTAATTCCATTCATCCTTTTAGCTGGATTTTCAATGTTTTTAAAACTGTATGATAAAGCTAAATTTTTATCTAATAAAGAAGTTTTAAACTTCGAAAATAATTATGCTAAGAATTACATAGACCTAATTAATTACCTAAAAAACTACAGATTAATATCAGTCGTTGAAACATGGGGTGGATTTATATTCAGTTTTATTGATGAAAATGAATATGTTTACAAAATAACTTTTGATAATAAATGCGAAAAATATTATACAATAAGACAAAAATATAAAGATAACAAAACAAAAGTTATTGATCTTACTACATTTGATTGGAAAAAAGACTTAGAAAAAATATTTGAATAAATATTGAACTACCTCGCTGCAAGCAGCGAGGTAGTCTTTTTTACCAAATTTAACAATAAAAAGAATTAGCAAAAACAAATGCTAATTCATTTTTAGTTTTTAAATACACACCTTAAAAAGGTTGCTATACACTATATTTAACGTTTCTAATTTTAGTATATAACAAAAAAGTTAATTGTAAATATATAATTTAATATTTGAAGCTAATAGCTCTTCGTCTTTCTTTAAGATAATTATAAACAGAAAAACCAAATAGAAATAAACCAAAAGCAAAAACAAAGATAATTGTATATACAAATCCTAAGTTAAATATACTTCCATTTTTATCTACTATAAGTTTATAAGTATCTCCTATTTTTAAGTTATTAGCATTCATAGAAATTTTTCCAGACATTTTTTGGCTATTAAATTCATAACTAAAAATACAATCTTTATTATTATATGTATCTGACATTATAAAATCATTTTTATGTTGTTTTTCAAAGTAGATAACTTCTCCATCAACAATAGAAGTGCTACTTTTAATCCAGCTAATTACAAGTAAAGAAATAATAATACATATGATAGAACAAATAATAGCGTTTCTAGAAAATTTTGTCATTTTTACATAATATTTTATTCTATCTAAGAATAAAACCCCTTTCTTTTATTTATTTTTTTCAATAGTTATTGTAAATGGATCAGATTGAAAATATTTAAATCCGCATTTATTTAAAAGTTTTTCAAATCTTATTTCAAAATCATCCCAATTATCTAACCAAGTTCCTTCTTTATCATTAGAAAATATTCTTTCTAAAATATCTCCCAATAATATTTCTATATAATTGCATTCTTTAGGAGCTAATGGATAATTCTTAATTTCATATCCTAATTTCGTTTTTTCAATTCTTTTGTTTTTATAAGTAATCACAAATTCATTAACTTCTTCATTCACAAAAAATCTAACAATCTCAACTGCTAAAGAACCTAAATCCATAAACATCCCTCCATTAACTACTTTTATTAATATATTAATTATACTCTAATTTACAAACTTTTTCAATGAAAAATTGTATTTTAAACAAAAAAAGAAGAGTCTTACGACTCTTCATAAAACCCTACGGGGGATGGGTTTTTAAAGGCCTTCTTAGACCTGGGGATACAGACCACCCACAAAGTCCTTCCAGTGCATAAGAACGCACTTTCCAAACTTAGGATCGAACTGAGTCCCCAGACCACGGATGACCTGAAGCTGGCAGTCCAGAGCAGAGCGAGCCTTGTCGTACACACGGTTCGACAGGATCGCATCAACAGCATCAGCAACAGCCACAATCCGAGAGATCTCAGGAATAGAGTTTCCTTCAATCTCAAACGGATAGGAGCGACGACCACCAGCATAGTGCTGATGATGCATCATAGCCGCCGCCAGGATAGTCTCATTAGCTACGCCAAACAGCTTCGCCATTTCCTGCCCTGCAACGGTATGCTCCTTCATTTCTGCGAACTCTTCATCAGTAAGACCAGCGGGCTTCTTCAGGACTTTATTTCTGATAGAAAGTTTACCGATGTCGTGAAGAGCAGCCGCTACGAAGTACTTATAGCTCTTCTCAAAGCTGAAGCACTCGTATTCGCAGATGCGGCTGACGAGGATAGCAACACGGATGCAGTGACCAGCAGTATAGGCATCTTTCGCAGCGATAGCGTTGATAACCTTGTGGGTACTTTCGGGAAGCACTTTATAAGCGTTCTCGATGCGGGCGTTGACTTCCTCAGTGGTGTTGTTCCGTTCAATTTTTCTGGTCATAACTTAATGACCTCCTCTCATAAATTGTTTCTGCGTACACAGAAATAGACAGTCTTCTTGTTGTTAGGTGAAAACATTTAAGCAACACAAAACTTCAAAAAGACTGTCTAATCTTTTTACAGAAACTTATGTATAAATTATATATCAATATTCTTTAAAAATCAATTTCTAAAAGAGACTTAGATAAATATAAAAAATAATCGACAAAAGTTATAAAACATATTATAATTATAATAACAAAAACGAGAAAGGAATTAAATATGAAAAACGAAGAAATTTTAATGAAAATACTAGAAGAATTAAAGATGGGAGAAGAAAAATTTATTGATTCTATTATTTCAGGAGAAATGATTGAGGCTGGAATTTTACTTAGCGTAAATTTTATTGCTTTAATTATTTTGATTGTATTATTTAAAAAATTCAATACAACCTTTTATATTAAAGAAAATATTAATAAACTTTTAGAAATATTTACAAGCGTTTTAAAAAGGGATGAATGTAAACCTAAGAATACATCAGAGAAAGAATTTAATGAGATTGATTTTTTCAATGAAATTAATAAATGGCTTAATAATCATAAATTATGGAGAAATATAGGAACATTTATTGTTGTCTGGATAGAATTTAAATGGATTATAGCAGTAATAGGTGGTATTGTTAGGCATTTTATTGTTTTAATAAATTGCTATTATGCCCCTGAAAAAATACTAATGGATTATCTAAGCTCATTATTTTAACAAATCGAAACAAAATTCTAATAGAATTAATTTTTGTAAGCAAGAAGTCCCCTACTTCTATAAGTAGGGGATGAATTGCTTATCTTTTATTGATATATATAGGATGTAGATATTTTTCTTTGGTAAACTAATAAACTAAATAACACATTATATAGATAAAGAAAACCTATATGATGTGTTTCTTAGTCTATTAGGATATTTTTTACAAAAAACAAAAGTTTTTATTAAAAAAAATTGTTATATTTTTTGCCTAAAATTTAAGGTATTTTACTATTTTTTTATAAAAAATTCATTCCTACCAAAGTTTTTTATCTACACCCATATATATAATTTTTATTTACAATATATTATTCAAGAAAGCTGCTACTTTCAAGTATGCAGATGAATTGAATACTCTATAATAGTATTATGTTCTATTAGGTATTGTGATTTCCCCTATTTTGTGATACAATATTTATAATATAAATAACTAATTAGAAAGGAATATATTATGGATATAAATAATAAAAATAAAGAATATAAATCAAAATCACATTTATTTTATAGTTGCCAATATCATGTGATTTTTTGTCCTAAATATAGAAGACCTGTCTTAACAGAAAATATTGTACCTCGATTAAAAGAGATATTTTACGAAATAGCTTTAAAATACGATTTTGAAATAATCGAAATGGAAGTAATGAAAGAACATGTTCATCTTTTAATAGATTGTAATCCAAGATTTGGAATTATGGAGTGTGTAACAAAATTAAAAGGAATATCATCTAAAACATTAAGAGAAGAATTTCCTACTTTAAAGAGTAAACTTCCTTGTCTTTGGACTAGAAGTGCTTTTATAAGTACAGTTGGATCTGTTTCTCTTGAAACTGTTAAAAAGTATATAGAAAATCAAAAAGATGTTTAATGAAAGGAGCGTTTTATTTAATATGAGTGATAAACTTAATGCTAATTATATATTAGAATTAAAATTAAAAACTAATAAAAATCAAGAAGCTATATTAAATAAACGCTTCTTGATAGCTGAAAATATGCAAAATAAAGTTATTAAATATGCTATTAATCAAATTAATGAATTAAGAAAAAATAAATTATATAAAAAGTTTTTAAAACTTTATTTAGATGAAAAAGATCCTAATTTGAAAAAATATTATAGCGATGAACTTACTAAAATAAGAAGAGAATTTAAACTAACAAAAACAGATTTAGAAAAATATATAAAGGTACAACAACATTTATATAAATCACATATAGATAGTACAACCGCTCAAAAATTAGCAGATAATGTATGGAGAGGAGTGCAAAAAGTACTTTTTAGTAATGGCAAAAAACTTCATTTTAAAAAAAGATTTTCACTAATTTCCCTTGAAGGAAAAAGCAATAAAACAGGAATTATGTTTAAACTAGATACCAAAATGTTAATTTGGAATAATTTACAAATTCCTGCAAAAATAAGAAAAAATGACTTATATGTAAAAGAAGCCTTATTAAATCCTAATATGAAAAAGCGTATTCGCTATTGTAGAATAATTAGAAAACCATTTAAACATGGATTTAAATACTTTTTACAAATAGTATTAGGAGGAACACCTCCTATAAAGAAAGTTGCTATTAAAAATAAAGAAGGAGAAATTACAAAAATAGTTAAACGAAACTTTATAGGAAAAGGACGAGTAGGCTTAGATATAGGTACTTCTACTATTGCTATTACTTCTAAAACAAAAGTTGTCCTAGAAGAATTAGCCAAAAATGTTAAAAAATATGATATAGAAATTGCTAAATTAAGTCAAAGCCTTGAAAGAAAAAGAAAACAAGCTAATCCAGATAACTATAATATAGATGGTACTATAAAGAAAGGCTCTAAAAAATGGATAAAAACAAAAGGATACATAAAAACATTACTTTGTCTTAAAGATATGTATAGACAAAAATCCACTTATATTAAGTTAGAACATTCAAAACTTGCTAATTTTATCCTTTCTTTAGGAACAGATATTTATGTGGAGACTATGGACTTTAAAGCACTTGCTAAAAGAGCTAAAAAGCAAAGAGAAAGAAGTGAAAAATTATCTATAATTAATGATAAACATGGAAATAAAAAATCAGTTTACAAATATAAGAAAAAGAAACGATTTGGAAAATCTATTACAAATAAAGCTCCAAGTTCTTTAATTTCTATTATAGATAGAAAACTTTCTTATATTGGTAAAAATATAGAAAAAATAAATACCTGTACTTTTAAAGCAAGTAAATATAATCACGTAACTAATAAATATGAAAAGCCAACACTTTCAGATAGATGGAAAAATATAAATGGAAATGAAATTCAAAGAGACTTATATAGTGCATTTTTACTTATGAATTCTAATAAAAGTAAAACAAAATCTAATAGAAAAGAATGTATTTCAAATTTTGATAACTTTTTAAAATTACATAATGAAGAAATAGAGAGATTAAAAACCTTAAAATCAAAAGGAATAAAACATCCAAAATCATTTGGTTTATGATTATAAAATTAAAAAACTAATAATAAAAATAGATTACAGTATAATAGTACTATAATAGGGTAAGCTACTATCCTTAGATACGCCGTTCAAATATAATTAATAATTATTAATTGACATATGCGAATTATCTAGAAAAGTTTTTTATTAAAAAGAATATATTTTATGATGCAAATCTATATAAATTTATATTCATAAGTATATATAGATTAGACAGTAAATGAGGTCTTTAAACATAAAGAACCTGCCATCTTTAGATGTGCAGAGTAGTCAGTTTTTATACAATAATAATTCCAACTGATGAAAAAGATAAAAAAATAAACTCTATGAATCTTTTTTCAGAGTGCGAATATAAAAATTTAAAAAAATATGGATATACAAGTAATCCATATGAAGAAACCGATAAAAAGCCAGTTATATATTTATATCCAGAAAAAGAAACAGATATAACAGTAAGACTTAAAAATGATAATCTAATAACTACAAGCTATCCAAAATATAAAGATAGTTGGAATGTAAAATCTTCTCCTAATGGTGATTTGTTAGATTTAAAAACCAATAGAAAACTTTATTGTTTATATTATGAATCTAAATCTATTATTGATTTTTCCGTAGTAAAAGAAGGGTTTGTTGTAAAAAGCGAAGATAGTGCACAATTCTTAGAAGAAAAACTAGAAATTCTAGGACTTAATGAAAAAGAAACCCAGGAATTTATTATTTATTGGCTTCCTATACTTGAATCTAATAAATATAACTATATAAGATTTGCTAGTAAAGATGAAATTGAAACTAATATGCCACTAGAAATAACACCAAAACCAAACACAACAATAAGGATTCTTATGACTTTTAAAGGCTTGGATAAACCAATAAATGTCAAAGAACAATACTTAGAAAAAACACAAAGAACTGGATATGCTGTTGTTGAATGGGGCGCAGTTGAAATAAAATAATTAAAAATCAGCTAAAGATTAGTGTTATAGTCTTATAGCTGATTTTTTATTTGAAATTATTTATCTTTTATTTTATTAATGAGTATGATATAATTATGTTATAAGTATAAAATAAAAATGTGAAAAACAACATGAAAATGTGAAAGATGGATATTTTATATAGCCAGATTTTGAAAATAAGGTTATAATTGTTACATCGAAAGGAGAGAGAATATGGCAAGTTTAGGAAAAAAGATAAAAGAAATAAGAATTGCTAATAAAAAAAGTCAAAAAGAAATTGCTGATATTACATGCGTTGATCGAACGCTAATTTCAAAAATAGAATCTGATAAAGCAACACCATCAGAAGATTTTTTACAACTTTTTTGTAAATCATTTAACATAAAAGTTTCTTCATTAAAAACATATAAACAAAAAGTAATAATTGATACATCAGCATTGATGAAAAATTCAGAATTAATATACAAAGCTTTAAATAAATATGATGAAGTTATTATTCCAGATATTGTAATTACTGAACTTAACAATATTAAAGATAAAAGAAATAAAAAACATTCAAAATCAAATACAGCATGGAAAACTATGCGTCAAATTAATGATTTAAAAAATGAAGAAAAATTAAAAATAAATATAAAAAGCCCTATATCAAAAGAAAATGACTTACGTATTATTGAATTAGCAAAAGAAATAAAAAACAAAGAAAATTGTGAAGTTTATATAATTCATGATGATATAGGCTTTAGTACCAGGTATGAAAGAAGTATTCTTTTAAGAGATTTTATTGCTGAGAAATCCGATATTAGTAACTATGATGCATTAGAAACACTAGATAAAATTTTTCTAGATGATTGGAATTCTTATAAATTACCTCAAAATATAAATTTAAATATTTTACTAAAAGATAATGAAACAATCCTTTATCATACGATAAAAAATAAAACAAAAAACAAATATAAAAAACTTCATTTTCTTATAAAAAATGGAGCCGATCCCAACCAAACATGTGGAAAACATAATTTAACTCCACTTGCATTATGTATTCAAATTAATGATATAAAATCATTTAACATATTACTTGATTATAAAGTTGACATAAATAAAGCCAGCTTTAATGATAAAAATACAGATTATACTATGACAAAAAATGAAGGAAATACTCCACTTATGGTCGCTGCTTGGCATGGTAGGATGGATTTTATAAAAAAATTGTGTAATTATAAAGATTTAAGTATAAATCAACAAGATGCAAATGGATATACTGCGCTCATAAAAGCAGCCATAAAGAAAAATAATGAAATATATAATTTTTTAATAAAAAACAAAGCAGATACAAAAATAAGAGATAGAATAGGAAGGACTGCGAAAGATTATTATGATAACTAGAGCATGTATTTCAATTAATAATAAATGTAATTTAAGATGTAAATATTGTCACTTTAATGAAAAGAAAAATAATATTTATGAAAACAATATGGATGTTATTAAAATTTTAAATAATATAAAAACATATATAAAAGAAAATAATATAGAAGAATTTAAACTTGGATTTGTAGGAAATGGAGAACCATTATTAAATTTTAAAGAATTAAAAACTTATATAGAATACATAAAAAATTGTCCTCAAATTAAGCCATACACAATAACTAATGGAACTATTTTAAATCAAGATATGTTATTTTTCTTTAAAGAAAATAATGTAAATGTTGGATTTTCTTTAGATGGCCCTGAATTTATCCATAATCCTTTAAGATGTAATACTTTTGATAAAGTAATGGAAAATATTAATTTATATTTTAAAATTAATAATAAATACCCAACATTTAACGCAACAATTGGAAAAGAAACATTAAAACATAAACAAGAAGTAATTGTATTTTTTAAACAATTTAATTCAAAGATAACATTTTCAAGAATGATTGGAAAATATGGGATTACTTTAAAAGATTTTTACGATTTTCTACAAGAAGCTCAAAAAGAACTTTTAATTAGAGAAGGAAAATATGATTGTACAATGTATGGAGGTCTTTGTGGGGCTGGAATAAATAATATATTTTATGCTAATGGAAAAATTTATTTATGTGGAAATTGTATAGATCTTGTACCAATTGCAGATAGTGATGTTTTACTTAAAGATATTAAGATAGAGATAAAAGAATTTGACCGAACTAAATGCTATAAAGAAATATTAGGAGGAAATCGATGAAATTTGTACTTTTTGGACTTCCATGCGCTGGAAAAACATATCAAATTAATAAAATCAACAACTTAGAAAAAATAAATGGAAGCGAATTACTTAATAAGTTAAGTAATAATAAATTTGAAGAATTAACAGTACTAGAAAAACAAGAAAAAAGAAATGAGTTGCTAAATTATATTAAATATAAAGATAATTTTATAATTGATGGACATGTTCTATTTCCAGTAGAAAGATTCCCAAATTTAATTCCAGCCAATATTGTTTTTACAGAAAAAGATGCTAATGCTTATGATGTATATTTTTATTTATACACAGATCCTAAATTGATAGAAAAAAGAATGAAGGAATCAGATAAAAATAAAAAATATTCTAATGTAGATATTAAAAAATGGCAAGAAATAGAAATTAAAAAATTAGAAGAATCATGTCGAAAATATAATAAAGACTTTTATATAATTGATAATGTAGAATTTTTTGATGAATTTGTCAACGAAATATTAAAAGGATATAGTAATATAAATAAGGCTAAAGAAATAGCAGCGGAGATTATAAATGAAAACTCAGACTTAGAATTAAATCTCATTGATGGAGATAAAACTATTGTAAAACAAGATACAAGTAGATATATCTTAAATTATAAAACAAATATATTTAATAATGATTTTTATACAGGGTATCAATTTTTCTTACAAAATAAAGAAATGCAAAAATATGAAAATATTATTATTCCTGATAATTTAATATTTAATAAAGTTTTATTAGATAAAATTAAAAATAAATATAATATTTTGATATCTTCTGGAAACTCTTTTATTTGGAATCAATTAGGTAAAAAACTTAATTTTAATAAAATTTTTACAGGATATGATATTTCAGGAGAAACTAAATATTTTATTTGTAAGTTTTTAAAAGAAAAATTTAAAATTAATGCTTATGGAGATTCTAAAAACGATCTTCCTATGCTTAAATGTGCAAATAATGGATATTTAGTTTATTTTAATAGATTAAGTAGAAGTTTAACAGATATGGATATAAGAAATATTAACACAATGTTTTGCGAACCATATATACTACAAGAAAAAATAGATAATTTAGAAGATCTTATCGAAAAAACGAAATCAAATTCAGGAATTTCTGGAAATGAACTTGCGAACACTCATTTTAAATTGGGTGAGATTTTAGGCGAAACCTTAAAGTCATCAATAGATGAAAATAAAACAACTATTGTAAGTATATTAAGAGGTGGATTGTTTATTTCTAATGGAATTTATTCAAAATTTAACGGCCACTATCAATTGTATAATGATAAAACTGATAAAGATTTTGGAATTGAAAATAAAAATGATGAAACTATTATATTAATAGATTCAGTAATTAATTCGGGAAATACAATTTTAAAATTAATAGATAAAATTGAAAAAAATAATATTAACATAATAATTATTGCAGTTGTTATTCAAGAGAAAGCACTAAAAAAACTGGATAAATATCAAATATTAACTATAAGAACATCTAAGAACAAATTCATTGGAGCCAAAGTCAAAAAACAGACAGGAAATAAAGGCCCAGATACAAGTGATAGACTTTTTAATATGTTGTAAATTTGTTCCAAATATATAGTATAATATAAGTGGATGTTAAACGAATTTCGCCTAGCGAAGTGTTATAGCCATTAGCTTTGTCTAATGGCTATTTTATTTTTAAAAAATATTAAAAACAATAAAAAGACTAGAATAATAATTCTAGTCTTTTATTTATTATAAGTATTGCCCCCAACTAGCTCTATCAAACATATCATGATATTCATATTGCTTATCTTCTAATTTGGTTTCTCCATCAATTTCTATTTCAACTTTTCCAGTCATATCATAGAATTCACGGGTTTCTTCTGAATTTCTATCCATACCAAAAATAATATCAGCATCTTTTGGATTATCTACAAGTTCACCCCTACACTCTGCATTTTTAGTTAATACATCATACATAGAAGGTGTCTCTTGATGAAGAGTAGAGTAAACTGCAGCAGTTACATTATTAATAGTTCTTTCAACATTTCCACCTTGAGCTCTATCAAGTTCAATTCCTTTTGCATTATCCATACGAATATCTAAATCAGACCATATCATTTGTCTGTTTTCTATATCATAAAGCATTGTTGTTGAACACATAGAATTAGATTTTAAATCAAAAGCTTGGTCTACTTTATTTGGTTCATAAATTTCACCAGAACGCATATCTTCTCTAGGCATAAACCCAAACATACAATCTTCTGTTTGAGCAAATTGATCACCTCTATATACATTTACTTGAAAAGCAACATATCCTACATTTTCTCTTTCAGCCATTCTATCAAGATCAGAAAGACGAATATCAATAAACTCAGAACCACCATGAGGCGCATTTGTAACATCTCCAGAATGAGCCGCCCATTCGTCTCTTAAATTAGTATAAGATACATGACTATGATAACCTAAATCTTTATCAAGCAAAGATGCAGAAAGGTCTAAATCTTGTCCTTTCCAATATATAAAAGCACGAATTACTTCTGTATCTTTAGGAATATCAAGTCTTGTTCCTTTAGTAATTGGCCTCATCCCAGAAGTCTCTGTTCTTGTATCTTTTGGAATAGGAACGCCTTTATATCTAGGATCTATATAAACTTTTCCCATAGGTTCTCTTTCACGAAGCTGTGAATCAAGACCTTTATCAATAGTTTTTATCAATTTATCCTTTGCATCTTTGTCTATTGGTTTTACATCTTTTAGATATGCATGAGCATGTCTGGGATCATTTTTTGGCATAGCTACCTTTAATTGCTTTCCTTCTTCTCTGTTTTCAAAGTGATTTTTAGCAATAAATAAAGAGCGAACTGGTACTTTGTCTACAACTTCTCCATATTTATCAACCACTTTATCAGCTATTTCTCTTGTCATAGACTGAGTAAGAAGCGAATCAAGCTCTTTTGTAAATTTACCAGGAAATTCTTTACGCATATCAGCAGCCTTTAGAACTTCTCCTTTATTTCTAGCATCTTCAAATTTACCATCTTTTGTTACAGGAAGCTTTTCATTTTTACTAACCTTTTCTAAAGCCCTATAAGCATGAGGATATTTCTCATCTGCATTTCTAAGTCCATTTAATCCTCTTCCTAATGCTTTAAATTCATCTTCTCGTCCTTTCATATTAGTTAGTATGTTTTTATCTTTTTCAAGTATACTGTATATGAATTTCTTCTCAGCATTTCTAAAAGAATAATATCCATTTTCACTACTTTTTTCTCTTCCATTTTTATCATAGTCCCTGTTTTCTTTATCTCTATCATATTTATTTAGTTCTTTACCAACTCTAAGAGCATCAGTTGCATTTTTGAGAGGCAACCTATCTACAGGAATTTCTCTCTCAATACTAAGTCTAGCCATGAATGCAAGATTATCCTTTTGGGGAATTTCCTTTGGTATTATATCTTCTGCTCTTTGATATTTAAATGCATTAGAAACAATACCTCTTTCATCTTCTGAAAGTGTCGCTTTACCTCCAATAAGATTTTTAACTAATTCGTTATATCTATCATCATTACCAGGTCTTAATTCTTCTACCTTTATATGATCCTTTGACTCTTCTCTACCTTCTCTATCACCATCAAATTTAATAGAGTTTCTAATATCACCATCAGTTCCTAAAGCTCTATCAAGTGCATCTGCATAGTAACCCATTAATTGATTAGCTAAAAGTTCAAAATTACTCATATTCATAACAGAGTCTGGAAAATTTTTAAACATAACTGATTCATTAATATTGTGGTCAGCTCCACGTTCTTCATTGTAGGTTCTTATGACTTCTTGTAGCGATTCTCTTAATGTTTCTTCTGATGTATATCTAGCATCTTCAATAGCTTCTTTACTTAAAACAAGTTTTCCATCAGTAGCTTCTCTAAGAGCAACAGCCGTTGCAAGAATTGTTCTATCAGATGTAGTAGACCCACCTTCTCTTTCATGAGGAAGATAAAAAGCACCCTCTCTTTGATATAAAACACTCGCAAGTTCACGAGTTTTTTCAGGTTCTACTCTTTCAATTTTTTCTCTATCTTTTTCTTTATCTACATCTGGACTTATTCCATTTTCTCTTTCTACTTTTAATTCTTTTAAAACTTCTTGAAAACAATTATTAATAGAATTAGCCCCAGAATCTCTTTGAATTTCTTCTCTTAAATCTTCTTTATTTTCTTCTTTTAAGTCATCTTGTAAAGATTCACTTCTTACATCTCCAAATCTATCATCCATTTTTAATACTTCCTTTCTAAAATAAGATTTTTAAACATTAAATATTGTAGAGCAATGCTCATTAATATAATTTTACATTATTTAAATAAAAATAGCAAAGAAATTTCAAAACATTTGACATCTAACTTTAAAATTGCTATAATTATTTATGTAAAGTTTTTTCGAAGCATACATGGAGGACGCAGGGCCTGCCTTAAGGAATAACCACCCAAAGTGTTATTCTGGCAGAGACCACGAATGGAGAGATACTTCTATTCTTTCAAATATTGAAGATTAAGATGGGTAGTTTAAATCCCGTACTCTCACCGACCTTGCTTCTAAGTAAACACAAAAAAATTATTTTTTGGGACCCTCGAAACTTCGAAGGTCTTTTTTTATGCATAAAAATAAAAATTACTGCATATAAACCGACTAGTTTATATGCAGTAAAATTAATCATCTCGTTCCACAAACAACAAGAATATTATTTTCAGGAAGTGTATATGTTGATAATTTTTTAAAACAATCATGATTAACCTTATCATGAATACTACTCCAAGAAAATGCACGCAAAGTTGGAAAATAACCTTCTCTTAAAATTAAAACCCTCTTTGCTCCATCTTCCAAAGATACCTCACAAATAAAATTTTTTCTTTAGTATTTTTTAGCTTTTGGTATTTGGAATTAGGTAAATCAGGATCGATGCACTCTTTAAAAACCTTATCAATATTCCAAAGTTCATCAAAAACAGGATATACCATATCTTTTCGTATTTCAACTCCATCCAAATCAACTAAAAACATAGTATCCTCACCCATCCTATAAGCACTTCTTTCATAATATGAATAGCGATGGAAGCTTCCTTTAAGAAGGATATTTGTTTTTGCAAATTCTAACATATCAAAAGGCTTTTCTTCTTTAAGTGGAATGTATTTAATAAGTTGTCCTTGTTTAATAATAGCATGGATGATAAAAATCTTTTTGCAAACAGGACACTTAATCTTTAAAGTTTCTATTCTTGATACATGTGTATTTTCCACAAAATCCCCAAGCATTACATTTTTGTTTTCTGGAGCCGAATTAAATTCCTCAAAAGAATAACAATGAGGACACTCTATCTTTCCTACAAAATTATACATATTTTTTCTCCTTTCTTTAAGGCAAACTGCCTTAGTTAATACTAACTAAAGCAGTTTTAAGAAAAGTAAGTTATACCGTTAATTTTTAAATGCGTTATATAGCTTTTCATTAAAATCAATGATAGACTTTGCAACAATAAAAGGAGTTTTGTCCTCATACCTAAAATCATCAGCAATCATGCTATCAGTATCAGGAATAGGATAGGGAATACTTTCTTTATAAGGAAGATATTGCCTATATTCCTCAATAAATTCATCCCAGTTATCAGTACAACCCCTAAGATCGATAAAGATAGTTCCGCATCCATTTCTATGAGCTATACAATATGCACAGATAAGTTTATCATTTTCATCATAGATACCTTTCATCTCATATCCATACTTTAAGTTTAGAGTTGCTGCAAATGCATATGAATAATCATGTAAGAATGTATAGGGATGATAATCTTCTAAGTTAATTTTTAAAAATCTTAAAAAATCCATCTCCCCCATATCTAAATAATTTTCAATTTCAAAATCTTTCCAGCCCTTGCCTTCTATTAAAGCCTCATCAAAATAGTCATAAAATCCTTTTCTCATAATAATACTCCTTTCTCTAATCAATAATATTTTTTTCTTTTATCATTTTAATAAGTGTTTTTGCTGCAAATGTGTTAGAAGAATGCTTATTGGTAGCAATAAAAATATCACTTTTGCACTCAGGAACATTTGGCAAAACTTCAAGTTTTGGGAACCTTTTGTTTATTAGCTCTTCAAATGCGAAGCAAATTCCCATACCCTGCGAAGCCATTACACATGCAAGATCTTGACTGACAACAGTAATTCCTGGCTTACATAAATAGTTATGTTCCTTTATAAAATTATCCATAAATTCTCTTGTAAAAGAACCTTTCTTCTGCATAATAAGGGGCGCTTTTAACCTATCGCTTCCTTTTTGTATTGCAAAAGTATAATTAAGAGTTCTTATTTTTTGTTTTTCAATATTGGGGACATTACTATCTCCTTCATTAAAAATTACAAAATCAAGCTTCCCTTTATTAAGCTCATTTAAGAGATCAGATGTTAAACCATTATTAATAATGATATTTACACCAGGATATTTCATAGAAAATTCTTTAACAGCTTCCAAAAGAACAATATTAGTAAGCACAGCAGAAATACCAATTCTGACTTCACCCACTTTAAGTTCCTGAAACTCAAGAAAAGACTTTTCAGCTTCTTCTAAAACTAAAAAAGCAGATTTTACTTTATCATAAAGCATTTCTCCTTCTGCAGTTAGAGACATTCCTTTTGATGAACGAACAAAAAGAGTTGTCCCTAGTTGTGACTCAAGCTTTTTAACAGATTTTGTTACAGCAGGTTGACTAATACACAATTCTTCTGCAGCTTTATTCATGTTTTTAGTATTAGCCACGATAAAAAATACTTTATACAAATTAATGTTAATATCCATAAACTACCTCCTACAAAATTTCTAGTAATGCATCATCCCAAGTATCCCAAACACCTTTTTGCCAACAAGAAAGTCTACCATCTTTTTGAATAGTAGCAATTGTTGCTTTGCCACCATTAAAAATTTGATGGCATGTAACAAAAAAATCGCCTTTTGATTTCTTATAAGCAATCCTTACTCCATTAAGAGCGTGATCACAAAATGTAATTAAATAATAAGATTTATTATTTTTGATACATTCTTTAGCCTCAGATTCTACATACTCAAGAATTTCCTGAGGATGAACAGGCCTATTGATAGACATTGTGTATTCTGGGAAAATACTTATCAGGTTATTTTTATCTGGTTTGATGTTTTTATAAAAATAAGCCTCTAAATCTTCTTTAGGAGTTCCTCCTATAATAACAATTTCCATTCCTTTTCTCCTTTCTAGTGATTTACACTAAAACATACTGTTAACTTCATATTATAAGTATAACACACAATCTTTTGTTTCTCAATAACTTTTGGTTATATATAATATGATTTTTTATCATTTGAATAACCTAGGGTTATATATTAAAATAAATATATAAATGACGAAGGAGGATAAAAACATAAGAGTTTTAATAATAGATAACACAAAAAGTATAATCATACAAAAACATCAAAGAAAAATTAAATAAATATATAATTGATATTCAACCAGACTTTGAATCTAATGATAAATATTATGATTTTATATTTTCAACACAAGCGATAGGTATAAAGAAGTTTTTCACTAAATCAACTATTTTAAAATTTTCTTCTTCCTTAAAAATATAGTAAAATATAATTACAGTAATAAAATATTAAAGAAAAGGAGAAAAGGAAAATGTTTGTAACTAATATTACATGTCCAAAATGCAAAGACAGACACCAATATATTTGGACTTTCCAGAACGAAGAAAAAAGATATTATATTGGTGATAAAGTCGAAAAAATGGGCACATATGCAACAACCTTAACCTGTAAATGTTTAACATGTGGGAAAGAGTTTCGAGTAGATGTTCTTGTTCAAGATGGTTATATTGTAAATGCTATATTAAATCCTCTTAAAAAACAAATAAGAGATATAGAAAGTGGTTATTATGAAGCTTTATTTAATTACCCAACAAAAACCTATACAGAAAGATTTGAAGCTCTTTTAGGCGAAGATACAGTACTTATTCCAAAACAATACCAAACGAAAACCGAATTAAAAAGAGGAAGCTCAGTTATTGTATTTGATTCATTATGGATGGTATTAGAAAGATACAAAGTATACTCAGAACCAGAAAAACTTTATGCACGTATCTATAAATTAAGAACGTATAAAGCAAAAATAATCGAAAGGCTTCTTATTTGTAGAGATAAATTTTTACCTGTGTTAAAAGAGGTTGACTGGAGTGATGAACTTTACAAAGATGATGAAGATTCTTTTCGTAGATTTAAGATTCCTACAGGATATGATATTGTTATGTATTAAAAAATAACTCTGCTTTGCAGAGTTATTTTTTATTAAATATTATTCAGATACTATATTAGTTAATGTTTAACATACGCACAAGAGTTATACCAAACTGTATGTAAATTCAGATACTATATTAGTTAATGTTTAACTTAAAGAATCATTATTTTTGCTTCTAATATCACCATTTAAATACATAAGTAATTATATTTAAATACTATAATAGTTAATGTTTTACAAAAACAAAAAGGAAGGATACATATATATCTTATAAATTTAAATACTATAATAGTTAATGTTTTACTATATGTATCATATCTTTTGTAATAATTAGGACTAATTTAAATACTATAATAGTTAATGTTTTACTTTCATCAAATAAATATTTTGCTATTTGCTTTAGTGAATTTAAATACTATAATAGTTAATGTTTTACAAGTACAAACTATATGCTTGCGTTGTTTTCGTTGTATTTAAATACTATAATAGTTAATGTTTTACAGCCTTCACCGTTTTTACTTGTAATAGGCTTTAAATAAATTTAAATACTATAATAGTTAATGTTTTACATCTTAATAGAAGATTAAAAGTAAATCAACAAAATAAATTTAAATACTATAATAGTTAATGTTTTACTAATGTAAAATAAGGGTTTCTAAAACCACATAAATCTCAAAACCCTTGGCTTTACGGCATTTTTAGAGATTTTTTCCAGCGATTAATGATTTTTAAAAATCCTTGCAAAATAAGCATTTCTTTAAAATCGCTGGAAAATTTATTTATTAAATTAATTCTATCATATATCATGATTTTAATCAATATAAATATACCTATCATTATAACTATTATTTTCATTGATTTTTGTTTATACATATGATATACTTAATATAGATAAATAATATGATTAATATGGAGGAAAAAATGAATGTCTATTAAATATATTTTTGATAAAGAATTTATCCATAATGGACAAGTTCAGATAGGAAAATTAAAATGTGATATTAATGATCTTAATTTAGAAAAGTTGAGAATAAAATTTATAAAAGATTTTAAAACAATTGATACTGATGGAGACAAAACAACTATTTATGAAGATTCATATATTTGCAAAATTAGGAAATCTGGAGTAGCAGATAATCTGTATTTAATTAAGTATAATCAAGGTTGGTGGGGATATGATCGCTGGTATTATATTAGCGATGATGAATTGAATTTATATACTATGCCAGTAAAAACAAGCTGTTTAAAAATAGGAAAGGAAGCCTCTTTGGAATTTTCAGTTCAAAAAGAAGGTTTTTTGTTTCATAAAAAAACAATATACAACTATGATATTTTTGCAACAGATAAATATGATAGCCAAAACTTTGAATTTAAAATATTTTCTGTATTAAAACTTATTTTTACAACATGCGAAGAAGAAGCAATTTCAGCTTTTTTAAATGGGATACTAGATGCACTTGAGCAATATAAAAATCTTTATATAAAACTTAACAAATTTAAAGAAGATATTGATAAGGAAGATTTTGATAATTCTCTTGATAATCTTCATGAATTATTATTAAAAACATACAAAACAATGTACAAAATCGGTAAAAAAGATATAAAAATACTTAGTTCTAGAGAAATTCTAAAAATAAAAGAAGATGAAGAAGAACAAGAAAAAAGATTGCAAGAAGAAAAAACTCAAAGAAATAAAAAAGAAGCATCTTTAGCTTTTAATAGCTTCAATGAAATGATTGCATCAAGAAAAGCATTACTTACACAATTCAATTCTAGTGGAGGAAAATAATGGTTAAATATTCATATAAATTATATAAGCCATATATAAAAGAAGGAAATCTAATTACAGATAAAAAACAAATATCAATACTTTCTTTAAGCCATATTGATTTAAATCTTGAAGTTTTAGAAGAATTTAAAACAATAACACAACAAAAAGAAGAATTTATTGTAAATAAAAATATGATAGTGGATTATTTAGAATCAAGTTCTTTTGGATATAATATTTATATGGCACATTTTAAACATAAATACGAAACAACATCTAATCCAGCTTGGGGTTATTTAACAGATGATCAAATTAACTATTTCCTTACACCTATATATTCTAAGCTTGATTTTTTAAAATTATATAAAGATTACTTTTTTAAATTTACGCAAATAAAGAAAAACATTTTAAAAACAACAAATACTTATAATTATAATAATATTATTTCTCAATATAAAAATAAAGATGATAGGATTGAATTTGAAATAAAAATTTGGAATTATATTCGAAAAATGTTTATGTGGTGTGAAGATGAAGTTATAACAGCCTTTTTATCTGGAATTACAGATTCTTTAAATAAGTTTAAAGAATTACATAAAAACAAAAACATAGAAAAAGATATTAGTTATTATGATTATAAGAGAGCGTTTAATAATTTATCATATTTTCTTGATGATACAGTACAAACAATGTTAAAAATAGGTAAAAAAGAAGTAAAAATAACTACCCCATTAGAAATAATAGAAAGAAAAGAAAAAGAAATATTTGAAGAAATATTGCTAAAAGAACAAAAAAGGCTACAAAAAGAAAGAAAAGAATTAGAAAAAAAAGAAGAATCAAAAAAAATGGTTGATGAATTCGAGAAAATCATTTCTGCAAGAAGAGATTTGTTGTCTCAATTTAATAAAATTTAAAATTTCTTTTTTTCTCTTTATAAATTTTGTATAATATAAGAGAAAGTAAACTAAATACAAGAGCGAAGCTCAGCAACGCAGTATTACTGCACAGCTAAACGCTGTGTACAGCTGCGCTGTTAATGAGAAAAGGAGGAGTTTTTAATGTTTATGTTAGATATCATTTGCCCATATTGTGGTAAAACCCATACATATAGTTTTGGTCAAGGAAAATATTATGAATTGGGAGATTATGTAAGTGGTGCAGGTGATACATCTTTCCATGTTTATCAAAGAAAGTGTATTGCATGTAACTATCATTTATTTTTATTTACATGTGTTGAAAATGGTAAATTTATAAATGTAGTTTTAGAACCAGATGATGAAGAAACATGGAATTTAGAAAATCTTCATTTTAAACATTTAGATAATTATCCAAATTCAGTATATGATTATAACGCAAGAGCAGGGCTTTTATTGGGAGAAGTTACAGATGTTATTCCATCACAATATTCTACCAATCTAAAGCTTAAAAGAGGAGATAATGTTAATGCATTCAAAAAATGGTGGACTGTTGATGAGTCCTATAAAGTTTTTAAGAAAGGAAAACTTTATGAACGTATTTATAAAGTATCTCTCCTAGATGGACTGGATAGATTATTAATACTAAGAGATAATAGTATTCCTGTATTAAAAGCCGTTAAATGGAATTTAGATAGCAAAGTATCTGATGATAATAAAATGATGCATTCAATTTCTCAAGATATGGAAATTGTTATGGATGTAAGTTAAATAAGAAAAGGTGCTTTATATCCTAATGTTAAAAATGGAGCTTTAAATTTTCAAAGTAAAGAAAAACATTGTAAACGAGTAAATGCAAAAAAGACAAAGCTTCTATGGAGTTTCAGCCATTTTTATTGGTTATAAACTTTAAGAGCGTGTAGAGCAGCGTAGCTGTATAACTACGTCATTATTCTACATTGTCTATATTTGTATATATAAAAGAAAGGAGGAAAAATTAAAATGAGTATGTATACTTACTTTGAACTTGGAAAACCTGTTGACAAAAAATATCAGGATTATAAAAAGGTCTGGGATGCGTGTGAAGCTGCTGGTATCGATATCCCTGATGAGGTTGTTAACTATTTTGGCGATGAAGCCCCTGATGGAAAGGGAATTTGGAACCAGGTTAAAGAAGACAGGGAAGGGAATCTTGATTGCGAAGCCATTTCTTTTAATGGAAGAGACGGGCAAGATGCATGGATTGTGGATTTAAGAAAACTTCCCGAAGATATTAAACTTATTAAATTTGTTAATAGTTATTAATTAATTGAGCTAGCTTTTGCTAGCTTTTTTATTAAAATTTTAGAGAAAAGGAGGATAAAGATGAAAAAAAACTATTTAGACGCACTACTTTTCGTAGCAGAATACTCAGAAAAAACAAATCTAGTTATTGATAAACAATTTTATTAGTTTTTCATATTCTTTAGTTGATAAAAGTACAAAAATTGGAATAAAATAAAACTTATAAATATAAAAAGAATCTAGAATTTGGTCTAGATTCTTTTTTATTTTAAAGGCATTAATTCTTTTAGTTTTCTTTTTGTAACAACTCTTCTTCATGACAAAGTTCTATTAATTTATCATGTTGTTTTAACAAATTTTCTTTTAAGTTTTTCAAATATTTTTCATAATCTTGCTCAGAAGAAAAACTATTTTTCATTGATTTTGAATTCATTTTTTTAATTTCTTCTTCATAATAAGCAATCATACTAATAGTATTTCTCTTGCATTTATCTATTTTTTCTAACTTTTTTTCTTTATTTCCAAATAATAACATAAAAATCGCTCCTCTCTTATATTGTTAATATTAGTATATAAGATATTTTTTTACAAAACAATATATTAATAATTTTACTTTAAATTTTGTTAAAAAAAGAGTATAATTAAAATACAAAGTTTTGATGATTTTTTAAAGAGAAAAGGAGGACTTTATGGCAACTATTAAAAAAATTACTCATTTTTTAAACAATCACACAATTCCAGTAAGAGCCGTACCATTACTTACATGGGTAAAGAATACTGATGAGGGATGTAAAGATGTATTTTATAATATGAATACTGTTAAATTAGGAGCATCCCCAGAAGAAGTTCTTGAAAAAGGACAAGAATATGTGACAATTCCTAAAAAATCTAAAGATATTTTTAAGTATTATACAATCTATGTTCCTGAACTTGATGGTATTCTTATTGGAAGAGCTTCTATTAATACCAGGGCTGTGAGAGAAGTAGATGTTAGTAATTATGAAATTGTAACTAATGGTAAATTTTCTGAGCAAGAAGTAAATAATTACCTTAAGAATACGAATGTAATTCGTAATTGGGAAAGAGCAGGAGAAATTTTTATTACTTCTGATAAAAAATGTATCTATAAGGATTATTCCTGGAAGTTTATTGATGGTCATTATGTATGGCAGGAAGATTCTGATTATGTTGAACATGATAAGCTTTCGGGAAACACCCCTTTTAAAGTCCAAAATATCCATACTCATAATTGTGGAGTTAATGGTGAAGACTGGGATGAACTTTGTAAGCCTTTTTTAAATTTCTTCCCACAATATTGTAATTTTGGAGTTAATAATTATGGAGATATTTTAGAAATGTCAGAAAACCTAAAACTATTCCTAAATTACAAAGAACCTAAAAAAACAAAATCAAAAACACAACAAAAGGTTGATGAATTAGTAGCGATTCCTATTCCAGAAGTTTCTTACTACGAGAGATATTGGAAGAATGTTGCTTTTATTCAAAAAGTAAAGCCTGGAATGTGTGTCATAAGAACCATGACTACTGATTATGATGCTGAAAAGATGATTGACTGTGCAAGAATTTATGTAACTAAGGATAAGGTTATAGCTTGCCGTCCACAAAATAATGGAGGCTGGATTTCAATGTCTTTAAAAAATGGTCTTCATTACTGGGATATGCCTTTAGAATACGCTAACGAAAAAGATATGGAAGGAACAAAACTTGAATATCTATGTGAGTTATTTAAAAAGTTTGATAAGGATCATCGAGCAAAATGCATTTGTACTTTACTTGCGTATCCTGTAATTGAACAACTTGCAAAAGCTGGATTTGAAGAACTGGTATTATCAGAAATTGGGGCTACATTTTGGGAAAAAGGTATAAAGCCTTTCGAAAAGATCTTTGGCAAGATGGAACAAAAGCATGGATTGATCAAAAATCTTGGTGTAAACAAATACCAATTTAAACGAGTTGCTTCTTATATAAACGAACAAGATTACAGTAAAGGTTCAAAGGGAGACACCAGACATAATTATTATTATGATTTTACTCCTTTAAAATATTTAAAGGAGATTTTTGGTAATGACATCTCTTTTTATGATAATGATACTTTTGATTTGTTTTTTGATATGCTGATGAAGTTAGATGGGTTAATTCAGAAAAACTTTACATCATATTGGGTAAGTGGCTCAGCAAGATCGATTATCGATACTGAAAAAAGAATCTTTAGACTATATGGGCTAAATACCTTAAAAAAGATTGCTCCCAAATGTCTCAAGATTTTTGAAGAAGATATGGAAATAAGAGAAAGCTCAAACAATTTTTCTTGGAGAGATTCTGGAATTAATCAGTATCATGATTATATTTCCATAGTAGAACAACTAAACGACCCAGTACATTTTGGTGCAGATTTTGATTCTAGAGAAAGCATTGAAAACATGCATAATATTGCAATGGAAGTTTTTAATAGTAAAATCATGGAAATCAACGAAAAGAAGTTTGAAAAAGTAGTTAAAAAATGCGACAAATGGACTTTTAGTGATGATAATTTTACTGTTGTAGCTCCCAAAATTGCAGAAGATATTGCAGTTGAAGGAATTACACTTCACCATTGTGTAAAGGGTTATATTGGTAAAGTTACAGAAGACAAAACAAACATCTTATTCATTAGAAAAACAGATGAAATTGATAAACCATTTTTCACTGTGGAAATAACAAACGACGCAGTTGTTCAGCAGATTCATGGATTTAGTAATAGAAATGCTGATACAGAAGAAGGTTTACTGGATTTTGTTAAAAAGTGGGTAGAAGCTAAAGATTTAAAGATGAGTAACTTTAACAAAGTAAGATAGCTTTAAAATAATTTTTATGACCTCGAATTTTCGGGGTCATTTTTTATGTTTTTCTTTAAAAAATACTATAAATAATTCAATTTTTATGATAAAATTATGTAAAACAGAAAGGAAATTAATATGTGGAAAGCAAAAATTATAAAAAGTGTAACAACTGATAATCAAAAAGTTTTTAGATTAAAAGATAACATAGAATTTGGTTTTAAGTATCAAGATGGAAAAGAAATTATAGTAATTGGAATTATTTATGATATTTTTGATGACAGAATTGCTGTTCTTATGGAAGATAAAAATATTCATTATTTCGACTACTCTGGGATAATTCCAAATACATCTAAATTTTTATAAAATTAAAAAGCTCTTCAAGAGAAGAGCTTTTTGTTTGTAACAAGTTTGTTTTTAATACTTAATTTTATTCGCAATCAAGCCAATCAGAATAATCAATACCTTGACTGGTTTCTTCATCAATAAGCTTTTTTACATATAACTTATCTTCATCTGTTCCTGTATAAATAAGATCAAAAATTCTTGTAGGCATATGTTTTTTCTCTTTGATTCGACAACTTCTACATTCTGTATGCCTATCATTTTCTGTGTATTTTGTAACTAATTCTTCTTTACCACATTTAGGACAGATAACATAATCATCAGGACCAATAGTTTTAAACCAGGACATTTTTACCCTCATCTTCATGGAAAGAAAAACATTCAAGATTTCTTTCCCAGTCCTTTCTTTATCATTTCTAAAATACAAAGAACCCCAAAGACCATTAAGCTTATCAATAGAAGGAATTTTAAGAATAGTATCAATTTCTTCTGTTGAATAAATGCGATCTGGATCAATTTTTGCGTTTTGAAAGATTATCTCCAATTCTTTCTTTATTTCCTTTTTGTATTTTTCATAATACTCGTCAAAATGATTTTCGACAAATTTTTCTAAAAAAATATTTTTCATTAAAGCTCCTCCATCATCTTTCTTACTCTTTCAATTTCTTCGTTAGAGTGGGGTGTTCCTCCTGAGTTCATATCAAGATACCACTGTAAAACCTCTCTTTCTGTTTTTAGATCGTTTACACAAACTACCATATTACAAGTAAGAACTCTAAATTTATCTTCAAAGTCCTTATAATATGTTCCAAAAGCAGGAATTTCATTGTTAATAAATCTGGTAGCTGCAGTGATTCTTTGAAGTCCATCAACACAAACATAATCTTTATAAACACCAGGTTTTGTTTCAGAATGATCAAACCATAAAGGATGGTTAAAATAAATCGTATTTCCTGATTTACCTCCCCTTAAATGGTATTCAACCCAAGCAATTTGTTGTGCTTCTGTCCAAACATGGCCTCTTTGAAATGGTGGATTAAGTTGTAAATTCATTTCCTCCATCTCATCTCTAATCCATTTTACAAGGCTTGGGAGTGGATAGTTAACCGAATAAACCCCATCAGAAATAAATAATGGAATGTCTTTAAATCTTGTAATTTTCATTTTTTCCTCCTTTTCTCTTTAAAAAATTATCAAAACTTTATGTCTTAATTATATATCTTTTTTAAAACAAAAACAAAAAGCTGTGTTTCCACAGCTTTTATATTAATTACACATAATTATTTCAAGACCCTCAGGGATTTGATATCTTCGTAATCTATCAATACTATCAGTATAATCAGATGTTAACCATTCAACTTCTTTTATAACAGGGAGATATCCATCCCTAATAATAAGTAAACGTTTAAGCATATCGCATTTTAATTCATAAATATAAGCATAAGTAAAACAGTTCCCAAAAGCATCCTCATATACCAACTTATATTTACGGGTAACTATTAACGTTTTATTAAAGAAATCAACCTCATCACCAATTTTGATATCAGTATTAGTAGACATTTGAGATGGAATAAACTCACTATCCTCACCTAAAAATAAAGAAGCTCTAACACTATATTTAATAGTAGGATATTCTTCTAGCTCTGGTAAAAGATTGTAGAGTAATTTTTCTTTTTCAGCTTTGGTTGGATTTATTAACACATTTAATATCCTTGAATCTTTAACAATTTCAAGAACATCAAATTCTTCATAACAATACATACATTTTTCTTTATGTTCTTTTGTATATGTTTTATTTTTTGAAGTATCAATATAATCCCCAATACTTAAATTTTCCGATTTGCTTCCAAAGAAATAAAAACTTATTTTTCCACATTTAGGACATCTTATCTTTAATCTTAACATATACTTACTCCGTTTCTATAACAAGACTAAAACCAGGACGAAGTTTATATTTTCTTAACTTTTCATCATCAGTAAGCCAGTAATCTGCATTCCAATCAACTTCTCGCAATGCAGGAAATCTATCAATAGATGTTACTAAAAGTCTTTCATCTTCATCATGTAAAGATACCACTTTATAAACTCGTTCATATAAATGGTCACCTATTCCTACAACTTTATAACTTTCATCAATTCGCCAAAATTTATTAAAAAACATAATAAATTCACCTATTCTAAATTTATGCTTAGCACAAAATTGATTAGGAATAATTTTTATATCTTCACCTAAAAGACGAACTGCTCTTGTTTGAGAATTATACCTCTCCTTATATAGCCTTAAGGATTTTAGAGCAATTTTTTTAGTCGCTTCTATTTCCTTTTCTGTTGCATTTAGTAAGATGTTTATAAATGTACCTTCTTCAACAACAATAGAAAAAATAAGAGAGTTATTACATGTTTTACATTCTACTTCAAATTCTTTTGTGTATGAACTTATATCATCTTTATTAATCATATCTCCCAAACAATAACGTATAAGATTTTTTGTATCAAAAAAGTATTCATGTATTCCTCCACATAGGGGACATTTTGCATAAAAATTAAACATAAGCCCCTCCTAAGCTTCTAGTAAAAGATTAACAGTTCCATACCATGCACCACCACAAACTTCAAAAGTATAACCTTCAAAGTAAACCTTGCTCCACCAATCACATTGCCAACCATTAAATTCTTCTGCTTCAATCAAAAAAATGTTACAAAAAGTAGAAGAAATAATGTTTTCAATATCAATTGACTGATCTTCGTGAGTTTCTTCAAAAGCCTTGATAGCATTCCTCATAGCATCCTCAAGTGTCTTTTCAAAGTTTTCTTCTTTTAAATAATTAATTGTCATATAAAAATCCTCCTCTCTATTTAAAACTTCAGCTATTTACTTACATGTATATTATACTTAAAAACAATTTAAATTACAAAAACTGTTTTGTGTCAGGGGAGGTGAGAAGATGACACAGGCGAAATTCAACCTCTATTTCCGTGATGGAGCTTTTGTGCGGTGAGTTTGGATATGCGTCAGAGGATATCCCTAGCCAAGCAATCCTGGAGGCTCTTGTAGCTGGAAAGGATGCTAACTCGGCTCAGAGCGGTTTTTTGCTGACACCTTCGGGTTCAACAGGCTATCTTGTGGGTCGGTAGGGCTGTCTTTTGACATGTCCTTACTCGACGAGTAAGAGCGCCCCGCTTTAGGTTTCTTGCTAGTTCTTCGCCCATGGCGGATAGGAAAAGAAAGAACTAGTAAAAAAGAACATAAATGGTGACATTTATGTTCTTTTTTATTGCAAATTTGCAGATTACCTGAGAAATGTTATGCGATATTAAATAAACCGACACTAAATATTATAAAAATACAAAAATATTAATAACCTACAACTATTAGATTTGTAGGTTATTTTTTCTTATTTTCTTTATATTTTCTAAGTAAAGCAAAACCAAAAGTCAAAAATAAAAATATGGAAATTAATACTATTAATATACTTTTTTGTTTAATTCCAATAACTAAAAGCAAACTAAAAAGTGCCACATAAATACTTATAAAAATAATTGCAGATAAAATTCTAAATATTAAAGGAATATTTTTCGAAAAAACAGTTTCAGATAAAATTTCAAGTATTATTTCAAAAATTATTTCAAAAATAAAATCCATTATGGGAACCTCTCATTTATAATAATATTATAATATTATAAAAGACATTTCTAATATTTACAATTTATTTTTGAAATATAATTCTAAAAATATAGATATCTTAGTTTTATTATTTGCAAAACGGCTACAAATATATAATATTGAATTTAAAAAAATAATTGTTATACTGAGTGTATAATTAAACTAAAAAGGAGAAAAAATGAAAAAAATAAAAAACTTATTAATATTATCAACTATTTTGTTTTTAATGATGGGTATAAAAATAAATGCAACAGAATTTAAAAATTTAAACACATCTAATTTTGTAACCATCAGTAAAAATAAAACAACACTTAATTTAAACGAATCTCATAATTTTTTAAAAACAAAACCGATTTATAAATTAAAAGAAAATATATTTAATGATTTAAAAGAAAATATCAGAAAACCTGTAATAATAAAAGAAAAAATAGCAAAAAAGATACCAGAAATAAAAGAAAAAACAAATGAAGAAAAACAAATAACCAATAATGTTAACGAGAAGATAGGAATAAAATTATTAAATGAAAACATAAATATTAATCTAGTATCAAAAACAATGTATGTTATAGAACCTTTAAATGTAAGAACTGGGCCTAGTACAAATTATAAAATTTGTGATTATCTTTCAACAAATGACGAAGTTAATGTAATTGGAATTTGTGACAATAATTGGTTTCAAATATTAATGAACAATAAAGAAGCTTTTGTAAATGGAAATTATCTTTCAGATGAAAAACAAACAACGCAAATAGAAGAACAAATAAATCAAGAAACAATAGAACAAGATATACCTGAATCCAAGGAATCGAAGTTTTTAATAGAAACAATAGGAAATGTAAATGCAAATAATGTTAATATTGCAAATGAAAAATTATTATTATTACCACAAAATGCAATTAATAGATTCAAAAATGAAGGATGGCATATATATGTAACCGATGAAAATTTAGCAATCACTATGTTCGGTGGGGTATATTCTCTTGTTATGGGAGGCACGGATTATGATAATCATTTTATAAAAATAGAGAATAGAGAAGAAGCAGTGCTATATTCAACACTTCATGAATTTGGACATTTTGTATTTTTTATAAATAATGGATTCGAAAACCAAAGCATCATAGATGCATATAATACAGATGTAAATAATGCTCAAGCTATAGGTATTACATATGGCTTGGATAAAGTAGAAGAATATTATGCAGAAATCTTTGATTTGTATATTAAAAATCCAGAAAAAGCAAATGAATATTGTCCCAACTTAGCATCAATAATACAAGAACATTTAAATAATTTATGATTTAAACTCAAAAACATATAAAAATAACAAAAATTATTAAAATTTAAAGATAATTTTTAATAAAAAAAATGAAAAATAAAAAATCTCTAATTTCTTGAAAAATAATTTAAAAACGCAAAAAGCATTAACTTAAATCAGAAAATCTAATCAAAAAACTAAAAAACAAAGCTATAGTTTAAACTTTTAGGCTGGAAAAACTTTTTTGGTGATATTGTTACTATAAACACAGTATATTAGAATTAACAAAAATATATATAAATGTTAATAAATTATTATTAATCTATACATAAAATATGAATAAATATCTAAAAATAAAGAATATTTATGCATAAAATGTATAAATATACATAATTTATGCATATAGCTCCTAAAAGCTAAAATACATTAACAAAAAACTATTTATACATATAATACATATATGTTAAAAAATAAAATCAAGATATTTATGAAATTAGACACTTATACTCAATAATTATGTATAAGGCTAAATATTTTACAAGATCTGTAAAGTGCAGGCAATTAGCTAAAAGAAAAAGTCCCAAACTTCATTAGAAAAGATAAGAATATCTTCTCCTAATAATTATTTTGCCAGTCTAGTAAGAGAAAGTTTTTCCCAGCGCAGTATGACCTTAATATCTAAGACTATGTTCTGCG
>OFHA01000274.1_pt1 | contig 46864 bp, 36 predicted proteins | sample 1521891 | NCBI WGS metagenome assembly OFHA01 (sample SAMEA3504089, study PRJEB24116) | mouse gut metagenome | biome: mouse gut; feature: mouse-associated habitat; material: faeces | place: Denmark | collected 2011
CGCTTCGTTCGCCCCAAGCCTGTGGTCGTTCCCGGCGTCTGCAGCAGATTCCCGGAGCAAATCCGCATGTTTGTGGACTGCTTTCATGATGCAGGTCAGCACCAGCAGGAACTGGATGTTGTCATGGGGGGTTTTGCCTGGGTCCAGCAGGTTAATTCCGTCGTCCGTGATAATGGACCAGTTGTTGTGCTTGCCAGAGCCGTTTACCCCTGCAAAGGGCTTTTCGTGGAGCAGGCAGGTTAAACCATGGCGCCCAGCTACTTTTTTCAGCGTTTCCATCACAAGCTGGTTATTGTCAACAGCCACGTTGGCTTCTGCGTAAATGGGGGCAAGCTCATGCTGCGCTGGGGCAACCTCATTGTGCTGGGTCTTGGCGGAAACCCCTAATTTCCAAAGCTCCTTATTGACGTCCCGCATATAGGCTGCAATCCGTTCCCGGATCGCCCCGAAATAATGGTCATCCATTTCCTGCCCTTTAGGGGGCATTGCGCCGAACAAAGTACGCCCAGTAAAAATCAGGTCCTTCCGCTTTAAGTATTTCTGGCGGTCCACCAAGAAGTATTCCTGCTCCGGCCCTACGGAAGGGGTTACTTTCTTGGAAGTGGTATTGCCAAATAATTTCAGCAGCCGCATAGACTGGATATTAATGGCCTCCATGGAACGGAGCAAGGGTGTTTTCTGGTCCAGGGCCTCCCCTGTATAGGAACAGAATGCGGTGGGAATACAAAGGGTCGCCCCTGCTGCGTCCTGCCTCACAAATGCCGGGGAAGTGCAGTCCCAGGCCGTGTAGCCCCGTGCTTCAAAGGTAGCCCGTAACCCCCCGGATGGGAAGGAAGACGCGTCCGGCTCCCCCTTAATCAGCTCTTTCCCGGAAAAACTCATCAGCACTTTCCCATTTGCCATAGGGGCCGTGATAAAGGAATCGTGCTTTTCTGCAGTCACCCCGGTCAGCGGCTGGAACCAGTGGGTATAATGGGTTGCGCCTTTTTCAATCGCCCACTCCTTCATCTCATGGGCAACCACGTCGGCGGTTTCCAAATCCAAGTCGCGCCCCTGGCTGATGACGTCCTTTAACCTCTTGTAAACTTTCTTGGGCAGCCGTTCCTGCATGACAGCATCATTAAACACGTTTTCCCCGAAAATTTCTGCTACATTGTAAAATTCGCTCATATTCCCTACATCCTTTCCGAAAAAAAGGGTATTCCAAGCTTCTTTCAAGCCTCTTGGAACACCCTTGTTCTGCCGTTTGTTTTCTTTCTGGTAATACAATACCCTACTTTTTTGGAAAAAGCAATAGAAAATTTAGAAATACTTTATTTTTAGCTATTTCAGATTAATTTATACGGTTTGCCTTTATTTTTTCGAAAAAAATATACAATGGAATTTTGCAGGGCTACAAAAAGGAAGGGCGGGATAAATAGATTCCCGCCCAAAATTCCCTCTTTTTGTATCGTAATAAGCTAAAATTATTCTGCTTTCCCTACAGAACCGAACAGTTCCATTTTTTCTTTTACAGTAGCCTTGATTGCTTCTGCGCCGGGAGCCAGCAGCTTCCTTGGGTCAAAGCCTTTGCCTTCCTGGTCTTTCCCTGCTTCTATGTATTTTCTGGTAGCTGCTGCAAAGGAAAGCTGGCACTCTGTATTTACGTTAATCTTAGCTACCCCAAGGGAGATTGCTTTCTTAATCATATCTTCCGGGATGCCTGTGCCGCCATGGAGTACTAAAGGCATATCGCCTGTTTTCTGCTGTACTGCGTCTAAGGTTTCAAAGCTTAAGCCTGCCCAGTTATCCGGGTATTTCCCATGGATATTGCCGATGCCTGCTGCAAGCATGTCAACGCCCAGGTCTGCGATTGCTTTGCATTCATCCGGGTCTGCGCATTCCCCAGCGCCAACTACGCCGTCTTCTTCCCCGCCGATGGAGCCTACCTCTGCTTCGATGGACATTCCCTTGTCATGGGCAATTTTTACTAATTCTTTGGTTTTTTCTACGTTCTCGTCAATTGGGTAATGGGAACCGTCAAACATAATAGAAGAAAATCCTGCTTCTACGCATTTTAAGCACCCGTCATAGCTGCCATGGTCTAAATGGATTGCTACAGGAACGGTAATGTTCAGTTCTTCCAACATGCCGTTTACCATGCCGACAACAGTCTTATAACCTGCCATGTATTTCCCAGCGCCTTCGGATACGCCGAGGATAACCGGTGATTTCAGTTCCTGTGCGGTAAGTAAGATAGATTTTGTCCATTCCAAGTTGTTGATGTTGAACTGGCCCACAGCATAGTGCCCTGCTTTTGCTTTCTGTAACATTTCTTTTGCAGATACTAACATTTCTCTTCCTCCATTTCTGCCCCCGCCCTGGCGCGGGGAACTCTCCTAATTTTGCCAGATTTGCCTCAGCCTTCCACCCATTCCCATATCTGCCGGCAGGAAATGGCGCCAGACACTGCGTAAGGCAAATTCTTTTTTTATTTTACCTCATTTTTGCCAAAAAGAAAAGGACTTATCACAACAATTCTGCTTTTTTTACCATAATCTGGACAGCCTGTTTTTCATTGCGTATTTCCACCTCGCTGTGGATGCCGCCATACTCCCCGTCCAGGGTCCATGGGATTTCCTCCAGGGACTTAATGGAAATGCGGTCTGCTTTAAAAGTGTAAATGGAATCGGTGCTGTCAATGAGGTTTGTCAGGCTTGCAATAATCTCATTTAGCTCTATCGGGTTCCTGGGCATACGGATCAGGGTGACTTCAAGCAGGCCGTCGTCCAGTTCCACATTTTTCCCGGTAATGTTCTTAAACCCCCCTGCAGAGGTGGAATTTGTCACCATCCCATAGATAAATTCATCCTCTATCGTCTGGCCGTCCCATGTTACCTGCAAATGGTAGGACTGGACAGCCGGGAGCCGTTTGACGCCCTCCAAAATATACGCAATATGCCCAATCCTGTTTTTCAGCTCCTGGCTGGTGGCATAGGACACGTCCGTAAACAGGCCAAAAGCTGCAATATACACGAAATAATCCCCGTTGAAGCTGCCAATATCGCAGGGGAAGGGCCGGCCCTCCACGGCAATCCGCGCCGCCTGTTCCATATTTTTAGGGATATTCAGGGAATTGGCAAAGTCATTAGTGCTGCCTGCAGGGATATAGCCTATGGGGATCCTGCTTTCCCGTTTCATCATCCCTGTGACGGTTTCATCCAGGGTGCCGTCGCCGCCACTGCACACCACCAGCGCATATTCCCCTGCCTGCTGCTCTACCAGCTCCATGGCGTCCTGGGATTTCTGGGTAGGATAGACCGTCACCTCAAACCCGCTTTTTACAAATTGGTCCACAATCTCAAACAGTTTGTTTTTCACCAGCCCTTTTCCAGAAAAAGGGTTAAATATGAACAAAAGCTTTTTTCTTCCCATGCACTGCGCCCTCCTGTCAATATTTCAGGAACTGCCGTATGGATTCCATGGCTTCCCGCTCACGCTCCCCATCTGCCGTCACTTTCACTTCCTCCCCTTCCAAAAGCCCAATGCTCATCATGCCCATCATGCTTTTGGCATTGACGCGTTTTCCGTCTTTTTCCAGATAAATACTGCACGAATAGTAATCAGCCACCTGCACCAGCTCTGCCAGTATACGCACATCCGCCCCATTTTTAATTTTAACCTTCATGGTTTCCTGCAACATAGTACCTGCCTCCTTACTCCATGCAGGCGATTTCCGCCTTACATATCCTCACAATTTGTCTGCCTTATCTCCTCCGCAATTTCACATAGCCTGCGCAGCCTGTGGTTCACGCCGGACTTTCCTACTGCCGGTTCCAGGTAGGCCCCAAGCTCCTTTAACGGGGCCTGCGGGTATTCAAGGCGCACCAGCGCAATTTCCCGCAGGTTCTCCGGCAGGCTTTCCAGCCCCTTCGTGTTTTTAATGTAATTGATGTCCTCCAGCTGTTTCACTGCCGCGCTGACAGTCTTATTGATATTTGCAGTTTCGCAATTTACCTGCCGGTTGACGGAATTGCGCATTTCTTTCATAATCCTGACATTCTCCAGGTTCAGCAGGGACACGTGGGCCTCCATAATGTTGAGCATATCCACAATCTGCGCCCCTTCTTTTAAATAAACCACGTGGTTTTTCTTGCGCATGACTACCTTGGCGTCCATCCCAAAGCTGTTCATCATTTCCATAAGCTGCCGCGCTTTTTCCTCCCCGGTGCAGACTACCTCAAAATGGTAGGATTTTTCCGGGTCGCTCATGGAGCCTGCGCTTAAAAATGCCCCCCGCAGGAACGCCCTGCGGCAGCAGGAATTTTGGACCAGAAGCCCGTTCACCAGCGCCCGGGTACGGATGCCCTCATTTTTTTCATTCCTCCATCTGACGGCCTGCAAGACCCTGCGGATATTGTCCGCCCCATACAGGGAAATGACAAACGCCCTGCTTTTGTGGAGGTAAATATTCTGGCGTACCGCAATCCTGCAGGTAACCTGGAAGGTCTGCTTCATCAGGATAAAATATTTCCGGGCAAGGGAAATATTTTCCGTATACACCCGCAGGACGCTTTCCTCCCCTGCCCCCTCCAGCTTCCCTGCAAAGCTTAAAACCGCCGCTATTTCTGCAATCTGGCAATGCCTGCCCTTATGGATTTGGCGTGATAATTCCTCTTTTACTTGGCTGGAAAAAGACATAACCCATCCTCCCTATCTGCTGCTTATGTGCCTTTTTCTCCGCTTGCAGCCCAAGGCTGCCTGAATCCCTGTACTTTTTAGCCCTATCTTACTTATTGCGCAGCGCATCCTTCTGGATGTCCCTGTGGTCTATTTTCAGGCCAAATTCCTTCCGGTCCTTCAGCCTGCCGTACAGGCCGTTGGCTAACGTCACGGAACGGTGTTTCCCGCCGGTGCACCCAACGCTTATGACAAGCTGGGTCTTGCCCTCTGTAATGTAGTGGGGGATTAAAAATTTTACCATGTCCTCCAGCTTATCCAAAAACTGGCCTGCCTCCGGGTGCCCCATGACAAAATCCTGTATTTCTTTATCGTTCCCGGTCTTTGCCCGCAGCCCTTCCACATAGTAAGGGTTGGGCAGGAACCGCACGTCAAATACAAGGTCAGAGTCGGTGGGAATCCCATATTTAAACCCAAAAGACACGATGGTAATGAACAGGTTCTTATAATCCTGGTTCTGGACGAAGATTTTCTCCAGCTCCCCTTTCAGCTCACGGGTCAGCATATTGCTGGTATCAATAATATAATCCGCCTGTTTCTTTAAAAATTCCAGGCGTTCCCGCTCCCTTTGGATTCCCCTGTCCACCCGTTCCCCTGCAGCCAGGGGATGGGATCGCCTTGTTTCCTTATAGCGCTTCACCAGCACCCCGTCCCGGGAATCCAGATAGAGGATGTCAAAAGGAATCCCTGTCTGCCGGAACCTGTCCAAAACATCCTGAAGCTCATTCAGGGCCCTGCCGCTTCGGATATCCACCCCAATGGCTACTTTCTGCAGTTCCGCCCCGGGCACATTCGCCAGCTCTGCAAATTTTTCCATTAAAACAATGGGCAGGTTATCTACGCAGAAATACCCAATATCTTCCATCACTTTCAGGGCCGTGCTCTTCCCAGCCCCAGACATCCCCGTTAAAACTACAAATTTCATGCAAAACCTCCCTTGCGCGTACCTTGCCAAATCGCCTGTCCCCTGCTGGAAGCATGTTCAGGCACATGCTAAAATTCCCCTGTAAATTTTACTTCCGGCTCCAAACGCACGCCAAACTGCCCCTCGACCCGGTCCTGCACATCCGAAATCAACTGGCGGATTTCTGCGGCTGTGGCCTTTTCCTTATTGATCACAAACCCGCAGTGCTTCTCAGATACCTGGGCGCCCCCGACCTGGTAGCCCCTAAGCCCGGAATCCTGGATGAGCTTCCCTGCAAAATACCCTTCTGGCCGTTTGAAGGTACTGCCGGCGCTGGGGTACTCCAGCGGCTGCTTCTCCGTCCGCCGGTCCCGCAGTTCAGCCATGCGCTGGAACACTGTTTCCTTGTCCCCAGCTGAAAGCTGCAGCCTTGCTTCCAGCACAATATATTGGTTCTTTAGGATGCAGCTTTTCCGGTAGCCCAGTTCCAGTTCCGGGAGGGACAGGGACTTTTCTTCCCCCTCTTTGGTAAGGACCGTGGCTTCCCTGATAATATGGCACATCTCGCCGCCGTATGCCCCTGCGTTCATCACTACCGCACCCCCGATGCTGCCGGGTATCCCCGCTGCAAATTCCATCCCGGTAAGGCCTTCCTCCGCTGCCCGCCGTGCCGTAGCTGACAAAAGCGCCCCGGCTTCCGCACGGACCACATCCCCTTCCACGGAAATGCCTGCCATCCTGCCCAGCTCTATTACCAGGCCCCGGACGCCCTTATCCCCCACCAGTAAATTGCTCCCATTCCCAATTACCATCCAGGGAACCTGGTACTGGCGGCACAGGGAAACGACTGGCTGTATCTGCCGCCGCTTTGGCCGCACAAAATAATCTGCGGGGCCTCCTGCCCGGAAGGTGGTGTGCCGCTCCATAGGCTCCTGCAGGGATACCTGCCCTTCCTCCAATACATTCTGTAACTGCTCGATAAAATTATTGTCCACGTTGCGCCTCTCTATCATAATCCCTGCAATTTCAGGGACATATCCGCCTGCCCTATGCTTCCCTTAAAAATGCAGCATAGCCGCGTTTAGCTTCATACAGGTCCACTTTGCTGATAATTTCCCACGGCGCATGCATATTCAGCACAGCCACGCCGCTGTCAATAACGGACATATTATAATTTGCCAAAATATAGGCAATCGTCCCGCCGCCCCCTTGGTCTACTTTCCCAAGCTCTGAGGTCTGGAAAGCCACTTCATTGCCGTCCATAATCCTGCGCAGTTCCGCCATATATTCCGCGTTGGCGTCATTGGATCCGCTCTTGCCCCTGGACCCTGTATACTTATTGAATACCAGCCCATTCCCAAAATAAGCGCAGTTTTTCTTTTCCATTACCGAAGCGTACAGCGGGTCGTAGGCTGCGCTTACGTCGGAAGAAAGCACTTTTGAATTGCTCATGGCGCGGTTAAACTTAATCTGGTCGTACCCGCCCATGCTGTGGAACAGCTCTGCTACCATATAGGCAAAAAACTGGGATTCCATGCCTGTTGCCCCTACGCTGCCAATTTCTTCTTTGTCTACCAGAAGGCACACGCTTGTTTTTTCACAGGCCTCGGATTCTGCAATTGCTGCAAAGGAAGAATAAGCGCATACCCTGTCGTCATGGCCGTACCCCATTACCATGCTGCGGTCGATGCCGTAATCCCTTGCCTTCCCAGCCGGCACAACTTCAATTTCTGCAGACAGGAAATCGTCTTCTTCTATATTATATTGCTCCTTTAAAATATTCAGTACATTTGCCTTCACGTTTTCTTTGGCTTTTTTCTCATCTTCCTCTTTTTCAAAGGGGATGCTCCCTATCAGCACGTCAAGGTTTTCCCCTTCAATGACTTTGGCGGCTTTTTTATCAAGCTGTTCTGCTGACAGATGGATCAAAAGGTCACTGACGCCAAAGACCGGGTCGTCCTCTTTTTCCCCAATATTCACAGGAATCTTTGTGCCGTCCTTTTTCACAACTACCCCGTGGAGGGCAAGGGGAAGGGCTACCCACTGGTATTTCTTCACGCCCCCATAATAATGGGTATCCAGCAATGCCAGCTCCGTGTCTTCATACAGGGGCACCTGCTTTAAGTCCAGCCTTGGGGAATCAATATGCGCACCAAGGATGTTCATGCCCTGTTCCAAAGGCTGTTTCCCAATAATAAACAGCGCCAGCAGCTTGCCCATGTTTTCCGCATACAGCTTATCCCCAGTTTTTACTGCACGGCCGGATGCTATCACTTCTTTAAAATCCTCAAACCCTGCCTCCTTTGCCTGTGCAATCAGCTCTGCCACGCACTCCCGCTCTGTCTTGCAGTCGGAAATAAATTTCTTATATTTTTCTCCAAACGCAAATACTTCTTCCCGTTTCCCTTCCGGATATTTTTTCCATGCATTTTTTCGTTCCATTCGTTTTTCCTCCTAAATTTCAATTGTAATATGGCTGTTGTAAACCTTTTCTTTTATCTTTGCCTGATTTATAAAAGATGATTCCCTCTTTTTCATTCCCGTGAGCAATGAGCCCGGCAGGAGCCTGCAAAGGGATTATTCTTCCTCCTCATCATCCGGCTTCTGCAAATTTTCCTGCACCCGGCGGTACAGTTCCTTGGCGGCATTGTAACCCATCTTTTTCTGCCTGTGGTTGACTGCCGCGGACTCGCAGATTACGGCAAGGTTGCGCCCTGGGCGGATGGGCAGGGAATGGCATACTACTTTATTCCCAAGGAATTCCGTGTATTCTTCCTCCAGGCCAAGCCTGTCGTACTCATTTTCCTTCTTCCAGTCCTCCAGCTTAATGACTAAGTCAATGTTCTGCTTTTCCTTGACGCACTCTACGCCAAACAGGGTCTTGACGTCAATAATGCCAACCCCCCGCAGTTCAATAAAGTACCGGGTAATATCCGGCGCGGTCCCTACCAGCGTGTGCTTGTTGATTTTGCGGATTTCCACCACGTCGTCGCTGACTAAACGGTGGCCCCTGCGTATCAGCTCCAGCGCGGCTTCGCTTTTCCCAATGCCGCTTTCCCCCATAATCAGCAGGCCTTCCCCATAGACGTCCACCAAAACCCCATGGATGGAAATGCAGGGGGCTAAGGCTTCCCCCAGATAGTAAATCAGCTCTGCCATAAAAGCAGACGTGCCGTAATCTGTAGAAAGCACCGGGGTATCATGCTCCGTAGCAATCCTTACCAGGTCTGCGTCCGGCTCCAAATTCCGGCTGAAAATCACGCAGGGAATATTATGGGAAAAGAATTTTTCAAACAAATCCAGCTTTTCTTCCCGCTGCAGCTTTTGCATATAGGTGTGTTCCACCTTGCCCACAATTTCAATCCTGCTCTTTTCAAAATAGTCAAAATACCCTGCAAGCTGCAGCGCTGGGCGGTTTACTTCCGCAGTGGTTACTTTCCGGTTCCTGATATCTATTTCCGGGTTTAGTATCTTTAAGTTCATTTTTTCTACTATTTTTTTTACGCTAACGCCTTTCATCTCTTTCTCCCTTTCTCCGGTCTGCTGTTCTCAATTCCTGCCGGAAACATCCCGATGGATTTCCCATCCCTATCTTATCATAGTTATAGCGCTTCTTCAATATCAGCCCTTTGGAAATGTACGCAAATCAAGCGATGCTATTGCCCTTCCTTATGGAAAAATGCATAGACTGCCCGGGCAGCCTGCATATTCATGGAGGGGAGCCCAGCCAGCGTTTCCACATCCGCTTCCCGTATGGCGTCCAGGGAAGGGAATGACTTCATTAATGCCTTCCGCCGCGCTGCGCCAATGCCCGGGATATCGTCCAGCACGGAATGGACCTGCTCCTTGCTCCGCAGGGACCTATGGTATTCAATGGCAAACCGATGGGCTTCGTCCTGGATTCTGGTAATCAGCTTAAACCCTTCGCTGTGGCGGTCAATCGGTATCTCCTGGTTGTGATAGTAAAGCCCCCGGGTTCTGTGGTTATCATCCTTCACCATGCCGCACACCGGAATATTCAGCTTCAATTCCTCCAGCACCTTCAAGGCCACATTCACCTGCCCTTTCCCGCCGTCCATCATCAGTAAATCTGGGAACCGGGTAAAGCTGCCGTAATCACTTTCCAAATTCCGTTCCTGCAGGGCTTCCTGCTCTTTCATCCCATGGGAAAAGCGCCTTGTCAGCACCTCATACATGGAGCCATAATCATCCGGCCCTGTTACCGTGCGCAGCTTAAACTTGCGGTAATCGCTGCGTTTTGGCTTCCCCTTTTCATATACCACCATAGATCCTACGGTTTCAAAGCCGCTGATATTGGAAATGTCGAATGCTTCCACCCGTTTCAGTTCCTCCAGGTCCAGCAGCTTTCCGATTTCCTTTAGGGCGCCGATGGTCCGCCCTTCTTCCCGCTTGATTTTTTCCTTATCCTGGGAGAGCACCATGGATGCATTTTGGGCTGCCAGTTCCACCAGCTTTTCCTTCGTCCCCTTTTTTGGCACCCGGATATAAACCTTCTGGCCCCGCTTCTGCCCCAGCCATTCCGCAATAACCCCTGCTTCCTCGATTTCCTCCTGCAGCATTACTTCCCTTGGGATAAAAGGCGTCCCGGCGTAAAACTGCTTTAAGAAAGTAGCCAGGACCTGGGGCCTGGTGTCCTCGCTGCCGATATTCACGTGGAAATGGTCCCTGCCAATGAGCCTGCCGTCCCGTACAAAAAACATCTGGACAACGGCGTCTTCCCCATCGGAGGCCATTGCCACAATGTCCTTATCCTCCCCATCAGAACTGGTAATTTTCTGCTTCTGGGCAATTTGGCGGACTGCCTTCCCCAATTCCCGGTATTCAATGGCCTTTTCAAAATCCATGCCTTCGGAAGCAGCCTGCATTTTTTCTTCCAGTTCCTTAAGCACCGGCTGGAAATTCCCGTTTAATAATTCCATGGCCTGATTAATCAGCTTACGGTATTCTTCTTTGCTGACAGCCCCCTGGCAGGGAGCCATGCACTGGTGGATATGGTAATTCAGGCAGGGGCGCCCCTTCCCTATGTCTTTGGGCAGGGAACGGCTGCAGGTCCGCAGGGAATACAGCTTCTGGATTAAGTCAATGGTATCTTTGACAGCCCCTGCGCTGGTATAGGGTCCAAAATAGCGGGATTTATCTTTTTTCATCTGACGTGAAAAGAGGACTCTGGGAAAATCCTCTCCCAGCGTCACTCTAATATAAGGGTATGTCTTGTCATCCCTCAGCATCGTATTATATTTGGGCCTGTGCTCCTTGATGAGGTTGCACTCCAAAATCAAAGCTTCCAGCTCCGAATCGGTGATGATATATTCAAACCGCTCAATTTGGCGTACCATCTGTTCCTTTTTCAGCCCTTCGTTATGGCTTGGGCGGAAATACTGCCGGACCCGGTTCCGCAAGCTGATTGCCTTTCCGATATATATAATCGCATCCTTTGCATCATGCATGATATAGACCCCCGGTTTTTTGGGGAGCTTCTTTAATTCTTCCTGAATATCAAACATTATTTTAACCCTTTTAAAAGTTCATCCAGATAATTTTCTTTTCCATCCTTTGCCTTTGGGGGTTCCGCTGGCTTCTGCTGTTCTGGCGCCTTCCTGGTATCCTTCACAGCCGCCTGTGGATCAGATACAGGCTTTGCCTTTTTCCCACTGCCTTTCTTGGCTGGGAAAAACCCGGCTTCTTCCGGGGTAGCAGCTTTCTGCTGTGCCTGGGCTGGCCTTTGCGGCTCCTTTTCCGGGATGGCTGCCTTCTGCTGTGCCTGGGCTGGCTCTTTCGGAAGGCCTGCACCTGCTGCAGAAATCGGGCCGTTGACAATTTCCGGGACAATCTCTATCTGCTTCCCTTGCCTGTTGGGGAGTTCTTCTTCCTTTGCTTCCATTGGAGCCTTAGAACTCTCCGCTCTTTGCACCTGTTTTGGCAAAACTGGTTCCGCCTTTGTTTTTATTGGGGCTTGGGAACCCTCCGCTTTTTGCGCCTGTTTTGGCAAAACCGGCTCCGCCTTTATCTCTGTTGGGGCTTGGAAGCTCTCCTGCCGTCCCGGCCGGGGGGATACCTCCTCCACCTTTATTTCCGTTGCGGACATGGATGGTTCTGGCTTCTGTGCCATTGGTGGTTCCCCACTTGGTTCCATGGGTGCAGGGATCCCTTCTGGATTCTGCACCATTGGGCTTGGCGCCCCGTTGGGGCCGCCGGGGGCAAAATCCCCCTCTAAATCTGCCAGCCTTTGTGGGATTGCTTCCCCTTCCAGCGTATTAACTTCCAAAAACAATTCATCCTCTGGTTCCCCCTGTGCCGGGGCTGCAGTTTCCTGGCGGAACTCCAAAGGCAGTTCTTCATCCTTTAACGTATTGACTACTATTTCTTCTTCTTGAATTTCTATCTGCGGCTCAGCAGCTTCCGGCTCTGGCTTTTTAGGGGGTTCCGGCCTTTCCTCCATTTTAGGCTGCTGGCGGTTTCCCTTCCCTGCGGCTTGCCCTTCCGGCAGTTTCCTGCCCCCATGCCCCTTTGCATCTATGGCAGGCTTCTGGCCTTTCTGGATACGGACTTCCTCCGCTTTAAAGCCTTCGGCTGCTTTCTCCGCTTCTGTCTTTTCCTCCGGCTCTGGGAGCCCCTTTAATTCCCGGAAAATTTTCATAAATTCTTTCCCGGTTATTGTTTCATGCTCATACAGGTATTCTGAAATTTCATCTAAAATCTCCCTGTTTTCCTGCAGCAGCCGGACCGCTTCGTCATAGCTTTCTTTCAGGATGCGCATCACTTCCTGGTCAATCTGTGCAGCGGTTTCTTCCCCGCAGTTCAGGCTTGCCCTTCCGTCCAGATATTGGTTTTCAATGGTTACAAGTCCCATCAGGCCGAACTTTTCCGACATGCCGTACTGGGTTACCATGGCCCGTGCCATTTTCGTTGCCTGTTCAATATCGTTGGATGCCCCGGTAGTTACGGAATCAAATACAATTTCTTCCGCTGCGCGCCCGCCCATGTAAGTGACAAGGTGCGCCACCAGTTCATTTTTCGTCATAAGGAATTTTTCTTCCTCCGGCACCTGCATGGTATAGCCCAGCGCCCCCATGGTCCTTGGGACAATGGTAATCTTCTGGACTGGCTCTGCATCCTTTTGCAAAGCTGTTACCAGCGCATGGCCTACCTCATGGTATGCAACCATCTTCTTTTCCTTTGGCCCCATAATCCGGTCTTTTTTCTCTTTTCCGGCGATTACCACTTCCACGGACTCAAACAAGTCCCCCTGGTTGACGTATTTCCGCCCTTGTTTTACTGCATTGATGGCGGCTTCATTAATCATATTGGCAAGGTCGGAGCCTACCGCCCCGGAAGTTGCCAGCGCAATAGCGTCCAAATCCACCGAATCGTCCAGCAGCACATTCTTGGCATGGACTTTCAGGGTTTCTACCCGGCCTTTTAAGTCCGGCTTATCTACGATAATCCTCCGGTCAAAACGCCCGGGCCTGAGCAGCGCCTTATCCAGCACTTCCGGCCGGTTGGTTGCCGCCAAAATTAGCAGCCCCTTGGAGGTGTCAAAGCCGTCCATTTCCGCCAAAAGCTGGTTCAGGGTCTGTTCCCGCTCATCATTGCCGCCGTATCTGGTGTCACGGCTTTTCCCGATGGCGTCAATTTCGTCAATAAAAATAATGCATGGCGCCTGCTTCTGGGCTTCTTTAAACAAATCCCGGACACGGGACGCCCCGACGCCCACGAACATTTCCACAAAGTCAGAACCAGCCAGCGAGAAAAACGGCACTTTCGCTTCCCCGGCCACCGCCTTGGCAAGCAGCGTCTTCCCCGTCCCTGGAGGCCCTACCAGCAGCGCCCCTTTGGGCAGCTTCGCCCCAATGTCCGTGTATTTCCTTGGGTTATGCAGGAAATCCACAACCTCCTGCAGGGACTCCTTGGCTTCCTCCTGCCCTGCTACATCCTTGAAGGTAACGCCGGTGCTCTTTTCCACATAGACCTTTGCGGTGGTTTTTCCAACGCCCATCATCCCGCCGCTGCCCATTTTGCGGAAAATCAAAAAATACAGAAGCACCCATACCAGAACCAGCGGGAGGATATAGCTCAGCAGGTTCCAAAGAATGACTGAAGAAACGTCTTCCACTGTCCCGCTGAATTTTACCTTATGCTCTTTTAACAGTGGGATCAGGTTCTCGTCATTCAGTTCCGCGGTGTAATAATTAATTCTATATACCCTATCCTCCCCTTTGGGGGTAATATTTATCCTGTTGGATGTGAACGTCACAGATTCTACTTTGTCCTGTTCTACCATATTGATGAATTCCGAATAAGAAATCTCCTTATTCATGGCATCTTTGGCACAGCTATTTAACAGGCTTGTCAGAAACAATACCAACAGGGCGGCCAGAATAAAAACCATGATTGTCATTCCGTTTTTATTATTGCCGCCGTTATTATTGCCGCCATTATTGTTGTTATTTCCTTTGTTCTCCATTTATTTCCTCCTGAATGCCGCAGCCGTCTATTTCGCGACACTTCTCTATTATATGTGTATTTGTCTTGAAAATCAATACAATTCTCCTAAACTTTTCGGGTGGGATTCTAAACTTTTTATAAATTCACGGGAAACACAGGCGGGGATTTTCGCAAGACCAGCACCAGGAAACTACTATTTCCATAAGACCTAATTTATAGTATAATATGGTTCCGGCAGTTAAATACCGCAGAACAGCACGCCGGAATTTGATTGCGCCACCGCTGAGCCCGGATATTAGGGCTTGCCTGAAAATTATATTTTTATAATGATGGTGCTTATATGGCAGGGATGGCACTTGAAGCAACCAGGCTTTTGCTCCGGAATTTTGAAGAAATGGATGCAGACGCGCCGTATTTTCTTTTAAAAGACACGGATGTCAATACCTTTTTCCTCTGATTTCCCGTGAAAAACATAGAGGAAGCAAAAGACTTTTACAAAAAAGGGCTGGAAAGCAAAAAATACCATCTTGCCATCTGCCAAAAAGAGGCCGACCCATAATATTGAAATTTTCCAAAAGCCCTAGCTTTCTTCCCCCGCAGGATGTATAATGTATTAATTATAAGGATTAAGGTGCCAAAAGCACCTTTGGTGCTACGCTCATACCATATATTGTTATTGCAAATTTATTTTCATATCAATATATGGTATAGAGCGGGTGCAGCGCACCCTTTTGACACCCTAATCAAGATAACAAAATGCCCATTATTATGAAGGAGGAGCAGCTTATGCCCGTAAAATATGTCTTTGTCACCGGCGGCGTCGTATCAGGCCTTGGGAAAGGAATCACTGCAGCATCCCTTGGCCGCTTGCTGAAAGCCCGGGGCTACAAAGTCACCATGCAGAAATTTGACCCTTATATCAACATTGACCCCGGTACCATGAACCCCATCCAGCATGGGGAAGTATTCGTTACGGATGATGGCGCCGAAACAGACTTGGACTTAGGCCATTACGAGCGTTTTATTGACGAAAACTTAAGCAAAAACTCCAACGTCACCACCGGGAAAGTATACTGGTCCGTCTTGCAGAAGGAACGCCGGGGAGATTACGGCGGCGGCACGGTCCAGGTAATCCCGCATATCACCAACGAAATAAAAAGCCGTTTTTACCGGAACTTTACCACGGAGGAAACCCATATCGCCATTATTGAGGTAGGGGGCACGGTAGGGGATATTGAAAGCCAGCCCTTTTTGGAATCCATCCGGCAGTTCCAGCATGAAGTCGGCCATGAAAATGCCATTTTGATCCATGTTACCCTGATTCCCTATATTTCAGCTTCCGGGGAGTTAAAGACCAAGCCCACGCAGGCCAGCGTAAAAGAGCTCCAAGGCATGGGCATCCAGCCCGACATTATTGTCTGCCGTTCCGAGCACCCCTTAGACCAGGGGATTAAAGACAAAATTGCATTGTTCTGCAACGTGCCCGACAGCCATGTACTGCAGAACCTGGACGTGGAATACCTCTATGAAGCGCCCCTCGCCATGGAAAAAGAAAACCTTGCCCAGGTGGCCTGCGAATGCCTGCACCTTGGCTGCCCCGAGCCGGATTTGGCAGACTGGGTAGACATGGTGGACGCGTTGCGCAACCCGGACAAAGAAGTGGAAATCGCGCTGGTAGGAAAATACATTTCCCTCCACGACGCCTATATTTCCGTTGTGGAAGCATTAAAGCATGGAGGGATTGCAGAACGGGCCACCGTAAATATCAGATGGGTGGATTCTGAACTGTTAAAAGAAGAAAATGTGGAAGAAACCCTTGGGAATGTACAGGGAATCCTGGTTCCCGGCGGGTTTGGCGACCGGGGCATTGATGGGAAAATCCTTGCCTGCCAGTATGCAAGGGAACATAACATCCCATTCCTTGGGCTCTGCCTTGGGATGCAGCTTTCCATCGTAGAATATGCCCGGCATATCTGCGGGTTCCGGGACGCCCACAGCATTGAGCTAAACCCCAGCACCACCCATCCTGTCATTGCGCTGATGCCAGACCAGAACGATGTAGAGGACATTGGGGGGACGCTGCGGCTTGGTTCCTATCCCTGTATCCTGGACAAGTCCTCCCGGGCCTATGAGGTATACGGCACAGATACCATCCACGAAAGGCACCGCCACCGGTATGAGGTAAATAACGATTACCGTTCTGTGCTTTCCGAACACGGGATGAAGCTGTGCGGGCTTTCCCCGGACGGGCGTATTGTGGAAATGGTGGAAATCCCAAGCCATCCCTGGTACATCGCTACCCAGGCCCACCCGGAACTGAAATCAAGGCCAAACCGGCCGCATCCGCTGTTCAAGGGCTTTGTGGAAGCTGCTGTAAAAGCCAAATACCACGCTGCAGGCAGCGGAACGTAAATTTGCAGCTTACAGGAATACATTTTTAGACCACCTTCGTTTACATGGCAAAGGGCAGGCCGGAATTACCGCCTGCCCTTTCTTACTTTATAGGAAATTGCGTCCTATAAAGCAAAATGCTCCGCAAGGATGCGCAGCTCGCGGAGAGGAAATTTATTGCTGCGCAATCCGCTCGCGCGCGGAGAATGCGCTGTGCGCATTCTTTTTTATACGAAAGTCAAAAGAACAGGGGGCGCATATATTAATACAAAAAGAGAATCATATGGACAGAGTAAGAAAAATCATCAATGCCGGGTATGCCCATGAAAAAGGCTACTATGGGGAAGAAATTGGCATTGCGGTGCTGGATACCGGCATCTACCCCCACCCGGATTTTGGACATAGGATTGCCTGCTTCCAGGATTACGTCCGGGGCAGGATATCCCCTTATGACGACAATGGGCACGGAACCCATATCGCCGGGATTATCGGCGGGGACGGCGGGGTGTCCGGGGGAATATATATGGGCCTTGCGCCCCGCTGCCATTTTATTATTATGAAAATACTGGACCATAAAGGGAACGGGAATACGGAGCATGTGGTGCAGGCCATTGACTGGCTGGTGCAGTACCGGAAGGCTTACCAAGTCAGGATTGTGAACATTTCCATTGGCATGGTCCTCCATGCAAAGAGCAGGGAGCGGGCACGGCTCCTTCAGGCGGTGGAATATGCATGGGACAATGATATGGCCGTGGTGGCGGCGGCAGGGAACAATGGGCCTGGAAAACAGCATTACCGTGCCGGGCATCTGCCGGAAAATCATTACCGTAGGCTGCTTTGACGACACAAGGGAGCAGATAGGGAGGGCGCCCCTAAAGCCATATTATTCCGGCCAGGGGCCAACGGACCACTGCATTGTAAAGCCGGAACTGGTGCTGCCGGGCACCAATGTCACAAGCTGCGCCCCATACCCTGTTATGTATACCCAGAAAAGCGGTACTTCCATGGCAGCCCCCATGGTGAGCGGCGCCGTGGCTCTTTTGCTCAGCAAGTATCCCCAATTTTCCCCGGCAGACGTCAAGCTGCGCCTGTACCAGAGGAAGGTGGACCTGGGGCTGCCTTTGTCAAAACAAGGCTGGGGAATGGTAGACATTGGAAAATTATTGTGATAAAATGTCACCAGCGCAGGAATTTGGAGTATGTGCCTATTTGGATGCCGTTATGCAGGTTCCTTGGGGCAAATGGGATTGCGCGAGAGGTGGTTCGATGAAGAAGGTTAAAAAATTTTTATTAGGGAGGGCGACAATCGTAGCCCTTGCGATTCTGGTGCAGCTTTGCTGGCTGTTGTCGTTTCTGTATGGTTTCCAGATGCGTTATACCTTTTTTAATACAGTGATTGACATTTTGGCAGTGTTTGTGGTGGTTGTGATTGTCAATAAACGGAGCAACCTGTCCTATAAAATTGCATGGACGGTAGTGATTCTGGCAGTGCCGATTGTGGGGCTTTTGGTGTATTTTATTTTTGGCCGGTCAGAGCTGACACGGCCTACAAGGAAACGGATGGAAGCCATCAATTTCCAGATTGAGCAGAGCCTGCCGGAAAACCAGGGGCTGCAGGAGGAATTGATGGAACAGGATTTATCCGTATACCGCCAGTCTAAATATGTCAGCGAGTGGGCCGGCTATCCGGTCTATAAAAATACCGAAACGAAATATTATCCCTGCGGGGAGGAAATGTTCCTGGATATGCTGAAAGCCCTGGAGGAGGCGAAGCATTTCATTTTCATGGAATATTTTATCGTGGAAGAAGGGTATATGTTTGGGAAAATTCTGGAAATCCTAAGGCGCAAGGCGGAGCAGGGCGTGGATGTGCGTTTTATTTACGATGATTTTGGGTGCGTGACGACATTGCCGGAAAAATATTTCCTGCAGATGCAAAGCTGGGGCATCCAGTGCGTCCGGTTTAACCCCCTGTACCCTGTGATGTCTGTGGTGATGAACAACCGGGACCACAGGAAAATCCTGGTGGCGGACGGAAAAGTAGGGTTTACCGGGGGGATAAATCTGGCAGATGAATACGTGAACAAGGTAAAACGGTTTGGGTACTGGAAGGATACCGGGGTGCGCTTGGAGGGGGAGGGCGTCTGGAGCTTTACCGTGATGTTCCTGGAAATGTGGGATTATATCACAAAGACTGAGGAAAAAGATTTGGACCAGTTCCGGCCTTCCCGTTACCAGACCCGGCAGTATGAAAGCGACGGGTATGTGCAGCCTTATACGGACAGCCCCTTAGACAATGAAACGGTAGGGGAAAACATTTATATGAACATCATCAACCGGGCCAAAAAATATGTATATATTTTCACCCCCTACCTGATCCCGGACGATGAACTGCTGAAAGCCTTGCAGAACACGGCGAAAAGCGGCGTGGACGTGCGGATTATCATGCCGGGTATTCCAGATAAGCAGGTGGTTTACTGGATTAGCCAGTCGTATTATGAGCCGCTGCTGGAGTGCGGGGTGCGGATTTACCAGTACAACCCGGGGTTCCTCCATGCAAAATGCTTTGTCTGCGACGACGAAGTGGCCGTGGTGGGCAGCGTGAACCTTGATTACCGCAGCCTGTACCTGCATTTTGAGTGCGGGGTCTGGATGTACCGTTCCAAAGCAGTCATGCAGGTAAAAGAGGATGTGTTAAGGACCATGGGGGAATCAGAGGAAATCAATATGGAATTCTGCTGGAAACGCCCTGCGGCTATCCGTACCCTGCAGGGGATGATGCGCCTGTTTGCCCCGCTGCTGTAAAAATCAAATACCCCGCAGCAAGCCCAAGGGGCGGGGTATTTGCCCCTCGCGGCATTCGTCAAATATCCATGCAAGCATGGCTGTTTTCCTCATTGCTCGCGGGAATAAAAAAATAGGGCAATTTTATGCTGGCTGCCCCACTGCCCGGTAAAGCAGTGGGGTATTTGGCTCCTATAGCTATCGCGGCAGGTTATTGGAAGGCAAATGGTGATATGGGCAAGGCTATGTTTAGCAAAGCAGGAATTCTTCCAGAATTTTCAGGAAATAATCCTTGAACAGAGCTTCTTTTACATCCTTTTCGTAAAGGATGCTGACGGAGCCGATTTCTTTCCCGTTTAATTTGTAGACAGCTTTTCCGGCAGGCTCCCCCTTTTTTACGGGCGCATCTGCAGATTCCGGGAGATCCAGTTCCTTGGTGATAGCGGATAAATCAGAACCTGCCACGTCCAGATAGGTGAAGCCAGATTCATAAGCCAAGGGGGAGCTGTCCTCCACGCCTCCCTGGATCGCAAGGCTGGGCAGCTTATCTTTGTTTTCATCCTTGTACACCTGGCATTTCCCAAACCCATAGTTCAGCAGGGCGGTGGCGTCCTGGAAACGGACTTTATGGTCCGGCGCAGCCATAATGACTGCAATCAGCTTCATGCCGTCCTTTTCGGCAGTGGCGGAAACGCAGTATTTTGCCTGGGAGGTGGAGCCTGTTTTCAGCCCGGTGGCGTAAGGGTATTGGCGGATTAGCTTGTTGGTGTTGGTAAGGCCGAATTCCGAGGAGCCCCGCCGGGTCACATGGGTGATGTTTTCCATCCAGATGGTGCAGTAATCATGTATCTGTGGGTATTTGCCAATCAGTTCCCGGGACATCAGGGCAACGTCATAGGCCGTTGTCATATGCCCATCCACGTCAAGGCCGCAGCAGTTGACGAAGGTGGTGTCCTCCATGCCAAGGCCTTTTGCCCGCTGGTTCATCTGTGCCACAAATTCCTGCTCGCTGCCCCAGATGTGCTCGGCCATGGCAACACAGGCATCATTAGCGCTTGCAACCGAAATGCATTTCAGCATGGTTTCCACAGTCTGGGTTTCCCCGGGTTCCAGAAATACTTGGGAGCCACCCATGCTGGCAGCGTATTCCGATACGGTAACAGTGTCCTCTAAGGATATTTTCCCTTCTTCCAGCGCGTCAAAAATCAGGATCATTGTCATAATTTTCGTGATGCTGGCCGGATGGAGTGAAGTGTGCCCTTCCTTTTCATAAATGACTTGGCCAGTGGAGGCCTCCATCAATACAACAGAAGGGGCGGAAACAGTGAGTTCCCCGGCAGCGGTTCCGGAACTGGATGGCTGCCCAGCAGTATCTTTGGGATCAGGCGCCTGTTCTGCGGTATCTTTGGGATCAGGCGTCTGCCCTGCGGCATCTTCGGAAGCCTGCCCTGCAGCGTCATCAGAAGCCGGGGGCTGCCCAGAGGGAATTTCTTCTGAAAGCTGCATGGCAGGGGCTTCTGGGATGGGGTGCAGAGGGGGCAGCAGCAAACAGGCAGACAGGAACAAAGACAGTATACAATGCATATCAGTACCTCCAAATGTTTTATAACAGTTTAAGCGGGAGGCTTGTATGATATTCCCGGTTTTTGGCATATGTTCAGGATAGCCCTGCTTTTACAGGGAATATCATATTTGTGGGGAAACTGTATTATAATAATAGGGAAGGCAAGAAAGGTAAAGTTAAATGAAAATTCTATTTTTTGCACTTGCAGTGGTTTTATGCTATATCCTGTGGCAGAAGTGGGAGCTGACGAAATTCCGGGTGACAGAATACAGGGTTTCCTCCCCAAAATTAAAAGGGCGGGCCTGCGCAGCGGTGATTGCAGATATGCATGGTTTCTCCTATGGCAGGGGGAACCGAAGGCTTCTGGAAGAAGTCCGGAAATTAAATCCAAATGCAATTTTTATACCGGGGGATATGCTGGTGTCGAAGTACAGCGGCACTTACGAGGTTGCGCTGAGGGCTTTGCAGGAGCTTGCAAGGATTGCCCCAGTCTATTACAGCTATGGGAACCATGAGAGCAGGCTGCGGAACCCGGAAAAAGCCAACCATCCCTTGTTTATGCAATACATGTCCAAGGTAAAAGAAGCAGGGGTAATTGTTATGGGGACGGAAAGCCGGGAGATTTCCCTTGGGGAAAACCGGGTGCAGCTATCTGCCTTGGAGCTGGAATTGGACTATTATGAAAAAGGCAGGATAGTCCCGCTGGAACAGGATTACCTGACGGAACACCTCCCAGCCCAGAAAGAAGGGCTGTACCAGATTCTCCTTGCCCACAACCCGGCATATGCAGGGCATTACATCCGCTGGGGGGCAGACGTGGCATTCTGCGGGCATAACCATGGGGGGCTTATCAGGGTTCCGGGGATTGGCAGCGTGATATCCCCCCAGCTTACCTGGTTCCCGAAATACGATGCGGGCTTGTTCCAGGAAGATGGAAAAAATGTAATCATCAGCCGGGGACTGGGCACCCATACCTTCCACGTAAGGATTTTTAACCGGGCGGAGCTGCTGGCGGTAACCTTCCTGCCGGAATAGCTTGGCTGCAGCCAGCAAGGCCTTTTGGCCCTATCATACCGGCTATTATAAAAAATAGGGAAGCTCAAACAAAAATTCCCTTGAAAAAAGCAGCGGATACAGGTAGAATAAATAATAGTGCTGTTTTGCCGCCTGGAAGCCGCAGGCGCTGAGCAGGACAATGCTGGATGATGTCCTTAAGGAAGGGTTCATATGGATTTGACGGTGAAACTGCAAGTGTTTGAGGGTCCTTTGGACTTGCTCCTGCATTTGCTGGAAAAGAATAAAGTAAATATTTATGATATTCCCATTGTGGAAATTACCAGCCAGTATATGGAATATATCAGTGAAATGCAGCGGCAGGATCTGAATGTTGTCAGTGAATTTCTGGTGATGGCTGCCACGCTTCTTGATATTAAATCCCGAATGCTGCTTCCCAGGGAGGAAACAGAGGAAGAAGAGGAGGACCCAAGGGCGGAGCTGGTGCAGAAGCTGCTGGAATATAAAATGTACAGGTGTATGGCTTACGAATTAAAGGACAGGCAGATCGACGCGGAAAAAGTGCTGTTTAAGATGCCTACCATTCCGGAGGAAGTCAGACAGTATGAGGAGCCGGTGGACTTACAGGAACTGCTGACGGATGTGACTTTAAAGAGACTCAACGGGATTTTCAGGTCCGTGATGCGCAGACAGGAGGACAGAGTTGACCCCATCCGTTCCCGATTTGGGAAGATTGAGCGGGAAGAAGTGTCTCTGGAGGAACGTATGGGGTATCTGGAACAGTATATACTGCATCACAGGCGGTTCAGCTTTCGGGGACTGCTGGAAACCCAGAGCAGTAAAATGGAAATTATCGTCACATTTTTGTCTGTTCTGGAGTTGATGAAAACAGGAAAGATACATATTTCTCAGGAACATATTTTTGATGATATTATTATTTATGCAAACAGCGAGGAGAGCCAGGTGCCGGCATAAGGAGTCAGGTCAGTATGAATTTGGAGAAACAGGAAGCAATTATTGAAGGGATTTTATTCGCCATGGGTGAATCGGTGGAACTGTCCAGACTGGCGGAAGTTCTGGAGGTCAGCCAGGAAGAAATCCAGGATATTTTACATGGAATGATGAAGCGGTATGAAATGGAAAATCGCGGAATTGAGATTATGGAAATTGAAAATGCTGTCCAGATGTGTACCAAAAAAGAGATGTACGAATATCTGATAAAAATTGCCGGACAGCCCAGACGCCATGTGCTGACGGATGTGCTTTTGGAAACGCTTTCCATTATTGCCTACAAGCAGCCCATTACCAGGCTGGAAATAGAAAAGATACGCGGAGTGAGCTGTGCCCATGCAGTCAATAAACTGGTGGAATATAATCTGGTCTGCGAACTGGGCAGGCTGGATGCGCCGGGAAGGCCTCTGCTGTTTGGCACCACAGAGGAATTTTTAAGGAGCTTCGGAGTTCAGTCTATTGAAGAACTTCCGGTGTTGGACCAGGATCAGCTGGAGGAGTTTAAACAGCAGGCGGAAGAAGAAATGAATCTGAAGCTGAATGTTTAAAATTCTCAGGAAGGAACGGTTAATCTGCCGTAAAATATTTTTTTGTGCCGGATATATTCCAACATCCGGTAAAGGGTGCGGTCTTCTCTGGCGACTGAGAGAAGACCGCATTTTTTTCTTCTATAGGAAATTCCTCTGGATTTCCTATAGAAGAAAAAAACAATGCTGCGCAGCAAAATTTAATATCCGAGAGGCTCTCCGATTAAAATGATCTTAATCCGTTTTTCCGGAGCACTTTTTCTGGTAATGACGGTATGGGAGCAGATACAGTCCGGACTTAAACAGTCGGAACAGAGTCCGGTAGCGGCGCAGGGAGTGTTCCGGCTCAGCCGGTTGGCATTGAGGGGAGAAGCCACGTTTTTCACACGGGAAACTGCCTCTTCCAGGGAGGGGCTTACTTTATTCATGCCAGCAAGAATAATCACATGTTCCGGTCCGTAAATCAGGGCGCCCACCCGGTTTCCGGTGCCGTCGATATTTACCAGTTCTCCCTCCACCGTGATGGCATTGCTGCTCATAAAATAATAGTCGGCATTCAGGGATTTGTGGTAAATTTCCTTTACTTCTTCCGGGGATCCGGCTTTGCTTCGATCCAGCAGTGTAATATCGCTGCGCTGTTTTAAAATATCAGCCATGCCGGATTCTGCCAGAGTCATGGAGCCTCCAAAGGAAACTGTGCTGTCAGAGGGCACCAGCTCAGAAGCCAGCTTTACTGCCTCTTGGGCAGTTTTGCAGTAGTGGCACTCAAAATGACGTTTTTCCAGATTTTTCATGGTGGTTTTTGCAAGATTTTCGTAATAGGTTTCAGAAGGGGTCATGAGTTTCTCCTTTCGATGATAAATTTGTTATATTTTACACAGGCGCTGTTATGTAAAGACAGATTCTGTTCTTCTTCATTATAAAATATCGGATTCCGGTCGTCAATTTTATTGTGGAAATTATCTTGAGAATACGGAGGCAAAAGAATATAATAAGGAAAAAATGGAAGGTATCAGGGCTGGCAGTACGTCTGGCCTGAGCCGGAAACAGGAGGCAGGTATGGATAAGGCAGAAAATTATTTTTTCTTTTGACGGGAAACAGAAGCGGGAACATGGGTGCTGTAAAAGGAAGGCTCTCTGAAAAGATTTGAAAAAAATACCAGTTGTGTTATAATATGCCCTGTAGGCGGAAAACTGCATGGTATAACAGGTGTTTTGTGACTGTGCAGAAAGAGCCGCAGTGAAATTTTTATGAGAAAGGGGATTTTAATGGAACGAAAATTAAAAAAGCTGGCATCTTATTACAGGCCCTACCTGTCTCTGTTTCTTGCAGATATGTTTTTTGCAATTCTGGGTGCAGGGGTGACATTAGTAATTCCTTTGATTGTACGTTATATTACAAATCATGTGATTACCATGGAGGCAGGGGCGGCGCTGCATAAAATTGCAGGTATGGCAGTTCTGATGCTGGCGCTTGTGGCAGTGGAATGTTTCTGTAATTATTTTATATCCAATTACGGACATGTAATGGGAGCAAAGATTGAGTATGACATGCGGGCGGAGATTTTCGGACACTATCAGAAGCTGTCATTCTCTTTTTTCAACAATCAGAAAGTCGGACAGCTTATGTCCAGAATTACCAGTGATCTGTTTGATATCAGCGAACTTTTGCATCATGGGCCGGAGGATCTGGTGATTTCTGTCATTAAGATTGCGGGCTCCTTTATTATTTTACTGAATATTGATGTAAAGCTCACTGTGATAGCCTTTGCCTTTGTGCCGGTGATGCTGGTATATGCCATGTATTTTAATACCAAGATGAAACGGGCCTTTAAACGCAATCGGGTAAAAATTGCAGAGATCAACAGTCAGATTGAGGACAATCTCTCAGGTATCCGGGTGGTAAAATCTTTTGCAAACGAGGACGTGGAACTGGACAAATTCGAAGAGGGAAATCAGGGATTTCTGGCTGCCAAAAAGAACAGTTATCATTATATGGCCGGTTATCATTCCGGTCTTGGGGCTCTGACCACGCTGATAACCATTGTGGTGCTGGTGGCGGGGGCAGTGCTGATTACGAAAGGGCAGGTCAGCGTGACGGATCTGATTACGTTTCTTCTGTATATTAATACCTTTACCGAGCCGGTGAAAAAGCTGATTAACTTTACCGAGCAGTTCCAGAACGGTTATACCGGGTATGAGCGTTTTATGGAAATGATGGCTGTTGCACCCGATATTGCGGACAGGCCGGATGCTGTAGAACTGAAAAATGTCAGAGGAGATATTTCTTTTGACAATGTATCTTTCCATTATGAAGAAAATACGGAAACGGTGCTGAATCACATTAACCTGGACGTGGAGGCAGGAGCCTATATGGCTCTGGTGGGTTCTTCCGGTGCGGGAAAAAGTACCCTGTGCAGCCTGATTCCGCGGTTTTATGATGTAACGGGAGGCGCGGTGAAAATTGACGGGCAGGACATCCGGGATGTGACGTTAAAGAGCCTGCGCAGTCAGATCGGCATTGTGCAGCAGGATGTGTACCTGTTTGTGGGAACAGTAATGGACAATATCCGTTACGGCAGGCCCGGCGCCACCAGAGAAGAGGTGGTGGAAGCAGCCAAAAGCGCCAATGCCCATGAATTTATTATGGCTCTGCCGGACGGATATGATACGGATATCGGACAGCGGGGCGTGAAACTTTCCGGTGGACAGAAGCAGAGATTGTCCATTGCAAGGGTATTTTTGAAAAATCCGCCCATACTGATATTTGACGAGGCAACATCGGCGCTGGATAACGAAAGTGAAAAAGTGGTGCAGGAATCTCTGGAAAAACTGGCGAAAAACCGCACTACCTTTGTGATTGCCCACCGTCTGTCCACCATACGGAATGCTCAGAAAATACTGGTGCTGACGGACAGCGGAATTGAGGAAGAAGGAAGTCACAGGGAATTACTGGAAAAAGACGGCATTTATGCAAAACTCTACAGTATGCAGTTTGCCGGATAAGAGAGAAGAAGGCGGCATACAGCCGCCGGACAGGAGATTTATGGATATCGAATTTAAGAAAATCGGACTGGAAGACCGGGAATTAATTGAAAGCTACCTGAATCGGAAAACGTATCGGAGCTGTGAACTGATTTTTCCGAATATTTACCTCTGGAGCCGGAAATATCCCACAGATTTTGCGGTAGTGGAAGATACGCTGGTATTCCGGGGGACTATGGATGATGGAGAACCCAGCATTACATTTCCGGCGGGAGAGCCGGAACAGATTCATAAGGCAATGGATGTGATGATGAACTGGTTTTTGAAGCAGCAGAAAGAATTCCATATGCATCTGGTACAGGAACAGGAATTTGAATTGCTGGAACAGTGGTATCCGGGAAAATTTCAGATTGAATATGACAGGGATTCCGCCGATTATGTGTATGAAACGGAGAAACTTACCACCCTGGCAGGCAAAAAGCTGCATGGAAAGCGAAACCATATCAACAAGTTTAAGGAAAACTATCCGGACTGGGTGTACGAACCCATAACCGGGGAAAATGTGGAAGAGTGTTTCCAGATGGCCCTGAAATGGCGTGAGGAAGCAGAATGCGATCAGGACGAGGAAAAACGGGCGGAAATGTGCGTGACTCTGAATGCGCTGCGCCTGCTGGAGGAGCTTCATCTGAAGGGCGGTCTGCTGCGGACAGAGCAGGAAGGGGAGATTATTGCATTTACCATCGGGGAACCTTTGAATCCCGACACCTTTGTTGTGCACATTGAGAAAGCATTTGCAGAGATTCAGGGGGCATATCCCATGATAAATCAGCAGTTTGTGGCTCATGAAGCTCAGGATTACCAGTATGTGAACCGGGAAGAAGATACAGGGGCAGAAGGGCTGCGGAAAGCGAAGCTGTCCTACCGTCCGGTATTTCTGGTGGAAAAAGGCATGGTAACGTATTGTGAGTAAATGGAGGGAAAATAATGACAAAAATTGATATTATCTCAGGATTTCTGGGGGCAGGAAAGACAACTTTTATCAAAAAAATGCTGGAAGATGTATTTCAGGGAGAAAAAATTGTTCTGATTGAAAATGAATTCGGAGAAATCGGCATTGACGGTGGATTTCTTAAGGATTCCGGTATTGAAATCAGTGAGCTGAATTCCGGCTGTATCTGCTGTTCCCTGGTGGGGGATTTTGGAAAAAATTTGCGGGAGGTTATGGAGCGGTTCCATCCGGACCGGATTCTCATTGAGCCTTCCGGCGTGGGAAAACTTTCCGATGTAATGAAATCTGTGCGGGAAGTGGAAGAAGAAAACGAAGTAAAACTGAACGGGCGCATTACTGTGGTAAATACAGCCAAAGCCACAAAACAGATGAAAGCCTTTGGTGAATTTTTCAACAATCAGATTGAATATGCCACGGTAATTGTGTTAAGCCGTACTCAGAATGTGAAACCGGAGCAGACGGAACTGGTGGTAAAAGCCATACGGGAAAAAAATCCGGATGGGGCTGTGATTACAACGCCCTGGAGTGAAATTGACGGAAAACAGATTTATAAAGTCATTGAACAGCAGAAGTCTCTGGAAGAAGAACTGATGGAAGAACATGAGCATCATCATGAGCATGGAGCGGACTGTACCTGCGGCTGTCATGACCACGAGCATGGGCATCATCATGGACATCACCATGCAGACGAAGTGTTCACAAGCTGGGGCAGAGAGACGCCCCATGTATTTACCAGAGATACCATTGAACATGCCATGAAAGCGTTTTGCGATACAGAAGATTACGGTACCATTCTCCGGGCAAAGGGCATGGTTCCTGCAGAAGACGGAACCTGGATTTATTTTGACATGGTGGACGGTGAATATGAGCTGCGTACCGGAGAACCGGATTACACCGGAAGACTCTGTGTTATAGGAACAGATATGGAAGAAGAGAAGCTGGCGGAACTGTTTGGAATATAGGAAGGGTGTGAAAAGATGGAAATTCCGGTATATTTGTTTTCCGGCTTTATGGACAGCGGAAAAAGTTCTCTGATACGGGAAACGCTGATTGACGGGGACTTCAGTGAAAATGGAAAAACGCTGCTGATTCTCTGCGAAGACGGAGAAGTGGAATTTGAAGAAGAGGAATTACAGAAAGTCAACACCAGGCTGGTAATGATAGAAGAAGAAACGGAATTTACCGGAGAAAAACTGACGGAGCTTGGCACAGCGTATCATCCGGATCAGGTGTTCATCGAATACAACGGAACCTGGCAGATGTCCACATTTCTGGAAATGGACCTTCCCAAAAACTGGGTGCTGGTACAGTCCCTGGCTACAGTGGACGCTTCCACTTTTGAAATGTATCTGGCCAATATGCGGGCCATGATTATGGAGCAGCTTTTTGCAGCAGACGTGGTGATTATCAACCGCTGTACAGAGGATACTCCAAAAGGAAAATTCCGCCGGGCCATTAAGGTGCTGAACCGGAAAGCTCAGATTGCCTATGAGCGGGAGGACGGAACCATAGATGAAAATGATATGGAAGAGCTGCCCTACGACCTGAATCAGGAAGTGATTGAGATTACTGACATGGATTACGGTATCTGGTATATGGACGCACTGGACAATCCGAAGAAATATGAAGGAAAAAAGGTACGGTTTCTGGCGCTGGTGTATCGTCCGGAGAAACTGAAAAAGGGCGTGTTTATTCCGGGCAGGTTTGCCATGACCTGCTGCGCGGATGATATTACCTTTGTGGGATTCAAATGCAAATATGACAAAGCCTCAGAGATTTCCCACAAATCATGGATTACCATTACCGCGGAAATGAAGAATGAATTTGCACTGGAATACAGGGGAAAGGGCCCTGTTCTGTATGCACTGGAGATACAGCCGGCAGAAAAGCCGGAAGATGAGCTGATTTATTTCAGCTGATAAAGTGATTGGGAATCAGGAGAAGAAAAATGAATTTTGAAGAGAGCAGATATGGACAGAGAGCAGAAGATAATTTCAAAAAAGGATATAACTGCAGTCAGGCAGTTTTTCTGGCCTTCTCAGATTTGCACGGTATGGATGAGAAGACCGCAGCCAGACTCAGTTCTTCTTTTGGCGGCGGGATGGGCAGGCTGAGAGAGGTCTGCGGCTCCGTTAGCGGCATGTTTCTGGTGGCCGGAGTTTTGTACGGGTACGATACGCCCGGAGATGCTCGGGGGAAAAAAGAACATTATGAGAGGATTCAGCAGCTTGCTGCAGCATTCGAGAAAGAAAATGGTTCCATTGTCTGCCGGGACCTGCTGGGGCTGAACCGTAAAAAAGATGTGCCGGCGCCGGCTGAAAGAACGGAAGAATACTATAAAAAACGCCCCTGCGGGAAATTAGTGCGTATGGCGGCAGCCATTATGGAGCAATATATAGAGGAACATCCGCTGGAAGGATATTCTGAATAATTTCAGCTGACCACAGTTCAGCCATACAGGCCTCAGACCTGCCTGCGTGGCAGTCAGTCGCAGCTTTGCTGCTTCTGTCTGAGGCTGTATGTGCGTCCCGCCCATAGGAAAGCAGAAAAACAGCTCATTGCAGATAAATCTGCATGTTCTGTTTTTCTGTTTTCCTATGGCTGAACTGTTTTCAAAATCTAAACTTTTTATAAAATCTGAAAATGGATATTGACAAAGAAAATAGGGAGTGCTAAATTATGTACATAAGCGATTAGCACTCGATATAAATGAGTGCTAATAACTAAAAGAAAAGTATAGAACAGAGACTCAGTTTAAGGAGGAATTGTAATGAAATTAGTACCGTTAGGCGACAGAGTTGTATTAAAACAGTGCGAAGCAGAGGAAACCACCAAGTCCGGTATTATTCTGGCAGGAAGTGCACAGGAGAAACCTCAGGAAGCAGAAGTTGTGGCAGTAGGCCCTGGCGGAATGGTAGATGGTAAAGAAGTAACCATGCAGGTAAAAGAAGGCGATAAAGTTATCTACTCCAAATATGCAGGAAATGAAGTGAAAATTGAAGGGGAAGAGTTCATTATTGTAAAACAGAATGATATTCTTGCAATTGTAGAAAATTAAAACAGCCAACGGGCCGGAAAGGAAGGCAGAGCCCGCTGCGGGGCAGTTCTGTAAGGCTGGCGAAGCCATGGGCTCAGGCTGGCAGACAGAGCTTCCTTAACAGAACAGGTAAAAATCACATAACATATATAGAAGGAGACGAACTATCATGGCAAAAGAATTAAAATATGGCACAGAAGCCAGAGCAGCATTAGAAGCCGGTGTGGATAAACTGGCAGATACCGTAAGAGTAACCCTGGGACCAAAAGGAAGAAATGTGGTACTGGATAAATCTTTCGGCGCACCTCTGATTACCAATGACGGTGTGACCATTGCAAAAGAAATTGAGCTGGAAGACGCATTTGAGAATATGGGCGCACAGCTTGTAAAAGAAGTGGCGACAAAGACTAACGACGTTGCCGGAGACGGAACCACCACAGCTACTGTTCTGGCACAGGCAATGATTAAAGAAGGTATGAAGAACCTGGAAGCAGGTGCAAATCCAATCGTTCTGCGCCGGGGCATGAAGAAAGCTACCGAGAAAGCCATTGAATCCATTGCAGCCATGAGCCAGAAAGTAAACGGCAAAGACCAGATTGCAAAAGTGGCAGCTATCTCTGCAGGAGATGAAGAAGTAGGAAATCTGGTGGCAGACGCTATGGAAAAAGTGTCTAACGACGGCGTTATCACCATTGAAGAATCCAAAACCATGCAGACAGAGCTGGATCTGGTAGAAGGTATGCAGTTTGACCGTGGATATATTTCCGCATATATGGCAACTGACATGGATAAAATGGAAGCAGTTCTGGATGATCCCTATATCCTGATTACTGATAAGAAAATCAGCAATATTCAGGAAATCCTGCCTTTGCTGGAGCAGGTGGTACAGTCCGGAGCAAGACTGCTGATTATCGCTGAAGATATTGAGGGCGAAGCTCTTACCACATTGATTGTAAATAAACTCCGCGGCACTTTTAACGTAGTGGCTGTAAAAGCACCGGGATATGGCGACAGAAGAAAAGCAATGCTGGAGGATATTGCAATCCTTACAGGAGGACAGGTGATCAGCGAGGAGCTCGGCCTTGACTTAAAGGAAACCACACTGGATCAGTTAGGGCGTGCAAAATCCGTTAAAGTCCAGAAGGAAAATACCGTTATCGTTGACGGCGAAGGCGACAAGGATGCAATCTCCGCAAGGATTAACCAGATTAAGGGACAGATTGAGGAAACCACCTCTGACTTTGATAAAGAAAAATTACAGGAGCGCCTTGCAAAACTGGCAGGCGGCGTAGCGGTAATCCGCGTAGGCGCAGCTACCGAGACAGAGATGAAGGAAGCAAAACTCCGTATGGAAGATGCCCTTGCAGCTACCAGGGCAGCAGTGGAAGAAGGCATTATCTGCGGCGGCGGTGCAGCTTATATCCATGCAGCCAAAGAGGTAGATAAGCTGGCAGGAACCCTGGCAGGTGACGAGAAGACAGGGGCACAGCTTGTATTAAAGGCATTGGAATCTCCTTTGTTCCACATTGCCGCAAACGCAGGGCTTGAAGGCAGCGTAATCATTAATAAGGTACGTGAGTCCGAGGCAGGCGTAGGCTTTGACGTTCTGAAAGAAGAATATGTGAACATGGTAGACGCAGGCATCCTTGACCCTGCAAAGGTTACAAGAAGCGCATTGCAGAATGCAACCAGCGTTGCCTCCACGCTTCTTACCACAGAATCCGTTGTTGCTAACATCAAGGAAGAAACACCCGCTATGCCCGCAGGAGGCGGAATGGGCGGCATGATGTAAGGAAAGGCCCAAAGGAAAAGTAATTTTCCGGGTTTCAATTTAAGAAACAGGTATGCTAAAATAAAAATAGCATGCCTGTTTTTGTGCGCAGGGACAGGATTTCCAGGAATTTACAGGCTAAGGCCAGGGGCGTTTTATTTCAGGGGGATAAGATGAAGGGGATATTAAAATATGCAAAGCCGTATGCCGCATATATGCTGCTTACACTGTTTTTAAAATTTGCAGCGGCAATGATGGATCTGTTCATTCCTTCTTTGCTTGCAAAGATCATTGATGACATTGTGCCTACCGGGCAGGAGAGGCTGATCCTTTTCTGGGGCGGCATTATGATCCTGTGTGCCGTTTGCTCCGTAGCCACTAATGTGACGGCAAACCGTATGGCGGAGGTGTCGGCAGGGGGGATGGCCAGGAAGCTCCGCCATGACCTTTTTTCAAAAACCAGCTATTTAAGCGCCAGGCAGATGGACGGTTTTACCATATCCTCGGCAGTATCCAGGCTCACCTCGGATACCTACAATGTGAACCGGATGCTTGCCCGGATGCAGCGCCTTGGGGTGCGGGGGCCAATCCTTCTGATTGGCGGCATTATGGTCACCATGGCCATGGAGCCCAAGCTGACCCTGGTACTGGCGGCGGCGCTTCCGGTGATTATATTAATTGTGTGGCTTGTGACTGCAAAGAGCGTCCCGGTTTATGAAAAACAGCAGAGGGTGCTGGATAAAATGGTGCGGGTCCTCCAGGAAAATATTACAGGTGTAAGGGTAATACGTGCCCTTTCCAGGACGGATTATGAGAAGCGGCGGTACGGGGAAGTAAATGAAGAGCTTGCCCAAGTGGAACAAAAGGCGGGCAGGATTACGTCCTTTAGCAACCCTGCCACCACCCTGGCGCTGAATATGGGGCTTACGGCGGTTATCCTGGTAGGGGCGTGGCTGGTGCAGGAGGGGGAATCAGGCCCAGGTGCCATCATTGCCTTTTTGAGTTACTTTACCATTATTCTCAACGCCATGCTGGGCATTACCAAGATTTTCATCATGTGTTCCAAAGGAATGGCATCTGCCAGACGCATTATGGAGGTCCTGGATGCGCCGGAGCAAATGGGCGTTGGGCAGGCGCCGGATGCACCGGGATATGGGGAAACGGCATCTTCCCCTTACCATGTGGAGTTCCGGGATGTGTCCTTTTCCTATAATCAAAAGGGGAAACATCTTTCCCATATCAGCTTTGGGCTAAAAAGGGGGGAGAGCCTGGGAATCATTGGCGCTACGGGAAGCGGGAAAAGCACCATTGTGAATCTGCTTCTGCGTTTTTACGACCCTGATGAGGGAAGCATATGGGTGGACGGGCAGAGAGTGGACAGGATCCCCCAGGAAGAGCTGCGCAGGAAATTTGGCGTTGTCTTGCAGAATGATTTCCTGATGGCGGCATCCATAGAGGAAAATATTGATTTTTTCAGGGACCTGCCAAAGGGGGAGGCCTACCAGGCAGCAATCCATGCCCAGGCGGCGGAATTTATCCAAGAAAAGGAAGGCGGTATGGGTGCCGGGGTTGCCGTCCGGGGAAATAATTTAAGCGGCGGGCAGAAACAGCGGATCATGATTGCCCGTGCCCTGGCGGGAAAGCCCCGGATTTTGGTTTTGGACGACGCTTCCTCCGCCCTGGATTACCGGACGGATGCGAAGCTGAGACAGGAGCTGCACACCCATTACCAGGATACTACCTCTGTGATTGTGGCCCAGCGGGTCAGTTCCATTTTAAACGCGGGGCATATCCTTGTGCTGGAAGAGGGGGAATGCGCAGGATATGGCACGCACCAGGAGCTGCTGGAGAGCTGCCGGGAATACCGTCTGATTTATGAACAGCAGATGGGGGCAAAGGAGGGGGCAACAGCATGAAAAAAGCACCGAAAAAATATTTATTGTTCAGGCTCTGGCAATATCTTGGCAGATACCGCCTGTTGCTGGGGGCGGGATTTTTGTTGATGCTGTTATCCAATATCCTCTCCCTTTTAGGGCCGAAACTCTCAGGCTTGGCCATTGACGCCATAGGGACCCGGGCAGGGGGCGTGGATTTCCAAAGGGTATTTTATTATGCAGGATGGATGGCAGCTTTGTATGTGGTTTCCGCGTTCTTATCCTATCTGCTGTCCCTTATGATGATCCAGCTTACCAAAAGGGCTACCTGCCAGATGCGCCGGGATGTTTTTGATAATATGTCCCGGCTCCCGGTGTCCTTTTTCGACCAGTACCAGACCGGGGATATTATCAGTGTCATTACTTATGATATTGATACAGTGAACCAGTCCCTGGCAAATGATTTCCTGCAGATGATGCAAAGTGTGGTGACGGTACTGTTTTCCCTGGTGATGATGCTCACCATTGCCCCGGAAATGGTGCTGATTTTTGCAGCCACCATACCCGCAACGGTTTTCCTTACCAGATTCATTACAGGCCGTTCCCGGCCATTGTTCCGGGCAAGGTCCAAAAAGCTAGGGGAGCTGAACGGCTTTGTGGAGGAAATGCTAAACGGCCAGAAGACCACCCGGGCATACGGCAGGGAAGGGCAGGTGATAGAGGCTTTTGGGCGGAAGAACCAGGAGGCGGTGGAGGCAAACACCAAAGCGGAGTACTATGGCACTTTGGCGGGCCCTTCGGTGAACTTTATGAACAATATTTCCCTTGCCCTTATCAGTGTGTTCGGCTCTTTGCTCTATCTGAACGGAAAAATCGGGCTGGGGGATATTTCATCCTTTGTACAGTATTCCAGGAAGTTTTCCGGGCCTATCAATGAGACGGCGAATATCATCGGGGAGCTCCAGTCTGCCTTTGCGGCGGCGGAGAGGGTTTTCCGGCTGATTGACGAGCTTCCGGAAAAACCTGACGGTGCCGGGGCGCAGGTACTTGGACAGGTGTACGGGGATGTGGTTTTAAAGAACGTATCCTTTGGGTATCAGCCCCAGCGCCCTATTCTCTCAGACTTTGATTTTCATGCCAGCGCGGGGCAGCAGATTGCCATAGTAGGGCCTACAGGGGCGGGGAAAACTACGGTGATCAACCTGCTGATGCGTTTCTACGATATTGACAAAGGGGGCATCTACCTGGACGGGAAGGATATTTACGGGATTACAAGGGACAGCCTGCGGGGAGCCTTTACCATGGTTTTGCAGGATGCCTGGCTGTTCCAGGGGACCATATATGAAAACCTGGTATACGGCAGGGAAGGGATTACCATGGAGGAAGTGGAGAAAGCCACTAAGGCGGCTATGATCTACTCTTATATCCAAAAACTGCCGGAGGGCTTCCAGACACAGCTTAGTGATAACGGGGTACATATTTCCAAGGGACAGCGCCAGCTCCTTACCATTGCCCGGGCCATGCTTTCTGATGCCAGGATGCTGATTTTGGACGAAGCCACCTCTAATGTGGATACCCGCACAGAGATGGAAATACAAAAGGCCATGCGCAGGCTGATGGCGGATAAAACCTGCTTTGTGATCGCCCACAGGCTTTCTACCATTAGGAATGCGGATATGATCCTGGTGGTTATGGACGGGCGGATTGCTGAGAGGGGAAGCCATGAGGGGCTGATGGAAAAGAAGGGGCTTTATTATCAGATGTACGCCTCCCAGTTTACATCCACAGAGGCTTTACACTTTTAGGGAATTCGGCTATAATGATGGTATCAACAAACGCCGTCACGCTCCGTGAGCTGGCTTAATGTAATAAAAGCACGGGTAAATAAGGATTTGAAAAAGTCTGTTGATGCTGTAATGGGGCAGTAAAGGGTGGTGAGAAGTATGCCAAATAATGAGAAGGAATTAAACTGTTATCTCCTTGACCAGCTTGAATTGATTGAGCGGTTAGAAATGATAGCCCAAGGGGGGGATAATGATGCGGTGCTGGAACAGCTTGCCCTTGAAAAAAAATTTGTTGAGCGTAAGCTTTACCAGAAACCGCCGTTAGTAAACGGCCAGCAGTAACTATATGGGGCAAAAGGTGTGAAGTCTTTGTGGACCAAAAGGCTTCACGCCTTTTTTATGCGCAGGGGCGCACAGATGAAATTGTTGCTTACGCAACGTGTGCCCCGCGGGGCAGCCTGCCCTGAAAATGGATTTCCATGATTCTGGAAAAAGTTACATTGACGAAATCTGCAAAAAAATATATAATAGCTTCAAGTGTGCATAATACAGTCATAAAATAGCTGATACATTTGAGGGTGTGATGTGATGACGGAAGAAAAAGACAGAAAGCAGGCCAAAAATGAAGTATTTTTTGACGATGGCAGAATAGAGGCCATCCAGGAATTCCAAAGTCCCGAGCAATTATACAGGGATTTGATTTTGCGTGTTCAGAAATATCATCCGTCCGATGATACGACGTTGATAGAGAAAGCGTACCTTCTCGCAGCCAAGGCACATGAAAACCAGGTACGCAAATCCGGGGAGCCTTATATTATCCATCCTTTATGCGTGGCAATTGTGCTGGCGGACCTGGAGATGGATAAGGAGACGATTGCGGCAGGGCTTTTGCATGATGTGATTGAAGATACTATTATGACAGAGGAGGAAATCGGAGGCCAGTTTGGCAGTGACGTGGCGCTTTTAGTGGACGGGGTGACCAAGTTAGAGCAATTAAAATTTACCAGTGAAAACGGGGACGGCGACCGGATGCTGGACCGTTTCGAGATGCAGGCGGAAAACCTGCGGAAGATGTTCCTTGCCATGGCCAGGGATATCCGGGTGATTATTATCAAGCTTGCCGACAGGCTTCACAATATGAGGACCCTGAAATACAAAAGCCCTGAAGGGCAGCACCGGATTGCCAGGGAGACCATGGAAATCTATGCGCCTATCGCCCAGCGGCTGGGGATCTCCAAGATCAAGGTGGAGCTGGACGATTTATCATTAAAATATCTGGAGCCGGAAGCTTACTACGACCTGGTGGACAAAATCGCCGTGCGCAAAAGCGTCCGGGAAAAATATATTCAAAATATTGTGGACGAGGTCAGTGTCCATATCAAAAATGCCGGCATTAAGGCACAGATTGATGGCCGGGTGAAACATTTTTTCAGTATTTACAAAAAAATGAAAAACCAGAACAAGACCATCGACCAGATCTATGATTTATTTGCGGTGCGTATTATTGTGGATACAGTGAAGGACTGCTATGCCGCCCTGGGGGTGATCCATGAAATGTATAAACCCATACCGGGACGTTTTAAGGATTATATTGCCATGCCCAAGGCGAATATGTACCAGTCCCTGCACACCACGTTGATTGGCAGCAGCGGGCAGCCTTTTGAAATACAGATACGTACCTACGAAATGCACAAGGCGGCGGAATATGGGATTGCCGCCCACTGGAAATATAAGGTTGCCTCCGATGGCAAGAAGATTGAGGACTCGGAGGAGGAAAAGCTCTCCTGGCTGCGCCAGATTCTGGAGTGGCAGCAGGATATGTCGGACAACCGGGAGTTTATGAATCTGCTGAAAAGTGATTTAGACCTTTTTTCCGACAGTGTGTACTGCTTTACGCCCACAGGGGAAGTAAAAAACCTTCCCGCAGGTTCTACGCCTATTGACTTTGCCTACAGCATCCACAGTGCAGTGGGGAACAAAATGATCGGTGCAAGGGTCAACGGGAAGCTGGTCACTATTGAATACGAAATCAAAAACGGCGACCGGATTGAGATTATGACTTCCCAGAATTCCAAAGGCCCCAGCCGGGACTGGCTGAATCTGGTAAAAAGCACCCAGGCGAAAAATAAAATCAACCAATGGTTTAAAAATGAGTTTAAAGAAGAAAATATTGTAAAAGGCGGCCAGCTTCTGCAGAATTATTGCAGAATGAAAAATATTGACACATCGGAAGTGCTAAAGCCGGAATATATGGATGTGATCATGCGAAAGTACGGCTTCCGGGATTGGGATTCCGTGCTTGCGGCGGTAGGCCACGGGGGCTTAAAAGAAGGACAGATCATCAATAAAATGCTGGAGAGCTACGAGAAAAAGCATAAAAAGGAAATGTCCAACGAAGAAGTGCTTGCAGCGGTGGCAGAAAATGAGCTGGTGAAAAGGCCCGTGCAGATCAAATCCAAAAGCGGCATTACCGTAAGGGGGATCCATGATGTGGCGGTGCGCTTTTCCAAGTGCTGCTCCCCTGTGCCGGGGGATGAGATTGTAGGCTTTGTTACCAGGGGGCGGGGGATTTCCGTCCACCGGACAGACTGTATCAACGTGTTAAACCTTCCCGAGGAGGAGAGGATCAGGCTTATTGATGCAGAATGGGAAAACCTGCCGGAAGAGGGCGGCAGTGAAAAGTATTTGGCGGAAATTAAGGTATATGCCAATAACAGGAACGGGTTATTGGTGGACGTTACCCGGGCGCTTACAGAAAAGAATATTGATATTCTGTCCATGAACACAAGGGCCAGCAAGCAGGGGACGGCAACTCTGGCAATTTCCTTTGAGATCAGCAACCGGGAAGAGCTCAACCATGTAATAGAAAAAATTGGCTCCATAGAAAGTGTGCTGGATATTGAAAGGACCACCGGATAACGGGACACAGTAATAACTGGAGGAACAGCCTGCCATAGGCTGCCTGTGGGGTTTGGGCACAGGGGATTTTGGCAGGGCTGCCGTATGTGGGGATAGGAAGATGGAAAATTTGAAAATTGGAAGGATTGTCCTTGGCATGTGCCAGACAAACTGTTATTTTGTATATGAGGAAGGAAAAAAGGAGGCGCTGGTTTTTGACCCCGCCGACAAGGGAGACTATATTTTTGAGGGGTTGAAAAACAAAGGCTTTACGGTAGCTGCCATTTTGCTGACCCATGGGCATTTTGACCATATCTGGGGGCTGGAGGCGTTAAAGGAGCTTACCGGGGCGAAGGTGTACGCTTATGAGGAAGAAAAGGAAGTATGCGAAAATGCCTCTGTGAATGTTTCCAAGGGGGCAGGGCGCCCCTGTGCTGTAAAAGCGGATTTTTATTTAAAGGATGGGGAAGAAATTACCATTGCAGGTATTTCCCTAAAGCTGGTAGCCACTCCCGGGCATACCAAAGGGAGCTGCTGCTATTATTTTGAAAGTGATAAAATATTGATCAGCGGAGATACTTTATTCCAGGAGTCTGTAGGCAGGACTGACCTCCCTACAGGGAGCATGGGGACGCTGGTGCGCTCTGTGAGGGAGAAGCTGCTGGCTCTTCCGGAGGATGTGAAAGTATATCCGGGACATGGGGAGTCCACTACGATTGGGCATGAGAGAGAATACAATCCTTTTTTGTAGCCATAAATTATTACGGAATTTCTTATGGGAAGAGGGGAAGAATACAAATGGAAAGGAATGAGTAACAGGGAAATGAAGAGAAAATTATTAATAGCGATGGCTGGGCTTGTGGGCTGTATGTGGCTGGCAGGCTGCGGGGAGAAGCCGGAGGAGATCCCACAGGTGACGGTAGAGAAGGTGGAGCCGCCAGGCAGCACTGGGCAGGAACAGGAAGAAGAGCCTAAGGAGCCGGAACCGGAGGAGAGGGAGGCTGTGGACGGGAAGATGCAAAGCTTCCTTACCGGGGAGTGGAAGGACGAGAAAGTGGTCAACAGGCGTCCCATTGCGGTAATGATTCCCAACAATTCACCGGCAATGCCCCAGTACGCCATTTCCAGGGCAAGCATTATTTATGAAGCCCCTGTGGAAGGGCGGATTACCAGGCTTATGGGAATTTTCGAAGACTTTGACGACTTAGAGAGGATTGGCCCTGTAAGAAGCAGCCGTGATTATTTTCTGTACGTGGCGCTGGGATATGAGGCCATTTACTGTAACTGGGGGCTGGCAGTGCCCTATGTGGAAGAGCTGATCAACAGGGAATCTGTGCAGAATATCAGCGCCTCTACCAGCGGCATCCACAAACCTGCTGACGAGGCTTTTGAAAGGGTAAGCCGCCCGGGGTATGCAAAAGAATTTACCGGGTATCTATTTATTGACGGGATGCTGAAAGCGGCGGAGCGCCTTGGCTATGACTGGGACTATGACAGCCAGCATGTGGCACCCTTTACCTTTGCCAAGGAAGGTACCAGGGCGGAGGAGCAATACGCCAGTATGCCGGATGCTACAGTGGTTTACCCTGGCGGCCAGAGCGGGAACAAAGGCGGCTATGGGGCGTATAACCCTTTCTTTGAATATAATGAGCAGGAGAAAGTTTATTACAGGTATCAAAATGGGGAAGCCCAGATAGATGAGATGGACGGCAGCCAGATCCAGGTTTCCAATATTATATTCCAGTATTGCCATGGGGAAGTGCGGGATGACCATGATTACCTTGCTTTCGGCGTCCATGGGGAAGGCGATGCCATTGTCTTTACCGGTGGGAAAGCCATCAAGGGAACCTGGAAGCGGGAAGGGGGAGACTCCACCCCTGCCAAATTTTATGACCAGGGCGGGAACGAGGTTATTTTCAACCAGGGAAAAACCTGGATATGTAATATTTGGAAGGAATACGGCGAGTTTGTAGAATACAAATAGATACACTTTTAAGGACCAAACAGGAGAAAGGAGCAGGAGATGGCGCTTAGCAAAAAACCGGTTACAGGAATGAAGGATATTCTTCCGGAGGAAATGCAGGTCCGGGATTACGTGATTGGCGTAATTAAGGAAACCTATGGAAAGTATGGTTTTGCTTCCATTGAAACGCCCTGTGTGGAAAATATAGATAACCTGACCAATAAACAGGGCGGGGAAAATGAGAAGCTGGTTTTTAAAATTCTCAAAAGAGGGGAAAAGCTGAATCTGGAAACCGCCCAATCGGAGAAGGACCTGGTAGACGGCGGGCTACGCTATGACCTGACAGTACCTTTGGTACGTTTTTACTCCAACCATGCCAATGAACTGCCCAATCCCTTTAAGGCACTCCAGATAGGGAATGTATGGCGGGCGGAGAGGCCCCAGAGGGGACGCTACCGCCAGTTTATGCAATGCGATATAGATATTTTCGGGGAACCCTCCAACCTTGCAGAGATAGAGCTGATCCTGGCAGCGACCACAACGCTGGTGAAGCTGGGCTTCCGTAATTTCCAGGTGAGGATAAACGAGAGGCGTATTTTAAAGGCCATGGCGGCTTACAGCGGTTTTGAGGAAGCCTCCTTTGACAGTGTATTTATCACCCTGGATAAAATGGATAAAATCGGCATAGAGGGGGTAGAGGCGGAGCTTCTGGAAAAGGGCTTTCCAAAAGAGAGCGTGGAGCGGTATTTAGCCCTCTTCCGGGAACTGGAAAAAGCCCCGGAGGGGCTGGAATATCTGGCACAGGCGCTGGGGGAGTTCCTTCCCGGTGAGGTGAAGGAGAACCTGCAGGAGATAATAAACAGTGTCCGTGCCAGCCAGAGCCCGGAATTTGCTTTGGTTTTTGACCCTACCCTGGTACGGGGGATGTCCTATTACACAGGAACGATTTTTGAGGTTGCCATGCCGGAGTTTGGGGGAAGCTGCGGGGGCGGCGGCAGATATGATAAGATGGTGGGCAGGATTACAGGGAAGGACGTCCCTGCCTGCGGCTTTTCCATTGGCTTTGAGAGAATCATCCTGCTGCTCCTGGAAAGGGGCTTCCAGGTGCCGTCCCTGCCTGTAAAGAAAGCATACCTTCTTGAAAAGGGGCTTCCCGGCGAGGAGCTTAGCCGGGTGATTGCCGGAGCACAGAAAGAGCGGGAGGAAGGAAAGCAGGTGCTGGTAGTCCGTATGAACAAAAACAAAAAATTCCAGAAAGAACAGCTTGCCCGGGAAGGGTATACAGAATTCCAGGAGTTTTTCAAAAACCCGCTGGCAACCTCATGATTGCAGTTTACTACAGGAAGGTGTTTTCCCACTTGGAGGAAGACGCCTTCTTCCGGCTTCTGGGCAAAGTGGAAGCAGGGCGCAGGGAGCGGCTTTTGAAAATGAAGGGAAAAGAGCAGCAAATGTGTTCCCTGGCGGCGGGCTGTTTGCTGCACGATGCGCTCTGCCGAAAGCTGGGGGAGCCTGCTGGGGACCGGGACGCCTTCCAGGTGGCATATGGTACCATGGGCAAGCCCTATCTGCCCGGGTACCCGGGGATTCATTTTAACCTGTCCCATTCCGGCGAATATGTGTGTTGTGCGGTGGGAGATGTGCCTGTGGGGGTAGACCTCCAGAAAAAGGCGGCCAGGGACGGATCTGGGCAGCCCGGCCTTTGGCGCTATAAAAGACTGGCGGAGCGCTTTTTTACCCGGGAGGATAACCTAAGGCTGGAGGCTTGCTGCGAAGAAGAGCGGGAGGACTGGTTTTTCAGGATGTGGAGTGTTAAGGAGAGCTATAGCAAGCTGTCCGGGATTGGCATTGCCAGAGGCCTGTCCGGTTTTGAAATTGACTGGGAGCGGAATGCGGTGCTGGAAAAAGGAAGGGTGGAACCCTGGGCATATTTTGCAGAACAGGATAAGCTGGGCGGTTACAGCTTTAGCCTCTGCACCAGGGACAGGGGGCAGGAGATTGCATGGAAGGAAGGCTGAATGGGCCTATTCCTTTATGGGCCGGGAAACAGGGGATTGAGGATACTTTCCGAGAGTATTTCCCTGGCTACATAAAGGGTTCTGTCCTTTTTTACGGAGAGGGTCCACTTTACCAGGGTGATTTTTCCCTTTTCAATTTCCAGGCAGGTGATACAACTGGGGTGGACACAGCTCCCGGCGTTCATATAATAAGGGGCTGCCGGGTCAAGATGGGGCCTGTGGGTATGGCCTACAATCAGAGGCATACGCTGGGATTGGGCATAATCGCTCAGACGGCGTTCGATCCGGTCCTTGCAGGTATAGTTTTTGGCTGCGCTGGTGGGGTCAAGGACGCCGAAGTGCTCCAGGGGTTTCCAGAAATAACGGACCAAAAAGCGGGTAAGCTTCCAGAAGGTGGAATTCATAATATCCGCCTGATGGCCGTGGGTGAGATACAGCCGGTAATCTTCCCTGGCGCTTTCCAGGATGATCCCTTCATGGAAGGTGACATGGGGAAAAAGGGGCTGGTAGCTTTGGGTATCCGTGCAGAAATAAGAAGAGCAGAAGGCTTTGCCATAGCTCTTCTTTTTCTTTGCCATATCATGGTTGCCATAGACCATATACAGGCGGTTCTGCCTGTGGAAGAGGGAGAGGAGCCAGAACACATTACTGTGGATCTCAATAATCTGGCCCATTCTCCTGTTTTCCCACAGCTCATCCCCGTCTCCCAGCTCAATATAGGTGAAACCCTGGGCATAATAATGGTTCAGGGCAGTAAAGTATAAATTCTGGTTTTTCAGAAAATTATCGTTGGAATCGCCTTTGCCCCGATGGCAGTCGCTGATGATGGCATAACGGCTGCGGGGGGATAAGGGCAGCTTTGGGGCGCCTTCAAAGGCGCGGGAAAGACGGGAATAAAAGCTCATGGGTTTCTCCTTTCATACAGCCGGAATTTTTCCGGCAGCGGTCAGCGTTTTTTCCTGCATTTACATTTATGCCTGCCAAACCTGCGGGGGCTTAACATCCTGCGGAAAGCCCTGGGCAGTAAATAGTACAAATATAGCAGCCGGTCAACGGTAAGGCAGAAGCAGCCTGTAATGCGCAGGTAAACCCGGCAGAAAAGCCGGTTGGTAAATTGCGCCCATTTGCGGCTGATACGCTGGCAGAAGCTGTACTTCCGGTTTTGGACGCCGCCATAATGGAGGTAGGCAACGGTCCCGCAGGTGCGCAGCGCCTGTTTTGGGAACCCTTCCCGGCATAGGGCCTGGGTGAAGCTCCGCAGCATCTCGCAGTCAGGAAAGTGGATGGAAACCTCCAGGCAAAGCTGCCCGGGCTGGGAAAACAGCCCCATACAAAAGCCCGTAAGCCACCAGGTCTTCCTGGAGATGTTGGCAAGGGTGTTTCCGTTTTTTAACAGCTTCATGGTTACAGGGAGCATATCCCTGTCTGTTACCGCGTCAAAGTGGGCAGTGGGAAGCTCCTTCTCAGTGAGCAGGGAGCCTGCATAATAAATGCCCACTTCCCCTCCGGTGTTGATTCCATATTGGCCTTTCCACAGTTCGATCAGCCAGGTCCTGCCCTGATAGGGGAAATAAACCGGCAGATGGTCAAAAACCATATGAAAGTGTGCGGCGGCGCGGTCAAACAGCGCCGTATAGCCGATTTCCCGCTGCCAGGCATCGTTCCGGGAGGAAATGATATCCTGGCATTTATCATAGCAGTAGCCAAAGGGCTCTATGAGAGAATTGAGAAGCTCGCATTTTTCTATGGAGGTCATGGAACAAACCTTTTTTATTGCCTGCCGCCTGCGCTTTCTGGCAAACAGGAAAACAGCAAGCAATGCAATGATTACAATACCAATAGAAAAGTACATAAAATTAATCCTTTTGTGCTTTTACCATATAATATGTAAAGATTGCCCCGGGGTGATGCTTGAAAAAAAAAGTGAATACTGTATAATAATCTGTAAGCATATTTTATTACAATAAGCCGGCCCGCGGAGCGATGCGGCGTTTGTTACAATAAGCCGGCCCCGCGGGGCGATGCGGCGTTTGTTTCAATAAGTTGGTGGTACGGATAAGTAAAGGTGGCGGATACCAATGAAAAAAATGGGAATTATGATTGAAGGCGGGGCGATGCGCAGTGTTTTTGCTGCCGGCGTACTGGATTTTTTTATGGAAAAGGGGATAGAAGTGCCCAATGTGCTGGCGGTTTCCGCAGGTGCCTATGCAGGCATGAATTATGTGTCAGGGCAGAAGGGCAGGGCGGTAGAGGCAGTGATCAAGCCCCTGGAAAAGAAAAAATATATGGGGCCGGCGACTTTTTTCCGGAAAGGCACTTTTTTTGATATGGATTATCTTTTTGACGTGGTGCCAAAGAAGCTGGCACCCTTTGATTTTCAGGCCTTTACGGATTCAGCCAAAAAATTTATTATCAATACCACAGACTGTGTCACCGGGAAGTGCGTCTATCATAAGGATTTTGAATCGGAAGACCAGTTCTGGAAAATATGCCGGGCGGCAAATTCCATGCCCTTTATCTCCAGGATTAGCCGGATAGACAATGTTCCCATGCTGGACGGGGGGATGGCGGATGCCCTTCCCATTGCCAAGGCGCTGGAGGAAGGCTGGGAAAAGATCCTGGTAATCCTTACCAGGAAGTCTGATTACCGCAAGAAATACAGGCATTTTTATATGCTGATGATCAGGCTTTTATACCACAGATACCCTGCCTTTGTGCGGACGGTAGCAGGCCGCGCCCAAAAGTATAACCAGTGCCTTAAGAATATAGAAGAGATGGAAAAGCAGGGAAAAGCCCTGGTGCTGCGCCCTTCGAAGCTTGCTATCAGCAATAACGAGTCAGACGTGGGCGTATTGATGGATTATTATCAGCATGGCTATGAGGAGGCAATGGGCCGGGAAGAGGAAATCTGGGATTTTTTAAATTAGTAAATGGAGGCGGAAAAGTATGAGGATTGAAGAGGTTTTAGGGCAGCTTGACGAATTGTTTGCACAGCATAAGGCGGACCAGGTGGAGGCCTTTTTGCTGGGCAGGATACAGGAGGCTACGGCGGAGCAGGATACCTCATCCCTGATCACACTGATAAACGAGCTGATCGGGCATTACAGGGAAATGGGGGAGTTTGACAAGTCTATTTCCTGCTGCAGGCAGGTGCTGGAATTGATGGGGCAGGCGGGGCTTAAGGGGTCTGTGGCCTATGCAACCACTTTGCTGAATGTAGCCAACGCCTGCAGGGCGGCAGGGCTTTTGCGGGAATCCATGATTTATTATCAGGAGGTAAAGGGGATTTATGGGCAAAAGCTTGCAGCGGAGGATTTCCGTTATGCCAGCCTTTACAATAATATGAGCCTTCTGTTTCAGGAAATGGGTGATTTTGAGAGTGCCTGTGACTGCCTGGAACGTGCCCTTTCCATTGTTTCCCTGTACAGTGAGGCGAGAATTGAGATGGCGGTGACCTTTACCAATCTGGCGGCTTCCCAGTTAAAGCTGGGGCGCTTTCAGGAGGCCATTGATAATCTGGAGAAAGCCTTTTCTATTTTTGAGATGGACGAGGATAAGGATTACCATTACAGCGGAGCCCTCTCCGCCATGGGGGAGGCCCAGTATATGGCGGGAAATCTGGAAGAGTCTGCGCGGTATTACCAGCTTGCCCTGAAAGAAATTGAGCGGAATGTGGGAAAGAGCAAGGCTTATGAGATTACCTTGCAGAATTTGAATGCGGTGACGGCGAAGATGAAGGAGCTTCCAGTGAAAAACAGGCAGTTTGGCAGCGGTATGGAACTGTGCCAGGCGTTCTATGAGGAATACGGCAGGCCGATGATACAGAGTAAATTTCCCGGTTATGAGGAGGAAATCGCCGTAGGGCTTGTGGGGGAAGGCTCCGAGTGCTTTGGTTTTGATGACCAGGTATCCAGGGATCATGACTTTGGCCCGGGCTTTTGCCTGTGGCTGACAGATACGGTATATGACGAAATCGGGGAAGAGCTGCAAAGGGCCTATGACGGGCTGCCCTCCACTTACATGGGGATTACCCGTTTCACCACCCTGAAAGCCCAAAAGAGAGTGGGCGTATTCCGCATCGGCGATTTTTATGAAGGGCTGATTGGCCTGCGGGATGTGCCTACCACCCGCAGCCAGTGGCTGGTTTT